>OBLY010000113.1_pt1 | contig 11752 bp, 12 predicted proteins | sample 1539041 | NCBI WGS metagenome assembly OBLY01 (sample SAMEA2690973, study PRJEB22502) | sediment metagenome | biome: Billabong; feature: Tropical; material: Sediment | place: Australia | collected 2013-05-14 | depth 1 m
TGAGACCGATCAGGATTGGGAATATGTGGGCGTGTTTGAAAAGGATCATGCCTTTGATTTCTTCTCCGCAGCCTTTAATTTATCAATGGCAACTATAACTTCCCTGTAATTATTGGACATTTTGATTATGGCTTCCTTCATCTGCTTCTTTTCCTTCCTGAGTTCTTCAATCTCTATTGCCAAAACATTAGTTCCCAATATCTGTTCACCCCTCGCAACCGTCAAAACCTCTTCCAAGGGGATGTGCGCCCCTCTGATGATGTACTCCTTTCTCATAAGGTTCTTTCGCTTATTGTAAAATCGCTGCCAGCATTTTGAAAAAGTTCTTAACTCGAAGCGTTGTGCCCCATCTATTTGAATGTCTGGGAAATCTATGTTTGGCTCTATTCTCTCGATATAAGCGGTTTCAAGACTGTATCCCACCTTTCCTTCGATTGTACCTACTACCCTCATGAGTTCTCCGTAATCTATAGGATCATCAGTGCATTGAATATGAAAAACCGACTTCTGCGGGTAAATTAAAATTTTTACACTGACAGATTTTATCATAAATTGCGTCTCTCCCACATGGAATTTACTTTCTTTAGATATTTCGTTAGTCTCTTTTGAGGGGGTAACCCCCTTTCTGTCTCCCTGTGTGTGCCCCAGTACCAGCATGAAATTATGATATTTTTGGTCTAAAAATCGTTCAATTTTCTTTAGCTCATCGGCTGTAATTTTTTGAGTAAATTCGTACTCGTTATTTATATGATTTATCCAATTTTTCAAATACCAGCGCATGCATATTTTTTTTGCACTTGAATGACTTATGTTGCAATAACATGCTATTTGCTTGGGTGTGAAATGTTCGTCCTGATGGTTTTGAAAGAACCTTGCGACCTTAATAGAATCACGTCCTTTCACCCCCTCAAAGGGGACAGATTTTGTGTCTCCCTCATTTTTAATTTCTTTAGTTTCGCCTTCTTCCGATATTGAATCAGTGATTTTATTAAAATCGCCATTATTATTTTCAATTCCATCCCCTGTATTTTTTAAGCAAATGGGTTTATGAAAATCAGATTTATTAAAACGATTAATTTTATAAAATATACTCAATATCTTAACTCCCCTCATCCATGAATTTCTCCAATCCCTGTTTTTCCGCTATGCGCTTCTTAATTTCAGGTTCGTATTTTGGATTGATCTCAAAACCTATGCCGTTCCTGTTGCTCTCCCTGCATGCCCTCAGAGTTGTTCCGCTGCCTAAGAAAGGGTCTAATACCGTTCCACCTTGCGGACATGAGACCATGATCAGTTTTTTCATTACTGATATCGGTTTTGGTGATGGATGGTTGATTACTGTCTTGTGCTGGTTCGGGGAATCTTCCAGAATCCATTTGCGGTAGTAGCTAAAATCTAAGGATGAATCGAAGTAAACCCCTTCAGACTTGATGTAAATTATGTACTCAGTGTCGGGCAAATAGTGGTTATTTTTTAGCGGTGTTGGGTTTGGTTTGATCCACGTCAGGATGTCGAAGGAAAGAACTTTGTCTTCTGCCCAATTCAGATATACAGGTACTAACGACTTGTTTGTAAAGAAATAAGCGTTGAAAGGTTTGACTACATCGAACAATAAATCAAGATACTCAAGCGGATTAAAATCGCAGCCAAATGAGTTCTGTATCTCGGTTAAGTAGTCTCTTTTTCGCATCATTCCCTGTCCGTGAGTTGAAAAGTTAAACGGCGGGTCTGTGCAGATTAAATCGATGTGCGGGAGTTCTTTGAGGTAATTCCGGCAGTCCCCTATTGTATATTTTATCACCGGTCAATTCCCCCCGATCCAGCGCACAGGTCAAGGACTTCCATTCTATTTACCGCACTGTTCGCAGAGTGCCCGCCCAAGTTCCTCGAAAGTTTTTAGTGCCTGCTCTTTTGTGATGGGTGCATGGCAGATTTTGCAGGCATGGGTTTTAGGGGCTGATTCTGATGGAGGCTTGAATGCAGGGATGATTACAGTTTCTCCTATTCCTCTGTTAGCATATTCATGTGTGAAATAGGGATGATCGTCACAGTATCCGTATTCTGTTCCGCATCTTCGGCAGTGCGTGATATACATGCCGTCCCTGTGCTGTGTAATCGTTACTATCCCACGACAAATGCATCTCATGGCTTTGAGGTCGCTATCCAATGGTATCCCTCCTCTGAAACCCCTTGCATTTCCCGCCTCTGCACACTTTATAGCGTCTGGTTGCAGTGCAGCCTCTACAATAAAATCTACATTTCTTCTTGGCTGGGTACTGGAATCCGATTGTCATTCTTCTTCCCTATCCCAGGCAGGCTTCCAATGGGCAGGATTGCCCCAGAGTTCAACCCATTCCTCTTCGTCCAGTACATGCGTCCAGGGATCAAGTTTGATAGGGGTAAGGTAACCGCTGCTGTAAACGATATAGTCCACATCTTTTAAGTCGAGACGGTTTTTCAACTCCCTGACCCACTGGAATGATGGAACTGGACGGATTAGAAGGTCGCCTCCCCATGTAAGAACAGCGCAGATAAGCACGGTCTCCTCCGAGAATATAAGTGGTTGGGGGCGTGCTGCGCCCCCGTTTTCATCTCTTAGTTTGGTTCTGTCTCGCTTCCTTCAAGGTGCATGTCCTCAACTGCGTCCTTGAAATCCATCTGTAGACGGCGTTCAAGTTCGTGGAAACGGGCTATGGTGGTCTTGGGGTTGAGCTTCAGGATCAGCTTCATGCCATGCCTCCCGTTCTGAGGTCTTTGTCTCCAGGGTACTGTCCCCTGCTTTGAAGGATATGTTTGGCTGCATCAAGAGCATCCCCATCACATCCTTTACAGTCGCCTGGGCAGTAGATTTTATGTGGGCACGGCATGTTTCTGTTCATGCGTTTACTCCCCATTTCAGCTCCTACAATGCCCCTGCCTATTCCTCCGTTGATCAGTGCTGTAGCGGGATGGTCGGATTGGTGGTTGAATTCTGCATTCATGCTTCTGCCCTCTGCGCCCTCTGGATCAATCTATCAACATATTCATCCATTGAGATTTTTTCAAAAAAGAACTCTACAGCTTCGGGCTGCGATGGTAGAATATCTCTGCCTCTACCTTTGTTGCTTATCCTGATTCCGCAGGCTTTGGCTTTTTCTGAGAATTTTTCATTTAGCTGCCTGACTGTATCCTGGATGAATGCGTGATTTTTCGCAAAAACCTTGATATGTTTCAGGCTATATTCTGCATCTATACTATCTGTGTGGAGCGCAGGTTGAGAGCCTGCGCTAACTGTATTTGTTTCCATTTTCCGAATCTCCTTTAATTCAATACCCTTTGTGCCTGCCTGGTGACCGCCAAACAAGCTGTCTATTTTTAGACTCTTTTATTATGATTGGTAGAGTATAAATAATTAACTTTCAGATTACTATTATGATTATGATTTATCCATTAAAATTAGTGATATTAAAGAGTCAACTATAAGTATTATAAGTGTTAACTGTATATATAAATAGGGCAAAACAAGGTGACCGCCTTGGCAGTCCAGTAGATTTTTAACCGAATCTCCGCTGGACTGTTTGCCCTACTTTAACTTTCGTGCTTGGTAATAAGCCTTTGACATGCGGGGTGAAAGTAATCGTTTTTAAGACTGTTTAATTTATTACTGCCCTCTGCTGATTGCGATTTTCATCAGCATATTTATCCTCTCTGTAATGCAATAGCCATCAGTATCTTAAGAAATTAATAGCTGGGCGGATTGCCCGAATTAATGCTTTTGGAGCATGGGAAATTATATATATTCAAAAGAATGTTGATCTTACATATTAAATATTAGTAATTTAAAATTATTATTATTGCATTTTTCTTCTTTTGAGTCTTTTAGTAATGCTATATGCGCTTCATATTCTATTCTTATTAAGTTAAATACAGTCTCTAAAGAATCAATGTTTTTATTTTGAGTTGATATTTCTTGTATCAAATCAATAATAGTATGATAGTAAGAATGAAGATTTTCAACAAGTTGATTTACATAGATAATTTCTTCACCTTTATGCGTAATTAAATTTCTCGCTCTATAAATCCTCTGTAGATGCCATCTTATTCGATTTCTATGTAATTCTATAGTAGTATAAATATTATCTGCGGAATGCAAATTTTTCATCAAAGTGTATATCCTATTTATCAATAAAGGATTTCTACCCAAGCTTGTATAAAGTTCATCTCTTAATTTCTCATTCTCATCTTTTATTGATATCAAAGCAGCAACTTTTTCAATATCAGTAAATTCGGGAGGCAATTTGGAAAGTATAATGTTTAACTCACTCGGATAATTCAAACGCAAATTATTCAATAAATCTTTTATTAATTTTTGAACATATTTTCTACTTAATAAAGGTTCAAATGAATTTATAAAATGTAAAATCCGTTGCTCTTGAGGGGGAGGAAGTAAGCTCTCCATAGCTGTCCACAAATTCATTAATTGGTTTTCGCTCGATTTTGTTTGTATCGAAGAAGAATGAAAGTCAAATGAGTTGAAAATGCAATATGTAGAAGCAGCATCGAGTGGTTCGAAGAAAGTTGTTCTTTTTTCAATAATAGTTGACAGTTCGGTAATGTCAGAATCCCGAATTTTTGCCATAGGGGAAACGGGTGGTTCGACTATAGTAAATTTTGAGGCTAAATAAACCAATGAATCCTTATCCCAATTTAATCTTTCCTTATGAATATTATATGAAGCTAAATTATCTATAATATTAAGATATTCCTCTGCTATTTCTCTTGCATGAAACGGGTCTAATGCTTCCATATTTTTAAAAATAATAAATATTGGATATTTATCAGTTTCATTTAAGTATTCAATTTCTTTTGGATAAGTAGTTCTCGGCTCAGGTTTTTCTTCGGTTATCTCAATTTCGATATCTAATTTTAATTCCTTTGCATGCTTAAAATCAGGGTCACCTTTAAAAAGAACATCCCATTTTTCTGTTTTGAACGAAAATTTACTTAGATACTCATCGATTTGGTGTGGAGAATAGATTCTTTGAGTTTGAAAAAAATATTTCCTTGTTTCAAAGAAAATATACTGTTGCGAGTAACCATTCGATAATAATTCTGAAATCAGTATCTTAGATAAAGTTGTGATTTTTTCCTTATCTGTTGGTGTTTCAACTAATTCTTTTAATTCTTTTTTTATTTCATCGATATATATTAAATCTAATAGATTTTTAAGAGGAGCTACGTTCGAAGATAACTCGTTAAAATTATTTGAAGAACGTAAATAATTTAGAATTATGTTGTAGCGGTATCCAAGAACGCTCTTAGCTGCCGGATCATTTTGTAAACTCCAAACCAATTCTTCTTTTATAGGTTCTATTGACTTTTCTTTAAGAAAACCTTCCTTCACCTCATCAATAGCATCTAATAGTTCTTCGCATAAAGAATGTGTATTTAAAACAGGTGGTTTATAGGTGTCAATAGTATAATCAAACAACATTTCATCAATCAATTGTGCAAATAATAATAAGCCATTTAACTCCTCATCTTCATCCCAATTATCTATTCTTGGTTTGAGCATAATAATTCCCCTTCGTGTCTATTTCATTTTATATCAATTTGCTGGATATAAATAAATATCATTTCTTTCATTGGCACTACAACTATTTAAAATATACATTATTATATTACAAATATTAATCCGAAATCTTCCGATGGCGGTATCTACGCAAACATTCTTTTCTTTTTAAACCCGATAACATGCGCCTGCTGATCTGGCAGGAAGTACAAATCCATAGCTGTCATCTGGTTTAAGTAGCCATCAGCATAAAATGAACCGTACTGATAATATAGCTCAATTGTGGTAGTTCCAACAAGCAGATAGGACTTATCGTATCTCTGCAAATCGAGGATCACCTGGTAAACCCCTGTGGAATAACATTTACCCACGACTGCAAAGCCAGCATTGTTCTTTAAGACCACCCTGAACCCATCAGTAATCAGAGTCCCGCTCGGAAGCCTGAGATACCCTGCAAGCACGTTCCCAAAAAGACCTGATTGGAACTTGAATGTCTTCCCAGTGTATGTAGTTAGAGTAGGGTCTTCTGTCCAGATTCCCATCGGGTTTCTGACAAAGAGATATGTCTTGCCGGTATATGTGGTCAGTACAGGTTCAGGTAAGAACGAATCCCAATTTCTCCTCACAAAAGCTATGGAAGGTCTCATTTGCGGATTTGGAGCAGGGTAATAAAGCGGAGGATTCTTAACAAGGAGAGGCATGGCAGGTTTTGAGTATTCATTACCGCTCAGATTGTCCATAGTGTAGATGACATGAGAGGCTTTTTTCACTTCGTATCGTATGCTCCAACATCCTCCTGCTAATGAGCGTATCCTGAATTTATCCCCGTTAGTGCCTCCCGATATTGTTATGTTCGTTACATCCCTCAGTCCATAATCTCCTGTGTTCAGGGCTACTTTTATCAGCGTCCCCACTGTCGTACCGAATGGGATGCTTGTAGTTACTGTTGTGGTCTCAAGGTTGCCACCCTGATCTACGTAGGTTACAGTTACGTCTATAGGGTTTGCACCTATCTGAGTCATTATTTCAATCCAGGGTTCAAGACCTACTTGATTCTGGCTGCCATCAGTGAACCCGACACCTGCTTCGTAAGTCCCGAAAACAGTTATTCCCTGAAATGCAACCATCGCATCGGTTTTATGTGTCTTGTCGTATGTACCCCTTAATCTTGCATCTGTGGTATGGGTCTTGTTCTGGGTAAAGTATAGAAAAGCGTCAGTGATGTGCGTTATATTTTGCAGGTATCTTGAAAATGCATCAGTAGTATGGCTCTTATCAGTAGTAGCTCTGAATGATGAATCGGTAGTGTGTGTTTTATTCTGAGTTTTGGATAGGTATGCGTCAGTGCTATGCGATTTATCCTGAGCGACATATAAAAGAGCATCAGTCGAGTGGTTCTTATCTATAATCGCCTGCAATAATGCGTCAGTGCTATGCATTATATCATAAGTTCCGAGCAAAAGAGCATCAGTTGAATGCAGCAGGTCAGTTGTTCCCCTTAATCTTGCATCTGTGGTATGGCTCTTATCCATCACAGCCTGCAATAATGCGTCAGTGTTATGAGTTATCTCCTGCAACAGATACAAGAAAGCGTCAGTGGTGTGGCTCTTGTCCTCAACTGCCTGCAAAAATGAATCGGTGCTGTGAACTATCTCCTGAACGTACCTTGAAAAAGCATCTGTGGTGTGGCTCTTATCAGTGGTAGCTCTCAATAATGCGTCAATAGTGTGCGATTTATCGTATATGCCAAGCAAAAGAGTATCGGTTGAATGGTTCTTATCTACAATCACCTGCAATAATGCGTCAGTGTTATGCGTTACCTCCTGAATGTATCTTGAAAAAGCGTCAGTAGTATGAGTCAGATCATACGTGCCCTGCAAGAGGGTATCGCTTGTGTGCGATTTATCCTGAACGAGTATCAGGTAAGCATCAGTCGAGTGATCCTTATCAACCACTGCCTGCAAAAACGCATCAGCATTGTGGGTCTTATCGACCACTGCCTGTAAAAAGGCATCTGTACTGTGCGTTATTTCCTGAATGTACCTTGAAAAAGTATCAGTGCTGTGGGATATATCCTGAGTGAGATATATAAGAATATCAGTCGAGTGCAGCTTATCCAGGGTCTCTTTCAATCTTGCGTCAGTGGAATGATTTAACTCATACGTGCCCCGCAAAAGAGCATCGCTTGTGTGCGATTTATCCTGGATATAGAGTATATAAGCATCAGTGCCATGTGATATATCTTGAAGGAATATCTTGTAAGCGTCAGTAGTGTGCGATATCTCCTGAGTGATGTATAAAAATGCATCGGTAAAATGAATTCTATCCGCTTCGGATAAAAGCAGGGCATCGGTGATATGGCTCTTATCCACTGCTGCTTGCAATAAGACATCAGTAATATGGGTCTTATCAAGCACAGCCTGTAAAAGAGCATCAGTGGCATGGGACTTCTCCTGAATGAATATTAAATATGCATCTGTGCTATGCGATTTATCAATCACGCCTTGTAAAAGAGCATCGCTTGTATGCGACTTCTCTTGAACGAGTATTAAATAAGTATCTGTGGTATTCGATTTATCGTATGTACCAAGAAAAAGAGTATCAGTCGAATGAAGCTTATCCTCGGACTTCTGCAATCTGGCATCAGTAGCATGCGTCAGATCATATGTGCCCTGCAAGAGAGCATCGCCTGTATGTGATTTATCCTGCGTATAAACTGAATAGGCATCGGTAGTATGGCTCTCATCCTGGGTGACGTAAAGAAGTGCATCAGTGGTATGTGATTTATCAGTTAAGAGCACTAAATAAGCATCGGAGCTATGCGTTTTATCTACTACTGCCTGCAATAATGCATCGGTATTGTGCGATATATCCTGAATGTATCTTAAAAAAACATCGACGCTATGTGATTTATTGTATGTACCAAGCAAAAGAGTATCAGTCAGGTGGTTCTTATCTACAATCGTCTGAAATAATGCATCGGTATTGTGCGATTTATCAAATACAGCCTGAAAAAGAGCATCGGTAGTATGGGACTTCTCCTGAATGAATATTAAATAAGCATCTGTGGTGTGCGATTTGTCGTAAGTACCAAGCAAAAGTGTATCAGTCGAGTGCAGCTTATCCTGGGACTCTTTTAATCTGGCATCAGTGGTATGAGTTAAATCATACGTGCCCTGCAAAAGAGTATCGACAGTATGGCTCTTATCGACCTCAGCCTTAATAAAAGCGTCAATGGTGTGCGATTTCTCCTGAACGAGTGTCAGGTAAGCATCAGTTGTATGGCTCTTATCCACCATAGCCTTCAATAATGCATCGGTGCTGTGCGTTATATCCTGAGTGATGAGTAAGAACGCATCAGCAGAATGCGTTTTATCCGCTTCGGATTTGAGCAGGGCATCGGCAGTATGGCTTTTATCTATAATCGCCTGCAATAACGCATCGGTAGCATGGCTCTTATTTACAACTGCCTGCAATAATGCATCGGTACTGTGCGATTTATCAAGCAATGCATATAAGAGAGCATCGGCAGTATGTGACTTATCAAGCACAGCCTGCAACAGTGCATCAGTAATGTGTGTTTTTTCATTTACGAACAATAAATAGGCATCGCTTGTATGCGATTTATCCTGAGTGAATATTGAATAAGCATCAGTAGTATGTGACTTATCAAGTACAGCCTGTAAGAAAGCATCAACCGAGTGCAGCTTATCCAGGGTCTCTTTTAATCTGGCATCAGTGGTATGAGTTAAATCATACGTGCCCTGCAAAAGAACATCAGTGGTATGGCTCTTACCGACCTCAGCCTTGATAAAAGTGTCACTTGTATGGGTCTTATCCTGGATAATATAAAGAAGTGCATCAGTATTATGGGTTTTATCGATTGTTTGCAGCGATGATAAATAAGCGTCAGTGGTGTGCGATTTATCCTGAATGTAAACCAAATAGGCATCTGTAGTATGGCTCTTATTCTGGGTGATGTAGAGAAGGGCGTCAGTTGCATGCGGTTTGTCGTAAGTACCCCTTAATAGGGCATCGCACGTATGCGATTTATCATTAGTAAAAATTAAATAAGCATCAGTAGTATGGGTCTTATTCTGGGTAAAGTATATAAAAGCGTCAGAGGTATGCGTTTTATTGAATGTCTGGGTGAATACCGGTGTATCCAGTTTCTCAGCAGCACCTTCGTTATGCACCCAATATACGGCTGCTAAATCATTTTCACCTGCGTCCTTGGCAGACCACTCGATCTCAAGGAACAGGTACTCATCGTTGAGCGTTACCGTAGAAGCTGAGTTCCAGGTTATCGTGCCGGTCACATACTGATTAGCTGCTGTGAAACCGATCACTGCTGACTGCTGCCAGCCAGGGGTTATCTGGGTTGCACTTCCACCGTTATCGTATGCACTGCGCCATAACCTGAATTTTACATAACCCTTCTCGGCAAAATAGGCATTGCATTTTACCTTGAAGGTTAAAATCCAGTTGCCAGTGCTGAAAACTCCTTTAAGGGTGGCAGGTGTCCTGTACCCGTATTGCGAGAATGTAGTAGGTTCTGTGGCAGTAAAAGTAGTAGCTGCTCTTGTAGTATCAGGGTAATAAGTCGAATAAGCAGGGGATTGCTTCTTATCAACAGTCCATCCCTGGGCTTCATCTAAGGCTGATGGTGCTGCGGTGGATATTTCCTCAAGTACCCCTGTTGATATGTCTGCGTCCCTGAGATAATACGTGACCACGGCAGCACCCTGGACTATATTTTACGAGAACTTCCGCATGGAGTAGAACCTGTCACCCTGGGATGGAGTCTGGTTGTTTGCATAGTCGTAAAGCTCCTTCATCGCTGCAAAACATGCGTCCATCTCTGCAATCTCGGTCTCAGTTTTTCCAAGAGCGGTAGCTATCTGAGCATTTGTTCTTCCTGCCCTGAAGGACTGCCATTCATTGTACTGATTAAAACTTTCATTGAGAGTAGAAATCATGTTTTGAGCATACTGTCCAGCTTTATAAGCAAGATCGCCCCATGTCAAATCTCCATTATACGCCATTCGTTTCTCACCTCCTGCTACTGATTCTGATTATACCTTCGGCTCGCCAGTGAACCATGTAACCGCAATCGGTATCTCTGGAAGGTTTATCTTTTTCTTTATGTTACTTCCAGCCATCCTCGGTCTCCGCTTTCACAAACTGCGGTGAGTAGAACCAGGGATGACCCTCTTTGAATTTGCCTGAAAGTTCAATCCTGCCATCCTCGAAAACATAAGCTATGCTCTGGACGTTCTCGGAATTTACGGTTTTTTGCCAGCCCAGGAGATGACATATTTCCTTTGTCCCGTCAGATTTTAAAGCGGTGCGCCTGCGATAAATGAACCTCTGTCCTTCCTCCAGATGAAGCGTGAAGAGCGGATGATTATCCAGACTCCGCATCATAAGAGAGAATGACTTGATCTGCTTTCTATCCAGGGCTTCGCTTGATATTTCGCAAGGAATCCTGCCTGCATTGTATTGCTCGACCACAGTTCCATCTTTATATTGTGCTTTCCATGTTAGCTCAGTCATTGTATTGACCTCCAAAATAAATTAAAAAATATGACTGTTCTTAGGTTTCGTCATACCTCCATGTGAACGTCTCCTGGGTCGTTGCGCCTGCGGTTGCTGTTGTTCCTACCTCGATCTGGTACACCACATGATCTCCGAACTCACCTGTTGAAGGGTTGCTTATACTGCCGTTCAAAGACAGAGGCGAACCTGATGTTTTCGTGAACGCATCCACAGGTGGAGCATCCAATCCCGTGTGATTTGCCTGGGTAAGCTGCGTGCCTGTCTGTCCCTGCGTTCCTGTCGCCTGTCTGTATCCCGCATCTGCGCCTGTTGAGGCTTTGGCTACCTTGCAGGTCACACCTGTTCCGAAGCTGTTTACTCCGTCAGTGAACCATCGCAGGTTATTGATCGTTCATGCCGGTGAACTCACTGCATTCAGTCTGGTTGTGACCCAATAGCTGTAATTTGTCCCTGCTGCGGGAATCTGTATTGGGTAGGTTATATCTCCTGTACTGTGCCCGTCATAGGCGTTTGCACGGGTGTTTATTCCCGTTATATCTGTTCCTGTCCCTGGGGATGCCCCAGTTTTTCTACGAATTTGTACGGTTGCTACCATATCTTTTCTCAGTCTCCTTTAATTCTCAATTTAATTTTTTATCGAAT
>OBLY010000114.1_pt1 | contig 11675 bp, 13 predicted proteins | sample 1539041 | NCBI WGS metagenome assembly OBLY01 (sample SAMEA2690973, study PRJEB22502) | sediment metagenome | biome: Billabong; feature: Tropical; material: Sediment | place: Australia | collected 2013-05-14 | depth 1 m
ACCCGAGGCGCCGCCGTGGTTCGTCGAAGACCGGACCGACCTCACCGATCGCCTCGGCGAGATCCGCGCGCCGACGCTCCTCGTCTGGAGCGACTCCGATCCGGTGAGCCCGCTCGCGGTGGGCCGGTTCCTCGCGGAACGGATCCGCGGCGCACGCCTGGCGACGATCCCGCGGGGGAGCCACACGTTCGCGAGCGAGCGCCCGGACGAGGTCGCGGCGCTCGTCCGGGCGCACCTCGACGGGGGCTGACGGGCCGGTCGCCTCGCGCCCGCGCCCGTCCGCGCGCACGTTGTGCGGATGCTCCCCGACCGCCCCCGCCGCGCCCTCTCCTCGCTCGAGGCGTTCGTCCGCGCCGACCTCGACGCCCCCGGGGCCGTGCCCGCCGACGGCGCCGCCGCGGCGCTCCAGCTGTTCCGTGACGTCGCCGCCACGGTCCCCGCGTACCGCGAGCACCTCGCGGCCCGCGGCGTCGATCCCGCGGTCGTCCGCACGCCCGAGGACTTCGCCGCCCTGCCGCTCGTGACGAAGGACGGGTACCTCCGGGCTCACCCCCTCGCCCGCCGCTGCCGCGGCGGCGACCTCTCGAGCTGCGACTTCGTGGCGGTGTCCTCCGGGTCGACGGGGGAGCCGACGCTGTGGCCGCGGTTCCTGTCGGACGAGCTCGCGGTCGCGAGCCGGTTCGAGCAGGTCCTCCACGACTCCTTCGAGGCCGATCGGCGCCGCACCCTCGCGGTGGTCTGCTTCCCCCTCGGCACCTGGGTCGGCGGGATGTTCACCGCGGCGTGCCTGCGCCACCTCGCCGTGAAGGGCTACCCGCTCACGACCGTCACGCCGGGCAACCAGAAGCCGGAGATCTTCCGGGTCGTGCGCGCCCTCGCGCCCGAGTTCGAGCAGACCGTGCTCCTCGGTTACCCGCCGTTCCTCAAGGACGTCGTCGACGCGGGGCTCGCCGAGGGCGTCCCCTGGGCCGCCTGGCGCCCGAAGCTCGTCCTCGCCGGCGAGGTGTTCAGCGAGGAGTGGCGGGCGCTCATGGGCGAGCGGCTGGGCCTGTCGCGCCCGCTCCACGACTCCGCCTCGCTCTACGGGACGGCCGACGCGGGCGTGCTCGGCAACGAGACGCCGCTCACCGTCGCGATCCGCCGCCTCCTCGCGGGCCGCCCCGACGCCGCCCGCGCCCTCTTCGGCGAGGCGAGGCTCCCGACGCTCGTGCAGTACGACCCGGCGGCGCGCTTCCTCGAGGTCCACGAGGGCACCCTCGTGCTCACCGCGGACGGCGGCGTGCCGCTCGTCCGCTACCACCTCGACGACCACGGCGGGATCCTGCCGTACCCGGCGATGCTCGCGCGGCTGCGCGACCTCGGGCTCGACGCGGAGGCCGAGGTGCGCCGGGCCGGGGGGCGCGGGCCGCGGCCGCTCCCCTTCGCCTGGGTGTTCGGCCGGGCGCGGTTCGCGGTCTCCTTCTACGGGGCGAACGTGTTCCCGGAGACCGTCGCGATCGCCCTCGAGCAGCCGGAGACGCGCGGCTTCGTCACCGGCAAGTTCGTCATGGAGGTGAAGGAGGACGCGCGGCGCGACCGCCGGCTGCACGTCGCGGTCGAGCTCGCCCCGGGCGCCGAGGCGAGCGACGCGCGCGCCGCGGCCGTCACCGACGCGATGGTCGCCGTCCTCCGCCGCCTCAACAGCGAGTTCGCGGGCTACGTCCCGCCCGAACGGCAGCGGCCCGAGGTGACGCTCTGGCCCGCCGGGAACCCGGAGTGGTTCCCGGCGGGCGTGAAGCACCGGTACGCGCGGCCGTGAGGCCGGGGTCAGCGGCCCTGGGGCGGCTCACCCCCGCCCTGCGGCGGCTCTCCGCCGCCGGAGCTGCCGGTGCCGGCCGCGGGGGCCGAGGGCCGCTCGCCCTGCGCCTGCGAGCCCTGCGGCGGGATGGGATCGGGGACGCGGTTGCGGATCGCCGGGATGGTCTGGAGGTAGGCGAACACCGCCTTCAGGTCGGCGTCGGTCATCTTCGCGAAGTCCTGCCACGGCATCGGCGGCAGGATCGAGCGGCCGCGCCCCTGGTGCTTCCCGGTGCGCAACGCCTCCACGAAGTTCTGGACCGTCCACTTCCCGAGCCCGGTGTCGGCGTCGGGCGTGAGGTTCGCGGAGAAGCTCGTGCCCCAGGGCCCCGCCCAGGCGGTGAAGGTCCCGGACGCCGCGGCGACCCACGGGCCCTGCGGCGCCGGCGCGGGCGGCATCTGGAGCGCCTCCGGGTGGCCGGAGAGCATCCTCGACATGTCCTGCTCCGGCCCGTGCGGACCGATCCTCCAGGGGGTGTGGCAGTCGTTGCAGCCGCCCACGGTGACGAGGTACTCGCCCCGCTTCACGACGGCGCTCGACGCGCCCTGCTTCCCCTGCTTCGTGGCGCCCTGCGCCGCGAAGGCGACGGCGGCGAGGGCTCCGGCGATCCCGATCCAGACGAACGTCTTCATGCGACCTCCAGCGAGGGTGAACCGCTTCGGCTTCGGCTTCGGCGAGCTACCGCGACGACGGGTGAAGGTCCTGCGCGATCCAGCTCCGGACGACGGCGAGCGCCTGCTCGTCCGGGATCTCGGTGCCGAGGGGCGGCATCTGATCGAGCGGCGTCCGCCGCTCCATCCGCACCACGACCGCGCTCCGCTCCGGGTGGCCCGGGTCGATCCAGACGCTCCGGCCCGCGCCGACCCCCGGGACGCGGTACCGCGTCGGCTCCCCGATGGCGGCGACGGCCGGCTCGTCCGCCTGCGTGCGCGCGTCGAGCCGGTCCCGCAGGCTCACCCCGAGGCCCCGCAGCGGACCGCGCCAGTCGTGGCAGCTGCTGCAGTTCGCGTGCAGGTATCCGATGGCCGCCCGGCCTCGCGGCGTGTCGGCGATCACGCGGGGCGGTCGCTCGACGAGCCGCCGCGGCAGGCCGCGCACGAGCCGGCGCCGAACGAGCGTCTCGAGCGTCACGTCCCCCGGGAGCAGCGGCTCGCGGTTCGGCGCGAGCGGATCGCGATCGGACGAGAGCTGCAGCGCGCCGAACCCGAGGACCTCGTTCCGCCCGCCCTCGTGGCAGCTCCGGCAATCGGCGACGGACGGGATCCGGTGGAGACGCCCCGGCGCGACCTCCTGCCTGCTCGTGAGCCCGTCGTCCGGCGCGAGCACCGCGTCGCGGCCGTCCTCGCTCCAGGCGTAGGCCGCGTAGATCCAGCCGTGGCGGGTCTTCTCGAGCAGGCGCGTCTCGATGGGCCCCCGCGCCCAGGCGAACTCCTTCCAGATCTTGGTGCCGACCGGGAACACCCAGCCGTCCGGATCCCGCGCGTCGATGCGGGTCCCGGGCGGCAGGCGGATCCAGCGGTTCTTCCGGGCGCCATCGGACCAGAGCGGATACTGCGGGCTGTAGTGGAGGTTGCCGGGCGCGATCGTGCGCGAGGCGAAGTCGGAGTAGAGGCCGGTGTCGGCGAGGTGCTGCGGGAACGCGCGCGGGGGGACGCCGATCCCGGCGCTCGCCACGGTCCAGGTCGCGCCCACGGTGACCGCGCAGGCGGCGAGCCACGCCCACCTCGCGCCCGCGCAGGGCCGAAGAACCGTCTCCCGTCGTGCGTGCCGCACGTGCGCCGATTTCGTCGCGCCGCGCCAGCGCCGCCATCGCCCGCTTGGGGTGAGCGGGGGTGCGCCGGCGGGGCCCACGCCCGGCCTGGCGAGGCCGGCGACGTTGCGGACCGCCCGGTGGTGCGCACCTTGTCGGGGAGATGGTGGAGATCGCGAACCCCGGCCTCATGGCCATGGCCCTCGAGGTGGACCTCGCCCGGTTCCGGCAGGCGCGCCGGATCGTCCGGATGCCCGCCGCGGTCGAGGAGCTCGCGCAGGCGCTCGCCCGCGTTGCCCTGATGCTGCGGCAGGCGGCCGAGCGGGAGCAGAAGGTGGACCTCGGGGACGAGGTCGTGCGGCTCATCGAGCAGTTCCGCGGCACGCTACGCGCGGTGGGCGGCGAGCCGGCCCAGGCCTGAGCCGTCGGCCGCGCGCGAGTTCAGCGCGACGGCCCGCCGTCCGCCGCGCGGCGCTCCGCGGCGGCGATCTCCGCGCGCCCGAGACCGTCGGCGACGAGGGCGGCGCGCCGGTGCAGGTCGGCGGCCTCCGCGGCCGAGGTCGGGTCGGCGTCCGCGTGGCGCGCGGCCGCTCGCAGGGCGGCGAGGAGGCCGAGGCGATCGTCCGCGGTCGAGAGCGGCGCGATGGCCGCGCGGTAGCCGGCGCGCGCCTCCGCGACCCGTCCCTCCCGCTCGTCGAGCCGCGCCCGGTTGAGCCGGAGCGGCCCCGCGACCTCGGGGGCGTCGCCCGCGAGCCGCTCCGCGGCGGCGTACCGCTCCCGCGCCTCCGCGGGAGGCGCGAGCGCGCCGAGGCCGACGTGGGCGAGGGCCTCGGCGGTCGGATCCTTCCCCTCGCGCGCGAGCGCGAGCGCCTCGCGCAGCGGCCCGGCCGCGTCCCCCTCCCCGGAGATCCGGCGCGCGCGCGCCACCCCGAGGAGCGCGCGTGCGGCGAGGCCGGGGTCGCCGGCGTCGCGCGCGAGGGTGGCCGCCTCGGCGAAGGCGCGCTCGGCGCGGCGCGGCTCCCGGGCGGCGAGGAGCGCCACGCCCTCGCGGCAGGCCGCGTCGGCGGCGAGGCGCGGCCGGTCCACCGCGGCGGCGTTCCGGGCCGCGCGGCCGTACAGCGACGCCGCGGTCTTCGGGTCGTCGTAGCGGGTGGCCGTGACGCCCGCCGAGCGCTGGCGCAGCGCGAGCTGCTCGCCGCCGGGGCGCGGCTCGGGGTGGCTGCAGCCCGCGAGGGCGGCGAGGGCGAGCGCGGCGGCGGACGGGAGGCGGCGGCGGGTCACGGCCGGGCCTCCGCGCGCGCCTCGTCGGGCGCGAGGTCGAGCACCGCTGGGGGCAGCGGCGGGGCGGGCTCGGGGAGGGCTCCGCGCAGCATCCAGTGGTTGGAGACGAGGTCGAGGGCGTGGTTCGACTGCATGACGAGGAGCTGCACCTCGCCGACGAGGACGTCGAGGTCCTTCGTCCGCCCGCGGGCCTGGTCGGCGAGCTCCTGCGCCCGCGCCGCGACCTGCGTCGTCGCCGCGACGAGCGCGTCGATCTTGTCCCAGCTCCGGTGGACGTCGTCGAGGACCGCCGCCGTCCGATCGTAGAGGGCCGGGTCGGTGAAGAGCTTCCCGGCGGTCCCCTTCCCGTCGCGCAGGCCGCGGAGCAGCTCCTCGAGCCTCGCGAGCGAGCCCGAGGCGTTCGCGATCGCCCGCTCGCGCTCGACCGACTGGGCGAGCCGGTCGAGGGAGCGGACGAGCCGGTCCACGTCCTCGGCGGCGCGCGAGCGCTCCACCTGGCCGAGGATCGCGTCGGTCTTGTCGAGGATGGTCTGCGTCCGGTCGAGGATCGCAGGCACCTGCTCGCGGACCCGGTCCATCGTCTCGCGCGCCTTCACGGCGGGGTCGCCCTCCGCCTCCCCCACCATCGCCTTCCCCTCCGGCCACGGGCCGGGCGCGCTGCCCGGGTCGAGGGAGATGGCGAGGTCGCCGACGAGGCCGGCGATGGGGACGCGGAGCTGGGCGCGGGCGTCGGCGCGGAGGGTCTCGCGGGCGGCGGCGCTCATCTCGAGCCGCGCGCGGATGAGCTCGCCCTCGCGGGTGGTCCCCGCCACCTTTCCGACGAGGTCGCCCGCGAGCCGGACCGGCACGCCGATGCGGAGCGCCGCCGCGTGGGCCGCGGGGAAGGTGACGTGCAGCTCGGCCTGCTTCTCGAACCAGCGCCGTCCCCGGCCGACGAAGACGATGCCGGCGAGGAGCACGGCGAGGACGAGGAGGTTGAACGCGCCGACGATCGTGCGGACGTGGCGCAGGGGGGCGGGTCGGCTCATGCGCGGATCACCGGGAGCGGGAGGGCGGGGGCGCGCAGCGCGGCTGCGGTCCTCGCGAGGTGGGAGGCGACGAGGAGGCCGCGCGGGCCCTCGCGGGCCCAGGCGGCGAGGGCGGCGCCGATCTCGGCGGCGACCTCGTCCTCGAGGTCGTCGAGGGGATCGTCGAGGACGAGCAGCTCCGGATCGAGGAGCGTCGCGCGGGCAAGGGCGACGCGCCGGCGCACCGGGAGCGGCACCTCCTCGGGCCGGACCTCCGGGGCCTCGCCGAGGCCGAAGCGGCCGAGGGCTGCGGCCGCCGTCCGCTCCGCCTCCGCGGCGCGGAGCCGGCGGTGGAAGTGGAGCGGGAGGAGGAGGTTCTCCCGGAGCGTCAGGTTCGCGAGCAGCGCCCCGCTCCGCGGGTGGAAGCCGACGCGGGAGAGGAGCGCGGCGGCGGGGCGGCGCGGGAGCGCCTGGGGATCCTCGCCGAGCAGGCGCGCCGCGCCCGCGTCGGGCCGGTCGATGCCGACGACGGAGCGCAGCACCGCCGACGCCGCCTCGACCGGTCCGACGAGCACGAGCGCGCCGCGCGGCTCGAGGCGGAAGTCGAGCCCCTCGACCCGCAGGCCGCCGGCGCGGGCGGTGACGGCGAGGCCCACGGCCTCGGCGAGCGGGGTGGCGGGGGCGGTCGTCACAGGAGGTAGAGGAGCGCGGTGACGATCGTGTTCCACACGAACACGAGCGTGAAGGCGCGCACGCCGGCGGCGGTGACGGCCGGCGGGATCTGGGTGGTGGACCGCGAGGCGCGGAGCCCCTCGTGGCAAGCCACGGCGGCGATGGCCGTGCCCGGGACGACCGTCTTCGCCACGAGCGCGACGCCGTCCGCCGGTCGCAGCGCGTTCGTCACGTGCTCGAGCAGGACGTGGGGCGCGGGGCCGCCGAGCAGCGGCGAGAGCAGCGCGCTCACCCCGACCGAGAACGCGAGGAAGAGCACGGTGAGGCTCGCGACCGCGACGGCGGCGCCGAGGACGCGCGGGACGACGAGGTACTCGAACGGATCGATCCCCATGCCGAGGAGCGCGTCGATCTCCCCCTCGATCCGCATCGTCGCGAGCTCCGCCGCGATGGCGGTGCCGGAGCGGGCGATGACGATCCAGGCGGTGAGGAGGGGGGCGGGCTCGGGGACGAGGGTGGCGACGATCACCGCCCCGAGCACCTGGCCCGGCGCGCCGGCGGTGAACGGCGACTGGGCCGCGACCGCGAGCGCCACGAGGAGCGCGAGGAGGAGCGTGAACGGCGCCGCCTTGACCCCGGTGAAGTAGACCTGTCGCCACAGCACCTCGCGCACGACCGGGCGGATCCGGCCCGCCGCGCGGGTCACGGCGAGGGCGGTCTCGCCCGAGATGGCGGCGACGTCCGTCAGCCAGCCCGCGAGATCGACCGCGGGATCGCCGAGGGCGCGCAGGAGCGAGGGGCGGGGTGACATGGACCCGGATAGGAAAGCACGCGGGCGAGCCCCGGGAAAGGCCGCGCCTCGGGGACGCCGGCCGCCCCGGGACGCCGAGGAGCCTCCCCGGACCGGTCCGGCTCCGCCGCCGCGCGCGCGTCCCCCGTCGGGCCACGTCGCCGGGGGGTGCACGGCGGACCACACCGGCGCCATCGTCTCTCGCATGGCACGGATCGCGATGATCGCGGACGACATGTTCGAGGACGTGGAGCTGCGGCAGCCGTACGACCGGCTGCGGGAGGCCGGGCACGAGGTGGTGCTCGTCGGCCTCGAGCAGGGAAAGCAGATCACGGGCAAGCAGGGGCGCGAGAAGCTCACGATCGAGCGCGCGGCCGGGGAGGTGCGCGCCGACGACTTCGACGCCCTCGTCATCCCCGGCGGCTACTCGCCCGACAAGCTCCGCACGAGCCTGCCGATGGTGGCGTTCACGCGGGCGTTCCTCGACCAGGACAAGCTCGTCGCCGCGGTCTGCCACGCGCCCTGGATGCTCATCGAGGCGGACGCGGTGGAGGGCCGGACGGTCACGTCGTGGCCGTCGCTCCGCACCGACCTCCTGAACGCCGGCGCGAAGTGGGTCGATCGCGAGCTCGTCGAGGACGGGAACGTCGTCACCTCGCGCAACCCGGGCGATCTGCCCGTCTTCTGCGAGGCGATCCTGCGGCGGCTCGCGGGAGCTGCCGAGCGGACGGCGCAGCGGACCGCCGCGTCGCCGGACGCGGCCTCGCCGTAGACGGCGAGCGAGGGGGCTCGTGGGGCCGAGCCGCGCCGCGGCGCGGCGAGTGGCCCCCGTCATCGAAGGGCACGGGCGCGCATGGGCTCTCCACCGGTGAAGGGCTTCGGCCAGGGGGACGCGGCGCTCGCCGCGTGGGCCGCGGACGTGTACCGGCCGGAGGACGCGCTGCTCCGCGAGATCCGGGAGCGGAGCGCGGCGGCCGGGCTGCCGCCGATCCAGGTGGGCCCGTTCGACGGCCTCCACCTCGAGCTCATCGCGCGGCTCGCCGGCGCCCGACGGGCGATCGAGATCGGGACGCTCGGGGGCTACAGCGGCGTCTGCCTGCTCCGCGGCATGGGCGACGCGGGTCGGCTCGACACCTTCGAGCTCGAGCCGCGCCACGCGGACGTCGCGAGGGCGGCGTTCGAGCGGGCGGGGATGGCCGACCGGGTGCGGATCCACGTCGGCCCGGCGGCGGAGCGGCTGCGCGAGGTCGAGGGCGAGGGCCCGTTCGACCTCGTCTTCGTCGACGCCGACAAGACGGGCTACCCCGGCTACCTCGCCTGGGCGGAGCGGCACCTGCGGGTCGGCGGCGTGCTCCTCGCCGACAACACCTTCGGGTTCGGCCACGTCCACGAGGAGCGGCCCGCGGGCGAGTCGCCCGCGGCCATGGCCGCGCTGCGCGCGTTCAGCGATCGGCTCGCGCGGGGGGGCCGTTTCCGGGCGACCCTGCTCCCGACCGCAGAGGGGCTCTCCCTCGGCGTGAAGCTGCGCTGACCCGCCGCTCGCCGCGCCGACTCGCGCGCGGCGCTCGACCGCATGCCAGCGGGCGCGGCCCGGAGCGATCCTGGGTCCTCGGGGAGGCGGCCTCCAGCCGCCCGCGAGGGGGAGAGCGATGACGACCATCTCGGCCACGCCGCCGGCGCCGTTCCATCCGTGGGAGGAGGCGCGGGCCCTCGCCTCGTCGGTCGCGCTGACCGCGACCTTCACCGCCGCGTACATGGTGATCGCGCCGTTCGTGCTCCTCGGCGCGCTCGTGGGAGGCCCGATCTGGGCGGCGCTCCTGCTCGCGCGCGAGCAGTAGCGGATGCGCGGCGTGCCGTCCCCGGCAAAAAAGCGAGGAGGCCCGACGGGCGGGCCTCCTCGGTTTCGAGCGCTGACGCTCGCTTCGGTTCGAGCGTGTTCCCGGTCGCTAGGCCGGGCGTGACTTCGAGCATGTCTGGTACTGCGACGGCTCTTCGATCACGACCTCCTTGGCTGGTTCAGCTCTCTACGCGAATCATAATCGCGGCCCGGGCAGAGTCGATCCGCGCTCCGTGTCGCGGTTGGGGTGAAAGCAGCCATTGCCGCGGGATCATGCACGAATCCCTCGGCCTCGGAACGGGTCCCGCGCTGCGGGTCTTGCGGGCGGTCGCGGCTTGACGGATCGACGCGCGGCAGGGGGCGCGGGAGGCGGGCGGTGCGCGCGAGGGGAGCGGGGATGCTCTGGGTCGTCTTCTGGATCGCGGTCGCCCTGGTGGGCGGGGCGGGTGCGATCACGGCGGCGCAGGGGCTGCGCTTCGAGCGGCGGGTCGAGCGCGAGGCGCGTGCGCTCCTCGCCGGCGCGGCCGGCGGAGCGCCGGCGCTCGTCCCCCTCGACGCGCTCCCCGCGCCGGTGCGGCGGTACCTCGAGGTGTCCGGCGCGGCCGGGCGCGCGCCCATCCGCACGGCGCGCCTGCGCCATGGCGGCTCGTTCGTCACCGCGCCCGGGAAGGCGCCCATGGCGATCCGTGGCGTCCAGTGGTTCCGCACGGATCCTCCGGGGTTCGTCTGGTGGGGCCGGATCCGCGCCGCCCCGGGGCTGTGGATCGACGGCCGCGATCGCTCGGTCGGCGGCGAGGGGAACATGCTCATCCGCGCCGCGTCGACGATCACGCTCGCCGACGTCCGCGGGCCGGAGCTGGATCAGGGTGCGCTGCTCCGGCTCCTCGGCGAGGCGTTCTGGTTCCCGACGCTGCTGCGCGACGCGCGGTACGTGACCTGGACGTCGCTCGACGGCGCGCGCGCGCGCGCGACGCTCCGCGTCGACGGCCGCGAGGTCGCCGGGACCTTCCACTTCGGCGCGGACGGCCTCCCCGAGCGCTTCTCCGCCGATCGCCACCGGGACGTGGACGGGCGGGCGGTCCTCACCCCGTGGTCGGGAGACTGCTCCGACTTCCGCGAGGTGGACGGGGTGAAGGTCCCCTTCCGCGTGGGCGCCACCTGGTCGCTCGAGTCCGGGCCGCTCCGCTACGCCGCCTGGCAGGTGGAGCGCGTGGAGCTCGACGTCCGCGAGCCCTGATCACCCCGGCGCGCGCGGGCCCCGCCCCGACGCGGGTCCCGCGCGCACGGGACGGCTCGATATCGGCCGATTTCTTGCTGCGCCTGATCCCCACATGTACGCTTCCCACGCGATTCGGCGCACACCGGGCGACCTGTCGGGTCGGGGCGCGGGCGGCGGGGTCTCGGGAGGAAGGACCATGTCGGACGGCACGCTGTACGTCTGGTTCCCGGACGCGCCGGTGCTGGAGCGGGCGCACGACGCGCTGCGCGCCGGAGGCCACCACCCGACCGTCACCGCCACCTGCGCGCGGGTCCCCCTCGCGCCCGACGGCCTCGACGCCTGCGTCCTCGACCTCGGCGGCGCCATCAGCGAGCCCGAGGCGCGCCGCGCCCGCGCGCTCTTCGTGCCGGGCAGCCGCGATCCGTCGCTCGACGACTTCGGACGGATCGTCTCGCTCCACCAGCTCCACGTCGCCGCCCAGACCGGCTGGCTCCTCGAGCAGTTCGATCACGGCGGGATCACGAGCCACTTCCACCCCATCGTCCACGTGGGCGACACGTCGCGCGTCTTCGCCCACGAGGCGCTCCTGCGCGGCAAGGGGCGCAAGGGCGAGCCGCTCGAGCCGCTCACCATCCTCCAGAACGCGCGCGAGGCGGGGCTGTACCAGGAGCTCGACCTCGCCGCCTGCCGCTGCGCCATCCGCGAGGCGGCCACCCTCCCGCGGAGCGTCACCGTCTTCATCAACTTCTCGCCGGCGATGATGCGCGACGCGGAGAGCGCCCTCGAGACGACCGTCGCGGCCATCGACGCGGCCGGCCTCGAGCCGGAGCGGTTCGTGTTCGAGGTGATCGAGGCGGACCGGATCGAGAACGCCTCGCAGCTCAAGTCGGTGCTCGACGCCTACCGGAAGGACGGGTTCCGCGTCGCCCTCGACGATCTCGGGGCGGGCTGGTCCACCCTGAACCTCGTCCACCGGCTCCAGCCCGACTTCATCAAGCTCGACCGCGATCTCATCCGGGAGGTGAACTCGGATCGCGTGAAGGACCTCATCGCCTCCAAGCTCCTCGAGATCGGCCACGGGCTCGGCATCCGGACGATCGTCGAGGGCGTGGAGACGCCGCAGGAGCTCCAGTGGGCCCGGGCGCGCGGCGCCGACTTCGTCCAGGGCTTCCTCATCGCGAAGCCGGGCCCGAGCCCGCGCGCGGCGCGCCTGTCCTGATCATGCACCGCCGGCTCCGCCGTCTGCTCGAGCTGCACCTCGGGACGGACCGTGAGCCCGAGC
>OBLY010000115.1_pt1 | contig 11538 bp, 9 predicted proteins | sample 1539041 | NCBI WGS metagenome assembly OBLY01 (sample SAMEA2690973, study PRJEB22502) | sediment metagenome | biome: Billabong; feature: Tropical; material: Sediment | place: Australia | collected 2013-05-14 | depth 1 m
GCCCGCTCTTGAAACAACTGAGTGCCGAGAATTTCCGCTTTACTTTGATTAACAACGCTGGTGGACTGGTCCAGGAGGCGAGCATATGCCTTCTTATTGGCTTTTCTCACGAGCGGATGCCACTCTTCCTGGATATCGTCCGGAATCATTGCCGAAGGTATAGGAATTACATCCCTGCGCAGACTCCGCTTTCTGAAGGTCAGATGAACATTTCCATGGTTGAAGCCCTGATGGGCGGGGCAGCGGTTTTCATGATGAATGTGGAACGCTTTGAACAAGTCTAGAGAGGCGAATATGAAGCTGATGTTTATGATCGTCCGGGATGTGGATGCGGATAACGTCCTTCAGGGGTTGGTGGACAATCATTATAGGGTTACCCGGGTCGCCAGCACGGGTGGATTCATGCGCCATGGGAATGTCACCATGATGTCTGGCATCGAAGATGGTCAGGTGGAAAATGTGATCAGCCTGTTAAAACGGCTTTGCTGTCCATCGGATGAATCCGGCCACAGTGCGACTGTATTTGTTGTGGATATGCCTTATTACGAACAGATCTGACCTTTATGAGGCAATCTTCTTTTACTATTTATCGTGCTCGGATTCGGCGAACTCTGCGGCAGTTCACGTGGGGAGGCGACTGGGCCATATCCTTGCCTACCCAGGTCAAACACAATCTGACCTGGTTCTTTTTTGACGGATTGTTTGCCTCTGCCAGTGATAACATCGCCATCACTTACCTGGTTTTGTATATTTTGGCCCTTGGCGCCACCCGCACCCAGATCGGCTTGATGACATCCGTGTCCAGCCTGTTGGTCGCGTTGGTCCTTCTACCCGGCGCCCTGCTGGTGGAACGATTCGGACATCGCAAGCACCTGACGGTATTCTTCGGCGGCGGGATTGCCCGCTGCGTGCTCCTTATTCTGGCATTTCTTCCCTTCCTTCTGGGAGGCCAGACTCTGATCCTGGCTGCGATGGCTCTTTCGATCACCCGGGATATTTGCGGGAATTTGGCTTTTCCAGCCTGGATGTCCATTAGCGGGGAGATTGTTCCGATGGAAGGGCGGGGCCGCTTTTTCGGTTCGCGTAATTTCATCATGGGCGTGGCGGGGATGCTGGTGATTCTTCTGGTCGGTGAACTTATCACCCGGGCAAGCTCTCCGCAAGGGTATCAGATCGCATTGGCGCTGGCGTTTGGCCTGGGCATCTTTTCCACTTACAGCTTCAGCCGTCTGCAAGACCCGCGGGGGAATGCGCCCATCCCGGTGGAAGGCGCCAGCTCATTCCGGGCTGTATTGAATGATATCCAGGCGCACCCGGCTTTTGTCTCGCTTGGATTGGTGATGGTCGTTTGGAATTTTTCCATCAATATCGCCGGACCATTTTTCAATGTATATATGGTGCAGAACCTCAAGTTCACCGCAACCATGGTGGGGATTCAAAGCATCGTTTCCACGGTGGCGGGATTGCTCGTCCAAAGGCGGATTGGAAGACTCTCTGACCGGCTGGGTTCCCGCAAGGTTATGCTGATCAGCATGATGTTGATCCCCTTATTGCCGGCGGGATGGGTGTTCGTGAGCCGGTTCTGGCATGTGATCTTGCTGAACTCCTTTGGGGGGATGGCTTGGGGTGCTTTCAACCTGGTTTCCTTTAATTTCCTGCTTTCCCTCACGCCTCATTCCCAGCGAGCGCGTTATGCGGCCATTTACCAGATCATGATCACCCTGGCATTGGCCTTCGGCGCGGCGATTGGATCCTGGATTGTGACCCAGTGGGGATATCAGGCCATTTTTGCCTGTTCTGCGGTCGGAAGAATTGTGGCTGTCTTCCTGTTCGCTAGGCGGCTCCCAGCAAAAGCCGAACCGATACTCGAACCGGCAGAAATATAAACTAATCTTCTTTCCGAAAACGATTAACGTGTCCGTTTTGAGGGTGTGTGCGGTTTCCACGCGCACACCCTCAAAACGGTATTCTTCTAAATATAGAATAGGTTCATTATCTGAAAACAGTGAGTGCGTTCGCACTCACTGTTTTTTAGCCGGTGTTGGGGCTATGGTTGGCGGCGGTTGTGATATCTACTTTTTATAAGCGGGAATCTCGTTTACAGGCTGGTATAAGGCGAAGTCACCTACACTGGCGATGGTGATATCGGCTGCCGGCCCCGTGCCCATAATGGGAGCCACATGGTACACCCCCGGCTTCAGTGAGCTTTTGCTGGTTCCAAGCGAATATCCACGGATTGGGGCGTTCGTCAAGTTAACAAGCACCAAAATCGCTTCTTCGACAGAATTATTGGAAGGAGCATGGCTGACCCGCAAAATGCTGAAAAGACCTGGATTATTCGCATTGACGATGGACATATCTCCGACTCGCAGGGCTGCGTGCTGATTGCGAATTTGGATCAGAGTCTTATAGAGGGAGAGAATGGAATTCGGATCGCTGCTTTCGGCGGCCACGTTCAGGATATTCGCGTCAGGTCCCACGGGTTCCCAGGGGGTTCCAGTGGTAAAACCGGCGTTTGCTTCTGCAGACCACTGCATCGGCCTGCGCTTATTTTCGTCAGCGCCTCCGCCTTCCAGGCCAACCTCTTCTCCATAATATAAGAAAGGAACCCCAGGGGATGTCAACAGCATGGATGCCGCCGCTTTCACCTTATTGGCATTGTCGCCCAGTTGGGTCATTAAGCGGTCCTGGTCATGATTGGTCAGGAATGGCGCATACTGAAGAGGTGGAAGGATCTTGTACGAAAAGCTTAATTGACCCGTTGCCAGACTGGCATTCTGGCTGTTCGCGGCCGATAAATATGCGGCAGCATCATTGAAGTCAAAAGCCAGATCCAATTGTTTATTCTGGATATATTCCGCCATGGTGATTTGATTATCACCCGACAGTTCACCAATCGTGATGGAATTGGGGTTCACCCCTTTGTAATAGGCAAAATATTGTTGTAGAAATTCGTGGGTGGATTTCGAGTCAGCCTGAATGGTCCGGTCTTCTATCAGGTGTTTGGCTGCATCCAGGCGGAACCCATCCACGCCCAGATCGAGCCAGAATTTTGTCACCTTTTCCATTTCTGCAATCACAGCCGGATTTCGGTAGTTCAAATCTGGCATCTGATCCCAAAAGATCGCATAATAGTACCTTCCGTTCAACGGGTACCACACTTGCTCTCCCCATGGACCATTATAGCCAGGGTCGGTGGCTGACCAGATATACCAATCATGATATGGAGATTTGGGATCGATCGCTTGCTTGAACCATGGATGCTGGCTGGAGGTATGGTTCAGCACCATGTCGAGAATCACCCGAATTCCTCGTTTATGGGATTCGGTCAATAAATTCTTGAAATCGTCCATTGTGCCATAATCGGAATTAACCGAGTAATAATCGGTCACATCATATCCATGGTAGGAGGGGGAGGGATAGATAGGCATGAGCCAAAGACCGGTGATTCCCAGATTTTGGAGATAATCCAGTTTCTGAGTGATCCCGTTGAAGTCGCCGATCCCATCTCCGTTGCTGTCATTGAATGAACGGACGAAGATCTCATAAAAGGTTGTGTCATTCCACCAGGGATAACCATCCGTTCCCTTTGGCATCCCTGTAATCGCTTGCACCGGCACTGCCGAGGGGAGCGGCGTCGGACTGGGAGTCAAGGTGGGGGCAGGTGTAGAGGTTGGTGCCGGGATGGGGGAGGCACAAGCGGGCAGAAGAAATGCCAGGGCTAGGGCAAGGATGAGCGTCTTCTTTTTCATGGGTCACCTTCCAAGTTTATAAAGATCAATGCCTTGACCGGTCGTTCCGATCCATACTTCTTGATTCGCTGTTTCGGCGATGGCTCTTGGTTCCGAGCCGGAAAGGCCAGAATTTTCCGTCGTTAAGACAGCCCAGCTCTTCCCATCGAACGAGGCCAGTTCACCACCTACATTGCTGGCGAAGGAAACTCCCATCCAAAGGAGGCCTGGCTTCACTTCGTCCACCCAGTCTACGAGGTTGAGGGGAAGCCCGGAATTAGCCGTGGTGAAATAGGTCCAGTTTCCGTTCTGGAACTTTGCCAGGCCGCTTCCGGAGGTGGCAGCCCAGAGTGTCCCGTCTGCACTGATCGTCAAATCCTTTACAGTGCTTTGGGTAGGGTAAAAGGAGACTGTACCTTCTCCTCCGGCAAGAGGAAGTTCAGACACGCCTGTTTGCGTCCCTATCCAAATCGAATTGATTGTGGCTGTAATGACAAAAACTGGCTGAGGCTTATTTGGGGGTGTGAGCGGTGTCCATTTGTGACCATCCCAAAGGGTTGCGCCGGATTGTGTTCCGGCGATGACACGTCCGCTGTCATCCACGCACAGGGCATACACCTGCTGATCGGCTAAACCGAGATCCTGGCTTTGAAAAGTAGTCCACTTCTTTCCGTCAAAACGATCCAATCCTGCAGCTGTCCCGAACCAAAGATTCCCCCCATCGTCTCGCGCCAGGGAAAGGACCCGGTTGTCGGAAAGACCCGAATTCGTCCTGTCAAAAATGAGCCAATGGCCTGGTTCTTCCGTGGTGCGTGGAGGCGTATACAGCGCGGCGCCTTTATCTGTGCCGATCAGCATATCTCCATTTGGGAGGGCCAGGAGGGTATTGATGCTATTGCTGGGCAGAAAAGAGTTTTGAGCGGTGATATGTGCCCAGCCGATCTTTCCCACCGCCAGTTTTACTGCCGCGGAAAGATAGACTGCGGCAATGAAGAAGGCGAAGGCCCCCACCGCCCACCAGAACCATTTCGTCGGTGCGGGCAATAAATTATGAAGGTAATCCCAATATGATTCCTGCGAACGGACCCACTGCCAGCCTTGTCGCAGTGAAGCGGCGCCCATGAGGCATAAAGCCGGCGTCAAGATCAATGCGTATTGAGGCCATTTGGTAGGCCAAAGCAGAAGAAAGATCAATCCAGCGGCAAACCAGACGACCAGCCAGCGGCGCTGTTTCCATTCCCGCGGCAGACCAAGCACCGCAAGGATCGAAATAACTCCATCGAATCCGAAATAAAAAAAGACATTAGGGTGCCAGCTCACCGGCGCTGAGGTGAAAATCCAGATGAAGGGTTGATACCATGGATAGCTCACTTCCTGCACGTGAGCGCTTTGTGAATATTGAACATGAAAGACAAGGGAATGAGCCAATCGGTTGACCGGGTCATGCCAGAGGCTCACATTACAAATGAAAAATGTTGCAACTAAAAGCATCGAATAGGCGATCAGCTGCCGCCAGGTAATTTTTTTTTCGAAAAGCACCAGGTATGCAACGACCACGACTGCCACCGGAGTGTAGGAATATTTGCTCGCGCTAGCGATTCCCAGGGCAGTTGCGGATAGCCATAACCAGCGATTCATTTGGTCGCGTTTGACCCGCAAGAAACACAGGATTGCCCCCAGGCTCAGCGCCATGGGAACAGCTTCCAGATAGACCTGGCTGGAATATTTCACCGCCAGGGTGTGCAGCGCTAACATCCCTGCCGCCAGGGGATCGAGGGCGATGGCAAGGAAAGCGACCGCCAGGACTCCAAAAAAAGCCGAGAAAGACCGGCTGAGGTAGAACGCGTTGGTCCAGGTGGCAGCTTTTCCCAGCAGCAGGATGCCGCCTGCGTACAACACCTTCACGAAGGCAGGATGCTCGCTGGTTTGGGGATAGTCGATCACCCCATTTACGTTTCCTGAACGGATTAAGGCAGCATAATCAAAGCCATTCTGTAAATAGACCGGTTCATCGAAATCCTGCGGCAAAAGGGAGACCGCCCAGGCGCGTAAAAAGATCGCCAACATGAGGGCGACGAGGATCGGCCTGCCTGCCTTTAAGCGTGTTTGAAGATCCATTCCATCACTTGCTCACGATCAGCCCGCTGCGAGGAGCCAACCGCAGTTCTTTGATCTCGCCATTAAGCACGGATGGAGGTTCCGCAGCCTCTCCTGCCAAGATAGAAACAGGACCATCGCTCCAATTCAATGGCTGGACCGGGATCGTGAGGGTCTGTGTTTCTATGGAAGCATTCAGGGCAATGACCAGGGAATCTTTCTCCAATGAGCGTCCATAGGCATAGGCGCCTCCAGCCGCCGCCAGGCGCTGGAATGCGCCGCGGCGCAAAGCCGGATGCGCTTTCCGAAGGGAGATTAACCGTTTCACATATTGTTGGAGGTCGAGATTCCACTTTTCCGGTTCCCATGGAAATGCTTTCCGGCACTCTGGATCGGCGCCTCCGTCCATCCCAATCTCGTCTCCATAGTAGATACAAGGCGCGCCTGGGCAGGTGAAAATGAACATCCAACCGAGTCGCAAGGCGCTTTCATCCCCATGGGCGGTGGTCAAAAAGCGCGGCGTATCATGGCTGTCCAACAGGTTGAATTGGACCTGGGTGATGGCCGGGTCATACAGGCTAAGCAGCTGGTCCACCCGGTCGGCAAATCCTGGGCCATCCAAGGGGCGCAGGTATTTTCCATAATCGCCAACGTGAAATAATTCCGGGTCGAGACGGTCATTCAATAAATATCCGATCAATGCGCCGGTCATCAAATAATTCATGACCGCATCGAATTGGTCTCCCTGGAGCCAGCGTTGGGATTCATGCCAGATCTCGGCCACGATATAGGCGTCTGGGTTGGTCTCTTTTACCCTGCGGCGAAACTCCTGCCAAAAGGAATCGTCATCGATTTCCACGGGAACATCCAACCGCCAGCCATCGATACCGAATTCCAGCCACGACTTGGCTACATTCCAGAGGAATTCGCGCACGCCCGGAGTGGTGGTGTTGAATTTTGGCAGGGCCGGTAAACTCCACCAGGCGGCATAGCCGAGGGCGTCATATGAGTTGACGCCTCCGCTCAGGGTGCTGAGCTGCTCGGCCGAGGGATAGGCTCCCCAGTTTTTCTTTCCCAGTAAAAAGTCCGGGTTGAAGTAAAACCAATCCACGTAAGGCGAGCCGGCCCCGTTCTCGAGGACGTGATGGAACTGCCAGAAGCCGCGGCTGGCGTGGTTGAAAACGCCATCCAGGATCACCTTCAACCCGCGGGCATGAGCGGTATCCAATAATTCCCGCAGGGCCGCGTTGCCTCCTACCAGTGGATCGACGGTGTAATAGTCATAAGTATGGTAGCGGTGGTTGCATGCCGAGGCGAAAACAGGATTGAGATAGAGGGCCGTGATACCTAATTCTTGAAGATAGTCCAGATTGTCGACAATACCAAGCAAATCACCGCCCTTGAACCCGTACACGCTTGGCGGCGAATCCCAGGTCTCCAAGTTCAGACCTTGTTTGGGGACTCGTTCACTCTTGGCAAAGCGATCCGGAAAAATCTGATAGAAAATGGCATCCTTGACCCATTCAGGAGTGGTAATGGACATGGTTTTCCCGTAGAATCCTTTTCCTTTGAAGAGTAAAAGTAATGGCAGAATCTTAACACACAAACGCCCCTCCGAAGGGCGGCAAGTGTATAAATCGCGCCCCTTCCCGAACGGTGATTGGGCATCCATTGAGACGATCACAGCCATTGATGGGTAATCTGGCCGGCAGTGCTATGGAATGTGGAGATGAACTCAGATTGATTGCAATAAAGACAGGCTCTGAGTCCATTTCCCGAGTATACCCATAGATTCCCTGTGAGGCATCCAATTGGACCATTTGGCGTGATCCATCGATCAGAGCAGGGTGTTCCCGGCGCAGGCCCGTCAGCCGGCGAAAGTATTCCAGCAGGTCTGCATCAGCGTCGCTGCCCCATTTCATCGGCTGGCGCGCTTCCTCGAACACATAGCGGCTGCCCTGCTGCATGGGTCGTTCCTGGGTCACGCCGCATTCGGTGCCGTTATAGTTGACCGGCGGGCCTGAAAGGGTGAATAAGGCCAGGGCTGCCAGCTTTAATTCCTCTTTGTTGTTTCCCGCCATGTAGAGAAAGCGGCTCATGTCGTGGTTATCCAGGAAGGCCGGACGGGAAAACTCCGCAGGGAAGTAGACTTCATGCGCCGATAGAAAGGCTTCGAAGGCCGCCAGTGACATGGTCCCCCGGGCGAAGGTTTCCCGCAAGGCCCGAGCCAGGTGGAAATCCAGAGTGCCATCCATGATCCCTGCATAGGACCGCTGGACTTCAGGAGTATGGACCACTTCGCCAAAGATCCAGCATTCCGGGTTCACCTGCCGGCAAGCCCGGCGAAAATCCACCCAAAAATCGTGGGGAGGCCCATAGGCAAAATCGAGCCGGTAGCCATCGAACCCTTCCCGCAGCCAATGGCGAGCCACCTCCAGCATGTAATCCCGAGCCGGGCCGGGTTTTAAGTTGAGCTTGGGCAACTCGCGGACGTTGAAATACCTCTCATATTCATCCGGCCAATGCTTCCAGATGTACCAATCATGGTAGGAGCTCGCTGGGTCGCGCAAGGCTTCTTGGAAAGTGGGATGGTCTTTGGACCAGTGATTGGCGACAAAATCGAGCAGCAGGCGCAGGCCGCGGGCGTGGGCTTTCTAGATCAGTTCTTTAAGATCGGCATTTGTCCCCAGGCGGGGTTCCACCGTGTAATAATCACTCGCGTTATAGCCGTGATGGGTGGTGGTTTTGAAAAACGGCGAAAGCCAGACGGTATTGAACCCCAGGTCTTGGATGTACTCCAGTTTATCGATCACCCCTCGAAGTGTGCCGCCAAACAAATCCCCGAGATGAGCCGGCTTGCGCCAGTCTTTTCCATCCCCCGGATAGAATCTATCCAGGAAAACCTGGTAAACGATGGCACGGCGGGACCATTCTGGAACAGGGTCGTGATCGATCCACAAAGCGAAATCGGTGGCGCCTTCGATGTCGGTCGCTTGATTATCAGCAAATATCCATTCTGAAGCGCCGGCTTTGTGGGCAGCCAGATGGTAGCGAAGCAGCGTCCCGGCCGGCTGGGGCGGGATGGTGGCCGACCATTGACGGGTATAGCCCCAAGTCAAATCCTCCCAGTCTGTTTTAACCAGTTGGAGGGCCATTGTCTGAGCGGAGGAAGAGGCCGGGTCGGAGCCGTCCAGGGTAAAAATACAACGGGCGGAATCATAGGGTTCATGTCCGCCCGTTGTGAGGAGAAGAACGACCGGCTGATCCGGTACAGGATCTAAGGGAGTTCGTTGATAAAGATGCTTGACACCAATAAGGGCATCCGTGGCCCGCGCCAGCCGGTCGGCGGGTTCGATCAGGTTTCCAAAAATGTTGTCGATCATGGAATACCGATATTAACCCTTCACGCCGCCAAGGGTGAGGCCTCCTTCCAGGTATCGCTGTAAATATAAGAATATTATCAGGATGGGAATGATGATCAAGACCGCGCCGGCGGCAAATTGGCCCCAGGGTACTGACAAAGAGTTCGCCATCTGAAAGAGTGCTACCATGGATGTTTTAGAAGCATCTGGGGCAGGTACCAATACGGATGCCAGAGGGAATTCACCCCAACCGCCCATAAAGGCGAAGAGAGCCGTGGTCGCCAGGGCTGGGCGGGCCAGCGGTAGGGCGATCATCACAAAGGATTGGACCGGTCCACAGCCGTCAATCATGGCGGCTTCCTCCAAGTCAATCGGTATGGTATCGAAATATCCTTTCAATAAGATGGTAGTAAAGACCAAAGTTCCGGCCATATAAGCCATGATCAGGCCCCAGAGATTCTTGTATAATCCCATGGCGGTCAGGAGTTGAGCCACTGGCACGAGGGATAATACGCCTGGAAAAGAAGAAATAGCCAACATCAGGATCAATCCAAAGGAACGACCATAAAAGCGCATGCGCGAGAAGGCAAAAGCGGCGGACGTGGCCACCAACATGCAGAAAATGGTGGTCATGCCGGCGACAAACAGGCTGTTCTTAATCCAGGTCAGGAACGGCTGCTTGAAAAGCATGAACTGATAGTTCTCGAATGACCAAGTGGTGGGTAGGAACATGCTTGGAAGGTTCATCGTTAATAATTGTGCCCCCGGCCGGCCCGAAGCCAGGATAACGAACCAGACCGGATAGAGGGCGAAAAGTGTCGCGAGGATCGCCACAACAATAAGCAATATTTTCCTGATTGGATTTTTTCTGTTCATTCGGTCGCTCCTCTCGTTACACGGGTAATCCGTAAGCTTCCGATCGTTGCGAAAAAGAGAAAAACAAAGATGACCACGGCATAAGCACCCATCCGTCCGTACGCCTGCTGTTGGAAAACTTGCTTATATGCGTAGGTCATCAGGAGATCAGTGCCTCCGGGTACGCCTGCCCCAGCGGAAGGACCGCCCTGGTTTATGGCCCAGGCCGTCCCGAACATTTGGAAACCACCCGCTCCGATAGCACTTAGAACGAGTAAAGGAACTACAGCGGGCCTCAAGAGCGGTAAGGTAATGTTAAATAATTTCTGCCACCAACCAGCTCCATCTACATCAGCAGCTTCATATAATTCAGCCGGGATGGATTGTAACGCGCCGAGGATGGTCACCATAAAGAATGGATAGGAATACCAGACGTTGGCCAGGATAATGACTGTCATGGTCCAGACGGTGCTCTCGAGGAATATGATCGGTGAAATGTGAAGGATCTGCATGATCTGGTTGAGCGGCCCTTTTTGGGTAAAGAAGAAACGAAATACGAGGGACATCATAATGGCGACATTGGAAGCCGCCCATGGGACAATTAGCACGACTCGAAAGAACGTTCGTCCGGGTAAGTCTTTTACGTTCAGCAATAAAGCCAACCCTAGCCCAAGGATGAAGAAAAGCGGAAGACATATCGCTACGAAGAGGATCGTCCTTAACAATACAGTAAAGAAATCACTGGAGGTCATGAATGCATTCCAGGCCTGGCCTCCACGGAGAATAAAGAAAAAAATTACTCCTAATGCCAATGCTATGACATTTAATAACCAGGCAGAGATGGGTCGATCAATATGCTTTGACCACCTTCTGTTAAGAATGCCTGCAATAATTAATGGGATGAAACAAATTACGATTTTTAACAAGCCGAGCATCGAATCGGCGGTAAAGAATTTCCCTAATAGCGCAGAATAATTACCAAACAAAGGTTTTTGAAGCTTGAAAGGCGTGCCTAAGCCTGTTACGGCATGCTTCTTGAAAACAGCCCAGCAGGTAGGTTCCAGGATACCGGTTAACCCAACTTTACAGTCCGGATTGGGATGGAATTCATTCCGGTTTGTAAAGGAAATATACGTGTTGAACAAAATAGGATAGATACTAAAGATTAAAAGACCGATGACTGTTGGTGCAATGAACGCCAGAACGGTCCAAAATTTTCGCCATCCATGGATTTGGGTCATAGGGTTGATCCTTTCTACCGGGCCACTGCGAAAAACGAATGAGGTGGGAGAGCTTTAGCCCTCCCACCTCGTATACCGAACTTATTTCATCTGAGCAACTTTGTCTTCAATAGCTTTCTGCGCGGCGACAAGAGCAGCATCAGGAGCCTGCTTGCCGGTCCAGATGGCGCCGACGGCATCGCCGACAGGGCCCCACTGAGCATCAGCGAAAGGAGAGATCGGAAGAGCGTCGTGTAGGGAAAGAGTGTAGAT
>OBLY010000116.1_pt1 | contig 11353 bp, 14 predicted proteins | sample 1539041 | NCBI WGS metagenome assembly OBLY01 (sample SAMEA2690973, study PRJEB22502) | sediment metagenome | biome: Billabong; feature: Tropical; material: Sediment | place: Australia | collected 2013-05-14 | depth 1 m
TAAGGCATTTATGGGAGAAATATGAAGCTGGCAGTTTTGAGCATGGGCTTGATTTTGAAGTCAGGGAACATCAGGAAGATATAAGGAATCTTAAAAATTACCTGATAAGTTACCTGGGTAAAAGCTGGATTGATACTGGCTCTAAATATAAAAAACAGAGCTGGACAAAAGAGCAATTCATCTATAACATGGTAGCATGGAAAAACCAGTTTAGATTTTGGGGCTGTTCACGTGCATTAAGCAAAATTATGGCTTATGTGCCTGATGAAATCTTAAAGTATAATCCAAAGGTTTGTTATAAAACTTCAATGAAAGATACTTTTAATGATATGCTTGTTGGTGAAATTTGGAAAGTGGACGAACATATATTATCTGAATTAGAAAATAAATATGAAAAATGGTATGTTAAGGCTATGGATATAAGGTTTGGAAAAAGAAATACGGCAAGTTAAACTTTATTCTCGGATAAATAGCAGGTGGCGCAATCGGAACAATTTCAAACCTGGGCTATGCGGATAACACCCAGGCCAGCAAAGCACATACTGAAAACGTCCCGAAGGGTTATTCTCGCGGGTAGGCGCACATTCGCTTTTGCGTGCTCCCTTTAGGGCGGGGGGCAATCCTCATGATTGGTGAGTGATGCAACGGCGATACGTTGCCCTTGCGGAGCGTGCTTTGATGAATGTTATCGCAATGAATCCCAAGCAATCGTTTTACGTGGCTAACTTCAAATCATATTAACAGAAATATGCAACGCTTCGCAGTTCGAAGGGTCGCCCAGCCTCCCCACACTTCAAGGCGCGCCGTCCCCGCAGGGATTCGGCTTTTGCCGAACCTCGGCGGCGCGCCTGGATGTGGGGCGCTCCCGTCTTGGCTCATATACAATAATTGACCGTCAGTATCGGGAGATTGATTTGTATTAGAAATATTTAAACAGTATGAAAATTATTAAAGGCTCATAAAATGATAAAATCCTCCTTAAATATTCAAAAAAGAAATATGTTATCTTACAGTTATTATCGTGTAAGCAGAAGGGCTTTGTCCTGTAAGCTCATGTGAAGGTGTCGGAGTAATAAAAACAAATATCCTATACCTACCAGGGGATTGGGGATTCCATACCCATACGCCATTTTCACCGAAATACCCCTGCGGTGGAATAGTCTGCATGCCTTTTATAGTTACTTGTTTTACGAGTGTTTCATTTGTATCATTTATTTTGTAGACCCACCAATTAGGGGATCCGTAAAGGGGTGTCAATCCTATGTTTTTAGTGTACACTTTTATATCTTCTCCAATGCCGAATTCAGTTTTCTCGGTATACACTTTAATCACACCATATCCATTCAGCCCAGCTATTACAAAACATATATAAATTATAAAAAATAAAGTTATTATGTAAATATATTTTTTTTTCATTTGATGCTCTTGGAAATGACTAATGTATTTCTGAATATATAAAAACTAAACCTTCTCATAATAGCAGAATCCAAAAAAAATGTAATGTGTTGTATTTGTACACATTACAAAATCAAAGGAATATTTCTCCATTTTAACTCGAAAAATTTAAATTGGAGGATTTTATTTAGACGTTACTCCTCCAATTATTTCCCCAGTGCTTGCATCAAGCCAAACCACAACATGATTACTCGGTTTGGTATTATCTAGAAATTCTACTGCCCACGCTAAAGTAAAGTTACCTTTAAAAGTCGTGTCCCTATTAATTGCCCAATTATTAGGTTTCTGAATCTCTAAATTCGTACTTAGTAGCTGCGAATCATTGGATAGATTGTAGTTTCTTGCAAGAAAGCTCATTGCTGTACTGGTCGCCTCATCTTGGGTTATCTTTGGTATTGTGTTAACGTTTGAAACGTCGCTTAGTTGTTCTGCGAAGGCTACAAGGTTACCTGTGTTAGCATTTATTCCGACTTCAACACCGTTTTTATATACAGGTATTCCATTTTTTTGTTGTGTCCAGAATAGATTATAGGTGTTTCCATTTGATATATTCACAGTCTTTATATTTGGAGAAGTGTCTAATGCACTGATATCGACATTAAATTGTTTTAAATAGTTTTCTGCTTTTAGTAAGACATTGTCAGGATTTATAGCCATTCCATTATTCATACTCGAAAAATTAAAGTATGCTATCACTTGGCCTGTACTTGCATCGATGTTTATCTCTAAGTTATTCAAATGTTTGAACTCCCAAAAAATTCTTTGTGCACCATTATCTCTGAGTAAGCTGACTTTTGTTGTATTGTCCAAAGGTACCGAAAATTTTGTGGCAATCACATACGCATCCTCTTTGGAGATTAGTGGTTTCGCCACAATAGGGTCAATTATTTCTATTTTGTTGATTGGGTTTTGTCCTGCATTCGCTGTATTTTGATTAAAACTTCCTTGATCCGCAATTGCTAAAGTAATAAAACCTATAGAAATCATGCTTATTAATGATAATATTATATATTTTTTCTTCATTTCTTTACCTCCTTTAGATTTTTATAGAACCGTCTCCATGTATGCTATAAGCCCCATTCATTGATGCTCTAAAGTCTGCTTTAAAGGCTGCATCGCTAACTGTAGATCCGCCCGTAAGATAATAAGCAAACCATTTCGTGAATACTGGGGTCTCATCTGTGTATACAACGCGATTAAATCCAAGGAAACTTTTTGTTCCTGAAGTCATAAAGCCTTCCCAAAGGTCATAATACCCAGTATCTACTCCAGACAAACATGCATCGGCATAGGCAAGTTTTATAGAATTTGACTTGGGACCCACATCTCTTGGAAGAATTGTCGAACCATCGTATAGTATTAGGTAAATACCACACCATCCACCACAATTTCCTCCATGACTTGACATCATCCAAACGGTATCGCCTGGAATTCTACTAAGAACATTGGATCTGCTATCATGATAACTATAAACTTGTTGATAGTTAGTCATATAAGAATTCATTTGTCATCGGTTAACGATTTTGATGCACAACTTTGAATACCATGAGTAGCGATTTTCCGTTTTGGATGTTAGATATCAGCATAAAAAGTATTACTTTTCCGACATTTCGTATCTTAACCGATGACAAATGTATAAGAATTCCATATACTTGCGTCCTGATCGTACGGAGATGCAAATTGCTCATTTGAATCTGCTATTGCGGCAGCCGCAATGCCTGATGTTGTTATAAATACAAGCATCAAGACAAAGCATACTGCCAACGATTTTAGTTTGTTTCTCTTCATTTTATTCCTCCATTGATTTTTTTCTTTATCCGGAGGCAAAACCAAGCAAAACTTTATGTTTTAAAAGCCAACGTAATTATGCCTTCGGGTACCATGGGGTTCAGCCTCATCTTTGTCGAAATGCGCTGCACCCCATGTCACATCTATTTCCAGAAAGTACCGCGTTTTGGGTTCAGCCTCATCTTTGTCGAAATGCGCTGCACCCCATGGTTTTCAGGATGTAAAAATCCAAGTGTAACTAAATGTTTGAACTTTCAAACCTTATCACCTTTGGTTTTACGAACCCAATTTTTAAATGAAATCGGAGGTATATATTTCAAACGGTATACAAGATAACAATATTGATGAAAAATTATAATGGCGTTGAAATCTTGAAAAAAATACTAACTGTAACTCTCTGTTTTTTATGTAACACTCAAATCAATTCCCGGTTTTCCAATAAGTAATCATGTCTTTTTAGGAATTTCAGAAATCACCCAGTTATCACCAATTTTTATTTTAAATACCTGAGCAGTTGGTATAAACGTAACTACAATTCATTATAACCCCGGACTTAAGTCACAAGGCCTGTATATACCGTTTTTCAATAAAATAGTATTGACTACAATGAAGCAGGACATCTTAATTATTTCTGCGTTTTTGTCAATAAAGTTTCTCAATATCAATGAACAGCGCCGGGGTATCGCCCTCCAGACAACTCTGGTAAATGGCTGGCCGTTGCCAGCATCAGGGATTGATTTTCTTTTACGGCTGTAAGATATCAAAAAAATGTAGTGATCTATCTTGATGTTTACGATATTACAAATAATCCTGTTTACAGGATTATTGGTTTATGGATACATCAATTCAATGATGTATGTGATACGGTTCAGATCGCCAAAAATATCCACACAATTTGCGATTCGGGTGAAAAAAATGGATATCAATGCTTTGCGAGTTTTTGACAGCATCCATTCGCTATCAATTACAGAAGAAGAGTTCTCCGACCTGGAGAATGAACAGAAGGCTACGTACAGAACCGGCCTGTATGTTCGGTGTGTCAAGTCTGGCTACTCCATAGGCGTCAGCCATGATGAGAACCATAAGATAATAATCCGGGATATCAAGAAGATATTTTCAGTACCGTGCAGGGTATTGTTTAAGACACTCATCACCTTCGATAACCTGCCAGAAGAGATATATACGCTTCATGCAATCGCCCAATACAGGGCTCTGGATACAGAAATGAAGTTCAGGGCTGATAACCTTGAAGAGCTAAAGGATAGGATATGTGACAGGTTCGTTGATAGCTTCCCGAAAGAGCTGGGGCGTTTCTATGATGATGTCCACTATCAAGAACTGCACTCCTATAATGAACAAAAAAGGGCTACCTGGGGAGAATTAAAGACCAAGCTCATAGAAAGACAGCTCAGAGCACTTTTCTGGCTGTTTGGCGAGGATTACGAGAAGTTCGAGAGAGAGGTCAAGGTTGCAAGGAAAAACATACCCAGAATCATCAAAGTTTTTGAGAGAAATAACAGACGGCTGGCCATAATTCAGAGGATTGAGGATTATGAGAAAAGAAGAGGGGGGGTTATGTATAATCCTGCATGGTTCGAGCGTGTCCAGGGCAGCAGGCTCATGATAAGATGCTTCAAACCGAGCAATGTGCAATACAATTATGTTGATCTCAACAGAGAAATGTATCTGCCTATGGATTCCTCTGAGACTGCAGAGATATGGCTTGATGATGACCTTTTTGAAAAAACAGAATATCAAGAGCTCAAGGTTATATCAAAAAGATTGTTTTCCGGCCAGGACCATGAAGCTGATGGCCTAAAGAAATGGGTGCTGCTCAACGCAGATGAGTTCAACAAAAAACAAACCCTGCTCAGAATTGAGGTCATGAGCGCAACCCGAAAACACCAGGAAGAGCAGGCAGAATTGAATTTAGCAAAAAGCATTGATGCGCAGTTCAAAAAAGGAAAAGTCGTCAGACAGGGGATAACGTTTACAAAGAACAGCATCGAATGCGAAGGCGTGCTGGTTAAAAATGATAAACTGGGCAAATTCGTGGCGCTTAACCAGATACATCTCCAGCGGGAGCCTGAGTTCTCAAAAATAGTGAAAGACTTCATTTGCTATATTCTGAATATAGATGCGGTCTGGAGCCAATATTCTTCAAGAATGTCATATGTATGCAATTTCAAGGGCAGTGAAATCATAACGATTGGAAAGGTTACATTGCATATTGAAAGAAGGAGAAACAACGTATTCATCAATAATCACAGGATAGCTAAAGATGATCTGGTAGATGTCATATTCACAGCTTTGTTCCATACTAACCAGCGAGATTTTGACCAATATCTGGCATATAGTTCAAGAGTAAATCTCACCCTACAGAAAGCCCTATCTGACGGCGGGATTTCGTTCGAACTAAGGATAGATAAAACGAATGATAACCCGCTGCTAACAAAGGAAGGAAAGATGATACTATCTCTTCCTCTGAAACGTGATAAAGGCAAGAATTTTACAACAGTAAATTGCATTGATTACCAGATCCAGGATTTACAGGCTTTCTTTGATATAGGCAAGGATATCAACAGTACAAGGATTGGGTACAGCGGGGGAGGATACCTGCAGAGGACCATCAAATTGCTATACCGATCTATCAAGGGTATTACCCCAAAGGAAATAGGAGAGATAATCAAGAACGGTGAGCAAGAGTACATCAGGCTCCAGGAAAAAATACGCAAAGAGAATGCAGAGAAATTAAAGAGAGCAAACGACTTCGTAAAACAAGCCATTAAATTAAGCAGAGCAAAAGATATCAAAGACGGGTTCTTGGTAAAAGGAAAAAGTGGAACGCAATACACTGTTAATGCCGAAACCCTGGCTGTATATGAAGTAGAGAATGGAGAAAACAAAAGGTATGTGTGCATAGTTGACATGGGCACGGCAACAGATACGGAATGGGGAAGAAAAGATGCACTCGCAAAAAGGCTCTTGATGCTAGCGCATGACCTGAAGGTTGCCGATGAAGTCCATACATTGAATTTAGGAGAAGTGATGGCATGAGATTGCTCGTATTAGGTGCGGGAGGGATAGGCGGATTCCTGATTGAAGAGCTCTGTAAGTGCATAGAGCAGGAGCAGATAGATCCAAATATCGAACTGTTTATTGCCGATAACGACCTAGTGGAAATCGAGCAGGTGAAGTATCAAAACTTTTCTTATGAGGAAGCCGGGCTAAATAAAGCACAGGCACTCTCCAAGAGGTTTAAGCAATTCGGTATTATTGCAATCAAAGACAGAATTAAGTCAGCCAATCAGTTGAAAGGTTATGATCTCATCGTGCTGTGTGTGGATAATGACCCTACCAGGGAAATGGTCATAAAATACTGCATCTCTAAGAACATCGATTTTTTGGATTTAAGAGCTTCGGGAAGGGTAATATCCGCATTCCCGAAATTGGAGAAAGCCAGTGATAACCTGAGATTCGTGGATAGTAATGATACTGTTTGCTATTCCTGTCAGGATCGCGCTGCTCTTCTGCAGGGCAGGATAGACAAAGGCAATAAAATAGTTGCTCTTATCGGCGTTCAGATGGTCCTGAACCATCTTCGGGGAATGCATAATAAAATTATAAATCTGGCTATATAAAGCGCAATACAACAAGGCGAGTAATGCAGGTTTAAATCCTGCACGGCGCATGTCCCTCGATAGAGGGCGAAATCTGGAGAGATATATGAAAAGTAATAATAAAGATGAAGATCGAATTCCCTTCCGGGTAGAAAGTCCGAGGGGAGATGACAGACTTGGAACAAATACAGTCACCAATGAAGTTATTAGTGATTTTGAAGCCAGTAAGAAGGGTGTAGCATTTCAACCGGATATACCTAAAGACAAGATACAGAAAGCAGTAGAAACGCAATTGAATAATGATAAATGGGTCTGTATTGAAAAGAAAGATGGTAGCACCGAATTACTAACGAAGAAAGATATCCCGAAAGAAGCTTCAAAACCTGCCGATGAGGCAAAAGAAGCTCCGAAGCCAGCAAGCGAAGGGCAAAAAGATCCGACAAAGCCGGAAGGTGATGACTGGAAGGATATTTTCAATGTAGTCCCCAAATCCGGATCAAAGCCTGTGGTGACTAACAATACATGCACCGAGAACCCAAAGAAGCCTAAAGAAGAATGGGAAAGCAAGTTCGAAAATATCAAAAGTGCAACTGCGACCCACAAGGGCAAAGGTGGTTAAAATGAAATTCAAAGATCTATTGACGAAATATAAAGATGATAAAAAAAGAGTTTTGATCAACGGTCTCGGTTCCGGAGAAACCAGAGGCCTGATTATAGAAGTGCAGGAGGACTATATCGCTTATGAACTCCTTCAAATCAAGAAAGAGAAGAACTCAGGCAAAGAAAAGCAAAATAGAGAGTTAAAGTATATACAAATTTCGAATATCTTCGACCTTAGCGAAGGCGAAAAAGAGACCGAAAAAACTCTGGATTTGACTGCGTTCAATAAATGATCCGGTGAGTGCGGATATATTTTCATCAGAAAAGATTAGGAAAATGAGCGTGTCTGAATATTCTCTTTCTGGATTGGAAGCTTAGTACGACCAACTCGTTTAATCATTAAGCCTGCTATAGCAATAGATATGCCCAAAAATCGCAATGAATACATCCCTGCCGGCGGGCTTGATTGGTTGACCCCTCTCTATGATATAATAATGCCACCAGTCATACGCGAATCCACCATAAAGCCCCGCCTGGTGGAGCAGATGAAGGTAAAGAAAGGTCACAGAATACTTGACCTCGGATGTGGTACGGCCACGCTTACAATAATGATCAAAAAGGCCCAGCCTGAAGCAGAAGTGATCGGGCTTGATATTGATCCGAAAGTTATTGTATTCGCAAGGTCAAAAGTCGAAAGAGAAGGACTTGATATTACTTTCGAACTCAGTACTGCCACTGAACTTCCATATCTTGACGAATCCTTCGACCGTGTGGTTTCCAGTATGGTATTTCATCATCTTAACAGGGAAAACAAACTCCGTGCGCTAAAAGAGATATTTCGAGTCCTCAGACCGAGAGGAGAGTTGCACACTGCAGACTTCGGGAAGCCGCACAATACCCTTATGTACCTAATATCACTGTTCGCCCGTCATTTTGAGGAAACTTCAGACAACATCAAAGGTCTTCTGCCTGAAATGTTCCGCAAAGTAGGTTTTGCTGATGTTGAGGAGACAGCTAATATATGACTGTAAATGGCACGCTTTCCTTATACAGGGCACAGAAACCCGAATGAATTGGCTTCAATTATAAATAATTTAGAACCAGCTAACTTTTTTCTCGGTTTTAACTTCTACAGTGGTGCCTCCCCTTCCTCCCAGGGATCGGCTTTGACCCAGTAAAATTTTTTGTAGAATTTTTCATAAACTTCTTTATATTCTTTGCCTTTTTCTATGATTGTTGCAGAACCTTGAATAAACACCGCTTTGTTACTTGGCTGCCTGTAAACATCCACAACCACAGATACCTTGGGATTTCCCTTTATATTCTTAAATTTCTTTGTACTGTAATCAGTGAAAATATAAAAATTGCCGTTCTCAAAAATGTAGCAAACAGGAACAACATGGGGGGCATCCTTAGAAGATGTAGCAAGTCTGCAAACTTCATTCTCATTTAAAAATCTTATTTCTTCTTCAGTAAAAACAACCATGAAGTTTGATTAAGTCGCTTATGGTATTTATTATTTGCTTCAATATACCTCGTTTGTATGGACACGCTTTCTGCCATATTTCGTTCGGCGAGTTGGAATATTATGCTTAATTTTTCCTGTACTTTATCTGATAAAACGCTCAGATAAAGTATTCTTTTCATTTGACCTAACATTTACGAACTAATTATTCGCAAATGTCTATCTAATTTTCAGACAGACTCTAACATAGAGGGAATTCCTATCTTAACATGAGGGGAAACTTCGACCTATTGCAAGGATTATTGCTTATTAACTTTCTAAGGATTACTTTGACAAAAACCTCTACACAATTTGTGATACTTATGACTGATACAAGGATCATTAACACCGAGATGTTAGATAAGATCAAAGCCCTAAGAATGCCTGAAGTCAAAGAAAACAACCCATGGCTTATGCTACATATTAAGGGAGATGATACAAAAGCTCCCGGTTCATGGAACGCCAAGGTATACAGGAATAAAGCTGGGATACTGAAAGTTGTTACTGCCGATATGGGTGTTCTTGATGCGCTTTTGACGAATAATGCCCAATCTGACTCCGTATCAGCACCAATGGAAAAGAAATCGGAGCGCATAGTAACTATTGACGACTCAGGCTGGGGGTACCCTTTAATGGGGGTATTGATAGGGGCCCATGACAGCCGGACGGGCCAGATCATAATCGAAGAAATTAAAGTCGAATATTTCCAGTCCCCTTACTTTGAGACAAAGGCATACTTGAACCAGGCTGCCATTGCAACAATGCGACTGCTAGATAGACTGAACGCCAGTCTGGATGGAACTCTGATAAAAATCTGCACTGGCTACATACATACAGAGGCCGTAAGGGTTCTTATCGAAAATGGGTATACCATAGAGCGAGGCGCCATCGGCGAACCTCTTCAGAGTAAACTGGAAGCAGCGCATGCAGAATATGTTAGGAAGGCGACCAATGCCGGCATATATTATGACCCAAAGGACCTTGATAAGAAAGAGATTGGCAGGAAGTTCCACGAGGTCATTGCATGGATCAAGAAAAATAATGCCTGGAATATCGCAAAGACAGGCTGGGGATATTTCAAAAAGAATATATAACGTTGGAATTAATGTAAATCATTAAAAAGATGGGAAAATTATGATTGGCATTGGATGGAACGGGTACATAGCACGACAGGAAGATGTAGCTTACACGGTTGAAGAACTTAAGGAAATGATAGAGGTGAAGGATTAATATGGTCACAGAAGGAACAGAGCAAAAAGCCGATTGGAAACCATGTTTTTTCTGCCAAGCCAAGACGCCTGAGCGGATCGGTAAAATTCCGGTATGCGGGAACTGTCTTGCAGAGATTTATGAGAAAGGGAAAAAGGTGAGCAAGCATTAATTGAAATGGATGAACTCATGAAGCTGACTTTAGATCATCGGGTTCTTATAGGATTAATAAAAGGAGGAGTTAAAGCTAGATACAGAAAAACTGTAGAATTCAGGATTTAGCCAAAAAATATAAATATAGCCATACATTTGTTATATGGGAGGAATATCGCCTCCATAAACAAGGTATGGATGATTGAAAATGGTTAATTTTAAAACCATAGGATATGGCGGGAGAGATACCAATAGTCTGATAAGTGTACTGAAGGAAATGGGTGCAGACGCTGTAGTCGATGTCAGGTATAAACCTTATTGCGGCTGGAACAGAGATTTTTGCGGCGAAGTTCTGAAAGACAAACTTGCAGTTGAAGGAATAGATTACCTCTGGATTTCGGACCTCGGGAATACGACCAAAGATATGCATGATATAAAGCTTGTAAATGAGAGGCGCGGTATAGAGAAAGTTCTGGCATTTGTAGCGCAATATGAATATGATACAGTGGTTCTGCTCTGTGCAGAGGCTAATGAGAAGAGATGCCATAGATCATATGTAAGGGATAAACTTGCAGCAGCTGTGAGCATGCCATAATATCAACCCGGTTCTGCTGAGCAGCCATTTTTAGATAGCAGCCGCTCTCACCTCTGTTATGGATAATTTAAAATCCAAACAATCAAACGAGATATATGATAGAGGATAAAGATGTAATGTTTATTGCTTTTACAGGCCACAGATATGTAAAGCGCAGCGAAATGCTGGAGGCTTTGGACGAGACCGCTAGGAGATTTCCTAATGCTACCTGGATATGCGGCGGCGCAGTTGGTGCGGATTCGAATGCTGCTGAATATGCCATGACGTATGGTATAAAATTGCATCTTATTCTTCCTTTTCCGCCAGAGATAATGTGGAAATACTGGATTCCTGATCAGAAGATTATATTGAAGAAAACTATTGAATATGCCGAGAAACTGTCAGTATTGAATCAGTACTACGATGTCAGATACTATCAGCTAAGGAATA
>OBLY010000117.1_pt1 | contig 11346 bp, 17 predicted proteins | sample 1539041 | NCBI WGS metagenome assembly OBLY01 (sample SAMEA2690973, study PRJEB22502) | sediment metagenome | biome: Billabong; feature: Tropical; material: Sediment | place: Australia | collected 2013-05-14 | depth 1 m
CTAACTTAAAAGTTGTTATTTAAGTACTTTTCTTACATGTCCAATTCTTTGAAAGACTGTGATGAAAGACAGTACAGCTACAATCAAAATCGCCCAGTTAACCATGTTAGTGAACGCACCGATTACTATTATCATTACCCTTACTGCTCTTTCGCCGATACCTACCGACGCGCTCGCGCCTGCAGCTTCAGCCCGCGCCCTTGTATAACTTACCATGAACGAGCCTACTATTGCCATAATCCCGATAAGCCAGCCTGGGATTGATAATATTGTCGTGAGCCCACCATACATTGCTCCTACAATAACAGCAGCATCTGCAAATCTATCGCACACAGAATCAAGAAAACCTCCAAATCTTGTTACCTGCTTATTTTCTCTTGCCACTTCGCCGTCAAGAGCATCAAAAAACCCGCTCAGCAGGAGAAAGCTCCCGGCTATCATAACCTCATCTCTTGCAAAAAAAAACGCAGATATAAAACTTATTAACAGACCCAGAACAGTTAATATGTTTGGGTTTGTGGCTATGAATTTTTTCGCCAGGGGTCTTAATGCAACCCTGACGTATCCCTTTATCCTTTCAAGCATCGCTTTTTTAATGCCCTCTGAGATTATTAATATTGCTTCTGATTATTTCATGCTTCTGTAAATATAAGTCACAAAGGTAATCATAATCAGGGTAAGAGTTAATCCAAAAAACCTCTGGATATCATCTATCAAGGGATTGTCTTCGGATGAAAAGAAATGCGGAAAGTATATCAGCGATACGTGTATAATAAGTACAAAAGCGAACAGGGCAAATAGCATGAACGCTTTTTTAAACTCTTCGTATTTTAAAAAAATCTTTGATCTTATGATATCCGGGTCTTTGTTCCGCAGGTAAATCACTATATACATTAATAAGGAAAAAATAATTATAGCTGCAGGAATTATTACAACTTCATTAATGATTTCTAAAGCGTTTTTTGCATCCAACATATTAATTTATCCATATAGACATCAATTAAATAAATATATCTGATAACATGGATAAGATTGATAGACTATTATTAAAATCGACGCAGGATGGGATTCCGATAGTATCTGAACCGTTCCTTGAGATATCAAAGGAAATCGGGATCCCGGAGAACGAGGTGATAACGAGACTGGAGAGCCTTATCAAAAATGGGGTTATCAGGCGTTTTGGGGCATCTATCGGTCACAGGAGCATAGGGATAACTGCAAATGCCATGTGCACGTGGAATGTTCCTGATGAGCAGGTAGAAGAGGTCGGGACCATTATGGCGGGGTTCCCCGAGGTAACACACTGCTATGAACGTCCACGTTTTCCTGGCTGGAAATACAACCTTTTTACTATGGTTCATGCCTATTCGCGTGAGGAATGCGAAAAGATTGCAAAGAAAATCTCCATTGCCACAGGCATTAAGGATTACAGCATACTTTTCAGCGAGAGGGAGTTTAAGAAGACCGGTGTAAGATTATGAAAAAATTCCTACCTCTAATGCTTGATCTTGCGGGGAAAAAGGTGGTGATCTTCGGGGGTGGCGAGGTGGGCGAACGCAAAGCCTTGCTTTTTTGTGGGCATGGAGAGGTAACTGTAGTGAGCAGGGAATTCACTCCCCGGTTAAACAAACTTTCTGAGGATGGAAAAATTAAACTCATAAAGGTAAAAGATCTGACAGAGAGCGAAATCCGCAGGTATATGAAAAATGCTTTTATTGTTATTCCGTCTACAAATGATACGCTTGTGAATGAAAGAGTCGCACAATTGGCAGGCGAGAGCGGGAAACTTATTAATAGGGTAGATGACATGGGGGACATCATTGTGCCATCGGTCATCACCAGAGGTGATATTGTAATCGGGATTTCAACCCTTGGCAAGAGCCCGGCACTCTCAAAATATATACGCCAGAGGCTTGAAGATGTCATTACACCCGAATTCGCGAATATGTCGCGGCTCCAGAATGAAATCCGTGGAGCGCTGAAATCACAGGTGAATGACCAGAAGAAACGTAAGGAAATCTTATGGAATATCATAAATGATAATGACGTATGGTGTGCAATTTCCGAATCGTATGAAAAGGCATATAAAGTAGCTTTAAAACATATAGAAAGGACTGGCAGGAAAACGTAATGTCCGAAATATCAAGCATGCTCATCACCCATACCAAGGCGAGCATCGTAGAGATGGAAAACGCCTGGCATGGCGGTATAGACAATCTTCTAATGCATCTTAAAGCGCATGAACTGGTCGAGGAGTGCGCTGTGCTTAAAACATGCAACCGCGTTGAAGTCTATGTTGTCTCGCCAAAAGGAAGCAAGGTACTTCTTGAATTCGCCAAACGCATGAAGGTCTCATCAAGAATTATAGATTTTCTTGACCACGATGAGTCGCTCCGTCACCTCATGAGACTGACTTCCGGTCTTGAATCCATGATAGTCGGGGAGGATCAGATCCTCGGTCAGGTAAAGGAATTATACGGGCTTGCAAAAAAGGCAGGCACTATCGGAAAGACGCTTGATACGGCTTTTAATAAATCAATACAGGTAGGGAAGCGCATCCGCAATGAGACCGGAATCAATAAAGGCTCGGTCTCTATCGGTTCTGCCGCAGTTGAGCTTGCTGAGAATGAACTGGGGGGGCTGGATGGAAAGACCGTGATGGTCATAGGGGCAGGCGAGATGGGAACTCTTGTGGCAAAAGCGCTTGCGAACAAGGAAATAAAGGTCATCTATGTGGCGAACAGGACATTTGATAAGGCTGAAGCTCTTGCCTGCGAATTGAACGGCAAGGCTGTAAGGTATGAATTGATGGAGAACTATATTCCGCTGTCGGATGTAGTGATTAGCGCCACGTCTGCACCGCACTTCGTTCTGACACATGAGATAATATCCCATGCAACGGAAAAACGTGGAAAAGACCTTATGCTTGTCGATATCGGGAATCCCCGGAATATAGAGGAAAGCGTCGGGGAAATTAGTGGTATCAGCCTGCATAATATTGACGGCTTAAGGAGTATCAGCGAGGCGAATCTTGCAAAAAGAAGGGAGGAAGCAAAGAAAGCTGAAGTCCTTATCGAAGAAGAACTCACATTGCTTAAGAAACAGTATAAACGTCAGCAGGCAGACACTATCATCTCTGCTCTTTATTCAAGGGTTGAGGGTATAAGGTGTAAGGAATGCGAAGAGGCTATAAATAAGCTCATGGCACGGCATACAATGGGGGATGCGGAGCGTGAGGTGCTGGATGATATGACACATTCTTTTGCCAACCAGATTCTTGCAGAGCCCACAAAGATACTCAGGAACGCGGCGGAGCATGATGATGAGCGGTTCCTGGACACGGTTGCGGAATTGTTTAAGTTGAACGGAGTGAAGGAAAAGAAATAGGGTGGATAAGGCTACCCAAGCACGATCACCAAAAAGTTTTTATAACATAAAATATAGAGATGTCTGTGAGGGTTATATAACACTACAGTTAGCTAATCTGTAGGAGAATAAAATTCAATACAGGGGGTGACATAAATGCCAAGAGGAGAAGAAAGCGCAGGGGCCGGGGAAAAAGAGATTTTTATGAGAGCCAGGGCAGGCAACATCAATATCTCATTCCCAACCGAGGAGGAGGCTCAAGACTGGGAAGAACGTCTTGTATCAAGCCTGAAAGAGGGCGGATTAAATGTTAAGGAAGAATAAAGTCAGCAAATAATAATTTTAAATCGGGAGTGATATTTAATGCCAAGAAGAGAAGAGAAACGAAGAAAAGAAGAGACCGGTAAAATGACTGTAGAAGAGGCCGGTAAGAAAGGTGGTGAAACCACTAAAGAGACTCATGGTCATGAATTCTACCATGAGATTGGAAAGAAAGGCGGGGAAGAGCGTGCCAGGGAAATTCGTGAGGAAGGTATATCGCCTGAGACGCACGAGAAACTTTCAGAAGCCGGACGTAAGGGCGGTGAAACAACTAAGGAGACGCATGGCCGCGAGTTTTATCAGGAGATAGGGAAGAAGGGCGGTGTAGCACCCAAGGGTGCAGCAAGAAGAGAAATTTCGGAAGGAGAAATTATAGTAAGACTCAGCGGAAAAGACCTGGATATCATGTTCTCAAGCCAGGAAGAAGCCGAGGAGTGGCGAAACCGCTTCGCATCTATGATGGAGCAGGAGGGCTACCACCTCAGCAGGGAAAAGCCGGAAACTATGCAGGCTGAGGCTGAGGCTGAAGCCACAAGTGAGTAAATTTGAGATGCCCGGTTGATGGTTGATTCGCTGGGCACTTTTTTCCTTATTGGAGGGGATGGATAATGCAAATGAGAACAATGCATGAGGTTGTACTATGGATGGAAAATTGCGTACCTGAGCGGCTTGTACCAAATACTCTAATGTTATGTGCCAGGAACATATTTTTGCTGGAGAATATGAGGGATCTTCTCTACGAAGAATATGTTGACATCATAAAAAGCAGCGGAAATGCAGGGATTATCAGGTTGTAATACGGGGTAACACAACCTGAGTTCTAAACGTTGTCCTGGCTGCAACCGGTCTGCATGCCAGTCAACATTATAGGCAGGATTACCAAAAGGCTTAAATCTCCTGCGGCTTAAGCTTGACTGAGTGATTGAATGGAAGTATTCGAAGCTATTAGAAGCAGGTGCTCCGTCCGCCAGTTCAAACCTGAGGTAATACCGGATGCGGCTCTGCGCAAAATCCTTGAGGCTGCCAGGTGGGCTCCGAGCCCTTTCAATACCCAGCCCTGGGAGTTTATCATCATCAAGAATAAAGAGACGCTGAATGCCATTTCAAAGTATGCAAGATACTCGGGTTATCTTGCAGATGCACCTATGGCGATTGCCGTAGTCGTGACGCCGATAAACAATAAATTCTCATGGATCGAAAGCATAGGGGAGCCCAGGTTCGCTGCTGCAATAGCTGTCCAGAACATGATGCTTGCAGCCTGGGAACTGGGAATAGGGACCTGCTGGGTGAGTATCGAGAGGAATAAGGTAGGCGAAATACTCAAAGTACCGCAGAAATATTTCGTGCTGACGGTTGTTCCTGTCGGATACCCGGAAACTCCGCCGCTGAAGCATGATGAGAATTTCAGGAAAGATCTTGAAGATATGATTTTCTATGAAACATACGGATTAAAACAGGATTAAAATGAGCGAAGAAGAGGATATCAAACCCGTCAAGGTTCTTGACTGCATCGGTCTTTACTGCCCCATACCTATATTCAATACCACGCAGGAAATGGAGACTATCGAATCCGGACAGGTCCTGGAGATGGTTACGGACGACCCTGCCGCTGTGCAGGATATCCCGCGCTGGGCAAAGAGGGCAGGACACCAGTTCCTGAAGCTGTTCAAAGAAGGCGAGCATTACCATTTCCTGATACGAAAGAAGTAAAAATTACCGTTTTTCTATTTTTTCTAATGATATTGAAAGTTGCTCATATCGCATCCTGAGCAATATTTATTTCGGTATGCGTAGACTTGTTTTTGTAAAAAATATAAAAAGTATAGTAGGCAGGTTTGTGTAAGCGACGGACTGCCCACTCGCCCTAAAGGGAGCACGCAAAAGCGAATGTGCACATCCGCGAGAACAGCCTTTCGGGATATTGATCTGCTTACTACAGTTCTATTCTATTATTTCGGACATAGGTTGAGCATGAGAAGTGTTAGCGCATATGTATTTAGCAACTATATATGCTGGTATCGCTTTTTTCCTGTAAAAACCTGTGAATAACTGTGGTAAACTCAAAAAAGGCTACCCCTTTGTTTCCACTGGAAAAATCATCCTGACGATTTCGCAGGTTTTTAAGACAATCTGAGCATCATATAAAGTTTAATCAATTTAAACAATGGAAAACGCCTGTATTCTGAAAATAAAAGTAACTAATGAGTTTTTATTGAATACATCTGAAAATAACCTCTATTTCCATTGAAAAGCTTAAATAGAATAAAATTAATTCTGTTATCTCGGCGTTCACAAAGATATTTCACCTAAGAAGGAGGCATCGGAGGGGATTCCGGATGCGCCGCTGTCCGCCCATATGAGCGGACAGCGCTTCCAATATTTGAGGTACATGAAAATACGGCTTGAACTCGACGGAAAAAATGCAGGCAGCATAAGTTACAAGGGACCCGATTCAGCCGAACTGGCAGTAACATATCTTAACTCGATAGAAGCGGACGAAGTCCAGATATATCTACAAAAAGACGACGGGACAAAAGCGTTTGCTGAATTCGAGGGAGAATTCTGGAATATGTCGGCGACGAGGTTCATACTGTCTGCAACTAAAACCAGGCCGGTTGCCCCGGAGCCTTCAGTCTCTTCCGGAGACCGCCAGTTCAGCAGCGAGTCACTCACTCTGAAGGAGCGGTTAGAGATGTTTTTACGCTTTGAGTATCCCAGGGTATGGTTCACCTCACTCGATGTAAAAAGGCAGTACGAGAGCGTTTACGGAAAGATCAGTCTCTCCACGGTATCCACGTACCTGGCAAGGATGTACCGGGATAATATACTTGAGCGAAAAGGGAACCATAATCAGCGGGAGTACAAGTTTAAAGATGAGAGCAACCCGCTTATGAACCTGGAGTACGCTTCAGTAAAATAATTACAGGTTGATTAACCGACCCCTGTGGGCTTACGGCATCCTCGCTTGTTCTGCTGAGCCAGTAGCGTGTTTTATCATAAATACTAATCAGCTTTTTATAGTAAAAGGAAAAATATGTGATATTGGAGGAATTAGGGGATGATAAGAATGCTTGTATTAAGCTGATTTTTTTGAAAAGCCAGAATTCATAAGTACAGGGACTTTTCTAAAGATAGCCCTACTAACAGAATATAATTCATGAGTGAAAAATACACAAAAACCAATGGAAGAAAATGGTATAAAATAGATAAATAATTGATTAAAATTAGGGAGAAAAAGAGATTAGGGGGTAAAATAAATGAATAAAAGAACTATATCTATATTATTGGCATTAACATTAGCCGTTTTTGTGGGGTTGCCAGAGGCTTTTGCGATTCCACAATATCTTACAGCTTTCCAGGCGGTGTACACAGGTGGGAACTGTGGAACCTGTCATGTTAATCCTGCAGGTGGAGGAGATAGGAATTCTTATGGAACAATGTTTGAAAATCAACCTAACCATATGGCTAATCCTTTGGGGGCTTTGAAAGCTATAGGACCTGCAACAGGTACATCACCATTAACAACATCGACTGTAACAGCAACACCAAATGTAACAGCAGCACTAACACCAATAGCAGGATTAACACCAACAACGCCACAGGTACAGGTCCCCATGGGTGGGCTGCAAGCACTTGTTAATGTGTTTGAAAACTTTTATCAATTGTTCATAAGGCTATCTCTTCCGCAGTCTTTAGATAAGTATTTCCAGACACAAACGCCTGAAGTCCCTGGAAATGAATATGTGGGCGAAATGTTCGCATTAACTGAGGCATTTTCAGGAATTGCGGTGAATCTGCAAGAGAATGATATGCCTAATGCTACGACATCCTATAATGCATTCGCCAGCGAATACAAGAATCTCTCTCTGAAAGTACCAGAATGGCAAGGGTATTTCGATATCGCTTCAGTGGATAAACTCGGAAAAGACCTCCAGGCTAACGATACAAATGCTTCGCTCAAAGATATAGGAGCTATCGGAGCTACCTGTGGAAAATGCCATGCAGATAGACAACCTCAGGTATGGGCAAAATATTACTGGAGAGATTTTGATACAGTAAATGTAAGCGGAATGAACGGAATGATCTGGGGAGATGCCATGGGAGCATTAGCAGGCAGCTTTGATGCCATAGGAGTAAATGCTGCCGAAGGCAAACAAAATGAGGCAAATAATAGCTTCAACCAGTTCAGGACTCAATATACAGCTATTAAGGATGCCTGCTCCAATTGCCATGATACCCCAAGAGCTTACTATGTCAGCGACGATATATTCGCAAAGATAGACCAGATGGGTCAGAACATAACATCGGGCAATCTACAAAATGCCCAGGCAATCCAACAGGATTTAGGGACACAGTGCTATAAATGCCATGTTTTGCATATGCCGGCTCAGGATATGAAAGATAAAATGGGGAAATAAATATCTCCATTTTTTATTTTATGTTTTATCAAGATTCCGATCATTACTCTCTACTCCATTCAGGCCAAGCCGGGTTAATAGGTTCCGGGCTATATCGAGTGATTCTTCTTTACTCTGCGCTTTGATTATCATCCGTCCGCTCGGATACATTGATATCTCAACACCGTTATAATTCAAAAGCATGAGGTGTTTTGTCGCCACTCTGGCATGGACTATGCTGCTGGCTTTGATCAGGTCTATTTTAGTATTGGTGCTGACTTCAAATGCAGTTCTGCCTGAACACAACCTGACCGAAATTGCCATAAACCTTTGAGATGTAATGGATATATATAAGCCTGTGTACAGACTCATTGCAAATAATATGTTGAAGAGGAGACTGGTTATATCCTTACTTTTAGTTCCCCTTTTAATAACAACCGTTACAGCAGCCAATAGCACCTTACTGAACGGGACTCATATCTATCTTGCCACAGGTGATTCTTACGTGCTGTACCAGGGATATGTCCTGAACCTGAAGAGTGTCGGCAGCGATGGATTGGTCTGGCTGCAGTTAAATCAGAAAGAGCAAACAGTAAAAAGCGATGTTGTACGCAGTTATGATTACTTTATGTATAATAAAACTAATAAAACAATATTATCAGTCAAAGTAGATACTATATACACAGGCTCATCTGAGCAGAGCCTTGTTTCACTTTATCTTTACCAGTTCATCGACCCTAGTATGCCTGCACCGAATCAAACCGAAGTAGTGCCTGTGCAAACAAAAAATCCTGATAATAATATCTCGTTACCCAGGATACGCACGCCGCAGGAGCAAACCATCTGGGCGCTGGGAATTCTCCTGGTCTTAGCCCTGTTCTATATCGTGCGAAAACTATGGTGATTTATGAGAGTGTTAAAAAAGGAACTCAGGTTCAATGAAGGTGAGATATCACTTGTTACCGAATCCCTGGATGACCTATGGCATCTGAAGTATATAATCGAGCCCGGGGACATCGTATATGCCTTTACCAAAAGGAGAATAGAAGGCGCCACCGATAAATTACGGCCTGAAAAAGCAGATAAAAAAACCGTTCGCCTCGGGATAAAAGTAGAAAAAGTTGAGTTCCACAGGTTCGCAAACCGCCTGCGCATACATGGAATAATCACAGATGGCATTGATGCCGGTGCATATCATACTCTGAATATTGAAGAAGGAACGAATCTTTCAATTGTCAAGCAATGGAAAAACGACCAGTTCGAAAGAATATATGAAGCGGTAATAGCCTCAAAACGACCAAGAGTGATAATAGCCACGATAGAGGAAGGAGAAGCGTGCATAGGTGTGGTAAGGCAGTTCGGGATAGAGGAGACCTCATGCCTCCGGCAGTCTCTCGGGAAGGGTGAGGGCAACAGAAGAAATGAGTTCTTCGGAGAGCTGGCATCCCAGTTGAAATGGGCTTCCGAGAAAGTCGAGGCCGTTATACTCGCCGGTCCCGGATTCACGAAAGAGGATTTCCTGGAGTTCCTGAAGGCAAGGGATGCGGAGCTTGCAAAGAAAATAGTCCTTGAAGATACCTCATCCATCGGGGTTTCAGGCTTCCAGGAGGTCCTGCGGCGCGGCGCCGTGGACAGGATAATGCAGGAATCCAGGATAGGGCGGGAATCAAAGCTCATCGAGGAATTGATGAAAGAGATCGCAACAGACGGTAAAGCCGCATATGGTATGGCTGATGTCAAAAATGCGCAGAGCTTTGGAGCCATCGAGACCCTGCTGATCACGGATGAGCTGTTGCGCACCTCGCGGGAGAGCAACTCCATAGATAATTTCCTGAAAGAGGTCGAGCAATCACAGGGAAAGATAGTGGTATTCAGCACCGAGTTCGAACCCGGAAAGAAACTTGAATCCCTGGGCGGGATCGCGGCGCTTCTGCGCTTTAAGGTGGCTGCGTGAGCTCCGTTAATTTTGAGAAGGCTGCTATTGATATCAGATACCTTCTTGACCGAGGTTATCCACAAAAAAGCGCGGTGAATTTTGTATGCGCTCATTACAGGCTTGGTGAAGAATCAAGGTATCTTCTTTCAAGGATTGTCCTTTCGCATGAGGTTTCCTGGAAAAGGAGGGCAAAATTCCTGCCCTGCGACAAGATTGATGGGGGCGGCATTATAATCGATGGGTATAACATCATCATCGGGCTGGAAAGTATTCTCGATAAAAAGGCTTATCTTTGCGATGATGGTGTGATAAGGGATATTAAAGGGATTTCAAGGAATTATAAGGTTTCTGAAAATACAGAAACAGCAATTGATTTGATACTACAATTCCTAAAAGAAAATAACCCTTCTTATGTTTGCTTTCTTCTGGATTCACAGATCAGCAAAAGTGGTCTGCTTGCCGGGACTTTGCGGGGAAAGATCAGTGAGCTTGGGTTAAAAGGGGATGCGAGAACCTCAAAACATGTAGATTATGATTTGAAAAGTTCTAAATACATTGTTGCATCAAGTGATGGTGTGATAATTGATGAGGCAGAGAAGGTGGTGAACTTCCTCTCGTGTATAGTGTTCAGATTCGTGCATTTGGAAGAGAGGGTTGTGCGAGCTATTGATTAACAATCTGCTTTTTTAAATATAATGACAACATACTCATATTTCATGAGCATAATGTTTGAACCAGAATTCAAAAATTGTCCTTTAAGTGGAGATAATATCTTAATGTTACTACAATGCAAGTACCATTCGGATTATATTATGTTGAATTATTCCAAAGATATTGGCATGTTAGAAGGGGTATCCGCAAATGTCTGCAAAATATAAAATTGTATAATCCTGATTCAGAACATATGGAAACTTTAGTAAGGTTGGATACACTTCTATCATCGGTTGTATCTGATAAATCTATTAAGATTTTAGTAAAAAAATTAAGATATTATAATCACTTCTTTAAAAGATTGTGTGATATTTTTAAAGATGTAAATGGTTCTGGAAAGCTTGTTCGAGAACAAGTTGAAAAAAGAGCAAGAAGGTATCTATCTGAGATGAAAACAAGATCCAGAAATGATACTGAATTCAAAAAGATTGTAAATCGTTTAGAAAAATACTGGAAAGGGCTGTTCTATACTTATGAATTTGGAATCAGAAAGTATGTTGACAATATTGTGCAAGAATTTGAAAATACAATTAAAATATCAAAAGGAGCAGATGGTTAATGTTAGTGTCCGGAAGCCCTTTGGGGTAATCTTTTAATGAAAGACATCCAATCCTG
>OBLY010000118.1_pt1 | contig 11283 bp, 14 predicted proteins | sample 1539041 | NCBI WGS metagenome assembly OBLY01 (sample SAMEA2690973, study PRJEB22502) | sediment metagenome | biome: Billabong; feature: Tropical; material: Sediment | place: Australia | collected 2013-05-14 | depth 1 m
TAATATTGTAAATTATATGATGAAATAGGTGGCAATGAGTTTTAACATCATTGCCTGCAACTTTTTTTAACTGTTTTGTCGATTATATTTTAGCTATGCAGCCGCTGTATTCATGCATACATAGAGTTGTATTCTCGCACCGGTTTTTTATTATCCCTGTTATTAGCAGCATTTGCTTTAGGATCTGACAGATTTGTTGCTATTACCCCAAGGAACTCCTTTTCTATAAGCGAAACGGCTTCCTTGCTGAGCCCTTTTTGCTCAAAAATCAGATTATTTTTCTCGTTATATACGGATATTTTCCCTTTCTCGGTATCTGATACAACTTTCCATATCCTATCGACAGGTTGGATCCATGCCCAGACGCCCATATATAACACCTCCTTTTATTATTTTTTATCCGTTACCTGGAATCACAACAGGTTGCTCTTTTGTTGCTAATACAGTAGTTTGGTTCTTTCTGTATTTAAATTTATCTCTTACTAAAAATTTTAATTATAATTATAATAGTAATGTACATAATGATGTGGCTATCAGTATATAAGTAGCTTGACAAACATAAAATAACTTATGAGCAACTTAACCGGACAATTCATCACTCTCTGCTGGGCAATATTTATCATCTATTGGATCGTTGCCTCTTTTGGGGTCAAGCGCACAGTCGAGAAACAGGCGGGATGGTGGCGTGTTCTTGTTGTTCTGCTGATTGCAGCGGCTATTGAGTTTAATCTGATTAAACCTGGCGCAATCCTGTGGTCATACACACTCACGGTCGGCATTATAGCCGATATTGTTACTCTCATTGGCATCATTATCACACTCTGGGCGCGTACTGTCCTTGGTGGCAACTGGAGCACCGATGCCGCCCTGAAGGAGAAACACGAGCTTATTCAAAGCGGCCCATACCGCTACGTGCGCCATCCGATTTATAGCGGTCTTCTGCTTATGGTTCTTGGCGTAGCAATCTTCTATGGTCGTGCGATCGGCTTCGTCGCATTCGCCATTTTCTTTATCATTTCCTGGCTCAGGGCACGCCAAGAAGAGAAGCTTCTCACCAAGCATTTCCCAGAAGCGTACCCAAATTACAAAGCACGGGTCAAAGCGTTCATTCCGTTTGTGTTTTAGGAGTATACTAATGAAGCTGAAAAAGCCCTATCCGTGGTAGCTCTCATGCCCTATCTCCATTGGCTCACATTCGGCGCACTCGAATTGCAATGTAGTATGCAGTATGCTGAACTTCTCCCTCAGTATGCGGCTGATACTGCGTATCAGGACCTCTGTCTGCTGGACATGTATCCTGTCCACAAGAACATGGGCGCTCATCGCATGTATGTTGGAGCATATGCTCCATATATGGATATCATGTACCCCTTTAACACCCTCTACCTGCATCATAATATCTTTTAGCTTATCGGCATCGACATGTTTCGGAGCGAACTCAAGCAGGATACGGGCAGAGCCGAATATGAGCTTGGTGGAGCCGTACAGAAGCATTATACCGATCAGGATGCTGAGCACCGGATCAACAATGGTTTTTCCTGTGAAAATGATTACAATAGCACCGACTATTACCGCTACCGATGCCAGGGCATCGCCAAGTACATGCAGATATGCCCCCTTGATATTGAGTTCATGATGACCATGCAACTTTAAAGCCGCCCATGCATTAACTGCCAGCCCGACAGTAGCTATCACCACTACCTGAACGCCTTTTACCGGCGGGGGGTTCAATACCCTGTCATAGGCTTCGTAAAAGATGAAGAGGGATACCATTACGATAGTTATTCCATTTATTAAGGCAGCAAATATCTCAAACCTGTGGTAACCAAAGGTCATGCTCCTGCTAGAAGGGCGGGCTGATATCCTTATTGCGCCGTATGCGAGGAGAAGCGCCACTATATCCATAAAGATATGGATCGAATCCGATAGAAGAGCCAGGCTGTTGGATATTATTCCTCCCAGGAATTCCATAATGAATATGAATGCTGTCAGGAGCGCTGCGATTTTCAGATTTTTATGAACCTCGTCCATACATTACCTTTTGTTTTACTATATATCATTGATTAGCGTGACGATAAATAAAATATTTCTGTCAGATCTTCTTTTGCCCCGCAATTATAACAGGAGATGTAACCAGAACGCTCCTCTCCTTTCCTGGCTATAAACAAAGAACCGCATAAGGGGCATTCTACCGGTAAATTCACCTTCCCATGATAGTCCTTATTCAAGCGCGTAAAGCTTGTGCTGCGGTTTTTATTTATTAGATCTTTTAATGCTATTCTTACAGTACGATATCCGATATCATCAAAATCTTTAATATCCAAATCTTTGATAATCAGCTGATGCCAGTGCCGGAGCGTCCCCTCTGTGGAGTTACAAATATCGGCTATCTCAGCCTGTGTTTTTATCTCCCCTGCAAGAAGCGCGCCCATATATAGAAATGCAGGGATTAAGGATTTTCCTCTTCCGTAATGTTGCAGATTGTATGTTTTTTTAAGATACGTCTGTGCTATAATCTTGGTTAATTGCATCGCGCATCTGCTAATATTTAAGGCTCTGCCGTATTCCTCTATAAGTTTGATGTTCGGACATACAAATACCCTGCATGCTTTTATTTTTAAATCTCTGGCTGTTATCTCCCCACTCATAAAAATCAAGATTGTAAAGATATTTCCATGGCTTTCTCTAAAAACGTTCTTCCCTTGTCTGTTATTACGTATCTGTTCTCTTTCCTCTCCAGCAGTCCTTTCTTTATTAAGAGGTCCAGGTACTTCCCTGTAAGATTAAAATTTAAGTTCGTTTTATACACTATTCGCGTTTTGTTCTGCTGCTCTTTGCATACATTCAGAATATCTGTAATTATGTCTATTCTGCCTCGATTCATGCCTTATTCACTCCCGGTAGAATCTGGCTGCCAGTTCACTCCAAGGACTTCAAATTTATTAAGCAGAGTGTATATAATCTCAATCTGCCTGCCTGAGAAGCCCACTTTCAGCAGCTTCACCCTATCCTCTTTGGATCCGAGTATGTCTTGTTTTGTTGTGTAATCCTGTGGTAATCGATTCAATAGTATCACCTATCACTTCTATTCGGTAGTTGGAAGTGTTGGTGGGGGAGTAGGGGGGGTGGGTTTTTATAGAATGGACACTTCCAACCGAAGTAATGACGGTTAATAATACATATATAATTTTGGTATATGTTAAGTGATAACTAAAACAATATATTAATTATATAAATAGTTAGTGATATAACACATGAGAAGTAAACATGGAAGTATGTTAGAGTTGAAGGTCAGAAAGCTTGGGAATAGTTTAATAATTACGATACCGGCAGAGATTGCAAAGATGTACGGAATTGTCGAAGGGTCGGCAATCGAAGTCATTCCAGACAAGGATAAATTAATTATGCAAAGTAAAAAACGGTGAGGTCATGAAAGAGATGTGGACTGCTGATCTTGAAATTCGTGTAGGTAACATTATAAAGAATAAGTTTTTCTATTGGTAACGCTACGTAGCATACATGCTCATCGAACAGATAAATCTTGAGAACGGATGCGTGCTTGGCTTGAAACTAGATCTGGAACGGGCACCGTTGCTCGTTATCAGGGCTAAAAAAGGTTTCATCATGTGCGGGTATCTCAATATGGACATGGCTAATAAACTGGGGGATGTAGCCATCAGGGTGATAGGCGTGAAAAGCTTCGAGGACGTCCTGAATGCAAAGGCAGTAGATGTTTCAGAAGCTGCAAAAAAGCTTGGTATAGCAGCAGGCATGACCGGCAGAGATGCACTAAATAAGATGTTTTAATTGCTCGTTTTATCCGGCACTTTACAGACATCCAGTTTCCTGCATATCTCGCATTCTTCCCTGCATGGTTCGACATGTATCAATATTGAAAGGTTGGGGATTTTCTCCTTGATATCCTTTTCAAGATGGTTGCAGAACTCATGGGCATCCACCACAGGCTGGTTCCTGGGGACGACAAGGTGCAGATCAACGAACCTCTCAGCACCCGACATCCTTGTACGGAGGTTATGGAATCCGGTATATTGCGAATAATGCTCGGCAATGATGGATTTAATGAGCTCCTCTTCTTTATCTGAAAGTTTAACGTCCATAAGCCCTGATACGGAGCGTTTTGTCAGATCGTACGATGCCTTGATGATAAGGATGGCTACGAGTACTGCCAGAATCGGGTCAAATATAGGGTTCCCTGTAAGTTTTATAAGAACAAGACCGATAAAAACCCCAACTGATGTATACACATCCGTTGAAAGGTGGTAGGCATCCGCTTCAAGAGCAATGGATTCAGCTTTCTTCGCGATGTTCATAATCTTTCTGGAGACAATGAAGTTCACAACTGCAGATATGCCCATTATCACAAGACCTGCTCCAATGAGCTCAACCCCTCCCCCGATTATTATTTTTTCGCCGGCTTTGAAAAGTATGATTATGGCAGCTATAAAAATAAGCAATGCTTCGACAGTCCCGGATACATTCTCAAACTTGCCGTGACCGAATTTGTGTTCAGCGTCTGCAGGCTGCCCTGCTTTTCTCACGGAATAATTGGCGATAATCGCAGCCAGAAGGTCGATTCCCGAATGAAGGGCCTCGGAAAGTACGCTTATAGAACCCATGAAAATGCCGATGACTAGCTTCATGATAAGCAGGGATGTGTTGGAATATATAGAAAGCCGTGCTACCGATGTGATCTCTTTATGGGCGGCAAAATATTTGTGGTTCTTATCAGACATTTATTCCTAGTTTATTATTAATGGTATAAAGGGGTATTTATCACATTTTTAAATTATATAATTATATAATTTAATTTATGACCTTCCATTTAACAAGAACCCCGTCTTCAAGTTTCTCGCATGATATGAGCGCCAGCCTGCAAAATCCGGCTGTACAGCCCTCTCCATCCACAAGCGTCGGTGCTGTCCTGCCTCCTATTACGATATTCCCTATAAAGGTATAAATCTCATCCACAAGCCCCTGTGAAATAAGTCCCCAGTTCAATGTCGCACCCCCCTCCACCATCAGGCGGTTGATGCCGCGCGCTTTCAGTTCGGTAAGGAGACGCCTAAGCTCCACATTCGTTTCACCGGCAGTTATTACTTCAGCATGCTTTGAGAGCTCCTTTACCCTCTCCTGAGGGGCGCTTTCCGAGACTGCTATCATTCTTTTGCCATCGCCTTTTTTGAAGATATCGGCATTGAGCGGAGTTCTCGCCATGCTATCGACCACTATCCTTACAGGGTTCTCATCCCTCCCCCCGGCGCACCTCTTTTCCCTGCGTTGCGGCGATTTTACGGTAAGGCTGGGATTATCGGAGAGAACTGTGCCTATGCCTACCATGATCGCATCCGAGGTTGCCCTGAGCTCGTCCATGCGGTCAAAGTCGAGGCTGCCTGATATCCTTGTTTGCCGCCGCTCGATCGTGGCTATTTTGCCGTCGGCGCTCATGGCTGTGTTGATGAAGACGAAGGGTCGTGGGGTTTTATCCTGAGTATCTGGCATGGCTTTCTGTTTGTACTTGGATGCTGAAATATCTAACCGCTTCTCTCCTTTCCAGAAGTAGTTTCAATGTACCTATCCTCTCTTTGCCTGAAAGATAAAATATGAAGAGTCGGCGAAATCATTTGAGCCTTTTTTTCCTTATCTGCACCAATATCCCTTTCTCACTTTCCGTCCATTTAAGAACTTCGCCTGTTTCGGGGAAACCCAGGCGTGTGAAATTCGTGCGAATCATACTTAATATCGTGTTAATCTTATAAAACAAGAGGATTCTCATAAAAACAGCAAGATGAAAATAATTATTTAGAAAATATGATTTTAGAAGATATCGTAAGAACATTAGACGCTCATGCAGGGGCTATTACTGCAATTGCTGTGATAGCTCTTGTTTTATCCAACATAATTTTAGCATATGTTAATTTAAAACTATGGCGTACGCAGGATAAACCGTTGTTATATTTTTATCCACATACAAAGGTATATGGCGGGGATGTATTTTTTGAAGGATTATACGTTAAAAACATTGGAAAGGGTCCGGCTTTCGATATAAATTTTGATATAGTTCCAATTAATGGAATCGTTTTTAAATATGATGTTGATAAAAAAAACTATCAGGAGCAGAGCTTTGATTTAAAAGAACAAAATGGTCATAATATTAAACTCGAATTTATAACATCCTTGGCTCCTGATGAAGAAAAACTTGTATTCGGAAATTTTACAGAGTCGGTTCGAATCAATGAAATTCAAATAAAAGAACTCTCGTATATGGACATAAACGGTATAAGAAGATATCAAAAATTGCAGAGTATATTTTCTTAAAAAATAGAGAGCTGAAATATCTTAAAGTACTTTATCGTTTCTTTCAACCCCGCCTCAAGCGAAACCTGTGGTTCCCAATTGAGGAGCTTTTTCGCTTTTGTAATGTCAGGTCTTCTTTGCTTCGGATCATCAACAGGCAGTTCTTTAAAAGCGATTTTTGACCTGCTTCCTATAATTTTCAGTATTATTTCCGCGAACTCAAGTATTGTATGCTCCTCAGGGTTGCCTATATTCACAGGCAACGTATAATCCGACATCATCAGTCTGTAAATCCCCTCGATCTCATCGCTCACGTAGCAGAAACTCCTTGTTTGCAAGCCATCCCCGTACACTGTGATATCTTCCCCGGACAGTGCCTGGCTGATAAAGTTCGGAACCACTCTCCCGTCTTTCAATCGCATCCTCGGACCGTAAGTGTTGAATATCCTCACAATCCTTGTATCCAGCTTATGGTAGCGGTGATACGCCATAGTGATAGCCTCGGCAAACCTCTTTGCTTCATCATATACTCCCCTGGGACCTATTGGATTGACATTGCCCCAGTACTCCTCAGGCTGGGGGTTCACATGTGGGTCTCCGTAAACCTCTGAAGTTGATGCGAGCAGGAATCGCGCTCCTTTTTCCTTCGCAAGCCCGAGCATGTTATGGGTACCAAGCGCCCCTACTTTTAAGGTCTGTATGGGCAATTCAAGATAATCTATAGGGCTTGCAGGACTTGCGAGATGGAAAATGAACTCTATTTTCCCATCCAGGTAAAGAGGCTCTGTCACATTATGTTTTATAAACGAGAACTCACTGGCTTTTATATGGGCGATGTTCTGTTCGTTGCCTGTAATAAGGTTATCCACGCAGATAACTTCATACCCTTTCGCCAGCAATAAATCGCACAGATGCGAGCCGAGAAATCCCGCACCGCCTGTTACTAATGCTTTCATATCCGCCTCAGAACTCGATTAATGATGAGTCCCCTATATTAAGGGAGTTATGTTTCCCGTGAACGCTGGCATCATCCCCGACAATGGACTTTTGCAGATTGACATTTGATATGCGGGAGCGGGAGCCTATCACGCTATCCGAGATTATACTGCTCTCAATGTAAGAATCGCTTGCGATGGATGCATGCGGACCTATCACCGAATTTATAATCGTAACATTATCGCCAATGGCGACCGGCTGTATGATCACCGAATCTTTTAGCTGGTATACTGGGTCTATATCCCCTTTCTCATCCAGGAGCACACGGTTTGTCTCAAGTAATGATTCATGGTGTCCGCAATCATACCAGCTTGAAACCGGGAACGGTTTAAGGCAGCAGCCCCTGTTCAACATCTCCTGTAGCGCATCCGTAAGCTGGTATTCTCCCCGCGTGCGCATATTCTTCCCGATCATCTCTTCAAGTATAGACAGGAGAACAGGCGTTTCCTTGATAAAATATACGCCTGCGATGCCAAGTTTGGATTTCGGGCGGCTGGGTTTTTCTTCCAGCTTTTTAATGTATTCGCCGTCCAATTCAACGATACCGTATTTTCTGGGATCACTCACTTCACGCACGCCTATTGAAGCGGAACAATCGCCGTTATTTAAATGATGCCTGCAAAACTCAGAATAACCTGCCTTGAATATCATGTCCCCGAGTGCGATCATTATATCCGAATCACCGATCTCATCCTTTGCTACATAAATAGAATGACCAAGACCAAGCTGCTCTTCCTGGTCAACATATTTTATATTGAAAATATCCGAGTAATTCTTATCCACATACGACATGATCTGCTCTTTTTTGTATCCCACTACCATTATTATCTCTTCAGGTCTGACATCTTTCATCCTGTCCAGAATATGACCGATTATGGGCTTGCCTGCTATGTATACCATCGGTTTTGGCTTAGTGAACGTATGCGGAAAAAGGCGCTTTCCTGCACCCGCTGCAGGTATGACTACTTTCATGTTCACACCCGCCCGTATTCATCATCGAACCTGACGATATCATCCTCCTCAACAGCATCCCCAAGCTGGACTTCTATTATTTCCAGGGGGAGCTTCCCGGGATTGGATAGCCTGTGTTTCGTGCCGGCTCTGATAAATGTGCTTTCTCCCGGCCGTAAAAAGAACTCCTCTTTATCAATCAGCACATTCGCCATGCCCCGTACGACAACCCAGTGTTCGCTCCTATGATGGTGCAACTGAAGGCTCAACTTCTTTTCCGGCATGACCGTGATGTTCTTTATCTTATGCCTCTCCGAGCTTTCAAGAACCGTATATGAGCCCCACGGTCTGTAAACTGTATCATGAAGGTACGCCCTTTCATCTTTCTGATGTTTAAGTCCGGTCACAACATTTTTTACTTTCTGGCTGCTGCTTCTGGGGCACACGAGCAGCGCATCCGGCGTATCTACTACGACCATATCATTAACATCAATAAGAGAGATAAGTTTGCCTGGTCTGGAGTATAACAGGTTACCGGTTGAATCTATCAGGACATTATCACAACCATATACAGCATTTCCAGAAGCATCTTTTCCAAACTCATCGTACATTGCACTGAAGTTCCCCAGATCGCTCCATCTCTCATCAAGCCTGACTACGGCAACCCGGGCTGATTTTTCCATGATTCCATAATCAATTGAGATTGAAGGTATGTTACTGTAGATTTTATCCATGTCATCCGATGCTTCAAATGCTTCAAGGATAGAAGGTTCATGAGTTTTGAGCTCGGCAAAAAAAACCTCCGTGCTGAACAGGAACATGCCGCTGTTCCAGAGGCATCCCTCCTCTACAAATTTTTTGGCTTCTGCAAGTGCGGGTTTTTCTCTGAACTCCGATACCCTGTATCCAGTCCCCACAGGTTCGCCGGGTTTTATGTACCCGTAGCCGGTATGCGGGGAACCTGGCGTTATCCCGAAGGTTATAAGATAATCGGAAGTTAGCGTTTCTGCACCGGCTATTGTTTCCATGGCACTTTTATCCAGTATATGATCTGACGGGAAAACGCCTGCGACAGAATTACCATATTTTTTCTTAATTTCCTGTATTCCAAAACAGATCGCCGGAAGTGTATTCATTCCTTTTGGTTCTATGAGTATATTCCCTTCCGGGATGTCGTGCCCCAGTTCCTCTATCTGCCCTATGACGAAAAATTTCTGTGACTCATTGGTAACTACAAATATCTCCCGGATATCTGATATCTCAAGACACCTTTGCAGGGTTTCCTGAAATAACGATGTTTTGCCAAGTTTTAAGAACTGCTTTGGATATTTTTCACGGCTCAGGGGCCAGAGGCGTGTGCCCGAGCCCCCTGCAAGTATTATTGACTTTATGTTTCCATCTCCTCGATTACGACACATTGTTTACCAGCATAAGCCTGCATATTCAACATTCTTTCTCGGTGTAAGCATATGCCGCCCATCTATTATAAGCCTGTTTGTCATAACACTAAATTCCCTGTCAAGGGACTTAAACTCATCCCATTCTGTCGTTATCAGGCAGGCATCTGCACCGGACAGGGCATCTTTGGCTGAATCATAGTATCGGACGCTGCCGAAGAGCTTTTTCATATTCCCGTTTGCCATGGGGTCATAAGCAGAAACATCTGCCCCATTATCGAGCAATTCTTTTATTACAGGTATTGACCTTGATTCCCTGATATCGTCAGTATCGTTCTTGAAAGCAAGTCCCAGGACGGCGATTTTTCTCCCTTTCAGGCTGCCAAGCCTGTTCTTCAGCAACTGCACCATCCTGCCGGGCTGCCTCTCGTTAACCATAATTACCGATTTAAGCAGGATTGGCTCGTATCCGATTTCTTTTGCCTTGCCTATAAGAGCCTTCACATCTTTCGGGAAACATGAACCGCCGAAGCCTGCACCTGCGTTCAGGAAATATTTTCCTATCCTGAAGTCCTTTCCAACGGCAGACATGACCTCGTAAGTATCTATACTAAGCTCCTTACAGATATTCCCGATCTCGTTCGCAAACGATATCTTTGTGGCAAGAAAAGCGTTATTCGCATATTTTATCATTTCAGCCGTGCGCGGGTTTGTCCTTGTTACTTCGCAATCAAGTCCATTATAAAGGGATGCCACTATATCGCCTGATTTCTTATCCAGCGAGCCGACCACTATCTTATCAGGATGCATGAAATCATGTACCGCCTTACCCTCGCGCAAGAATTCAGGGTTCATGACAACCCCAAAATCGCCTGCGCGCTTCCCCGAGCGTTTCTCTATAAGTGGAAATATTACTTTTTCCGTCGTTTCCGGCACAACCGTGCTTTTTACAACAATAACGTGATAGGCTTTTTTCGCCCGCAGCGAATCGCCCAGGCTTTCACTTGCGGCATTCACTATGCCTAAGTCTATGTTACCATCAGAATCAGAGGGGGTACCTACACAGATAAATGATACGTCGGAGTTCATTACGGCAAAATCGTAATCTAAGGTCGCACTCAATCTCCCCCCGGCATATTTCTTCAAAAGCTCCGGAAGCCCTTCTTCATAAATCGGCGGTATTCCTGCGTTTATCTGGTCTATTTTTGATCTATCAACATCAACACATATCACTTCATGACCGAGTTCGGCAAAACATGCTGCGCTGACAGTACCGACGTATCCTGTCCCAATTATGGAAATTTTCATAGGTACCTTCTTTCCTGACTCCTAATTCTGTTAAGGAATATTAATTTTATTGATTGGTTCCACGTTAAACTAATAAACCTGATAAGCTATTACTACTTCTATGAAAGCAGTAATTCTTTCAGCAGGAGAGGGTCTCAGGTGCCGTCCACTTACGCTTACCCGCTCCAAAGTAATGATACCTGTTGCGAACAAGCCTTTGCTTGAACATATTATAAATGCAGTAGCCCAGAATAATATCAGGGATATCATACTTGTAGTAGGATATCAAAAAGAACGTATAATGGACTACTTCGGCGATGGCATAGAGTTCGGGGTG
>OBLY010000119.1_pt1 | contig 11223 bp, 6 predicted proteins | sample 1539041 | NCBI WGS metagenome assembly OBLY01 (sample SAMEA2690973, study PRJEB22502) | sediment metagenome | biome: Billabong; feature: Tropical; material: Sediment | place: Australia | collected 2013-05-14 | depth 1 m
TCTCTCGGCATGATCGTGGCAACAGGGATACGCAGCACCTTCTCAATTGTGGTGCTCACAATTGGCGCGCATACTACAGCTTTTGCGCCATCCCTCTCAGCTTTGATAGCAGCAATGATAGCTTCTTCCATTGATGTGGCTGAGTATTCCCTGATAGTCAGAAGGTGCCCCCCTATTTTCAGCTTTTTCTCTGTGATGTAATCTAAAACAGGGCGCGCCGCAATGACTGCGATAAAATCGTTCTTCTTTGTCCCTTCCATTTTTCTGAGCACCTTCACTATCTGCCGCAGAGTCTTGATATTGGGCTCACGGTGTCCTGATAGTAATTTGTATATTGTGCTTGGCGGTATGCCTGAGCGTTCGCTGAATTCCGCCGCTGAAAGGTGGTGTTCTTCCTTGATTATCCTTCCGAACTCCTTGATGAACGCTTCATCCGATTCTGCCGCCGCCTTTATTAGATCATCTGCTGTCATGGTTACCTCTTATCACAATCGTATATATTTTATTCATTATTAATACATTTGGGTTATTCTGTGTAACAATTAGGAAAAGTTAAATAAGGCATAATCGAAAGATAATAATTAATTATTATAGAGGGAAACTATGAGAAACTCATTGAAGATATTGTTTGTTGCCGGTTTGATTATAATAGTATCAGGATGCCTTGAAAGTAACAAAGCCCCGGAAACCGACGTGCCTGTCAATCTCGTAAAAATGAGCGGGCAGGATATGGTGCAGAGGCTCGCCACAGGCGAAATAGCAGGGTTCATAATGTGGGAACCCTACCCATCAATAGCCATAACCAGCGGGTACGGGAAACCGCTGTCGTACTCCGGCAACATATGGAAGAATCATCCCTGCTGTGTGGTTGCATACAATTACAACTGGCATAAGAACACAAATAATTCGGATGAGATACTCAAACGCATGGCTCTTATGCAGCTCAGGGCAGTGGATTATATCAATAATGCAAAAAGTCCGGGTTCGCCCGACCATGAACAACTGATTAACTACACAATGGATTTCGGAGTTCTTACCGACCGGAATGCTGCCAATATGAGCCTTTCCGATGTCGAGTTCGTATATGCTACGGATATCCCTGGAACAACGGCTTTTATCAAGAAGATACAGAATTTCGGCATCTTTGACCCTGCGAAGTGGAACCAGTCAGGGTACAAGAATGCATCCGATTATGCGAATTCGCTGATAACCAACCAGTATATAGAATGGGCTGTGCAGAACAAAGATGCCAACCTCAGCAGTCTGACGCTGAAAAAGCCTGTGACCGTTCGCTACGGCTACCTTATCAATGATATACACGAACTTCCGTTCTACGTGGCATGGAAAAAAGGCTGGTATAAGGAAGTCGGGATAAATATTACCCTCGCCGAAGGAGCGCCATTCCAGAACGGCGCACTCGAGATGCAGAAAGGCTTCAAAGCCGGTACTGTGGATGTGGGAAGCCTGGGCATCCCCCCGGTTATCATCCACAGAATAAACAGCAACGATTTCACAATCGATGATGCGCGCGTGGGTGTCATAGCAGGCATGAACGATGAAGGTTCTGTAATAGTGGTAGCCAGGAACATCACCTCACTGAAAGACCTGAGAGGAAAGACCGTAGGATACCCCGGTCAAGGCACAATCCAGCATGTGCTTTTCCTGATGGCTGCTGATAAGGATGGTGTCAAGGTCGTTACTTAATGAAAAATGATTCCGGAAGAAGAGGATTGATTATAAATATCCTCTCCCTCTTCTTTTTTGTGCTGCTATGGCACACCCTGGTAACACTTGCAAGGGATAACGTTCTCAACATCCCTTTTATGCGCCTGAGAGATATCCCCACGCCGCCTGAAACATGGTATGCTTTTACGGGCGCACTGTTCACGCAGTCGCACGGTCCTGTTCTCACTTACGGGATAGCAGACCACGTGGAAGCAAGCCTGATGCGCGTCATCCAGGGAGGCATTATCGCTTTTATCATCGCCGTTCCTGTGGGTATAGGAATAGGATATTCCAAACTTATACGGGATATCCTTAATCCACTCGTTGAAATAGTAAGGAACATGCCGCCGATGGCATGGATACCGCTGGCTATATTCATCCTCGTCAGCGGAGGTTCTATCTTCATCGTGTTCATCGGCATGGTCTTTCCTATAATCCTGAACACGGTCCACGGTGTAAAATCAACGGACGCGAGGCTGATAGATGCCGCAAGGACACTTGGGGCATCCGGCTCTGATACAGTGACAAAGGTAATCATCCCCTCTGCACTTCCGTCCATTATTGCCGGCTTGCGTATCGGGCTTGGTGTCGGCTGGATGGCAATCGTGGCTGCCGAGATGGTTATTCGGAGTCCAGTAGGTCTTGGTTACTTTATCTGGAACATGGGTGACCTCGGGCGCTATGCAGAGATGGTGGCAGGCATGATAGTCATAGGCATCATAGGGTACATAATGAATATCAGCATACTTCTTCTGCAAAAGAGGTACATAAGATGGGCAGATTAGTCTTACAGGGCGTATCCAGGGGATTCAACGATTTTCTTGCCATCTCGGATGCGAACCTGGAGGTTGAGGACGGTGAGTTCGTATGCCTCCTCGGTCCGAGTGGCTGCGGGAAAACCACGCTCCTTCGCCTCGTTGCAGGACTTGATACGCCGACAGAGGGCGTGCTCTTCCTTGATGGGAAAAAGATAGAGGGCGTAAATAAGGAATGCGGTTTCGTATTCCAGGAATATGTACTGTTCCCGTGGAGGACAGTAAGAGGAAATATCGAGTTCGGACCCGAAGTAAAAAGGATGCCAAAAGAGGAGTGCGAAAGAATTTCTCAGCACTATATCGAACTTGTGGGATTGAAAGGGTTTGAAAACCACTACCCCCATGAGCTGTCCGGCGGGATGAAACAAAGAGTAGGGATTGCAAGGGCGTATGCAAACAATCCGAAGCTCTTATTGATGGATGAGCCCTTCGGCGCACTGGATGCCCAGACAAGGAACCTAATGCAGACTGAACTCCTGAGGATATGGGAGAAAGAGCATATAAGTGCCCTGTTCGTCACCCACAGCGTGGATGAGGCTGTCTATCTTTCAGACAGGGTCGCTGTGATGTCAGCCCGCCCGGGCACGATAAAGGAGATATTTAAAAATGACCTTCCCCGGCCAAGAGTGAGGACAAGCCCTGAAGCCAACGCCCTGCGGGATGCAATACTCAGGTCGCTTGGCGCGGAGATTAAAAGAGCACAGGGGTTGTGATTTTCGGTCTGTACTACCTATTTTTCTAATTCTGTGTGTTATAACTATAAACGGAAAGAATTCCAATCTATCAAATGGGAGTAAATATTGTACAGGAAAATAATATCTGCCGTAGATGGCTCTTTCCATTCCGAGCTTGCAACCCGCCATGCCGTAGCTATAGCCTCTTCCCTGGGCAGCCAGTTCGCGGTGCTTGCGGTCGATACGGGGGAAGGGGAGAGGAAGAAATTATCCTATGCAGTAGAGCATCTGCGCCAGTATGCCGGTACTTACGGCATAAAAGCAAAGGGCATTATCAGAAAAGGGAAAGTCGTCAAAACCATACTCGCTGTTATCAATGAGGAGAAAGCTGACCTTTTAGTTCTGACCACCCGCCACGGCGAACATCGGCTGTTTGTAAGCAGCGTTACGCAAAAACTCATGCTCAAAGCCCCCTGCGCAGTGCTTGCAGTAAAACCGTCAGGAATAGCAAAGAGAGGGAGAAGCATGCTCCTCCCGTTAGCCCGCAGGGAGCATGCCACGAGCGAACTTTTAATGCTTACCTCAAGCCTCGCAAAATTCTACAGTTACAGAGTTGAGATACTGCACGTTATAGAATTCCCGCGCTGGTACGACCTCCCGTGGATAGATATTTACACAATGCGCCAGCAAGGCGAAGAAAATATGGTGCCTGTCGCAGATGCATTAAAGGCGCTGGGGGTTGATGCCGACGTACGGGTGGTAGTTGCGGAGAGCAGCATAAATGCCATACCCAAGGAAGCCGCAATAGGAAGGCACAGCATGGCTCTCATGGGAGCAAGCAGGCGGGGCATTTTAAAAGAGGTGGTGTACGGAAATCCAATAGAACGGATGCTATCAGGCATACTCTGCGATGTTTTGATCTGGAGGAAAAAGCTGTGAGGATACAGGCTTTGTCCAGGGAAGATGTGTTCAGGGAACTTGATACCACAGGGCAGGGTCTGACTGCGGGGGAGGCAAGGAAGCGGCTTTCGGATTTCGGTGAGAATATAATCGCTGAGAGAAAAAGAGCTTCCAGGCTGGTTCAATTCGCCTCGCACCTTGCAGATTTGTTTGCGCTTTTATTATGGATCGCCGGAGGGCTTGCTCTTCTTGCAAGCTGGCTTGGGAACGATATCAGCATGAGGAACCTGGCATATGCCTTATTCGCCGTAATCTTCATAAATGCCCTGTTCACCTTTTTCCAAGAATACAGGGCGGAAAAAGCCTCCGAGGCTTTAAAAAGATTAATGCCCTACCAGGCAAGCGTGATCCGGGATGGGAAAGAGATAAAGATACCTGCAAGACAAATAGTGCCCGGGGATGTGATAGTCGTACGGGATGGGGACCGCGTACCCGCTGACGCACGGGTCATCAAAGCAGTTGACCTTGCAGTAGATAATTCACCTCTTACAGGAGAATCCGAGCCGCAGATAAGGAAGGACGAACCTGAATCCGGGGATGTAGAACCTGCCAATATCATTTATTCTGGAACCACTGTGGTAAGGGGATATGGGATTGCGGTCGTTTTTGCAACCGGAATGGCAACAGAGTTCGGGAAAATAGCGCATCTCACACAGGAGGTCGGGGAATCTCCCACTCCTCTCCAGCGGGAGCTGACTTTCGTGACGCGTGTGATTACAATCATATCGGTCGGGCTTGGCTTCGTATTTTTCGTAATAGGAGAATCTATCGGCTTAAGCTTGCAGGATAATTTCCTGTTCGCTATAGGCATCATAGTTGCAAACGTGCCTGAGGGATTGCTGCCCACAGTTACGCTCTCCCTATCTCTTGCAAGCCAGAGGATGGCAAAAAGGAATGCGCTCATAAAAAAACTTGCCTCGGTGGAAACCCTCGGGAGCGCAAATGTGATATGTACGGATAAAACCGGGACCATTACCGAGAACAAGATGACGCTTGAGTACATTTATACGCCTTTTGAAAGCAGGGAAATCACACAGGCAGAGCCGGGTGAATTACTGTTAGCAGCGATATTATGCAATAATGCGAGAATAGAAGGTGAAAAGGTAATCGGTGAGCCTACCGAGGCTGCGCTTCTTCAAGGTGCATTATCCGTTATGGGCGAGGTACGCAGCAAGTGGGAACGTGTGGATGAGATAGCGTTCAGTTCCGAACGGAAAATGATGAGCACTGTGAACAGGAAAGGGAACAGGCTTGTCCTGTATTCCAAAGGTGCACCTGAGACAATACTTGCAAAGTGCACGCACATGGCAACCGGAGAAGGAATAAGGGAACTCACAGATGCCGATAAAGAGCGGATAGGAGCGCAGGCATCCTATTACGCGGGCAGGGGCATGCGGTTGATAGCCTTTGCAAAAAAAATTATTGAAGGGGAGTACAAAAGGGAAAAACTCGAAGAAGGCATGGTGTTCCTGGGATTCGGGGCGCTGCGCGACCCTCCCAGAAAAGAGGTGCCGCCTGCTGTTGAGAAATGTAAAAAGGCTGGAATAAAAATAATAATCATAACCGGGGATGAATCGCTTACGGCAAAAGCGATAGCGAATGAGGTCGGAATCACTAAAGAGCCATTAATAATCACCGGCACGCAGCTTGATAGGATGGGTAAAAACGAACTTGAGCAGGCTCTTAAGGGTGAGGTCCTGTTCGCAAGGGCTGCGCCTGCGCACAAGCTTCGCATCGTGAGGACTTTAAGAGATATGGGCGGGATAGTGGCAGTAACAGGCGACGGCGTCAACGATGCGCCTGCGCTGAAAGAAGCCGATATCGGCGTGGCGATGGGAAAAACTGGCACGGACGTCGCAAGGGAATCGGCTGATATGATACTGCTTGACGATAATTTCGCGACCATCGTATCTGCGGTTGAAGAAGGAAGAGCGATGTTCGATAACATCCGGCGCTTTATAACCTATATTTTCTCGCATCTTGTCCCTGAGATGGTTCCTTACCTGCTCTTCGTACTTCTGCGAATACCCCTGGCTCTCAAGGTGCTCCAGATACTGACAATCGATCTTGGCACCGATATGGCACCTTCGATAGCACTTGGGGCTGAAAAGCCTGAGCCCGATGTGATGAACCGCCCACCCCGGAAAAGAGGTGAGAGGCTGCTTACATTACCGGTACTTCTGCGCTCATACCTTTTTCTTGGAGTCATCGAAGCTGTGGCTGCCATGAGCGGGTACTACTATGTGTTAAAAAGCGGCGGCTGGAGCTACGGGATGCCCCTCTCCGATGCCGACCCGCTTTATCTTAAAGCCACCACCATAACCCTTGCAGCCATAGTCGTAACACAGATAGCGAACGGCATGACCTGCCGCACCACAAGGGAATCACTGCTCAAAGCGGGAATTTTTACAAATAAATATTTGCTCGCAGGCATAGCGATAGAAATAATCCTGATACTGCTTATAGTATATGCGCCGCCGCTGCAGCGTATATTCGGCACGGCGCCGTTGAGTCTGAACGAATGGCTGTTCCTCCTGCCTTTTGCAGCGCTATTACTGTTTGCAGATGAGCTCAGGAAATGGGTGGTAAGAAGAGGCTCAAAATTTATATACAGTGAACGAGCCGTCATATTAATATACAGCTTTGCATGTTTGATATACAATCAGAATGGGAGACGCCTAAACCACATAAGACGTGAATAGCCGGTTAAATTGTCACAATTTAGCATGGCGAGAAAAATGAAATCAGAAAAATCAGAAACTTTGCATGAGCTGGCGCAAGAGGAGTTTCACAGTGCACATGACGAGTTAGAAACACGTATCGGGGAACGTACTGCAGGGCTGGTAGAAGCCAACGAAGCATTACAGACTGAAATCACCGAGCGCAAGCGAATAGAGCAGGCACTGCTGGAAAGCGAGCAGCGCTACCGTTCGCTTTTTGAAAATATGCTGGATGGGTTCGCATACTGCAAAATGCTTTTTGATGATCATGGCAATCCGGTAGATTTTGTCTATCTCAAAGTCAACAGTGCATTCGGAAGGTTGACCGGGCTTGAAAACGTGGTGGGCAAAAAAGTCACAGAGGTAATTCCGGGGATCAAAGAATCATATCCAGAGGTGTTTAAGATTTATGGCCGGGTCGCTTTAACGGGCAAGCCGGAGAAATTCAAAATCGAACTCAAACCTTTGGATGCCTGGTTGTCCATCTCAGTTTATAGTACAAAGAGGGAATATTTTGTTGCTGTCTTTGAGAATATCACGGAGCGCAAGCAGGCTGAGGAGGCATTGTGCAAAGCGCGCAACGAGTTGGAAATACTTGTTCGGGAAAGGACTGCGGAACTGGAAGAAGCCAACAAGAAATTGGAAGCTGAAATCGAAGAGCGCGAGCAGGCTGAGAAGACGTTGCGGAGCAGTGAGACGAAGTATAAGAGACTTGCTGAAAGTATAGGTGAAGTCTTCTACGCACTGGACAAGGATTTAAGATATACCTATTGGAATAATGCATCCGAGAGGCTTACAGGGATTTCAGCGGAAGATGCCATTGGAAAATCTCTTTTTGAACTTTTCCCTGAGTTAAAAGGGTCAAGAACGGTGAAGTTGTACAGGGAAGTATTAAAAACACAGCGACCCAAGCGTTTTGTGAACAAATACCGGGCAAATGGCAAGAACCTAATTTTTGAAATTAATGCATATTACTCCAAGTTTGGCATATCTATCATTGCCAAAGATATCACAGAGCGCAGGCGGGCTGAAGAGGAAATACATCTCCTGCAATCAATTACCCAGGCAATCAATGAAGTTCAAGATTTTCACTCGGCAATAGAGATAGTACTCAGGCAGGTATGTGAAGCCACAGGATGGAATTATGGAGATGCATGGTTCCGAAGCAAAAACGGAACAGTTCTCGAATACAGCTCGGCATGGTACGGCAGTAGTGTGAGCTTGGAGGGTTTTAGAAAGCTTAGTGAGCGGTTCACATTTCCTCTTGGTATTGGCATGCCCGGACGGATCTGGGCATCAAAAAAAGCAGAATGGATTCAGGATATCTCAACAAGCCCAGTTGCAATTTATCCTCGTGCCCGAATTGCAAGAGAAGTGGGTTTCAAAGCCTGTGTAGGGATTCCAATTATAGTCAATGACCAGACGCTGGCTGTTCTTACATTTTACATGTTTGAATCCGGTGAAGAGGATAAACGATTAGTTGGGACAATTTCAGCGATAGCAACTCAATTAGGCTCGATAATCCAGCGCAAGCAAGCTGAGGAGAAAATACGAGAGCAAGCCACGCTTCTAGATAATGCACAGGAAGCTATTGGGGTCCGAAGCTTAGAGCATAGAATCATCTATTGGAATAAAGGTGCTGAACGCCTGTACGGCTGGACAGCAGAGGAAGTTATTGGCAAAAATCCTGTTGAATTTTTGTTTAAAGGTAAAGAAGAGCCATCCCAAGTCATTGAGGCAAAAAGTATTGTGCTTGAGAAGGGGGTGTGGACAGGTGAATTACATCAGATAACAAAAGACGAGAGAGATATGATAGTCGAAAGCCACTGGACGCTGATACGTGATAGTGAAGGTAAACCGAAATCGATACTCGTCGTCAACACTGATATCACTGAGAAGAAAAAGTTTGAATCGCAGTTATTGCGTGCCCAGAGGATGGAGGGTATAGGCACACTTGCAGGCGGCATAGCGCATGATCTCAATAATGTGCTTACGCCGATAATGCTATCCCTGCAAATGTTAGATGAAAAATTCAAAGATGAGCAAAGCCAGAAGTTATTAACTATCCTCGAGAGGAACTTACAGCGGGGATCTAATTTAATAAAACAGGTCATGTCATTTGCAAGGGGTATTGAGGGAGAACGTAAACCCCTCCAGGTAGCACATATAATATCTGAAATCGAGAAAGTTGCAAAAGAGACATTTGATAAGAATATAGAAATCAGGACCGATCTACAGAGAGACCTCTTTACTATCTCAGGAGATGCCACACAACTGCATCAGGTTATAATGAACCTGTGCGTGAACGCCCGTGATGCTATGCCTGATGGCGGTGTACTGGAAATAACAGCTTCGAATTTTTTAGTGGATGAGAACTACGTGCGTATGAACACTGAGGCAAAAGTTGGTCCTTATATCATTATTTCTGTCTCGGATACCGGGGTTGGTATTCCTCCTAAAATAATTGACAGGATATTTGAGCCGTTTTTCACAACAAAAGAGCCAGGAAAAGGAACCGGACTCGGCCTATCAACATCTCTTGGGATTGTGAAAAGCCACGGCGGGTTTATAAATGTGAACAGCGAGGTTGGAGAAGGAACGATATTCAAAATATATTTGCCGGCGTTTAAAACTGAGATTCAAGGGGCACAAATGCAGCAACCTGAACTGCTTACAGGACAGGGGGAAACGATCCTCGTTGCCGAAGATGAAGGCTCAATTCGTGAAATTACGTGCTCAACCCTGGAAACATACGGGTATGAAGTGATTACAGCCGAAGATGGCGCGCAGGCTGTAGCAGAGTATGCCCAGAATACGGATAAAATCAAAGTTGTTCTTATGGATATGATGATGCCTGTTATGGATGGCAATGCGAGCATCCGGGCGGTTCGTAAAATCAATCCTGATGTCAAAATTATCGGAGTCAGCGGATTGGCGGAGAAAGATAAACTTAAAAATATCGCAAACCATACAAACGCTTTTTTATCAAAGCCTTACACGGCTGAGATATTATTGAGAACAGTGCATGAGGTTTTAAGTACGGAATAGGGTTTTTCAGAATGAGAGCTTTGTCCTATCTTCATCCAGTGCCATGGACCCACGCTTTTGCGGCAGGGGATTCTCGGAGCTGCGGATATCCTGTTCGCTTTTTCCTTTGTGGTCTTCATGGCCACATACGTCAGGAACAAAGAGGTTTTCCTGTACTGGTATGCCCTCGCCCTCACGCTCACATCCATCAGTCTCACGGGGTTCTTTATTCAGGGTTCAGTAGGCAGCCCTGTCGGATGGGCAGGCAGGGTCTCCCAGTATATCGGGGGTATTTATTTCCTTATTGCCATGCTGACAGCCATCCGCAGCGCAGAGACGAGGAGGACTTCATTCGATAATATCATTACAGCTTCACTCTCATCCGCCGAGGAAAAATTCAGGGCACTTGCGGAAAATTCCCCTGATATCATCGACCGGTTTGACAGGGGCATGAGGCATATCTACATAAATCAGGCTGGTCTCACGCGGCTCGGAAAACCCGCAAGTTCGATCATCGGCAAAACAATCGAGGAAACAGATATGCCTGAGCCATATTGCCATCTGATGAGAGAAAGAATTCAGAAAGTCTTTGAAACCGGAAAGGCAATGGAAATTGAGGACTATTTTTCGAGCGCAGACGGCTTAAAATTTTATCAGTCAAGGTGCGTTCCCGAATTTGGAGCGGATGGGTCAGTCGCCAATGTCATCGTTGTCTCCCGCGACCTGACAGAGCGCAAACGGGTCGAAGAAGTGCATTTCTGGAAACTCGTCCGCGATGAGGAGGGTCGGATAAAAACATGGAAACTGGTGGATGCCAACCCGCCCACGCTCAAGACCTGGGGCAAGACGCTCGAGGAGATCAAGGGCAAGACCACGGATGAGATATTCGGACCGGGTGCGACAGAACACTACCTGCCTGTAGTGCGGAAAATCATGACCGAAGATATTCCGTACTCCTTCGAAGACTACTTCCCCAACCTAGACAAGTACTTCAGATTTACCAGCGTTCCTCTGGGCGATTACTTCATAACCACAGGCGCCGACATCACGGGCATTAAGAAGGCTCAGGAGGAACTCAGAAAAGCCCAGCGCGTAGCCCATATCGGCAACTGGTACTGGGATGCGAAGACAGATGCCACCACCGGGTCGGATGAACTCCTCCTGATTTACGGTCTGGATCCTGCAACACAGCAAATGCCTGCCTTCCGTGAGCAGAGAGGACGGTGCTACCCGGTTGAAGACTGGGAGAGGATTGATGCGGCTGTTCAAAGGGCGCTGCAAACGGGAGTCGGCTATGAACTG
>OBLY010000120.1_pt1 | contig 11217 bp, 6 predicted proteins | sample 1539041 | NCBI WGS metagenome assembly OBLY01 (sample SAMEA2690973, study PRJEB22502) | sediment metagenome | biome: Billabong; feature: Tropical; material: Sediment | place: Australia | collected 2013-05-14 | depth 1 m
AAACAAGCGAATTCCTCTCGAATCTGCTATTAATTTAGTTCAGATTCAAGAGGGAAAAATTACAAGGCGCGATTTCGGCGTGCCGCCTTCCTTGATGGCTGGATTGAAGAAAATCTTCAAATAATAAAACAACCCCGCTTTGTTGGAAACAACGTTGCGGGGTCTTTTTTTATGGTTTCTTTTTTTCTTTTTCGAATATTGCGTTATAGATGTTTGTTTTTGATGCAGACTTGTTTTTCATTGCATTAAATATATTTTTCTTTCCAGTTGATCCCCCAGGAGAGGCTTTGTCTCCGGTTTCTCCATATCTGTATTTATTTATTAATTCAACTGTTACTTGCCCTGGCCGCCAACCATCTTTTCTTAATCTTTCATCCTCGATGGCTTTAAAATAGGTATCAGATCCATTATGGTTTCTTTTCCACTCTTCTCTGAATTTTTCCCAATATTCTTTGTTTCTGGTGCTATTAGCGTTTCCCAACTCATAATCTTGAACTATTTGTAGTGGATTAAAACCTCTAAGTTCGGGGTTATTTGCAATAAACTTAGCGTATTCTTCATCAATTTGTTTAGTAATCGTTTCTCTCCCATTTTTTACCAATTGTCCAATATTAAGAAGTTTTTCGCGCCCATAACCACTAAGAACAGCTTCGGCAACATCGGGATCCTGCAATTCTTCCTGTTCCCAAAATTTTATATGTTGAGACCTTGCTTCATTGGCAATCTTAGTTACTGCTTCTGCTGGAGCTAATGGTTTCCCGTTGGGTCCTTTAAGAATACCTGCTTCTGCTGCTACCTTTGCCAGCCGCGGGCTTTTTCTAAGCAATTCGCTTCCAAGCATCCCTGCTTGATTTGCATTTTTCATTACATCCGATGTTATTTTTATAAAATCTTTATCTTTTAAAATTTCTTGATCGGTCATGCCCTTCCACTTTCCTATTTTCCGAGCTTCTTTGAATATATCTTGACTATCGCCCTTTTCCAAAATATTTAAGAGGTCTCCAACAGCATAAACGCCTTTATCTGTTCCTGTTAAAAATCTTTGAGCCTGATTTCCGCTAGAATACATTTTTAATTCACTCATTGCTTTCTCTATGGAGGGGCGCATTTCTCCGAGCTGCCTTAATTTTTCAGGGTAAAACCATTTTACCGGAGCAAGGGGTTTTATCTTTTTTAAAAGGGGTATCTTTCCAAAACCGATATCCCAATTCCCGACCCTTGAAGCTGCTCTTCCCATCCATTCGGCTGCCCCTCGCGCGGGAGCTTCGATGGACGGTCGTATTCCTTTATTCCAGATCTTTTTCCCAATTGTATTGGGAACTTGCCGCAATCTAGCCCCTACGGCTTGGCTCCAGCCGGTGAATGTTTCAGCGCCCATGGCAGAAGTTTTTAACCCCATAATTAATCCGAGATACATCATGACCAAAACTAGTATATATGGGAAAGTGGTATTAAACCAATCAACTACGCTTCCTAATTCTGGCATAGATATGTCTGCCTTTACCGCAACTAATCCCTGATATGAAGCCATGGATAAATAAAGAAAAAATGCCATTGGTATGCCAATAATAGACCACTGAATAAGCTGATGCCACCATGTTTCCCAAAATTTTTTTGTCTGAGGCAAAATCCATGCAACAAACGCAAGGGGAGACAATATTGTAAGTAGCCAGATAATTATATATCTGGTCATAAAAACTGCGGTCAGAATAAAGAAAGCAAATGCCAAGCCAATATTTAAGAGAATAATGGCGCATATTTGCGCCAAAATTCCAAAACCATCGGCTAGATTTTTAACATTCCAAAGGTTTTGCAAAATAGATGCGGTGGAGCCGGTGATTCCATCTAGTATTCCGGAAACTTGCCCTTGAGTTGCGCTTAAAAAATAATTCATTGTTATATTTGTCGCATCTACAATGAGGCCAACTAAAACGGGGGCAAAATTTACCAAAAGAGCAATGATAATTAATTTTGCGAATATCTTTTTGGCATCATTTGCTTTGTAATTTAAGGTAATCAACAAGGCAACTACTACTAGAACAACTACTAAACCTAAATTTACGAATTGTTGAGTTATTCCCAATCCCAGCTTAACTACTGTATTGTTTGTATATCCCCATCCAATAAGCTTTCCTGTTATAACATATTCTAATAATCCGGCAGACAAAAGGGCGAGGCCTTTTGACACCCATCCTATAAAATTTAAAAAGACAACGGGCAAAAAGAGAATTGCTTCGGTTACTGTTCCCTTAAACCAGCTGAAAGGGTTCCACCAAGCTGCTAGCGCTGATTTGGGAAAGATTAAAAAAATAAAAAAAGCTAAAAATAAGAGTAAATAATTTTTTCTAAATTTTTTGATATTCATTTTAAATAATTTGGCCCTTTATTACCAACATCGACTTTGTGCAGGGAAAACACTTTGAATTTAGCTCTTGCGCATTAATATTTTTATTATTTATAACTGAATTGCAATCAGTTCCACATTGGCCGATGGGATCATCCAAAAGGTTGTTATCGCTTTTATTGACAACTTGGCAAGTTCTTTCTTGAGCAATATTGTCTGCGTCAAAAAGCACCGCAAAATAATAATTTTCTGGGTCAATTTGAATAGACCTAATCTTGGAGTGGGTAACCCCCTCATTGCCATTCTCTTCTTCGGTCAGTAAGCCAAAATTCATTAAATCTGAAGATGTGGCTATCTCATAATCTTTGCCCTCTGTAGACAGCGAAGCGCTGCCAGCATGGTTAACTCCCCCGGGGCAATAAGATGCATTATTGAAATCAATACACTCATATATAGTTGCTCCTTTGCTTTCGGGAACTGGCTCTCCTTCCACCTTTTTAAAGAGTGTTACAGAATATGCGGCATTGAAACCCAAATCCGGATGAAATTCCATGGCGCCTGTTTCCCTTCCATCTTTATAATCATAAACAAAAACTTTGCATTTTCCTTTCATATCCTGCTTTTGATGAAAAATTATTCCGTAATCTATAGTCCAATTTATCAATGTTTTTCCGTCTTCGTCTAAGGAATAATGCTTTTCGGGGATTTGAAATAATGTTTTTTTAGTTTTAACATTTTGGCCGCCTTGGGGAGCAAAGGCAAAGTTTAAAAAATTTGCTGAACCGTTTACTCTGAAACATTTTCCCTTGTCGCTATCCATTATTTTCTTAAATTCTTTTGTTGCGCTTAATCTTTTTTCTTGGTCATCGTTCATGTATTTAGTTATAAGGTCTTGCAGATATGTCGAATCGATGTCATAGTTGCACAAATAAATTCCCGACAAAACGACGGGTTCGACGGCGTCGGGGTTTTTTAACTCTAGAATTGTTAATTGCGGGTTTATGGTGCGAAAGATTACATAGGCTGAAAAAAGAATAATGGCGCCTAAAAATCCCGAAAGGATTCCTTCTTTGGCTGTTTTGAGTTTGTCGGCGTTTCCGGCTGAAGCAAACCAGCGCAATCCGTTTAAAATCAAAACCCCGAAAATAACAATGCCGATTAAGAATATGGCCAAATTAAAAATATATTTTATATAATCCGGCAAACCGGTTGTTACTGTGTGCGGAACCACTTCGTTGGGAATTATCGGATAAGTTAATTCCAAAGGCGAGCCTTTGGGCTCTTCGGTTGCGGTTTGCGCCATAACGGGAGAAACAAAATAGAGCACAGAATAGAGAATAAAAAATATAAATAAAATTTTCTTCATTATATTATTCTAAAATATTTAAAATGTCTTGCATAGAATTGTTTATTTCTTTATTGACGACATGGTAGATATTGACAAATGTCGTTGATTTGCTAAGCTGATAGTGCGATAGCACTCTGGAGTGGCTTTGCCAGCTCCAGATTTTTTTATTGCGAAATTTCATTTTTAATTTTTCTTAAATCAATATATTTTGCTCTTTCTAAAAGTTCTTTTGATATGTGGCCCCTGGTTGACATTACAATTATCCATTTCTTTTTAGCTTTAATTCTATCAATTGGAACGGCAAAATCGCTATCTCCCGAAATTAAAATTGCAGTATCATATTTTTCGGAAAGATCAACCATTTCAAAGGCTAATTCTATGTCTAAATTACCTTTAATTTTATCACGATTGGCGCAAATTGAAATTTTTTTGATAGATTTCGTTCTTAGAATATATCCATTTATATCCAGCATATCCAAAAATTTACGCTCGTTTTGTTTATTTTCATCATAGGCGGCATAAATAAAGCATTTTGTGTTCTCGCCGCACTCTTTTCTTAAGTATTTTATTAGTTTAGTGTAAGATATTTTCCAGCCTAAAGTTTTCTGGGCGTAAAAAACATTCGCCACATCAATAAATATGCACACTTTGCCTTTGATAAACTTATTTATCATTAATCTAATATATTGCTTATGTCTTGCATAGAATTGTTTATTTCTTTGTTGTAAGAATTAATATTATTTTCGTACTGCTGCATCTCGCCCATAGGGTAGGGGTTTCCGCCCGAAGGCTCTCCGCCCGTGCAGCTTGGGTAATCGGTGAAATTGCTTAAGTCCAGTCTGAATGAACTTAATTGAAGCCATGGCAAAGGAAGAGTCAATTCTTTTTCGTAGCTCAAACTGCTTAAATCTATTTTGGGAAGTTGAAAGCTTGTGTATTTGCTTAAGTCGAATTGTTTTACTTCCTCGGGCCAATTTATCCGGATTTGAGCGGGGATATTTTGGAGAATGCTGTTTACCGGCCCAAGGTCTTGAGGAGTAATTACAATATCATTCAGCTGAATGGAAAGGATGCTCGACGTATCGATATCCTGGGCTTTTTTTGCAAGATATTCCTGAATTTTTTGGGGCGCCTCGCTTTTTATTTTTGCTTCGGCATTATCTAGCGCATGGTTTATTTTTACTTCTATTATATTGTAAAGAACTTTGGATGCCTGGTCTAAAGGAGTTTGAATCTGCCGGTAAGCGCCGTTAAGCGCATTCTGGATTTTTGACATTTTAGCATTTATGCCAGGATAAAGAGAATCTTTGAGCGAACTGCAAAAACTGTTGACGCTTACATATTTATTATTGCATAAATCTAAATTATCTAAAAATCTTGGCCAGTAAAAATAATAATCCGGGAATGAAATTATTAAGGGTATAAAATGGATTCCGCCTCCGATGCATCCCGAAGGAATATCAACTAAAGCAGAAACCAGCCCAAGCAGAATGTTGAAAGGGTCAACATCCAAGCCTTCGAAGTCTAAAGTTACTTTTGGCTGGGGGAGTTGAATTTTGGGCAAATCCAAATTTAAAGAAGCTAGTTTAAGCAAATCAATTTGAGGGATTGGAATGGGAATGGGAGGAAACTCAATTTTATCCATGCTTATGCTTACTGGAATGTCTCCGATGCTTAAGCCTGTTGGAATAGAAATGCTTCGCGAAGGCACATCTATGGGCGGTATTCTTAAGGTTGGATAAGGGACATCTAAATTTAATGGCGGAAGCAAATCCAAACATTGCTGAAAGTTGCAGAAAGGCATTAAGTCAAAATTTAAATCTTCGAAAATAAAATTGGGAAGCTTTACTTTTACGAAAGGCATAAAGCTAAAAGTCGGGAGCTTAACATCGGGTATTTTAATCGAAGGAAGCTTTAAAAGAGGCTTGAAATCAACTTGCCCTGAAAGAGGCAAGGGGCAGTCGGCTCCGAAATTAATTCCCGAAATATCGGTAATTGACTGGGCATTGCAGTAGCTGGAGTTTTCTTGAAAGTTTTGAGTTTCTTGGTTTGGCATTTTTTCCGTAAAGAGAGGAAGATATAAACAAGCCTCGGGAACGTTTTCGGGCTGGTCGTTTTCACGCACAGATTCGCATTCATTTTCAAGAGAAGTTAAGTTGCAGTTAGCGGGAACGGGCTCTCCCATTTGCCTGAAAAGGGCGGAGCATTGCTCTGAAGCGGCATCGCTCCTGTCGGATTGCCTTTTAACAATTTGGCAAATGTCGGGAGGAGGTTCGCAGTTTTTAAATATGCCCAAAAGGCAGGCTGAATATTCTTCCCAGATATTATCGCATCTTTGAAGAATGTATTTTTGGACATCATCTTTATCTAAACATTTTTGCATTTGATTTTGGTCAATCATTTCATCGTCATTTTCTTTTGGAAGGCTTTGGCATTTTTCGGAAAGAAAAGAAAAAGTTTCTAAGTCCCAATTTAAATCGGTGTAAGAATTCTGCGATTCGGCGCCTGGCCCGCCGCAGCTGTAAGATGAATAATTTTGGATGCTTGGGCAGGAATAATTTCCCAAAGGAAAGGTTGGCATTTTCAAGGTTGGCGGATGAATGGCAATCGGTTCCATTGAAAAAGTTTTTCGGTTTAAGGAAACATCGGGGAAGTCGATGACTGCATCGGGCATGGGAATCCGCAACTCGCCCAAATTATCCAGCCCGCCAATGCTTATTTTATCGGGCAAATGAAGGGAAACGCTTTTTACTCCAATTGACCCTAAATCCAAATCATCCAAGGCAACCCCCACTTTAAATTTCAAATTTATTTTTCCTTGCTCTCCTTTTAAAAGGCAAGCTTTTAATCCTAAAGAAAATCCTTCTCCGCATTCGGGCGAGCATTGGTTGTTGGCTGAATATTTCGGATTGTCTAAAACAGCCGAATTTTTATCGGCAGACGAAATTAAGCTTTGGCTCGAAGCAAGCAAATTATCCAAATCTTTTTTTAAAGCGTCGGCATCTTCTTTCCTTAGGGTTTTTAATTCGTCATCCAAGCCGCTTGCCATCTCGGCTTTCAAAAGCTCCCTTAAATATGAAATCTGGTCTATTTTATCTGAAATATGTTCTTGGGTTTGTTCAATTTGGCTTTCGTTTTGGCAAGGATTTCCAACAACTCCCAAGCTTCCGCCAAGGCAACTATTGGAAGAGCCGGCTCCGCCGGAAATTTGAGGCAGGCAGACGGAAATTGCATTGCTGCAGCTGCATTTATTTGCAAGGTCATTCATTTTTTGGTTCGAATAAGACAAATCATCGCTGGCAAGGCGCAATTCTTTTGCAACGGCGCTTATTCTTTCCGGATAATCGGGAAAATATCCCATATCTTGGGCCAAGGCTGCTCCTCCGGCAAAAAACAAAATCGCGCCAAGGATAATTAATTTATTTTTATATTTTTTTATTCTGAAGCAGAGCATTGGTTTAACTGGGCTACGTCTATATGCAAATAAGGATATTCATTTAAGATATAAGCGCCGGGGGAGCAGGTTTTTGCCGCGTCCATAATTTCTTTGGCGTATTTTTTTTGCAATTCTCCTTGCAAGCTTATATCTACCGCATACGATTGGTGGTCATAGCGGCAGGAAAGCCCTCCATAATGGGCTGAAACTTTTTCTTTTCCGTATTCGACTTGGTAGGCGTATTGGCAGCCGCCGGTTTTAGCGGCGCCTGTTTCCCAGCCGCAGGTTTTTTGGTAAATGCCGGGGTCAGTTATTGAGCCGATAAGTCCGATGGGGGCGCTTTCTTTTATTGTATCTAAAATGGGCCTCATGCAGGCAAACAATTGTTTTAACGGGTCCGAAGCATCTTTGTATTCATTGTATGCCGAAACCATGGCGTCGCATAACCACCCCTTGGGGCAGCCGTTAACATTAGGCAGAGGGGCGTATTTGTATTGGGGCAATATATAAAATGGGGCTGTGTCTGTATTCGCCAAAGGCAATTTGTAGGGGCTGGAAGTGCAGCAGAAAAGATTTCTTGGATGGCATAGGGAAATAAGCTGGCCGTTTTTATCATAATCTCCGTTGTCTATAGCTGACTGGCAGGTTGAAATTTCCCAAGCCGAAGTTAAATCAGAACTAGAGCACAAACCAATTGAAACATCCAAATTATTTAAGGCTGTTTTTAAGTTCGGAATTTTGGGGAAAATATCGTTTAAATTTTCTATTTCTTTTCGCAAGTCTTTTTCTGTCTTTTCCATTTCGGCTATTTTCTTTTCTATATCTTCTCTCGGGCAAACTGTTCCGTGCGTTCCTCCGGGCGTTTGAAAACACGGGCTTCTGCAAGCGAAAATAATAGAAATGCAAGGGTCGAGAGGAAGGGGTTCGCAATGCAAATAGCAGGGATTGGGAAAGCAGGCGGATGAATCCTGGCATTGCGAATCGTCGCAGCGGGAAACAAGCTCGCCCATATTTTCAACTTCTTTTATTAAATCATCTGCCAATGCCGATATATTTGCTAATTTGAAGTTTTCTAAAATCGCCAGCTCTCTTAAATTGTCCAATATTCCGCCGGTGTTTAGCTCAACGGGGCAGCCGGTTTTTTCTTCCCCGCCTTCCAATGGAGAAGAGGGGTTATAGTTTGAATCAAAAATTGTTCCTCCGGCGGAGCAGTAAAATGTCAGATTGCTTTGCTTGGGCGGAAAAAAACTTGGAATAGCAATTGATTGGATGCCCGATTCTCCCAATGTTTGCTTGTTTGCCAAAAAGCTGTTTAAAACCACAAGCTCTCCTTTCTGGCTTTCGCAGGCGGAGACTTCGTTTTCCAAAGTTTGATATTTTCTTATTTCTTTTTCTACAGATGCCCTTTGGTTGTCTACCTCTTTTTTAAAATCCAGAAGCTTGGAGCTTTTTTGCTTGTTTAATTCCAGAACTTTGTTAATTTTCTCTCTCGGCGAACCGGGTTGAACGCCTACGCCTTGCTTTGTTTGGCAAACGTCTCCCAAATGGCCGATTGTTGCGCCTCCTTCCTCTGGCTTGGCGGCGTAAGTAGTTAGGTTTTCACATCGGCATTCGGCGGAAGCTTTTTGCAGATATTTGTTCAAACTGGAAATGCTTGTAAAGACATCATTTTTTAGAGAAGAATCGTTTACTTTTGTGGGCTGGTTCAAAAAATCTTCAAGCCGAACCATTATATCTTGCGTTTTTAAAATTTGTTCATCTTTCCAAACCCCATTTACCATTGATTGTTCCAATGGCAACTCTTTTGATATTAAAGACGATTTGTTTATTTCAATTGTTGGAGAAGGCGTTGGCTCGATTGCGGGAATGTTGGGGAGAGGCGGAAAAGAAAAAACAACCAATTGGGGGTTTATGGTTGAAAGCAGTATATAGGAGCCGAGCAAAATTGAAATTCCCAAAAAAGCCGAAAATATTTTTTCTCTGGCTTCTTTCATTTTGTCGACATTTCCAGCGGAAGTTAAGTAAATAATTCCTGCCCAAATCAAAACTCCGAAGGCAATTAAGCCAGAAATTCCAATGAAGAAAGTAAAAACATATTTTACATAAGTGGGAAGAGTAAAACTAACAGGGGCGTTGGGATAAACCGTTTCCAATAAAAAAATAGCGAAACCAAACATTAGGGAATTATATCATATATGTAAGGCGGATGCCTTGTGCAAAAGTTTCCATTCTTCTACCGTTAAGGTTTCGGCTCGCCGAGTCGGGTCAATGCCGGCTTTTAAAAGCAAATCTTTGGGCAAATTGCTTCCTAGCTGTTTTCTCGGATGGGCAAAGCCCGCCCTTACTTGGGAGAGGCTTCGCCTCTCCCAAATTGGGAGGGGAGAGATTTTAAGGCAAGCGGCATCTACTTTGGGGGAAGGGCGGAAGGAACCTTTTGATACGTAAAACAAAATCTCGGGTTTGGCATAGAATTGAACAGAAACGGCCAGAAGGCTCATTTTTGGCGGTTTGGCGGTAATTCTTTGCGCCACTTCTTTTTGGACTAACAAAATCATTTCTGTCGGCCGATTTTCCGCCTCTAGGAATTTTTGAATGACCGGCGAAGCAATATAGAATGGCAAATTGGCTACAACTTTGTACTTGCTGTCATTCCCGCCCGCTTCGCCGAAGCTACAGCGAGGCGAGCGAAGGCGGGAATTCAGATTAAACTTTAAGATATCTTCATTTATTATTTCTACATTTTTATAGCCTTTTAGTTCTTGCTCTAGTGTTTCTATTAGCCTTTTGTCTTTCTCTACTGTAATAACCTTTTTGGCCTTTTCGGCCAATCTCTTGGTTAAAACTCCCAAACCGGGCCCAATTTCTAAAACAACATCATCTGGCTTCAAATCGGCCGATTTTATTATTTTTTCTGTTATTCCTCTGTTGGTTAAAAAGTTTTGCCCCAGCTTTTTTAAAGGTTTTATTTGCATATCCTTACTTTAGAGATTAAATAAGTTTTTGTCAAAAAATCCTTGACCTGCCGTTATGCCGGTGTAATAATTAAAAAAAGGATTAAAGGAGACTGTAATATTTTTAATTTTTGGATATTTAAGCCTTTTAAAAACAATTTGGTAAGAGCTAAGAGGTCTTGGCATAAAGATCCTTTATTTTGTTTGGTTGTTATTTTGATTATTTCAGCATTTGCGGTAATTTGCTTCGGCTTAAAGTCCTTTTCAAAAAAGGATTTTGCTTTTTTGAAAGCCGAAGTGGTTCAACAAACATCGCGCAATTCTGTTTTTGCCGAATCGGTCAAAAATTTTGCGACCGAATCCCCAAGCTTAGCGGTTTTGGGGGGAGATAGCGCTATTGCTGTGGCGCCGCCGGCTTTAGTAGATACTCAAGTTTTGGGAGGCTTAGGTTTTGAGCAAAGGAATGAAATTGTCGAGCATATTGTTGCAAAAGGAGAAACTATTAAAACAATTGCGGCAGATTACGGCATTTCAACGCAGACAATTTTGTGGGCCAATAATTTAATTTCGTCAAAATTAAAAGAGGGGCAAAGGCTGATCATTCCGCCAATAGATGGAGTTATTTATTATGTTGAAGCGGGAGATACTTTAAATAAAATAGCTAAAATATATAAAGGAGAAGCAAGCGAAATTATAGATTTCAATGACCTTTTAAATGAAGACGATATATTTGTTGGAGATATTTTAATAATTCCGAATGGTGTGATGCCATCTAACCCTAAAAACAATTTTCCTTCAACTCAAATTCCGGTTGGGTCCAGCTATTTTATCGAGCCTTGCGTAAACTGCATATTAACCCAAGGATTGCATTACTATAACGCAGTTGATTTGGCTGGAAAGTGCGGAGATCCTATTTTTGCTGCGGCTGGAGGGATAGTGCAAAAAGTGGCTTTTGGCTGGAACGGAGGAGGCGGAAATTATATTCGAGTCCAGCATCCAAATGGAGTAATAACTTATTATGGGCACGTACAGAAAGCTTTGGTTTCTGTGGGGCAGCAGGTTTCACAGGGAGATCAGATTGGCATAATGGGCGGAAGGCCTGGTATGGCCGGAGCGGGATTGTCAACGGGCTGCCATG
>OBLY010000121.1_pt1 | contig 11202 bp, 12 predicted proteins | sample 1539041 | NCBI WGS metagenome assembly OBLY01 (sample SAMEA2690973, study PRJEB22502) | sediment metagenome | biome: Billabong; feature: Tropical; material: Sediment | place: Australia | collected 2013-05-14 | depth 1 m
TCAGCTAAATTATCTCATCATAAAAGAGGGAGGTAATCTGACAAAGTCAAGTTAAACTATCGCAACATTTCCAGGATAAGTTTATCGTTCAACCGTCTCTTACGCGGCAGCTTGTCAGCTTTCAAGCAAACAAAAACAGGGCGTCCTATCGCTGGTACAAATACAAGGAGGCGTTTTCTGCTCCTCTTGTAGAGTATCTACTTTGCCGGTACGGGGTTATTTCCGGTAAAGTTTTGGACCCGTTCGCTGGGAGCGGTACGACCCTGTTTGCGGCAAGCACTGTGGGCATGGATGTTGATGGTATCGAACTGCTCCCCATCGGGCAACAGATCATTGCCACCAGGTTGTGTTTAGAAAGAGAGTTTACAGCCGATGATTTTGCTGCCGTCAAACAGTGGTTGAAAACGTATCCATGGAAACAATCACAAGCGAGATATCCCCTGCCCAAACTGCGAATTACGGACGGCGCATATTCAATTGAGACATCCAATGCAATCGAGCGGTACATGGGTGCGCTGCAGCAGGAAAACGAGCGGGTTCAGACTATCTTACGTTTTGCCCTGTTGTGCATCCTGGAATCTATCAGCTACACGCGCAAAGATGGTCAGTACCTTCGATGGGATTATCAGTACTTGTAAAACAAAAACGACAAAATCGCTATGTAGAGGTTGATTTACTTTGTAAAACAGCATTATTGTCATTTACAAAGTGAATTAAGCTACGCATAGCGATTTACTGAATTCGACTTTACAACTACTGATTATAGATCTGGACGCAGAAGAGGAGGAAAACCATTCAATAAAGGGGAAATCCTTAACTTCGACCAGGCAATCTGCACAAAGATAGAGGAGATTTTGCATGATCTGAAGCTCAGCAGCGGACGTTTAGAGGAGCGCATTCAGGGCAATATCCATCTTTCTCAGGGTTCATGTCTGGATGTAATGCCAGCGCTGCCGTGTGATTCATACGATGCAATTGTAACCTCCCCTCCCTACTGCAATCGTTATGACTATACACGGACTTATGCGCTGGAACTTGCGTTGCTTGGCGTGAGTGAGAAAGAACTCATCAACCTCAGGCAGCAAATGCTAAGCTGTACTGTTGAGAACCATGCCAAAAACTTGCTAACAATTAATCCCCTGTGGGCAAACGCTATAGCTGCCGCAGATCAGCAGGAGTTGCTACAGGCTATCTTGCGGTACCTGGAAGATCAAAAGGAGCAAGGTAAGCTGAACAACAATGGCATCCCCAGGATGGTACGAGGTTACTTTTATGAAATGGCCTGCATTATCGCTGAATGTTCGCGCGTGATGAAACAAAATGCACCCATGTTCATGGTCAATGACAATGTTCGTTATGCCGGTGCAAGCGTCTCAGTAGATATGATCCTTTCATCTATAGCTGAAAAGCTGGGGCTCAGTGTTGAAAATATTCTTGTATTACCGAATGGCAAAGGTAACAGCAGCCAGCAAATTGGGGAGCATGGATGTGATCCTTTGCGAAAGTGCGTGTATGTATGGAGAAAAGTATAATGCCAGTGAATAGTCCACACCGCCAGCATTTAACCAGTAGCGACGACCTTGTTACAACTTATGAGGAGACACGGGCTGGTTTTGTTGCATTGGCGCTCGAAAGGAACCGTAGAGCAACGCCATTCATTGAAGAGGCAAGATCCCTAAAAGCGGCTGCATCTCTTGCCACAACCCCTGCCTCATTGGTCAATATTGCTGGGATACATGCTGCTCTATTGACCGCATCCGGCGTTTCCGATAAGGCTGCTGGGCATATGGAGGAGCAAGACAAAGAGGAAGCGATACAAGGGCTGATAGAACAGTTCCTTGAACCGGCCGGACCGAACTTTGTTGAAGAGCTGGTCTTTCGATTTCTCTTGACAAGAGGGGACGCATTAGGCGGATCTATGCGAAATGTGGGTGGAGCAATGGCACAACGCAAGCTTACTCGCGCGATTATTGCTACTCTTTCTGTTGCTGGAATTTCATATCAATGGCTCTCTTCCATGAGCAATACATGGATACAGGGAACAGGAGACGACCCCGATATAGAGTTGGATGTAAAGGGGCTTAGTTGGTCAAGCGGTAGTCGGAATCGGACTGTCAGATATACTCTTACTGTGCCATTTTTGAGAAAAAACGTAGACTTGTGCCTTTTCAATTGTCGTTGTCAGGAACTTTCCGTTAGCTATAGAAATCCTACCCTTTATATTGCACTTGGAGAACTTAAGGGCGGTATCGATCCAGCTGGGGCAGATGAGCACTGGAAAACAGCAAGGACATCCCTTTCCCGAATAAGATTGGTATTTGCGGATCGTGGGCTTTCACCCTACTTATTCTTTGTCGGAGCTGCAATCGAAAATAGTATGGATGAAGAAATCTGGCTACAATTGGAAGATGGTACGCTTAGCAACGCTGCCAACTTGACTGATGCAAACCAGGTAGCCTCACTATGCCGGTGGTTATGCAACTTGTAGCAAATCGCATTGTGGAAACCGCATCGAATTATAGTAAAGTATGGCTTCCATCAATAAAGCGAAAACTTTCATTCCCCCTGCCGAGAATATATGATGAAACTCCACTAAAGGTCAAAAAAAGAGGAGAAATTATGTTTCATTGTCTGCCCTGCGCCCTCCTCTCACCAAAATACAGTCCCCTCCCCTCCAAGCGCCTCAACTGGCACCCCCCTCCCCCGCGCCGCCAGCGAGCCCGCACCCGCCTGTACATCCCCGGCACAACAAATCTGCGTTCATCTGCGTTCATCTGGTGCGACAAGAAAGCTATGCTATGAATTGCCGCCAAGCTATCCCTTCCATTTGGGATAATCTTACCGGAATGTGCGTTTGTAGTAATGCAGAGGTGCAAAGCTTCCGGGACAATGTGAAGAAACCTGAAAATCCAATTCAGACAATTTGCTAAGATAAGGATGTAAAGGAGAAATTAAAATGAACTACTGTTTAAGAGTCGTAACGCAGAATAAGCGAAATTGGATCGAAGCGCTTAAACCAAAAGGTACAAAACCAGGCTATAGTGGTTCGGATGACATTATAGAAAATGGACATCAGGTTTTCGGCTTAGAGGTAGCCCCTAAAACATCTACAATTATTCATAGTATGGAACTTGGTAAGCCCTATGCATTCCCTTCGGGTAGGAATTTCGCAAGAGATAACAACGATGCAGAGGGTATAGGATATGGAAAAAAGCAAACGGCAGCTCGTAATAAGCTGCATAAAGGTATTACCTTGATGCGAAAGCATGCTGACTTTCCATTGGTGTCCCATTGTATGAACAGAGACAAACTCAGGAATATGAGAGAATCAATTACGCCTTACGGCGAGATACTCATAGACACAAAAGTGTTACCGAGCTGTAAGCTGGAATTACAAAGGCAGAATGAAAACTGCCCCCGATATTAAAGGGTTATGGGATGCTTGAGCGGCATGCGGTGAAAGCCGCACGTGCCGTTCTTAGAAGAGGAAGAGAGGGAAACCTCTCTTTCTTATTCGACCGGTTCGTTTTTTGTGGGAGCGCCGGATATTAATCTCATAAAATTTATAAAAATGATTTGTCCAAACTCTGCCATCGCCTCTAAGCCGGCGCGCCAAATATTCAAGCGCACCTTTTGCAACATCTTTAGACGAATTGTGCAGCAAGGTTGTGAATAAACGTATATCTATGACTGAGAACAAGAAGAGATTAAGATAAATGAAAACATTTGAATTCAGCCCGAACGTAATCACTACAATCATAGGTGAATTGCGTGATGCAGAAGAGTACATCCGGATTGCTCTATTCCAGATACACAACAGAGAAGTATTCAACGTTCTAAACAATAAACTGGGTGAGGGCGTAAGAGTTGAGATAATAACCCTTCCTTATGACAGCATCAACCAGGATATACAGGCTGAAGTCACCAGCCTGTTCCAGAATGTTGAAAGAAACGGCGCCAGATTATACTTCTGCAAGTGGAATGTTGGAGATCCCGAAAGAACCAACACTGCTGTTGGCAGATGGTACTCATTTCACGGGAAATTCATTGTAACGGATAAGAGCGCCATTGCGCTGTCAGCGAACTTCACCCAGGCTGAGGAACTCGATGCTACGATCATTTTTAAGAACGAGACGGATAAAATTGAAGAATACAACAGGAAATTTAAAGAACTTATCGATCTTTTCATCAATGAAAATTCCGGACATGACGGAACTATCCGGCAGAGGATAGCTGATTTAGAAGCTAATCCGTCTCTGTTCGAGCTACCCAGAGTTATAGAGACTGAAACGCACAGGAAACACTGGATCAGGCATTATCCTTCATCTTTATGCCCTGTGGATATACCGATCGAAGATAAGCTGTATCTGGCTCCTTTTGATTGCAGAGGTCGAAACTTCCTCATGTCGTTGATTTCCGAAGCTTCTGAATTTGCGTATATCTCCACTGAGAGTTTCACAGACACGGAATTTTCTGCATTTTTGATTAAAATGAGATTAAAAGGGCTTGATATCAGGGTATTGAGCGGCGCTACAAGCATGGATTTCCAGGACAGGATGAATAACATGCTTCGCGAACTCCTCTCCCAGGACATCGGTATTCGGACCGTAGAAGATATACATGCAAAACTTATTATCACAGACAAGCGTCTTGTCGTGAGTTCAGTAAATCTTAACAAAATTAATCTTGGGTTCAGTGTTACCAACCGATACTGGAGAGAAAATACAGAATCCATAGCGGTTTGCAGCGATCCGCGTATTTTAAGAGATGCTAAAGCACAGTATCTCGGTGTTTATAATGAGAGCATTGATATTAAAAATAAATTAGCAGAAAAGATCGAAGGTTTTGTAGGCAACATGCTTACTTCAAAATTCAATCTGCGATCCAGACAAGAAGTAAAGACGCTTTTTGCGCGTTTAATAATCAGAAAAGAAATCGAAGTGGAAAAATTTGTTTTTGATGTAGGCAAAATTACCGCAGCTCTGATGAAGGTTTTCAATAAAAATATTGTTGAGAGAAATGATTTCCTCTCAGCGTTGATACTTTACTATCTATCTGAAAGAAAGCATGATTTCAATGAGTTGAATGAAAAATTGAACCTCTTAAACACTGAGGTTGACCTGAGAGATTTACTAACACAACTATTGGATAAGAACCTGATCGAAAAAACTGATGATTTTTATAAGATCAAATTAGACTTTTTACTTGGAGGAGGGCTGATAAATGAAATGTGAAATAATTCAAGCTAATTGCGAACAGTTCCTGAAACAGGCAGTATCTGAAGAGTTTGACCTGACTTTTCTTGACCCACCGTTTAACCAGGGAAAGGAGTATCAGAACCATAACGACGATATGGCATCATCAGAATACTGGGACTGGATGAAACGGGTCTGTAAATTGATTTTTGACCGTACATCAGATGGAGGAGCGATTTATTTCATGCAGAGAGAGAAAAATGCACAGTTCGTACTTGAAACTCTGCAATCAACGGGATGGACATTCCAGAATTTGATCATCTGGAAGAAAAAAACATCAGCTGTCCCCTGTGACGCCAGATTTGGTAAACATTATCAGATCATAGCTTTTGCTACGAAAAGTAAAACGCCGCGCATCTTTAATAAATTAAGGATCGATCCTCCTCTGCTGGTTACAGAGAAGTATGAGCGCCCGAAAGGTATGTACGTAACTGATGTGTGGGATGATATTCGGGAACTGACTTCCGGCTATTTTGCTGGAGATGAACCGTTAAGATTAGATAATGGAGAGCGCTTGCATAAACAGCAATCACCGATTCAGCTACTAACCAGAATAATCCTTTCCTCTTCAAAAGCTGGCGATACTGTTTTTGATCCTTTCGCAGGCACTGGAACAACTCTTGTTGTCGCAAGGCAACTACAGAGGAATTCGCTTGGGATCGAAATTGATGCGACTAATGTCTCGTTTATTAAAAACAGGCTTTCCAATACCAGATATAGCGATAGCATATTAAAATATCGCAGCGATTATTTTTTTACAGAAAATTTGGATGAAATCTGGCCGAAAGATGTTTCAGTTCAAATATACGACGAAAAGGAAGATAAATGCCGTTTAAAATTAAGAAAATATGAGAGCGCAAATCTTCAAAAGCAACTGCCTCTACTCGAAAGGAAAAAGGAATATTTGACTGCGCCACCCGAATAACAGTTACAAAGAATAAACTAACCAAAAACTATGCCTCCTGACACACTACCCTCCTGTGCCCTACTCAAACAAAAATACGCCCCCCTCCTCTCCGAGCGCCCCACCTAGCGCAGCCCCTTAGGCAGCGAGCCCGCACCCGCCTGTACATCCCCGGCACAATAAATTTGCGTTCATCCGCGTTCATCTGCGGTTCGTTTTTTGTGGGAGCGCCGGACAGTAAGGATTCTGACAGGATTAACAGGATGGACATTAACAGGATGGACAGGATAAACCCCTCTACTAATCCTGTAAATCCTGTAAATCCTGTTCATCCTATCCAATCCATCCAGTCTGGCTTTTCTTTTAGCGCGGCGCCGGACATTAATCGCATAAGATTTATAAAACTGGATTATCCAAATAATGACCTAAATTCTAAGCCAGCGTGCCAGCACACTGATGAGGCGAACACGGATGACACGGATCGGACGGATTTACACGGATACGAAATCCGTGTCATCCGTGCTACCCGTGTTCAATTGTTGCATCGCTTTTTGCGGAAACGCCGCAAATCAATCATACGTTATATATTAATATACGGCGCGCCATATATTTTATCACATTCATAATATCCACGCAAAAACTAAATGAGACATTGTAATCATGAAAAAAATCGACAGTATCATGGAGATACTCAGGAAAACCAAGCCTGTAGTTGAGAAGAAATACGGCGTAAAAAACCTTGAAGTATTTGGCTCTTATACTCGGGGAGAACAAAAGAAAGGAAGCGACCTGGACATCCTGGTGGAATTTTATCAGACCATCGACCTGTTCGAATACATGGAACTTGAAAATTTTTTAAGCAAAAAGCTCGGTGTTAAAGTTGACCTCGTGATGAAGGACACACTTAAACCACGCATAAAGGACAGGATATTGAAAGAGGCAGTTCCGGTATGAAAAGGGATTACAGGCTTTATCTCGACGATATACTTGAGGCGATTGGCAAGATAGAAAAATACACCGAGGGATTGAGTTTTGAACAGTTCAGGAATGATGATAAAACCGTTGATGCGGTTATAAGGAACTTTGCAGTTATCGGGGAGGCTGCCAAACAAATACCTCCTAAAATAAGAAAGGTATATCCTGAAATTCCCTGGAAAGATATGGCAGGGATGAGGGATAAACTGGTTCATGAATATTTTGGAATAAGACACGATGTAGTGTGGGAAACGATAGATGTAAGGCTACCGCAACTCAAAAGTTTGATAAAAGAGCTTTTGGAAGAGTTTGATGAGGCTATGGAAAAGGAATGATACTATCTTCACAGAGCGTAAATATGAGATATGAATCGAAAATAACACTTTTGGGAATTTATCATGCTCTCTAATGCTCCCTCCCCTATGCGCCTCTCTCATCAAAACCCAGCCCCCTCTCCGAGCGCCTCCCTTGGCACATCCCCATCCCCTACGCCCGCAACGAGCCCTTCCTGCTCCAGTACAGCCCCGGCACAATAAATCTGCGTTCATCCGCGTTCATCTGCGGTTCGTTTTTTGCGGGAGCGCCGGACATTAATTATGCTTGACTTACAAATTATTAAGAAGTAAAAATCTTATAATAACTCAGCCATGAAGGTAAATAATGGTTCAAAGAAAGCACTGTGCAGTTTGCGGCGATATAATAAGAAGAGGCGAAGGGATGTTCTATAATAACAGGCTCATCCATAAGAAATGCCTTGTTAAAGCCAGATTGATATGGTACAGGTTATGACAGAGACGACGATTGCGACAAAATGACAGAGATGACAAAAATGACAGGAAATCCGTTTTATGCTAAGGGACCTGTAGAGCCACAGTATTTTGCAGATAGAGAAGAACTTCTTAAATTCTTCACAGAAAACGTCAGGGATGCGGTGGAAACAAAGGGTACGAAACCAGATAATATTGCAATACTTGGTAACTGGGGTATTGGAAAGACTTCAACACTCCAAAAATTTAAAGATATTCTCCACAACGATTTGAAAGAATCGGTGAATGCATTCTCCGTAGTATTCCCATTAAAACCAACAGTCTGCGGAAATGCAGATGTATTTACCTTATGTCTTTTGGATGCAATCTCAAGGCAATACTCTACTTCGATACCACTCAAAAAGAGGATCGGAGACCTTATTAAAGAAGAAGCTAAGATTTGGGAGCAATGGAAAATTGAAAGTATTTCTTTATCGCCAGAATTACGCAGAAAAACAAGAAATCTCAGCCTTGTTGATGTACTGACACGGCTTTGGAATAAACTGGAGAATAATGGTATTGATATTGCTGTTATAATGATAGATGATATTCATTATCTCTTGACCGAGGGCTGGAATGGTAGTCTGTATGATCTTCGAACAGATATCCAGGCGCTATCATCTGAAGGAACAAAATATCTCTTTGTGATAACGGGGCCGACATTTATCTATCCTGAGATGCATGAATTGGCTGAACCTTTTACACGGTTATTTGAGAAGTTCGAGCTTAGTAATTTTGATTTAACTGGCACAAAAGAAGCTATTACAAAGCCGTTGCTTTTAGATAGAATACCTCTTGAAGTGTCTGATAATGTAATAGAGCAGATACATACGATAACAGATGGGCATCCATTCTTTATTACAAGTATTATGCGTGATATTTTACGAGTACATAAAACAGGAAATCTAACCTTAAATAAATTCAACGAAATCAAACCTGGCTTAATAGGACACCTTGCAAAAAGCAAATTTCAGGATGATTATAATAAAGCGACTGATGCTGAAAAACTAATTTTATTAATGTGTGCAAATTTGGGAAAGAAAATCTTCTCCCCATCTGATATTAAAGGCAAATCCCAGACAAAATTGTTTGAACGGCTTGCAAAGAAAGACCTGCTGGTTAAACTGGAAAGGGGAAGATACAGCCTATCTCATCCACTATTTGCTGAATATTTAAGGGAAATATAAATATGATTATCTCAGCTTCCACCTCCAGCGCCACACTTTTACCAAAACCCAGCCCCGTCCCTTGTGCCAGCAGTGAGCCCGCGCCTGTACCCACGCCTGTACAGCCCCGGCACAATAAATCTGCGTTCATCCGCGTTCATCTGCGGTTCGTTTTTTGGGAAAGCATTGTATAGTAAAAATTGAGACAGGATTAACAGGACTTTCCTACCTCATTATTTCATTTGGCAACTAAAAAATACGAAAGCCATATATGCATAACTGGTTAAATTAATTGAGAATTTATCTATGAAAAATAAAAACTTACTACTGATAATACTGGCGCTGGTATTAATTATATCCTTTGCTTACGGTTATTATATCACTCATAGATCAATCCGGATATACGATCCTCCTATTAACCCCAACTATACTCAAATTAGCAGTCTTGATTGGCATCGCTCTCTTGATGAAGGATTCCAGATAGCCCAGAAAGAGAATAAACCTATTATGGTATATTTCTGGGCAATATGGTGCCAAAACTGCTCAAAATTCCAATCGTATACGCTCGCGAACCCGCAGGTAAAAAAGATACTGAAAGAAGATTATGTTCTCGTGGCAATAGACCTTGATATTGATAGAAAAGTTGCATATAAATATAATGTAAGCTATCCTCCTTATGTACTTCTTCTTGATAAAAACAATAACCTACTTGAAAGAGTTGCTGGCGAAGTGGATGCAGATACATTCCTGCCTATAGCGATGCAGGCAAGAGACCAAATCAGAAACAAATAAGAGGATTTTGCAAAAGCGCTGAGGCATTAAATCTGCGTTCATCCGCGTTCATCTACGGTTCGTTTTTTGTGGGAGCGTCGGACATTAACTTCTTAAAAAAGTGAGAGGATACCAACCTTTCAAAGTTGGATACCTCATTCTACTTTGAAAACAATAAATCTGAAGTAAATTTTTTATACGAGTGTACCTTGTATGGAATATACTGCAACTGGATTACGTTGTGATTTGTTTTCCTTTTTTGACAGCTTCATATGCTTTGCTTTTTAAAATATTATCTATTCCATTACTCGGTACCATTTTGATTAACTGAGCCTGCATATCTGCTGTAAGCAGATGAACGTCGTACAGAACACTATCGACCACTATATGTGAAACTTTTGATGGCATAGTTATTCATTCCTCCTTTTATAGTTGTTTAACTATGGCAATTGTTTTGCCATTAATTAAACCATCACCATACTGCTAATTATACTCATATAAGATAAAATTAACGGTATACAGCATTACTAAATTCATGCAGTTATCAACTTACTAGTTCGGTCTTTGCGCCCTTTGCGTTCTTTGAGGGGTGTTCCATAAATTGCCCGCTAGAGTATTTGTCATTTATCAACTATTGACATCCATTTGCGGTTCTGTTTTAGTGGTGGTGCCATAATTAATCGCTCATTATTTATTAAATTCGTTTAGAGAACTTTAAGAATCTCTACGAAGCTTACAGGTAAAACCTCATGATATTATAAATTTTAAGGCTGTACAGACTCCCAAAAAAGGAAAAAAATCCGATTTTACATTATTAAATTCTCAAAGAAGCAAAAGTTTATGTTTTCTTAAGCAATCCTCCTTTCAAGGAGAATCTACATGAAAAAACCGATATTGGCCTTAATGATTCTGGTGCTTTTTGCATCAGCAAACATGGCAAGCGCAAACATATTCAGCGACATCTTAAACAAACTAGTTCCATATCCACAGCCGGTTGTAGTTGATACCCCACAGCCGCAGGCGGAAGATGGTTTTGATGGCCTCATGGCAGAACTGCAACAGATCAATACACCTGTTAATGTTCAAACCCTGAATGCCAAGCTAAAGAACTACGGTATTCAGGCTATTAAAGTCCATGCATTTGTGTTCGGTTAAGGTACGAAATTTCGGAAAAGTAGCATTTTTTATGCCGATATCTAACATCCAGGTTCGAAAATCGATACATGTAGTATTCAAAGTTGTGCAACAAAATCGTTAACCGAACACAAATTAAAGCACGTTTATCAGCAAGAAAATCTCATCACCGTCGATATAAACTTCGAAGA
>OBLY010000122.1_pt1 | contig 11198 bp, 10 predicted proteins | sample 1539041 | NCBI WGS metagenome assembly OBLY01 (sample SAMEA2690973, study PRJEB22502) | sediment metagenome | biome: Billabong; feature: Tropical; material: Sediment | place: Australia | collected 2013-05-14 | depth 1 m
TTTTGTTGTATATTATTGTGGGCTTATAATGATTCTCTTAACCGAACACCCATGAGCTAGTATTCAACCTTCCATAACATGAGAGGAATTTTCAAACAAGCTCTAAGAAAATAAGCTTTTAGTTCAGGATGATACTTCTCGATATTACGAAAAAAACGCTGATCATTTGTAATAAGGATGGAATTCGCTTGCAGGGCGCAGGCAAAAACGACTGTATCAAATCCGCTTAAATGCGTTTTCATTTGTGTTCGGTTAAGGTACGAAATTTCGGAAAAGTAGCATTTTTTATGCCGATATCTAACATCCAGGTTCGAAAATCGATACATGTAGTATTCAAAGTTGTGCAACAAAATCGTTAACCGAACACAAATTAATGCGTTTTAATCCCATTCTCCATGCAGTATGACGTGAACCGTTCATTCAAATAAAGGATTTCAGCAGCATGCTTCATTATTTTCTCATAGACTGCTTTAGCAGCCTCAGTCCCGGCTGCCCTACTTATAACAATAGGAACTTCTATCAAAACCGTTGATGGGATAATTAATTCATGCTTACCAAGTATCGCGTCTTCAAATAAATTATCCGCTTTGATGTGCAGAGCTTTAAATTCTTCATACTTATCTTTATAGAGATTCTTACTTGGTTCAATAAAAGCATAAGCAAGTACATCGCTATCGATCGTTACTTTCATCTCTATACCAGATACTGCTTTTCTCTCATCTTTCTAATTTCTGAGGTTGGGTCGATGGGCTCTTTCATGTGCTCTGAAATCATTTTTTTCAAATTCTCATAATCTTTGATCTCAGAGGTAATATCATATTTTTTTGCTCATAAATATATTGTAAAATCCTGTGGATTTCATCATCCACCCCGAGCAACCGTCTCTCAATCACTTCTAAATCCATATTTTCATAATTTGTTTGTCTGTATTTAAATATACACCAAAACTCTTTTCAAATTCTGAACTGGAAATAGTCCCTGCTCATAAACGATATCAATATCAAAAAGATATTTCCTTGCAACAGGTACCTCAGTCCACTTATTTGTTATCAAACGCATCCTATCATAATTCCCCAGGAACAGGCACAGCGGGTCATTCATACCCAGCATGGCGCAATACCTCGTGATATATCCATCCTCCTTTCGATGAGTATAATATAGCGGCTCCGTGCCTGCGATGTCGCTATCCTTGGACGGCTCGATCATTTTCTGAAGCCAATACTTCTCAGGAAGAATATTATCAGAATCTATAAGAGCCAATATCTTTCCCTTCGCATGCTTCACCCCGACAGCTTTTCCCGCCTCCCCTGTCTTCAGAGGATTTGGAAATATCTTATTGGTGTATTTCTCTGCTATCTCAAGCGTGCTGTCGGTAGAGCCTCCGTCTGCAATTATGATTTCAGTTTCACCTTCATATTCTTGTACAGTGATGCTTTTAAGGCATAGAGATAAGGTCTTTGCTGAGTTGTAAGTTGGGATAATTATACTTATAGATGGTAATTTTTGCATATCATTCTTCTTCTCTTTTATTGAATACTATAAGCGCCGCTACCTCTGCAGGGCCTTTTCTCATAGCTTTCGCTCAATATAGCCTAGCTGAGTAACGGTATAATAGCAGCTTCCTGGATGTTGCAGTATTTCCTAAGCGACGCCAGGAACATTTTTTCCTGTGCAAATCCTGTTGTCCAGTAGGGGTCTTCAAAACCCTCTTTGCTGCTTAATTCATTGATTATTAGTCTTATCTGTGCATCTGAAATCCGGAAATTTTTGCGGATCTTGGAAAGTATATTTATGTAATGCCCGATTCTCCTTGGCATGTCGGCGGATATGTTTTTGACCGCTCCGCAGTGTATACAGTATGGATGTGACTTAAGGCCGTATTCCACCTCCCTCGATATATAGGGCAGCCAGACTTTCTCTTTGCATCCACAGCTTTTATGTTCGCACTTCATTTTTCCTCAAAGTTTCCTGCGACTCAAATATGCTGTCGCTTGTGCTGCCATCTTCGATTATGATATCAATCTTACCCTGGTAGTCTCCCGGGGTCCTAGCTGAATTATATGTTGGGACAACAACAGACATAGAAGGATTCCAAATATCCACACTCTGCGCCACTATTTCGATAATCCTCTTATGCCTCCTTCCTACCTGCATAGTTATTATGAGTATAAGAGACTTTTGGTTCAAGCGGGCTCGGGGATTATGCGGATTGCATGGGGAATTATAACAGGATGTAGCCTGGAAACATTGCAGGCATTATTGTAACATTTAAAAAAGCAACTTGTTGAGACAAGCTAAAATCACAGTAGATAAATTTGTAATATCGAGGATTATTGTTGCAAGGATTGTTGATGCTGCTATATGCCATCTGTGCGTCATGTTAAGACTCATATTTCTCCTTATTCGAGAAATCAGTCAGATGTCCAATAACTGCACTCGCGCCTCTTTTTATAAATTTCAGGTCATCCATATTCCTGATTGATAACAATCTTCTCAGGACGTAACCAGGTGTAATAAATACCTTGTATAGTTCTTGCGTTAATTCTTTGATCTCCTGCTCGGTCATGGGGCATTTCATAACTGCCTCCCGCATATCGAATCTATCCCAGTCCTCAGTCACAAGCCAGCCATTTTCCTTGCATTCCCTGAAGAGAGGAGTTCCTGGATAGGGGATAACAATAGTTGCCTGAAGCGTATCAGCCCTGCCTTTTTTGAAAATTTCCTGGGCAAGTTTTACAGTCTGCAAAGCATCTGTTTTCGTCTCCCATGGATAACCCATCATAACTGTAAGATGAGGATCAAGCCCTGCCTTTTTAGCCATCATACAGGCATTGGGAATATCATCCACGTTTGTACCTTTATTAATCCGATCAAGCGTGCTCTGGTTTGCCGATTCAACGCCATAAAGTATGAACCTGAACCCTGCCTTTGCCATCAGATTATATTCTTCCTGCTTGAGAGCGTTCACACGCATGTTACAGTGCATATTTATTTTTTTATTATACCCCTTCTCTATCATGCCGATGCAGAAATCATGAAGCCATTCACCCACTGGGAAAGTACCGGTATCGTCCATTATCTCCTTCACTTTGTATCTCTCAATAAGCATGCCTATCTCATCAAGCAGTTTTTCTGGAGTTCTTGTCCTGAAGGATGGGTAAGTAGTAGTCCAGGAACAGAACGTGCATTTTGCATGCCAGCAGTCTCTTCCAACCATTGTGTAGGTTCCAGGTGTGCTCTTATAGTTGCCATTTTTTTCGCTGTAAAGTTTCCACTTTGCTAAATCGCGGTCTATGAATGGCAGTTCGTTCAAATCATGGTTAAGCTTGAATAGTCCTGTATTCTTTATATCTCCATTTTCTCTGTACCATATCCCAGGCTCTAGCTCCGTTCCCCTGGCTAGATGATCAATAAGGTTCAGCAGGAGAAAATCGTAATCTCCTCCGGTAAGTATAAAATCGGCCTTACAGTTCTCCATGGATTCTTGCGGAAGGGCGGTCACATGATCTCCTGCAAGAATTATCTTTGTATCCGGGCTTAAGCCCTTTAAATCATTGATAATACTCCAGTGCTTTTTGATTACTGGAGTCTTTGTCTCTATGGCAATTATATCAGGCGCTTGATTTAGAATATCCTTGCGCCACTGTTCATAGGTTTTATTCTCCGCGATCCCATCATCCCATATAACTTGATAGCCATTTTCTTTCAACAGAGTAGCTGCATAAGCTGGAACCATCGGGTAAATATAAGTGGGATTATTAAACCATTGGAACTGTCGGTTTTGAGCCAGCAGTGGAGTGCCTTTCGGACTTTCAAGTGGCGGGTAGGATATTGAAATCTTCATATTTATCTCTCCAGTTCCCTAACTAATAGGCCCTGAATAAAGTATATGCCATATACAATGTGTGTTGCTATTGTTCCAGCAAATACGAGAGGGTAAAACCTCATATCCTTTCCTGCAGCAGTTGCCATTGAAGAAGCTGCCAGTGCTGCAAGAAGATAGATAGATAGTATAGAAATATAGAGAAGCAGAATAGAACTATCTATAAGCGAAAAAATAATTCCAATCATCATAAAAAGAACAAACATTGAAGGAAAGAAATAATTCAAGCGGAGAGAGGTTTCAGGAAATCGTTTTGCAAAGAAACCGCGATGTTGGCCGAATCTTGATACTTGCCTTAGATGCTGCTTAAATAATGGTCTGCGGTGATGGTAAACAACAACATCTGGGGATTCAATCATTTTTTTCCCGAGTCTTTTTATCTCCAAACAAATCAACGTATCTTCGCCAGGCCAGTATTTTTCATCCCAGCCGCCAATCTCTTCGAGAACCGATTTACGGGCGATGAAATTACACGAATGTATATCATCTGAGAGATGAGGTTTTACTGTGTTGTATCTACTTGCAAGTCCGCCGACCATGAAGGAAGAAAGAACGTATCCACCTGCTTTTTGCAGGATTGAATCCTTCTCAGGCGTAATGCCCGGCCCTCCTACTGCAGCTATCTCTGTATCGCTAAAATATTTGATTGCATTTTTAAGCCAATCCTTTATAGGATATGCATCAGAATCGATGAAAGCCAGGAATTCGCCATTAGAGTTTTTAACTCCAATATTTCTTTTTCTACCTGGAGAAACTTCACCTGTTGGAATTATTTTTATACCTTTTACTAAATCCGACTGGTGATCAGGTAATACTATCACTTCGAAATCCTCATACTCAAGCTGTAAACACCCATCGATGCATTCTAGAGTATGTGCATCAATCTCTTTGCATGGAATGATTATAGTTACTCCAGGATTCATTCAATTCTCCTTTTTTATTAAAAGATAGAATCTTCTTGTTCTTTCTGGGAGCTTTAAGTTTGCTCCATCTCTTCCCACATCTATGCGCAAATGTTCACTCGTAGCTTAATTTTTCGGCGTGGCCAGAGGATGCAATTCTATCCTTACTGCTTTCTGTGGCTCTACCGTTATCGTTTTTTCATCATAATACTTTAATACGTACAGCCGGTAGAATATCGCCGATGTATCAACTGCTATCTTAGCGATATCTTTGAGTCTTACTCTACCGACCCTGCGCTTGAAGTAAAGCTCAATAGGAGATTCGACGATCCTAAAGCCTGCATGTTTGGCGTTTACAAGTATCTCTACATCGTATGCGTATCTCTTCACAAGAATCTTTGGAATTACTGTATCAATGACTTCACGTTTGAATAGTTTTAATCCAAGCTGAGTATCATTAACAGGTAAATTGAATATCGCCTTTACCAGAAGATGATAAAACCAGCTTAATAACTTTCGATGAGTAGGGTAATTGACCTTTGAAAATGGGTGCCGCTTTGAACCAACTACGACATCAGCATCGTATTTATCCATGTAATCAAAAAACCCTTTCAATTGTCTTGGGTGGAGTTCAAGGTCCGCATCGAGGAATGTAACAATATCGCCGGTTACGAATTTACACCCATATTTTATAGCATTTCCCTTTCCACCGTTCTGTGTGTAATGTACCACCTTTACATTCCCATGAGTCTTTGCGATCTTAGAAGCTTCCTCAAAAGTCCTGTCATCGCTTCCGTCATTTACAACTATTATCTCATAAGGAATTGAAAAAGAATCTATTGTAGCACAGGTTTCAAGTAATGTGTTTGCGATTCTTTTTTCTTCATTATAAGCCGGGATCACTATTGATAGGCAGGGATGGTTTGTCTTATTTGAACTGCTGTGTTCTATACTACCCATGTATCAATCTCCTTTTTAATTGAGTATACCAACAAGTCCTGATCGACACTCGTATTACCTCATAATAATGATAATCTATATATACCTTTGTGTGTATAAATAGGATGATAAAACTATTAAGACTGAATACCTGGTGGTGTTTGTCATTACAATAATTACTACAAAAATTAACACTAAACGGAGGAAATAGAGTGACTAGTGCGAAAAATAAAAATAGGCGGCTTACTAAGACCGCAGTTATTTCGTTTATAATAGTGATGATGTTGATCCTTCCAGAACCAGCTAGTGCCGTTATTGTCTCGATTGACGGCCTTTCAGGATCGATTACACAGGGCTCTTCGAAGATTTTTAATATAACAGTAACGATGGAAAATCCGGATAAGTTTGTCCCTATTTCCAATGTAACTTTAAATATAGATAATGAGTCTACTACAGAGCAATGGACGTTCAATCCTGTCAATGGTACAATAATATCAGGTAATTCGGATATTTCTGTTAATGTTACCTTGCCTCCTAACTCAAGCTATTTTGGACATGGTTATGGTTATGGTGTAGATACCAATGGCTCTGGCTATGGCTATGATTTCGGCTATGGCTCTGGCTACGGCTATAATTACGGACAGGGGAACGGGACTGTTTCATTCTCATATCAAGTTACTCTCTCAACAACCAATCTGACAGCAGGGAGTTATACAGCGACTGCTTATCTCAATACAGGAAGTTCTATCAAACCATACTTTGCCTCTACTTCTGTATCGTTCACAGTATCAGCAGCAACACCTACCCAAGCACCATCAGGCGGCAGTAGTAGCGGTAGCAGCAGCAGTGGAGGCGGTGGTGTGGTATCATCAGAGCCTTTTGACAATATAGCGAAATCAGAGAGGTTTGATAAGGATCTTACTATGAATTCACCTGTAACATTCACGTTCACTGCACCTGAGCTTGGCATTTATGAAATAGCCATAACAGGGAAGGAGAACGAGAACGATGTAGTCCTGAGAGTTGAAGAACTAAAAGGCGTATCAAGGATTGTAGCGTTATCGCCTCCTGGAACCGTATATAAGAATATAAACATCTGGATAAGCACAGAGAGGTTTGAGAAAGCGTTAGTCAGATTCAGGGTTGAGAATTCGTGGCTTGAAAGCAATAACTTTGCGGGCAAGGATATCAAGCTGGCCAGATGGGATGGCAGCCGATGGATGCAGCTTGAAACCACAGAAAAGACCAAAGATAACACCTATACATACTTTGAGGCAGAGACAGCCTCCTTCTCACCATACGTAATAACCGGATTGAAAGGTGAGGCGATGTCTACAGCAACTCCAGCAGCAGAAATAACACAATCTGAAGTGACTGCAACTAACTCGGCGGAGACTCCAGCCCCTGGGGTTACAAAGAAAACAACTCCGGGCTTTGGAGCAGCGATGGCTGTATTTGTCACTGCTTTGTTAGTAGCTATATGGAATAGAAGAAAAAGAGGATAAACGAAAAAGATGAGTACTCATCTTTTTCTTATTTTTATCGATGTGTTGCTTTTTCTTTTTTGGGAAAAGATTTTCTATCTTCTAACCTTATAAGATAAATCCTTAAGTTGAAGGTCTCTTCTTATGGACTGGTAACCACGACCCAGGAAAGGTTATTAGCCCTTAGTACCAATATATTAACGGGGAGGTTAGATTCGCCGTCATCGTAATATTTATCAGGATAATCCAGGGCGATGCACCGTGTAGCGGCCCGGGGGAAGGGCTGTCAGAAATATTAGGGTTATGAATTCAAAGAATGAGGATTCAAAGAAACTCAAGGAAGAATTGACTTCCTTCGATTTAACCAACATTATTGTCGGCTCGATTGTCGGGGCGGATATTTATATAGCCTCTGCATTGACAGCAGGATTGATCGGACCTTTTTCGATAATCGTCTGGTTGGTCGCAGGTGTACTTGCTACGATAATAGCACTGGTTTTTGCTTACTGCAGCTATTATGTTCCGAGAGTTGGGGGTCCTTTCGCTTTTGTTTCTTATGCATTCGATGATTTTTACGGTTTCCTGACGGGTTGGAGCATGTGGATCGCAGAAATCCTGGCATTACCGGTTTTTGCTATAGCGTTCGTACAGTATCTACAATATTTTTTTCCTCTGGATTTTTTCCAACAAACTATCATAAAAGGATTATTTTTATTTACTTTAATTTTTATAAATATAATTGGGGTTAAAGCCGCAGGAAGAGCCAATGACTTCTTAACAATTATTAAATTAATCCCGCTGATTTTATTAGTTTTCGGCGGAATTTTACTTTTTGTATTTAATCCCAGAACCCTTGTTACAAATTATACACCGTTAGCCCCGCTTGGTTTAAAAAATTTCGGGGCAGCCCTGGTATTGATACTCTGGGCATATGCCGGGTTTGAACTTGGCACACTGCCTGCAAGTGAAGTTAAAGAGCCAAAAAAAACAATACCAAAAGCAATAATAACCGGCATGATGATTGTCACTGCTTTTTATCTTTCTACCAATTTTGTTATTTATGGTGTAGTTAATTGGTCTAAATTAGCGATATCCACAACTCCTTTAGTTGATGTTGCATTAGTAATTTTCGGAACCGTTGGTGCCATAATTATGGCTATAGGAGCTTTATTATCAGTATCAGGCTCCGATGGATCAAATGTACTCACTACTGCACGATTATCGTATGCTATGTCCATTGACGGTTTATTTCCCAGGATTTTTTCCAGGATTCACCCGAGGTATGGCACACCATATATGGCGTTATTAATTCATGGGGTAATTGCATTTACACTATCTATTTATTCCGGATTATCCAGATTGATTTCATTTTCTGTTTTTAATCTTGCATTTTCATACCTGCTGACATGTCTTGCCCTGATCGTACTGAAAAAAGAGGCAGGGAAAAAATTATACGGGCAAAATATTTTACCCTGGATCGGGGTCGGAATATGCATGTACCTCCTTTATTCTACGGCTATGTTCGATAAGGTCGTTGGCTCGGCGTTAATATTGTTCGGCATACTTCTGTATGTGTTTTTTACACCAAAAACAGATATACGTCATCTAAAAGAGCTGTTTATTTCCGAAGAGAATATTTTTGTAATGACTATGGAAAAGAAATATCATTTCTTGGCAAATTTTATAAGGTTGCTGCATAAGGCATATCGGAAGATGAAGCGATATAGGACAAAAGCTTTGCACTCTAATTTATAGTAGTTGGGCTTGCATTGTTCCTAACTGAGGAATAATGAGCTTGAGACCAAGCTTGTACGCCTGTGGACAGCGGAGTTGGAATAGATACGAAATCTTATATACAACACGGAACTAGGGAATAATATCTGAACATCAGCCAGATGCGCGCTTTTGTTCACTCTAAAGAGAGGGAAAAAACTGAATGATTAAACCACAGATAGCTCCATACGGCTCCTGGAAATCACCTATCACATCCGACCTTGTCGCCTCCGGAGCGGTCAGACTTGAGCAGGTTGTTCTCGATGGAGAGAATATCTACTGGGTCGAGATGCGGCCTGCCGAAGGCGGCAGATGCGTGGTTGTGCGGCGCTCTCCGCAAGGGCGGACAGACGATATCACCCTGTCTCCTTTCAACGCCAGAACCCGGGTGCACGAGTACGGTGGCGGTGCTTTCACCATTCATAACGGCACTGTTTACTTCTCAAATTTCACAGACCAGCGTCTCTATTGCCAGGCTCCCGGGGGCAAGCCGCAACCAATTACTCCCGAGGGAAAACTGCGTTATGCAGATATGGTGGTAGATAGCCATCGTGATAGGTTGATTTGTGTGTGCGAAGACCACAGTGTTGCCGGGCACGAACCGGTCAACACCTTAGTGAGCGTTGATCTTCATGGAAGCAAAAGAAGACTTGTGCTCGTCTCCGGGAATGATTTTTATTCATCCCCGCGCCTGAGCCCTGATGGAACTCACCTGGCATGGCTCACCTGGAACCATCCTGATATGCCCTGGGATGGAACTGAATTGTGGGTAGGTGAGCTGGAGGCAGATGGTTCTCTACGCGAGGTCGAACGAGTTGCGGGCGGTCCTGATGAATCAATCTTCCAGCCGGAATGGTCGCCGGACGGCATTCTATACTTTGTTTCCGACCAGACGGGTTGGTGGAATCTCTACTGTCGGCACAAAGGGCATATTGAGCCCATAAACAGGATGGATGCCGAGTTCGGTGCACCGCAGTGGTTCTTTGGGATGTCCACCTATGCCTTCGTATCATCTGATAACATCATCTGCGCATATAACGAGAAGGGAACCTGGCAGCTTGCCAGCCCGGATATCGCGACAAAAAAATTCCAGACGATAAAAACGCCATATACCGATATTTCCTATCTTCGCGCCATGCCCGGTCAGGTCGTATTTATCGCCGGGTCACCGACAGAACCGGCTTCCATAGTCCGGCTCGACCTGCGTTCGAAGCGGACAGAGGTTCTTCGCCGCTCAACCGATGTTGTAATTGATGCCGGTTATCTGTCTATTCCCCGGCAGATAGAATTCCCTACAGGGCACGGGCTGACGGCACATGCCTTCTTTTATCCGCAACAGAACTGGGACTACCAGGCTCCACTGGGTGAGCTACCGCCATTGCTGGTCATAAGCCACGGTGGGCCGACTTCTATCGCCTCAAGTAAACTGGACCTTATGATCCAGTACTGGACCAGCCGGGGAATTGCAGTCCTGAACGTGAATTACGGCGGCAGCACCGGCTACGGCAGACCATATCGGCAGCGCCTCAATGGCAACTGGGGCGTGGTTGATGTTGAAGACTGCGTGAACGGCGCCACGCACCTTGTTAAGCTGGGCGAGGTGGATGGCGACCGGCTCATTATCCGCGGCTCAAGCGCTGGCGGCTATACGACGCTCTGCGCACTTACTTTCCAGAACATATTCAGGGCAGGAGCCGACTACTACGGCGTAAGCGATCTGGAGTCAATGAGAAAGGAAACACACAAGTTCGAATCGCGATACCTTGACAGGCTGGTCGGTCCTTATCCGGAGCGCCAGGATCTTTACCGGGAACGCTCACCGCTCAACTTCGTGGACCGCCTGTCATGCCCGGTGATATTTTTCCAGGGACTTGAAGATAAAATTGTCCCGCCAGAGCAGACAGAAAAGATGTTCGGGGCTTTGCTTCGCAGGGGGCTCCCCGTATCTTACCTGCCGTTTGAGGGAGAGCAGCATGGGTTCCGCCGCTCAGAGAATATCAAACGTGCCCTTGATGCCGAACTCTATTTCTACTCGAAACTCTTCTCTTTCAAGCTCGCTGCGTTATCGGCGCTGTAATCCCCATTAACGGCACGTCCTATATAGCCGCGGCTTCCCATATCTTCCAGGGAGCCGGGCCAGGGAGCTGTGTGCAGGCTGACGGAGTTGAAGGTATCGTGAAAAGGTTCTTAGAAGATTTTGATGTGGCATTTATCGAG
>OBLY010000123.1_pt1 | contig 11167 bp, 9 predicted proteins | sample 1539041 | NCBI WGS metagenome assembly OBLY01 (sample SAMEA2690973, study PRJEB22502) | sediment metagenome | biome: Billabong; feature: Tropical; material: Sediment | place: Australia | collected 2013-05-14 | depth 1 m
CTGCTGACCAGCGTGTTCAGCAGCTTCCTAGTGCTGGTGCCGATCTTTTTCATCCACGAGCCCAAATCGCCCCGACCTGCCCAGCCGGACACACCTGCACAGCCCAGATCATCCATCTGGAAGGTTTTGTCACGGCCGCTCACCCTAAAACTGTCCCTGCCGAACCTGGTCATTGGTCTCGGCGCGGCCACACTGGTGCCTTATTTCAACGTTTTCTTTTCCGAACACTTTCATGTCGGCGACGCAGCCCTGGGGATCCTCTTCAGCGTTGGCTCGCTGGCGACCGGCATTGGCTGCATCATTGGGCCCCGACTGGTCGGCAACCTGGGTGGAAAGGTACGCACCGTTATCCTTGGGCAGGCCGCCAGCCTGGTGTTCCTCCTGCTGATCGGCTTCTCCCCCTGGCCGTGGCTGGCGATGGTGGGGTTTGTCGTCCGCGGCGCGCTGATGAACATGGTCACGCCTCTCTTCGATGCCTTCGCCCTCGAACAGTCGCATGAAAGCGAGCATGGGGCGGTCAACAGCGTCCGCAACCTGGCCTGGAACATCGGCTGGACGGTCGGACCGTATGTCTCTGGTGTGGTGCAGCAGCGCTGGGGGTTCACGCCCCTGTTCATCAACACGGCGATCATGTATGCCCTGGCCATCGGCCTGACGTGGATGCTGTTCGGGAAGCGAGCCGTTGTTCAGTCTCCCTCTCCGGTGGTCCCCGAGGTGGAGACTGAGGCAGCAATCAAATAGAATATAAATAACCCCTGATTTTCGTTATCAGGGGTTATTTGTAAATGCAATGGCTGTCGAGGCGGCGTGCGGTGCCTCACTCCCTACCCTCTCTCCCTTTGGGAGAGGGGTTCCAAAGGGTCAAGGTACGAACAATTCTGTCATTAACTCAACCCGAAAAAATCATCATGCTGCTATGAACGATGGAATGGATATACGCTATGATGATTTCAGGCTTCTGGAGTCCTATTTCTTCTCCCTGGCATTCATCATTTTTCCGATCTCCCAGAGGCCAGGCAAGCGCAAGAAAGAAAAAGAGGAGATCATCATGGGAAAAAGGTTTCCATCACTCCAGATCGCGACGGCGCTGATCCTGATCGTCAGTCTCTGCCTGCCCGCATCCTCCGCCCGGGCGACTTCCCCGGTGGATTACACCGCCTGGAACGACCAGGGGATCGTCTACACCGCTCCCAGCGGGAATGCCTATTACCCCAGCGTCCTGTACGACGCCGACGGCTTCGGAGCCCACAGTCCCCTCTTTAAGATGTGGTACAGTGATGGCAATGGGAATGTGTATCTGGTCACCTCCACGACCGGACTGAGCTGGGGCACGCCCGCTGCTTTAACCGGTCTGAGCGGCGGGGGCGAACTGCCTCATCATGTCCAGGTCTTGTACAATGCCGAATGTTTTGGGGCCTCCCCCTGCAGCGGTTCCACGGCGAAATATCGAATATGGTATTGGGGGCAAAAAGGGAACTATACGATCGATGTCCTCCTGACGGCAGAATCGGCGGATGGATTGGCCTGGACCAATGCGCAATCCCTGACCCAATCGGCCACTTCGCCTCTCATCACCGGCATTTCCACCGATTGGAATTATGGCACATACGGCCCGGTCTACCTTTTTTATCAAGCCTCCGCCACGAACACCGGAACGAACCCCTGGAGTTACAGCTACATCATGTATTATGACGCGGCCACCGGCTCTTCTGAAGTGACCGGGTTGGCCTATTCAGCCGATGGCGTCTTTTGGACTCGCTATGGAACCACTCCCGTCCTGGATAAGGGCGCGGGCGACGCGTGGGATTGCGATGACGCCTCGTATGGGACCGTCTATCACGACGAAGCCGGTTTCCATTACTGGTACAGCGGCGCCGGAACGCCCGATGGGAGCGGCGGCTGCCTGGATACCCCTCTCGTCAAGGGCATCGGCTACGCCGGGTCAACCGACGGCTTGAGCTGGACAAAGTCTTCCCAGCCGATCTTCCACGTGAGCCAGGGAGTATCGTATCGCAGCCAGCGCGTCTACACCCCCGCGGTGGTGGATGACGGCAGCGGCACCCTGAAGATGTATTACACCGCCGTGGGAGGCGATGGCATCAAGAAGATCGCCCTGGCCTTGCTGACGGTTCCCGTGAACCATCCTCCCACGATCGACCAGACCGATCCTGTGGCTGTCACCATGTCCGAGAATGGCAGCCCGCATCCGTTCAGCCTGAGCCTCAGCGCCACCGACCCGGATGGAGATGCGTTGACCTGGACCATTTCCTCCCCCGCTTCGAATGGGACGGCGAACACCACAGCAGGCACCGGCACGTCCAATTCCATTCAATACAGTCCCAACCCGAATTACGCCGGATCCGACAGCTTTATCGTCCAGGTGTCCGATGGCAGAGGCGGGGTGGATACCGTCACAGTGAATGTAACCATTCTGTACGTTTATTATTTCCCGCTTGTCTTTCGCTGAGCGCTCCCTCAAAATAATCCATTGAAGATGACCTAAAAAGGGATGGACTGCGGCAAAGCCGCAGTCCATCCCTTTATTCGGATCTTACCCGCTCCCCCGGAACGGGGGAGGCAAGAGGTCGGGGCGGGACGAATTTTTACCCCGCAGCCTCGTAGGCAAACTTGATCCAGGCAATCACTTCCGCGTTGACCTGGCTGGGATCGGACAACTGGACCAGATAGTTACACTCGCTCCCCCGCGGCTGTTCCATCAGCCGGGTGGACGGCGGCAGGTCCTTCACGTTCAAGCCCAGTTCCACCCGCTTGCTGCCCGCAGGCCCCAGTAAAATGAATTGCTTCTTTCGTTGAAAGCTTACGCAGCCTTTCCCCGGGACCATTTCGAATTGGCCCAACCGTTTGACCTCCCGGATCACCGCTTCATGGATGGTCCGCAAAGGCGCCCGGGCGCCCTTATAGAGTGCGTCCAGGGCTTCCCGCTGTTTCTTTTCCGCCTGCCCGCCAGATCGTTCCACAGCATAGACCAGCGCGTCCGCGTCGGTATAGCTCAATCCCAACTCCCGCATGACCATCGTGCGGAGTTCTCGCGGGCGGGTGAGGCCGCTGTTTCGAATGAGAGCCGTTAATTGTTTCTGGTTTTTCCCCGTTTTGCGCAAAATATTGGTTAGATGCGTCTTTTGGGTGGGTGCCAGATTACTCATAAGCTGTTCTCTTTCCTTTTAATTGTTCCTTGTTAACAATAAATTTAGCCCCTATTATAGAACTTTGGAATGAAAAAATCAACCTCCCCTTACTCCGAATTAGGGGAAATCTCCAGGGGTTAGTGTAGTAAAGACAATATTATTTCCGCCACACACATCTATTCCTCCAGCGCCGCCATCAATGCCGGGGGATCCAATATAATCCCCAAGGAATAATTCTTTCCTTCATGGGTGATCTGGATGGTCCGGCCGGTGGCGAGGGCGGTGGACCAAAACTCTTCCGGCGTGATGTCCGGCTTCACCTGGCAGGCCAGTACATACATGCCGGCCAGGTAAGGAACCGCCCAACTCATCCCGCCGACGGCATAGAACGCATAATCGCCATTTCCGGTCGGGCTGGCGGTGGTACGCGCGTCCATCGGAACGAGGAGCGTTTTTGGCATTCCGGAGCCCGGATAATTCGAATAGAAATTCTGGCCCCACCAAGGGGAAGGAGTATAGACCTGGAAGTCATTGGGGTCCTGCAAAGCTCCCCGCCCCAATCCCATAAAGACCATGTTTTCGTTTTCATAACCGCTCAGGCCCACGTTGACCACAAAGATGCCCGCCGCCTTGGCCTCGTTCACCGCGGCGGTGACGGCCTCGACCCCGGAACTGTTCGCCATCCAGCCAATCGACATCGACAGCACCCGGATCTTGTGCCCTTCCGGCAGGGTCGTATTGAGCTCAACAACCTGATGGATGCTTTCCGCCAGATGAGTGTAATTACTCATTTTATTATCCGCCAAATAATACAGGTCGGCCTCAGGCGCCACCCCCACAGTCTTACCCACGGAAATGGAAGCGACCGCCGGGCCATGCATCTGAGCTTCCGAGGTTTGCCCGTTCGTCTCTTCATACCACTTAAGCCGGGCGGCATATTCCTGGTGGTCCACCAGCAGGGTTTGATCGATGATGGCAATGCCTATGCCTCGGCCGGTGATCCCCAGGCTGTGAAGTTGTCTTACCCCCAGTCCAGGGTCCTTGCCCAGCTCCATGACCGCCTGCGGGTCAAAGCCCGGCGGCATCTTGCCGGCAGCCGGCCAGCGAGTGCGGCTGTCGAAATCAGAGAAAAGCAGCCCTTCCAGGGATTTGGAAAGGTCCAGGGGAGTTAAATTGGCCGAACGATAATCATTCTGAAAGGGGTTCTGCGAATTGGGATCGTATGCCTTCGGAAGGGCGGGCGAAGGGTTGACGAAACTCATATCCGCCGGCTGAGGATGGCGGGCAATTTTAATTACAGGGACGTCGGGGGCCAAGGTGCCTGTCAGCGGCTTGAGGACCGGCGGCGTGGATGTGTTGGTCGGAACGGGAGGAGGGGTTGTGGCGGTCAGAGCGGCGGGCATAGAAGTGCCTTGCACCGGCCGGATCGTTGCCGGCATGGGGGTGGATGTCAGATTTGGAACCCCGCACGCGACAATGAAGGCAATTAGAACAATCATCGTAAGGATGGAGAACTTTTTATGGGCCATGGATCCCTCCAGGAGTGTGAACAGACGAAGATCAGATTCGCAAGCGCCCTCATGGACGGCTGATAGACATTATAGCCGCGGAACCGCAATCGACTTATCAGACTGTGGACGTTCAAACGGTAGTGATATACTGAACCCATGGGAAGCCTCTATCTCGTCGCCACCCCCATCGGAAACCTGGAGGACCTCAGCCCGCGGGCCCTGAGGGTCCTGCGGGAGGCACGCCTCATTGCTGCCGAGGATACCCGCGTCACCCGCAAGCTGCTGACCCATTTCGACGTGCACACACCTCTCACCAGCTATTTCGAGCACAACAAGCTCAGCAAATTGGATACGATCCTCTCTGCGCTCTCCGAGGGTGACGTGGCTCTCGTCTCGGATGCCGGCACACCCGCCATCAACGATCCCGGCTACGAGTTGGTGCGGGCGGCGCTGGCGGCGGGATACACGGTCAGCCCCATCCCCGGTCCCTGCGCGCCGGTGGCGGCCCTGGCGGCTTCGGGTCTGCCGACGGATTCCTTTCTTTATCTTGGCTACCTGCCTCGCAAGGCCTCCGAGCGGCGGGAACTGGTGGCGCAAATTTCCAATTTGCACCACAGCCTCATCTTCCTGGAAGCGCCGCACCGCCTGCAGGAGGCCCTGGGCGATTTGGAAGCCTACCTGGGTGACCGACCGGTGGCAATTGCTCGCGAGCTGACCAAGGTCCACGAGGAGATCTGGCGCGGCTCGCTTTCCGCATCCCGGGCTCATTTCTCCCAGAATGAGCCGCGCGGGGAATTCACCCTCATCGTCGGCGGCCAGAACGCAGTTGACAAAACCGTCTGGAACGAGGCGCAGCTGAAGGATGCCATTCAGCTTGGACTGGACTCCGGCGAAAGCCCGTCCGGCCTGGCCTCCCGCCTGGCTTCCGCCTCCGGCTGGCCTCGCCGGGAGATTTATAAATTATCGACTACACTTATCCGTAAGTAAAAAGGGGTCCATCATGAACCTGGACGAAAGTTCCTCCTTTTCCAAACTCGACAGCCTGAACATGCTCGGCGAAATCGACCACCTGCCCGACCAGCTCGGCTCGGCCTGGGAATTGGGCCAGGGACTGCCTCAGCCCTGGACCGGCGCGGAGAATCCCGGTCGATCCCTGCACCAGGTGGTGCTGGGCGGGATGGGCGGGTCCGCCATCGGGGCGGATCTACTAGCCGCGTACCTAGCCCCTTCCTGCCCGATCCCTGTCACCGTCTGGCGGGACTACGGCCTGCCCGCCTGGGCCCACGGGCCCGAGACCCTCGTTATCGTCTCATCCCATTCCGGCGACACCGAAGAGTCGCTTTCGACCTTCGAGGCCGCCCGCACAGCCGGCTGCCGCTTATTGGCCGTCTGCACCAGCGGCGAACTGGAGCGGCGCGCACTGGCGACGGGCGAGCCACTGTGGAAGTTCGAGCACGCGGGTCAACCTCGCGCCGCGGTGGGTTATTCCTTTGGCCTGCTGCTGGCAGCCTTTTCCCGCCTGGGGCTGACCGGCGAAGCGCCGGATGAGACGACTACCCACAGGGGGCTGCGCCAAGTCGTCACTACGGTTGTGGAAGAAATGAAAAAGCAGCAAGTTGAGCTGACTGCAGATGTGCCGGTGGTGAAGAATCCGGCCAAGCGCCAGGCAGGTCAGCTCATGGGCCGGTGGGTCAACGTCTACGGTGCGGGTCTGCTGGCGCCGGTGGCCCGCCGCTGGAAGACCCAGATCAATGAGCTCTCCAAGGCTGGGGCAGGTTTCGAATACCTCCCCGAAGCCGACCACAATGCCCTGGCCGGCTTGATCTATCCCATCGAGATCCAATCGCATACGCTGACGATTTTCCTGCGATCGGATTTCGACCATCCGCGCAACCAGCTCCGCACCGATCTCACCCGCCATGGATTCATGGTGGAGGGGCTGACCACAGATGTGTACGATGCCCAGGGGGAGACCCCGCTGGCGCAGATGTGGACGGCGGTCCACTTTGGGGATTACATGGCTTTTTACCTGGCGATGAGCTATGGAGCCGACCCCACCCCGGTGGAAGCCCTGGCCAATTTCAAGACGGCGATGAGGGTGGCTTCGGGAGAAACCTCGACCAAGCCTCATGGCTAAAATTCAATCGTTCGAACGGCAAGCCTAGGGAAAAAGGATAATCGACTAACTTCATATACTAGAGGGCTGCAGATGGAAAGCCGGGTATCCTCGACCCATCCCTCGTCCCCTTCCCGAGAATGATCCCCTTGCATTGTAAAATGTTTGCGGGAAGGGGCGGAAGATCCGGAAAAGAAAACCACGAGCGGTAATAACGCCGCTCGTGGTTTTCTTTTCCGGCATACTTCCAAACACGGATGCCTGGAAAATGGGATTAGGTTTGAATCAAGATTAATCCGTGTCTTCTGTATCCATATCCCTGGCTTTGTTAGCGGATCCACAGGACGATCAGGCCGCAAATAATTCCCAGGATGCCCCCCGCGACGATATCCAGTAAATAATGCACACCCATGGCGACCCGGGCCAGCGCCACCAGCGGCGCCCAGATGCACAGGAGGATGGCCAGCCAGACCGGTCCCAGGCCGATGGCGATGGTGGCGATCATCAATGTGCGAGCGGCGTGGCCCGAGGGGAACGAGTGCGGATCGGTGGCCCGGTACCACTGGCCCCACTCCCCCTCCGGCCGGCGGCGGCGGATGGTGAACTTGATCGCCATGACCAGCAGCGACAAGGCGATGATGGAGAAGAGGATCGTCAGCGCCCAGGATTTCCAAAACGCGCTGCCCAGCAGCCAGAGCAAGGCCATGCCCGGCCACCAGAACCACGAGTCGCCCGAATGGGCCAGAAACGAGCACAGGCTTCTTAAAAAACCAGGACGCTCGGCCACCCCCATCCGTGCACTGAGTCGAGCGTCCAGTTTCAGCAGTTCGGCTACACTCACGCTTCGGTCTTCTCTTTCTGCTCTCCGAGATCCTCGCGCATGATCTCCAGTTGGAACAGTTTATCCACATCCATGCCCACCTCGGCATAGGGGCAGACGATGGCCTTGCCGGTGATATTGAGCCGGCTCGTCACGCTGGACTCGGCATCCTGCAGGCTCAATTGTCCCATCAGCAGCCGCACCGCCGTGCCGAAGCCGATCAAGGCGGCCTGCTTGAGGGGGCTCTTGCGGGCATCGGTGATCTTATCCCACATCTCTTTATTCTCGGTGCCCAGAATCAGGCTGATGCGCCCGACGTTGACGTCGCCGCCGCAGACTTCCATGTCCTTCAAGTGGGTCCAGGTACGCTTGGAACCGGGATAGCGTTTTTCCATCACATCCTTCTGGATGAGATGGTAATAAATATCCACCTTGGTCTGCATATCGGTATCGATGACCCAGTCGACCATCTCCCCGCTGATGCCGGGGACGTCTGAAGAGACCATCAAGGCGTATTCCGCCTCCGGATGGATCTCCTGGATCTTGCGGGCGCCGGCCTGCAGGTTCTCGACCATCTTGCCCTGGTTGGGGACATAATAGACGGGTTTGCTGCAATGAAGACCATTCTTTTCCGTCAGGCCGACAATGACAATGCTATCGACGTTCTTCGACTGGCAGAGGGCATCCAGCACCCACTGAGCCATGGGTTTGCCGGCAATATCCACCATCGCCTTGGGCTCTCCAACGGTGGCGGGATAGAGCGGCTCTTCGGGAAGGGGAATTCCACCTGCAGTGACAATGGCATCCATAGTTCATGCTCCTATTTTATTGCCAGGGAAAGACTGAGGAAAGGACCCCGGCTTTTTTGTTCACACCGCCGCCGAGGACGGCGGCGGCAGCCATATAAGCATAAAATATTTTAATCTCTAGTTCAATTCCTGGAGGGAAGGTTCAAAACAAAGTTTTTGCAGCAGGTCTTCATATTCATCCCGGGTGAGGGCGCGCTTCTTGCCCGAAAGGGCAATCAAGGCGGATTCCATCATGTTCGTGCCGAAGGAACGCCCATCCAGCACCGGCGTGGTGGTCACCAGGTATTTCACCCCGCATTTCTTGAAGAGTTCCACATCCTGCGGAGTGGTGGTATTTGTAACGACCACTTTGCCGTGCATATCATCGGGCATATAGCGCTTGATGTAATGGCAATCGCCGGCGACCACGGTGGCCCATTTGAAGTACTTGGGATACTTGGGCTTGCGCTCTTCCTGCTTTTCGCCGATGGGATAGACCCATTCGAAGGGCAGCCGCCCGGCAACCGGCATGAGCAAGCCGGCCAGGGTTTTCAACTGCTGCTCGCTGTGCAAGGCAATGGGAATCCCGAGGGAGAACATCATGTCGCCGAAGACGCACTCATAACCGGCCTTCACGAACCCGTGGGCCAGACCCCATCTATCCGCGCCGGTCATGACGAACACCTTTTTCCCGCCGTTCTTTTGAATATAATCGCCGAGCCTGGCTTCCACGAATGGGGCGGCCTTGTTCTCGAGTGTATTTTTCAGGCCGGTCCCATCCACCACGGGGGTTTCCTTGATGAAGCGGACCATCTTTTCAACCGAATAAAGGCGGTACCACTTCTGGTCGACCATCAAGCCCAGGTCGGCCCCGCCCACGCCGAATGCGTCCACCTTACCGTCGAGCTCTTTGTACTTCTGTGCGGCAGCTTCCATGTCCCCATCGGTGCCGATGCGTTCGATGCTGATCTCCTCCCCTAAAAGGTTCACAGTCACGGCTTTATTGCGCTTGGACGAGCCAATGCTGATGCTGACCGCTCTTTTCATGGTTCCTTCCTCCTTGGGATGATGACTTGCGAGAGTATACACCCAACCAATTCAACTGGAAATGGAAAGGTGAAAGAGAGATTTTCCCTTAGATTCAACCCCTGCCTTAGGCTTCCGTTCCGAAAGAGAGGCAAGGTAGAGCCGCGTCAAGAGTGATTGACGTATCCTTTATTGAGTCCTATAATCCCCTGCAGGAATTAAGATAATTAATATATGATTTAGATGATTAAGCGGGATGGCCTCACTGGAGACATATGAGGGATTGAATTATGAAAATTCAGGTTAAGAGAGTCTATGATCCTCCCTCCCGGGAGGATGGCAGGCGCCTTCTGGTGGACCGAATCTGGCCGCGCGGGCTGAGCAAGGAGTCCGCCAGGATCGATGCGTGGCTGAAAGACATCGCCCCCAGCACGGAGCTGCGCCGCTGGTTCGCCCATGACGCTGCCCGCTGGACCGAATTTCAACGCCGCTATAGCGCCGAGCTCAATGAAAAGCCCGAGGTCCGCAAGACCATCCTGCCGTCCAAAACCCAAGGCACGGTGACGCTGCTATTCGGAGCCAGGGACACCGAGCACAATAATGCGGTTGCCTTGAAAAATTACTTGCAGCATCATTCCAGCCAGGGGAAATAAAAACGAAGGTTGTCCATCCGCAACGGAGGAAAAAATGACAATGGTGGAGCAAATGGCCAGGTTCGTTGTGCGGGCGTCTTATGAAAAGCTTTCCAAGCCAGCCCGGCAGCAGCTCAAGATCCGGGTGCTGGACGCGCTGGGCTGCGCCATAGGGGCGCTGGGAAGCGGGCCGATGGAAAGGATCCAGGTCCAACTCGACGATTTTGGCGGCAGAGGCACCTGCTCGCTCATTGGCGGCGGGCGCAGCGCTCCCGACCGGGCCGCGTTCTATAACAGCGCCCTGGTACGCTATCTGGATTTCAATGATGCCTACCTGGCGAAAGGGGAGACATGTCACCCCAGCGACAATCTGGGAGCCGTCCTGGCGGCCTGCGAATACGCCGATGGCACCGGCAGGGATCTGCTGGCGTCCCTTGCCGTTGCTTATCAGGTGCAATGCCGGCTGAGCGACGTGGCCCCGGTCCGCGCCAAGGGATTCGACCACACCACCCAGGGTTCCTTTGCGGTGGCGGCGGGAGTTTCCCGAGGTCTGCATTTGGATGCCGCCCGAACTGCCAATGCACTGGCCATCGCGGGGACGGCCTTCAACGCCCTGCGAGTCACCCGCACGGGCGCTCTTTCGAACTGGAAAGGGCTGGCCTATCCGAACACCGCCTTCGGGGTCACCCACACCACCTTCCTGGCGATGCGCGGCATCACCGGCCCGGCGGAGGTGTTCGAGGGCAACAAGGGCTTTATGGAAGCCATCTCCGGCCCGTTCGAGCTGGACTGGTCCAAGGAAAACCTGGAGCGGGTCACCCGGACGATCGTGAAGCGCTACAACGCCGAGATCCATTCCCAATCGGCCATCGAAGGGATGCTGGAACTGAAACCAGAAATCGTTACTTCCAATGTGAAACAGATCGACCTGGAGGTTTTCGATGTGGCTTACAACATCATCGGCGGCGGGGAAGAAGGCGAGAAGGTGACCGTCCGCACGAAGGAAGAAGCGGACCACAGCCTGCCCTACATCCTCTCGGCGGCCCTGCTGGATGGGCAGGTCATGCCGCCGCAGTATTTCCCCGAGCGGATCAAGCAAAAGGACATTCAGCAGCTCCACCGCAAGGT
>OBLY010000124.1_pt1 | contig 11152 bp, 21 predicted proteins | sample 1539041 | NCBI WGS metagenome assembly OBLY01 (sample SAMEA2690973, study PRJEB22502) | sediment metagenome | biome: Billabong; feature: Tropical; material: Sediment | place: Australia | collected 2013-05-14 | depth 1 m
CGAGATACGGAACTGTGACTGGAGTTCAGACGTGTGCTCTTCCGATCTGTTAAACAAAATGGCTCTTAATGCAAACTCTGTCTATTGGCTTATCCAGGCTCTTCAGAAGGCGTGCGCCCAAGCTGGGTACTCTGTTGATCAACTTCCGTCCATTGACGACTTCGTGAATCAGAGTGCGAAGGTGAACGCGGACGGCGTTCTTGATGGCTGTTACCCGATTCTTGATCAACCTGTTCAGCTAACTGGCGCGGTTGCTGTGAATGCTGTCATCGAGCAGCAGAGCGGCATCGTTCGTCTTGGTGGCAACCTCTACAATATGGACGGCTCTACCGCCAATATCATGTCGGACGCGATCTACAAGCTCGCTGCGAATGGCGCCGCCTCTACCGGCACCCCGGTTCTCGCGGTGGGCGACCATTCGGTCGCCCTTAGTTGCGCCGCTGAATATCTGGATGCTGGCGTGCACAGTATAAAGGTGCTCACTATTTTTGGGGCTCCGGTGAGCGTCGCTCCTGCGACCAAGGCTGCGTTTGATGCGGCTACGCCGAGCAACAAGGGTATTGAGGCGTGCCTTGCACTAGACAATAAGTACACCGGCAAGTACATCACCTTTGCCCGCGGTATGGTGAATCGTACCGGCGACCTCACAGCCATCTGGGCGACCATCCCCGTTCCGGGTGTGGGCGTGGGCGCTGTGGACGCCACCTATCGCAATATGGTGCAGTAAAATAGAGGTGTCCCGTGGCTGAGCATAAGTGGCTAGGCGAACATTCCATTCTTGACCCGTCGCATGCGAATGACCTAGAGGTCGATGCGGCGATCAATGAATTTCAGAACAAGATGCCGCGCAAGGATGCGGAGCTTGCGGCTCATGCTGCCTATCGCAAGAAGCATCACATCGCCGCCGCGGGGCACCACTACGCCGGGATGAAGGCTGCCCTCTCTGGCGGGGATCAGGAGCAGTCCAAGAAGCACTCGATGATGTATGAGCTTCACATGAAGGAGGCTGGGCTCGACCCGCACGGCCCCGTTCCTGGCGAAGTCCTGACTGCCGCCGCGAGCCCTGAGACCAAGCTCTACCGATTCAAGCCGCACCTTGCGGATTCGTTCCTCTTGCAGAAGAAGGATGAGATCCTAGATGACTTAATGAAGGACGAGGACGGTTGGGTGGACTGTGAAGGCTGCGACGAGTGCTTGGAAGAGGATCTATCGAAGTCCCATGACCCCGACGAAGCTCAGCGGCACCGCCAGCGCTTCCGCCATCGGATTCACACCAAGGCGATTGCTCAGCACAAGCACCGGGCTCAGGTTCACAAGCCGAAGCAGCATTACCACCGGCAGCAGGACTATCATTCTCCTCAGCACTACTATCGCACGCAGGATGTGCGGAAGATCGAGGAGCCTGCGACGTTTGCCGATCTCTCTGTCGAGGAACAGCTACACGTCCTCTACGAGGCGGCCAAGAACATCCTAGCTCAGAGCGCGCAGTAGGGTCATTGCGAACGCGATCCCGAAGAGCGCAGGAACGAGAATTGCTGGGTTGATTCGGAGCATTACGGCACCTCCACCGTGATCTCGACGCTCTTCTCCCAGAAGAGCAGACTGATCGGCACTAGAACCCGGATCTCCTTCTGCACAGGGCAGTCGTTCTCGTCCACTTCATAGGGCGTAGGACGCTCGCCACACCGATCCTTAAGGACGATCCAGCGGCCATCCTCGGTGTGCAGCGTCGCCTTGCAGGCTAGGCACATGTCTTCGGGATGGCTCAGGACGAGATCCGGGTCATCGAAGTTGGTCGGATCGTACCGACAATCCATTGAGTACGTCACGCCATCGAATCGCTCGTACAGGATGAATCCGTCCCTCTTGTTCAGGAAGTCGTCAGCCCACTTCTCCGCGGCTGCTCCTGCAAGGCTCTTCCGTAGCTCGTCTACAGCGATAATGTCCTTGAGTCTCATGGGTCAATCCATTCTAGAACCGTCTTGCCGCCGTGCCCGTGGACCGTCATCATCTCTTCCACGCACGGGTAAATCGCAACGCTAGTGTGCCGGGTGAGCCAGGACAAAACGCACATCTTGTTCCCAAGCTCGACCCCTTCAGCGACGAAGCCGGTACCGCTCACTCCTGATTCGTCTTCCTTCCGGTTCAATCTGAATCGTCTCATATTAGCTGGGGCGCTAGGGGTCGAACCTAGACTATGCGGATCCAGAGTCCGCCGTTTTGCCAATTAGACTACGCCCCAATTCCTTTCTACCAAAGTTTCCTACACCCCGTTGTGATGGTCGTGGGGTCGTCGCGGAACGACATTTCCCGCGCGGAGTCGTTGCAAGCCTCGATGGTATCGTTCCACCGATTGCTCGTAGCGGTGATGTGCTCCGGCCCCTTTGGAATGCGGTTCATGCACTCCTCGAAGAGCTTAGCGCGAGCGCATTGATCGAGGTAGGTGACCCGAGGCTTCACGTCATCACAGGCCGCAAGAGCCAGAGCAGCCATCGCAATCAGGAGTGCCGTTCTCATGCACCTGCTATAGCGCGAGGAACGCGCCAGCCGAGACAGGCTCGTTCGACGCGGGGATAGGTGCCGTCGCGGCATCGAGGAGGGCCATGAGGCGGGCGTTCTCCTCCTTCAGGCGCACGATCTCGGCCTCAGCTTCCGCGAGCTTCCGGTCATCGATGGTGACCGTGGGGGCGAGATACGAGGGCTTGGGAGGGCAGAAAAGGACCTCCTGGGCGACCGCCGGATGCTCGGTCCAGATCTTCGTGGTACGGCCGACGTGGCAGTTGCGCGCTCGGTCCTCGTACTGGAAGTCCTTGCCGGTGTAGACGAAGAGCTTGCTGTGGAACACCGCTCCCAGCCAGCGATCATCGATGTTGTCTGGGAGGACCCCAGCGTCCGAACAGAGCTTGCGGACGATGCGACTGTGGATTGTACCATGCACGCGAAGGTACTGGCGGGCAAGGTATCGAGCGTACTCGATTAGCCCCTTGCGAGAGCCATTGTTGAAGATTCGGATTGCGTCGCCTGCGGTTTGAATGGCGTCCATAAGTACCTTTCTTATAACACAGGCCCAGACATGGGTCAAAATGCCGCGCTACTCAGAGAGGATGTACTTCCTCGTCTGCCGTTTCAATATGGCATACTGCTTGATCTTTTTGGGGAGCCCGACTCCTCCTAGCCAAGGCAGAATCCAGGCACCGAACGAATGGAAGCGCCGACAGACGGGGCATTGCACACGAAAGAAGTAATCCCCCATCGTCATGTAGGTCCCCACCTCGATATCGTCACGGTCGATTTCGAGGATCGAGTCGCAATGACGACAGGTGACCCGCTTCGTCCATCCTTCGGTCAATAACGCCGCGAGGTGAAAGCGGCGACTGAGCTTGGCCTCAGGGGTCTCCTTGCTCTCGCGATAGACCTTCATGCACCCTCCGGTGGGAGGAATGCATGGTGATCCCAGCGATGCGACGTGTGGATCTTCATGTCTTCCAGAAAGCCACAGACCTTGCACTTCGGCGGGAATGGCTCCTTGGGCGGTTTGAACGGTGGAAACTCCTCCGCGTCCATCCGCTGAATCCGGCGCGCAACAAGCTCGTCCGCTTTTGCTTGGGCGGCTTTCCAGAGATTCATTATGTCGAGGCACAGGAAGGTCTCGCACTTGCCATGCCCGTCGTCGCCTAGGTTACGATAGGAATAGAAGGCGTCTCGATACCGCTGCGAAGCCTCACGCCAGCGGTCGATCTCTTCGAGGAACCTGTCCATGCTCAGCTATAGCACCAAAAGCAGAAGGGGCCCCTGCGCAGAGGCCCCTTCCTTGAAAAGCCAGCAGTCATTGGGTCAGGTAGAGTAGAGGACGCTACAAATCACAACCCTGACGCGCCGTCCCTGATACGCCCACCCCGGAGAAGTCCCACAGGGAGTCCGTTTGGATTAGGTGGCCGACTTAGGCTCCGACTCCTGTATAGCGTCGATCCAGAAATGACCCGACGAGTGCCACACCTCTCGCAGACGTTCAATCGCGTGGCGACGGCGAACCATCACCTGCCCACGTCGGAGGCAATTCAGCCGACTGTCCCCGATGTGGGAGAGATAGCCGTCCCACATCAGAACCCAGGTAATCGCGTTCACTACATCCCGCTTCGCCATTACAATCTCGTCTTGTGCTTCCCGCGATAGTCCGTGACAAGCTCCCCGCCCAGCGGGACAGAGCCAGAGCCGTCCCGGTTCACTTCCGGCATCTCCCGCCATTTCGGATCAAGCTCGTTGGGCACCGGCACCTGCTTCATCCAATGCCCGTGCGTGTGGACGTGGTTCTTGCGCACGTACTTGGCGACGTTTCGCCGGAAGTCCTTGTAGTGAAACTCACCCACGGTGCGAACGATGTAGCCCTCGTCTTTGGTCGAATCGACCCTGAGAGCCTTGATTGCCTCCTCGTCCCAGGTGCCACGCCAGAGCAGGGTATCCTTCTCGGTCCAGAGCCCGAGAATGTCGCCCCACATCACCGTCTCGTCCCAGGACAGGCAGATGTTCTTGTCGTTCCAAATAGAGAAGAGGAGGAAGTAGCTGGGCAGCCCCTTGTAGTGAATCGAGTGCTCAGCGTACAGGTTCTCTCCGCAGAACCGCCAGCCCTCGGGGATCTCGTAGCTGATTTGACCCCAGAGCGCTTTGACCCAATCACGGGTCGGGTGGTTCCCGCCACTAGGCGACCGGGCGTGGATAAAGTCCCGGTACATGGTGGTGTTCTCGCCGTCCATCTTCTTGGTGACGACAACCTCTTTGCCGACGAAGTGCTCGACGGACTCAAGCTGCCGGTCGTCCTTGGTCAAACCTTCAGACCACGGGAGGTGGTACGTGCGCGGGTACTTCACGAGATGCGTGAAGTCGATGTAGCCCTCGGTGACCTTCTTGACCGACTCGTCGTCGGCAAGCTCGCCCTTCAGTCTCCGTCCGTTGGGGAGGATCGGGTTGCCCCACTTGTCATAGGGCTGATCATCGTAGAGGTGAGGCGGGAGGATCGTCCGGGCGATGCCCGCCGCCTCACGAATACTGTCGCAGGACAGGACTGTCCGCTCCGCATCGATGTGATGCGTTCCACAGAGGCTCGCGCCATTGTCGAGGTAGTACCCTCCGTCAGGCCAGAGGCGACGCTCGATGATGTGGTGCGCGTCCTGGGCGGGCTCGCCGCAGACGACGCACTTGTGGCCGTCCCGGGCGAAGACTCCGTTTCGGAAGTCGTCTCTTGTGAGCAATCCTTCAGACATGACTCTAACCTCTTTTTTGCTACGTGGAACCAAGACAGAATAGCAGGCTTGCTCAATCTCGCCAAGGTCCCATCAAACTCCTGTTTTGTCGTCGTCTTCTTCATCGCGAAGAGCGACGGTCCAAAGACCCGGAATGCGGCGTCGAGCGTCTTCACCACCTCGTTGGTCGAGTAGGGGTGGTAATAGGGCTTCCACTCCTTCGGGAAGTGTCGTTTCTTGGCCGGGCCGTTGTGGTTGATCCGCATTTCGTACATCCTACTTTCCGATCAAGGCCCAAGCGCCCCAGAACAGCGCGGAACCGCCCACAATGAAGGCGAGGTCGATTGCCCCCACCCAGAAGAACGGATTGTCCTTCTCGGTGAGAGGGTCGAGGACGATCTCCTTGCTGAGACCGTAGACCGCTGCCGCCAGCGTGCCCCACAGAGCAGCCGTGACGCTGAACGTCAGGGCCAGGGGCACCGCCACGAACAGGACTCCGAGCGCCGTGTGTCCAGCCTGCGCAAGGAAATCCGGGTTTGTCATCAAATCACCAAGCTTGTTTGCCATTGTGGTTACCCCAACCCCTGCTTAGCGGCAGAGCTTTTCTTTGACCACTCTTTGTCTTCTGCCGGGACCCGAGCGTGGAGGTAGTCCAGCCACGTCCACATCTCGTCCGCAACACCCGGCTTGTACAGCGCCGCTCTGAAGTCGGGCCACTCCTTATGGTACATGTGGATTCGGCGGTCATTCCGTCGAATGCACATCTCGAAGTTGGCGATCACGTCCGCCAGCTTGACGATGATCGACTCTTCCTTCTCGGCTGTCCGGGGCCATGTCGCTTCGTGGCGAGCCTTCCGATTGGGAAGGCCGGGCTCGTCAGTCACCCGCCACACAAGGTCGGCAATCTCCTCGCCAAACCTCTCAGCGATCTCCTCCTTGGTCGTGTCCGTGTCCTCCACGGTGTCATGCAGGAAGCCAACGACGTGGACCTTGGTGCCGTAGTGCCCGAACCGGCGAAGCACCTCGCTTACCGCTTCGAGGTGGACGAAATACGGTTTTCCATCGTAAGTCTGCCCGTTTGCGGCATGCTTGGCACGCGCGAAGTCAGCCGCTTGGGAAATCTGGTAATCACGAAATCTCATAAATCCTCCGTATCTTAAACAAAAACCGGGCCCATGTCAATTGCCAGGGGCCCGGTGCTCTCGATCCGTCTGTTTTTCGCAGTTTCAGCGGCGGGCTTCATCCTTTGGTAGGTTCGCGTTGCTGCGAAAACGCTAAGCCGCGCGGGATACCTCGCCCGTTTGTCTATCGAGAGCAAGATTGATCGTTAGTACCCCAGAGCCGCCTTCGAGGGCCGCTTCGACTCAGCCTGCGGCACGAACCACGGCAGGAAGAAGCAGACGAGGAGCGCGAACCCCATGAGAAGCGCGCCGAGCGTGTGCCCTGCGATGGCGAGCCCCCAGATCGCGAAGCCGACGAAGGCCCCGACGAAGTAGGCGGCGATCATTGCGAGAGCCGTGATGCCGAGAAGAAAGGTCACTCGCGACGTATCGGTCTTGAAGTACACCGGAATCTGCGGAAAGTGTGCGTTCATACCTAAGAGATAGCGCGAAATCCCTGCCCGTCGTCCACCCACACCGGCTCGACATTGGGCCTGCCGCCAACGATGTGCCCGGCGTCGATCTCGCTCTTCCACTCCAAGATGGTGAAGAATTTGGCCTCATTCGGCCGCCCGTCCACACGAGTGAGCGAAAGGGCCATGTAGACGAGCCAGGGCACGTTCACAACCATCTCCCAGGAGTGGTGGTAGAGCGTGGCGACCCGGACGAATTCGACTTTCTCGTCCGTGGGGCTTTGAGCATTGAGCACCGCGTCGTTGAAGGTGAGGAAGAAGTCAAGCTCGAAGCCCTCGCCGCGATAGTGGGCGTACCGGTGCCAATCCTGAATCCCGATTTCGACTCCGGTCTCCTCTCGAAACTCCCGGGCCATGGCAGCAACCGGAGTCTCGCCTTCCTCGACGTGACCGCCGATACCGTTGAGCTTGCCCTTCTGCCAATCTGGCCGGTTCTTGCGGATGAGTGCAACCACGGAGCCCGCTGAATCAAAAGCGAACCCTGCCACGTATTTCGTCGTCATTTGCTTCCTTCCTCTCTCCAAAACTTCCCGCACGCCGAGCATCGAAAATCCGTCCAGAACCGATCTTGGCTTGGATCGTAGTTTCCTGTGTCTGACTGATGCGTCTTCGTGACGACCCCAGGCGGATGTTTGCAGACTGCACGAAGGGTCAAAAGCTCGCCCGTGTCTTTGTTGATTCGGGCCATCAAAAACTTGATCCTCTTCTCAAGATCTCGTTGCCTCACGTCGTCTCCCAAACAAGCGGACATTCGGTGTCCAGCTTGACAAGCTGATAGTTGATTTCGACCTGATCCTTGCCCTTTGCTAGAAGCTCCCAACACTTCTTCGTCAGGGAGTCCCCTGCGACATTCGTCATATCGGCAAAGTTTCTGAGCGAGCCGTCCGACTTCTTGATGACCGGGAGGAGTTGCTTCTGCATGCGCGGGACCGCGTTGGGGATATTGTCCCCACGATCACCCCACAGCGCCTTGTAGAGCGGGAGGTGCCGGGGCTCGCTAATCCCGTACTCTTCTTCCAAATCCTTCGGCCAAATGAAGTCGTCCTTGCGGATCGAATAAATCGCGATTCGCGGCGGCTCTAGAAGCTGCCACAAGTCCTTGTCGGATGAGACGATGATGACCGGGTTCTTGCCAGCCTTTGCGCAAAGCGTGGCTAGGGTGTCGTCGGCTTCGTTGTCGGGAGAATAGACGAAGGTCTTGAGCCCTTGCTTCTTGAGCCATTCCTTCGCAATCGGACGTGGGTCCGTCTCGTGCTCTTCGCGGTTTCCCTTGTACGCGGGGAAGAGCTTGTACTTCCGCTCCGACCGGCGATCCTCAACGAACACGAATTTGAATTTCTCGATTCCAGCCTCGACCATCCGCTTGCGGATCGTCGTCAGCTTGTGGTCGAGATTGGTACAGAGAACGTCCTCAGCCTTGTACTTCGAGGGGTCAGCCTCGAAGGCCATGACCGCCGGGTACCAACACGTATAGACGTAGTTGGAAAAATCGACTAGGAGGACGCGACGATCAGGCGGGACTTCGTTCACGCTCTGGCTATAGCGCCAGAGCTACCTACGGAAGCTGCCTGAGCCACCGATGCTGGGGAACGTCACGTCCTTGCGACGAATCGGTGTGCGCGTATTCGTGCGGAGGTCATACACCGAGCCGATGACCTCGTTGCCCTTCCGCGCTAGCTCAGCGTCCGCCTGCTCCTTGTAATCCCCGAAGAAGCTGGGGACCATCAAGCGGCGTCCGCTGGCGCGGTGGGCACAGTAAATGAGGCCCAGGAGCCCGAAGGCGGTTCCGAATGAAACCAGCGAAATCCAGACGAGCGCCCAGCCCATGAAGTAGAGAGCGGTGAGGAACAGAGCGACGAACGGGGTATACCAAAAGACTCGCATACCCCGCTATAGCGCCAGAGCTAGTCGGGGTAGAACGTCCGCACCGGCCCCAGCCGATTGGCGAAGAAGCTGTTGTGGATGCGCCGGATCTCCTCCTTGAGGAGCCGCTTCAGGCCGGTGGGGATGTGCCCCTGCTTGAAGAAGGGGATGGTGTTGACGGACCTGTTGAGGAGAGCTTCCCGATTGTCACTCTCCACGAGGGCTTTGCACTCGTCGCAAGCGGCGAAAGATCCGTGGCTGCCCGCAAGATTCTCGGGGATGGTGAAGTCGCGGCACGGGTAGGCCCACTTGATGTTGGGGGAGGAACAAAAGTCGCACTTCAGCGCCATCGTGGCCTCCAAAAGATCGAGGGCGGTCTAGCCAATGTTAGCTAGCCGCCCCCTCTCGGGTACATGGACCCCTCCGCGCTACGCCCGGACGACCTTCGGGAGATCGTAGGTCAGCGCGATGTTCTTCGCACCGAGCTTCTGAAGCTCGCGGACGGCGCGCTCCACCACGGCAGCCTCGCCGCCGAGCAGGCGAGGGGTGCGCTGGGCGACCGGGGCCGGCTTCCGGGCCGCCCCGACCTTCTTGGCGACCCCGTTCTTCTTCGGCGCCGCCTTGGCGCCCTTCGTCGCCTTGGCGGCGACCTTCCGGCCCTTGCGGGCCGCGCCCGTCGCGGCGGTCGTCGTGGCCGCCTCCGGGGCCTTCTTCTGCCCCTTGGTGTTCAGGGGCTTCTTCTCCTTGGCGAGCGAGCGGATCTCGTAGACCCGCTTCATCCGCATCGGCTTCCCGTGCTCCTTCGCCAGGGCCTCGTTCGCGGACGCCGCCGTGAGATCCGGCTTCTCCGAGAAGAGCTTGTAGAGGAACACCTCGCGCTTCGCCACCACATCATTCGACAGTCGAGCCATCTTCGTTTTCCTTTCGTTGTACTGCGTTCGTTCAGTTTGGGCCATACTAAATCCGGCCCGGGTGATTGTCAAGCTACCTTTTGCTTCGAGAACGGCTAGGGCCGAAATTAGGCCGAAACCGGCTGCTTCTGCGGCTTCTTGGCGCTCTTCTTGGTCTTCGGCTTTGCGGCAGCCGCCGCCTCAGCCTCCATCCGCGCCTTGATGATTGCCTGCGCCGCCCGACGACGACGCATCGACTTCCGCTGCTTCGTGCTCATGCCGTATCCCATTGTTCGATTGCTCCTTTGCCTATTGAATAGCGCGAAATCCTACTTCAGGAGCGAACGAAGGGTGCGGGCCTGCCCGATCAGGTTCGCGGCGTCGATGTTCAGCTTGTCCACGTAATCAGATGCGAGGTAGAGATCGTACCGGAGGCAGGTGCCACCGTTCCCCTCCTCGTAGGTCTCGGTCGTCTGGATGACGAGGTACTTGCCTGCGCCATTCCATCGTCCGTAAGCCTCGCTGCTGTACTGCGATCCGCGCTTTGCGTACTTCTTCACAAGCTCGAAGGTGGCCTCGTCGGGAATGACGTAGAGGTCCGCGTCCCGCTTGTTGAGCTTCACCTTCTGGACCGGAACATGCTCGCGGACGTAGTGATGCCCGATGGCGGTCTCTGCATAGGTCGGCTCGACATTCGAGACGCTTTTCTCGATGTGGCCGCACTCCGGGCAGGTGAACGAAGTGACCCTTACGGGCGTCGGCACTTCCTCGACGGTCTTTGCGAATTTCATTTAGAACCCCACCACGGTGTACTTGGCGTAGTCGTCCATCGAGATCGTGCCCGTGTAGCCCGCGCTCTCGTTGTCGTTCAGGTTGAATTCGTGGATCGCGAATGTCCAGAAGAGCGGGATCCGAGACCTGATCTGGTCGATGGACGTGAAGATCTGGGCCTTGCGGATATCGTCCGTGAAGCCGCTGTCGGTCACCCACTTGCCGAGGGCTCCGATCTTCTCGCCGCGCTGCTTCTTGACCTTGCAGAGAAAGATCTTCATTCGTCCTCCCGCACCGGCTGGCGGCACTTGCGGCGATTGGCGTCCTTCTTCCGGTCCTTGTGGGGCCCGGACTTCGTGATGCCCTTGATGATCTCGACAAGAAGACTGTCTCTTGTCTTGATCGTATTGGGGTCGATTTTGTCCGGGGTCTTTGCCATGGCGACTAGCTAGGATCGGTGTCGATGTAGGCGTCCACGATCTCTTTGCTCTCCGTCAGCGTCTTGCCGGTGCGGTTCCTGTAGCTCTTGACCGCATCGACGTAGCCGGGCTTGCCGCGCCCCTCGCGGGCGAGGGTCTTCTCGTTGTCCGTCAGCCCCTTCTCGGCCTCTTCGAGTTGGGACTTGTGCCGGGCGATGGCTGCCTCCCGCTGCTTCTCCATGACCGCCTGAAGCTCAAGCTCCGTGGCGGCCCCCTGGACGACGTGAGCGATCAGATCGGAAGAGCACACGTCTGAACTCCAGTCACAGTTCCGTATCT
>OBLY010000125.1_pt1 | contig 11134 bp, 11 predicted proteins | sample 1539041 | NCBI WGS metagenome assembly OBLY01 (sample SAMEA2690973, study PRJEB22502) | sediment metagenome | biome: Billabong; feature: Tropical; material: Sediment | place: Australia | collected 2013-05-14 | depth 1 m
TGATGCTGGAGGGAAAAGGCTTCGACCTGCGGCAATGCTACTGGCAACAGAAGCGGTAGGGGGCATGGTTGAAAATGTACTACCCGCAGCAGTAGCACTTGAATTGATACATAATTTTACTTTAATTCATGATGATATTATGGATAATGCAGACCTTCGGAGGGGAATTCCCACAGTTCATAAGAACTGGGGAGTATCAGGGGCGATTATCGCCGGTGATGCCCTTTACTCTAAAGCTATTGAGATTCTATTGTACGCCAAAAGTGAGCCATCATATATTATTGAAAGTATTGATCTCCTGTCTAAAACCTGCATAGATGTATGCGAAGGCCAGTGGATGGATATAAATTTCCAGAGCAGAAAAGATGTGACCGAGGAGGAATATATCTGCATGGTGGAAAGAAAAACTGCTGCCCTTTTTGCGGCAGCCTTAAAAATTGGTGCTATATTATCGGGTGCAAATAAAGATATATCGCAGGCGTTATGGAATTTTGGCTGTCTTGCAGGTATTGGATTCCAGATATACGATGATGTGATAGATCTTATAACACCAGAAGAAATACTCGGAAAAGCGCGGGGTGGGGACATAATCGAAGGAAAAAGTACTTTGATAGTGATTCATGCACTTTCAAAGGGAGTTACTATCGAAGCTCTTGGAAAAAGCAATGCTACACCAAGCGAAGTATCGTCTGCTCTTACTATCTTACAAAAATCAGGTTCGATTGAATACGCTATAAATAGGGCTGTGAGTTTTGTAGAGAAAGGTAAATCTGCGCTGAGAGTACTTCATGATTCTGAAGCCAAAAAAATACTTATTGGATTTGCAGATTATATGGTTGAGCGCAAATATTAGAGTTATTTTATAGCGTAATCATATAATATAGTATATGTTAAAATGCTTCTAAAAACTTAAGCAAGATCTGTCGCATCCCCGGGTTGAATACCAAGTTGATCAAGTTGATGGATAGAGGTACTTTCATTAAGAACCTTATCAAAAAACTGCACTATATTCTCAAAGCGTTCTTTATATATTTTTGCAGACTCACGCAGAACTCTCTTGCCGTTAATAGTAATACTGTACCGGATTTTTCCTCTTCCACCGACTGGCTCCTCGTTGCTAACATATCCTTTCTCATCTAAATCTTTCAGCACTGAATAAACATTACCAGCAGTTGCAGAGAAATGGCCGTGAGTTTTTTCTTTTATTAAGTTACCTAGCTCATAGCCAGTCAATGATTTACGCTCATTAAGAAAGTACAAAACAAAAAAGGCATACATTCTCAACTGATTTCTTTTTTTATTGTCTTCTTTTAGTATCATATCTCTTACAGTTAAGAGCGAAAACTATATATTATTTATTGTTTATTGTTATGTCGGTGAGTGATATGTCAGGATGTAACTTATCAGGCATTGATGTAAGCTCAAAAAAATCTGAGCGCTATGAAGCAATATCTGAAACTTTAGTGACATTAAAAAGAAAAATAAAAGCATTTTACGAGCTAACTCGCCCATGGAACTGGTTAAGAATGCAAGTTCCAATGGCTATTTGTGGAGCTATATTGTTCGCAAGTGGATTCCCAAAATTAAATGTAATTTTAATCTGTTTTATTGCTGGTGCGAGTTTAAGTGCTGGTGGATATGCCATTAATGATTATTTTGATAGAAGTATTGATATTATAAATGCTCCAGATCGACCAATTCCTTCCAATCGGATAGCACCCTTTGAAGCATTATTTTTGGCTATTTTTTTATCTGGAGTAGGTATTACTATCTCACTATCTCTCAGTTGGATTAATGTAATTATTGCTGCAGCAACCGCCGCATACGGGTTCATATATGCTACTTTCCTTAAACGCTTTGGAAATTTATTAGACACTGCAAGTTTCGCTTTTTTCATGGGTTTTCCAGTTCTTTATGGTGCGTTCGCAACCTCAACGAATAAGATGAGTCTTATCCTAGCATTTGCTGTGGGTATGTATATTGGTGGGGCACATATAATAGGAACAATTAAAGATCTAGTAGGAGATAGAAAGAATGGCTGCAGAACTATCGCTGTAGTCTTTGGTAGTGAAAAAGCTGCAATTTTTGCAGCAGGATTAACAACAATTTCATTGATTCTATTTTGGATTTTTGCAGATTATCTCTCAGGGAATTTTATCTCTTTTTTAGGACTCGGTATAATCTCTGCATTTGTCCTTAGTTCACTTCTTAGGTTGATACATAATCAGAGTAAACAGAAAGCAAAAGAGATTCTATCTTTACAAAAAACTTTTCTTTTTGCTATTTTAATTGTTTTTACATTAGTTAAATTATTCAGCAATCTTAATTGATATATATTAGGAGGAATAAAAATGGAAAAAATACATAAATATGCACCGATCGCTGGTGTAATCATTACTACAATGGCCTGTAATTTATATTGCAGGCATTGTAAATTTGCAGCAAGAAAGCCATTACCTTTTGAACTGAAAGAAGATGAAATTAAAAGAATAATCGATTCTTTGGTCAAAATGAACGTGCCAGCGGTAGTTATTGGTGGAGGTGAACCGCTTCTTAGAAAAGATATTTACAATATTATAAAGTATGCATCAGATAATGGTCGCTATATTATCCTTGCGACAAATGCAACCTTAATTGATACAAAAGTGGCAGAGAGGTTAAAAGACGTTGGTGTAGACCAGGTAGGCTTAAGCCTGGATGGTGCAAGCCCAGAAGTTAATGATGCATATCGTGGTGTTCCTGGCGCATTCCATCTTACTACCGAAGGATTGCGTGCGTGCCAGAATGCCGGTCTAGCCATAAGTATTCGGAGCACGGTGGGAGATATTAATGCAAAAGACATTCTAAAAATATTTGATTTTGCTCTTGAGACAGGTGTTGACGAATTTTCCCTATTGCAAACATTTCCAGATGGAAGAGCAAAAGAAAATAATATATCTGAATATGCGACACGTAAGGAATACCTAGATATAATAAATAATATATTAGTTAAATGTAACTCGTTAGGTGTGGTGCCTTTAACGCGCCCAATGAATCGCCATACGGTTTTCCCGCTCCCAGCTGCAAAACATAGAAACGATGAGAGATATGCCCCTTGGGTAGAGATCAACAGAACTTACGGGGAAGGATGTGCTGCTGCGAGACATGCAATAATTCTTCCGAACGGGGATGTACGTATATGCACTTCGATACAAGTAAGCATCGGAAGCATAAGAGAACATGATCTTGAAGACCTATGGTACAGCTCAACTCTTGTACGGGACATACATGATCGCAGTAAATTAAAAGGTAAGTGTGGAGATTGTCCTGATAAGTATTCATGTGGAGGATGCAGAGCCAGGGCATTTCTCTATACTGGAAATTATTTTGAATCAGATCCTGGTTGTCCATTGGTTCTTAATCTTGAGGAGCAAAAAACATGAGTTTAGAGAAAGGTAAAATCGAAACAGCCGTTAAAAGAAGTCAGAATTTTCTTCTGGACGGCGTAGATAATCATATATTAACTGATACGCAAAGACAGTCAAAATTTTTGATTAACCCAAGCCCCTTAACTACAGCTCTTGTAATTTTAGCATCTGAGAAAGACTCTAAATCAGTAAAAAATGCAATTTCTTGGCTTCGAAACATACAAAATAAGGATGGTGGATGGGGTTTTTCGGATAACGTGACAAGCGATATTAATAGCACCAGTCTTTGCCTGCTGGCTATAGAGGAGACCGATAAACTGGTAGATGAGAGAGCTAGAATGTTTATAGAAAAAAATGGAGGCTTCTCTAAGACAAAATGGTTCGTTCAGGTGATTCTAAGTTTATTTAACAAATATCCGCCAGATGAGATATGTGCTCCGAGCGTTGGACCAGTAGAATTGCCACCTGCAGAGATGCGATTTGCACCTTTCTTTTATAACAATCTGTATCCTTATGCGAAAGATATGGTTTTCAGCCTTACAGCACTTGAAATGTTAGCCAAGCATGAAAACGCTGATAAAATTATAAAATTTCTAGAAAGCGTTCAGGGGTTGGATGGTTCATGGGACCAGGATATTATAGTTACTTCCCTAGCAACATTAGCGTTTCAAAGAACTAAAATAAACCCAAAAATAAGTCCGTATCGATGGTTTTCTAAAGTACAGTATTCAGAGGGTGCCCTGCCAGCTTTTAACCAATTAGCTTGCTGGGATATAGGATGGGCAAGCTCTATACTTGCAAGTAAATTTTTACAAGATGAGAGGTTGCAGAGAGCAAGAGATTATCTTGAAAATGGAATGTATCTGGATGGAAGTTTTGGGTCAACATTACCCTATGCAGGGCCTGATATTGATGATACTGCAGTGGCTTTATTAGGACTCAAAAATCTCCGCTCAGATAAAGCCCTACAAACAGTTCGATACTTAAAATCTATGCAGAATGCAGATGGAAGCTGGAGTACATTCCCGGAGTATTACGGCAGTCCCCCGTATTGTTTTTCAGGAAAAGTTGTTCATCAACCAAGTGTGGATATAACTTGTCACGTTTTAAAAGCCTTATACGATGAATCCTTAACATGTAAAGAACCTTTTATAGAGGCTGCTCTGAACTGGTTAATTTCAGTTCAAAATAAAGATGGTTCATGGAAAACGACATGGTTCAATAGCAACATCCATGCAACCTCTGAGGCTGTAACTACATTGCATAAATTTAGGGTTAAAGGAGAAACTATAGCCAGAGGTTTAGAATATCTCGTTGCTCAGCAGCGCTCTGATAGATGTTTCGGCAATGGCACCGTAGAGGAGGCATCATTAGCTATAACAGCATTTATGACCTGCTCTTCTGATATCGTAGATGTTGATCCTGTAATTCAATTCTTGATAGATTCCCAAAATCCAGATGGTTCTTTTGTGCGTTCTTATACAGGAGTCTATGCCCACTCGATTCTTTATAATGACCCAATGTATTCCGCTTATCTGGGATTGAATGCGCTCGAATTATTTTTCAAAAGAATATAGAGCGGCTGAGTGAATTGAGATGCAAATAAAAAATGGAAATATGTGTAACATCAATCCTCGATCGGCAGCACTGGCTTTTATCCGCTATTTCACCTACACATATCTATTAAGAGAAATACTTGGTGACGATTTTTTGGGTGATAGTGAAGGTGAGTTTGAAGGATTTATAGATATATTTACAAAAGGTATAGTAAAGATCGGGGATAAGTAGATGAGGTGAATAACTTGGAGCCAATCATCGAGGTCAGGAACCTTACCAAGGTTTTCATTTCAAGAGGAAAGAGAATAACCGCAGTGAGTGGCGTCAGTTTCGATGTATTCAAAGGAGAAATTTTCGGTATGATTGGACCGAACGGAGCTGGCAAATCCACCACATATGCTATGATGACCACATTAATAAAACCTACAAGCGGCAGCATAAAGGTTGCAGGTTTTGATGTTAAAAAAGAGGATGACAGGATAAGGCCAATCATAGGTATAGTCCCCCAGAAGCTCAGTCTTTACCCAGACCTTACAGCTAGAGAGAACCTGGAGCTTATGGGCAACTTATATCATGTTCCGGAAAAGGTCAAAGAAGAAAGGATTGAGTACTACCTGAAGCTGATCAATCTTGAAACTCATGCGGATCATTTTACGGGTGGCTTCTCAGGTGGCATGAAGCAGCGTCTTTCCGTGATCAGCGCAGTGATACACGATCCTCAGATAATCTTCTGGGATGAACCAACTACAGGTCTTGATCCACAGACAAGGCAGGCTATCTGGAAGCTTGCTCAAAAGTTCAACGAAGATGGCAAAACCCTGATTTTTACAACTCATTACATGGAGGAAGCAGATAGGTTGTGTGATCGGGTTGCAATAATGAATTTAGGTAAACTGGTAGCTCTGGATTCACCAGCAAATTTAAAAGAGAAATCTGAAAGTACAAATCTTGAAGAAGTGTTCATACGCCTAACAGGAGAAGAGGTACGTGATTAAAATGGAACTAAAAAATGAACTCAATGATTCGTATATAATTATGATAAAAGAATTCCGACAGTTTTTCAGAAAAAAAGCGCTTATAATTCCTTTCTTTTTCTTTCCGATAATCATGATAGTCTTTTTCGGTTACGGCATGGGAGCCACGGTCAAAAATGTTGCCATTCTTATCGTTAACGATGACACAGGTACAGCCTCAAGTTCCCTTGTTCAGGAAATCGGAAACTACACTACCAAATACGGCGAAACCCCAATGTTTTCTATAACTTACACGAAGGATATGTCGCAATCAGAGGCAGAGAGAAAAATAGACGCAGGGCTGTATAAAGCCATCCTGATTATTCCACAGGACTATAGCGACAGTATAGCAAAAAATGAGAGCGCACCTCTCTTACTGCTGACAGATGCTTCAGACACCACCACAAGCGGTATAATCGTCAATTTTATGAAACAGTTACTTGCAAAAACCGGATCGACCTATTTAATTATTCCCAATATTTACGGCAAACTTGAATACTTGGATTTTCTCACGCCGGCTGTTATAGCCGTTGTCGTGTTTTTCGGTGCCGTAGGACAAACAGGTTATACGATTGTAGGAGAAAGACAAGATGGTACTATCGTCCGCATCCTAATGACACCTGTCAGCAGAGGAGCGGTGATTCTCGGGAAAACAATACACCAGCTAATATTGCACTTAGCCAGAGTTGTTATCCTGATACTTGCAGCATATGTTATTCTGGGAGTCAAGATGAATGGAAGCTGGCTTCTTGTTGCGTTGGTGCTTGTTATTTTCACTTTTGGTGGGGTAGGGTTGGGGATAGCCTTGTCGGCAAAGGTAGAGGATATGGCATCTTATATGCAGTTAAGCACTCTGATCACTCTTCCTTCCATGTTTGTTACAGGTGTATTTTTTCCCTTGAGTTCGGTTCCTGACTGGATGCGCTTTATAGCGTATTTCATACCTCTGACTTATACAAACGATGCTATGCGTACTATCATGATCAAGGGTCAGGGCTTGAGCTTTATAGCTAATGATGTAGTTATACTTCTTATCTTTGCGGTTTTTTATTTCACCTTAGGCGTATATCTTTTCAGGAGGGAAGCATAAAATGAAAAAAATGATAATGTTTTTATTTGTTGTTATGATATCAGGTGTGGTATCAAGTACAGCAGGGGCTTATGATACGCCTGCCGCGTATAATGTACCCCAGAGCTTTGATTTTGCGAAGAATTATTATAACTCATACGGCGGCCCGGATATCAACGCCACGATTGTTGGCAGTAATGAATTCGACAGAGGCCAGACTGTTACTTTGAATATCGACCTGATGAACCGCGGCAAATTCCTGGGATTTGAGAGCGACAGGACACCTTCAGGAGCAGACGAGATATACGCCGCCCAGACCGAAATAAAACTGGAAAGCAAGATAGTGGATGCTACCGGCATAGTGGCATCTCTTTCAGCCGATCCCGGAAGCCCCATTGAAGTGAAATCAACAAGCCAGCAGGTAGGTTCCATAAGAAGCGGGCAGAACGCGCTTGCTCCTATAAAATTCGATATAAAGATAGATAAAAAAGCGAGGGCTGGTGAATATAATCTTCACCTGAATCTCACATACGATTACCAGAAAAACGTACAGATAATAGATGCAAATGCGACCCAGCAGACCTATGACGCGAACTACTGGTACGGCATGATGGCTCAGAACCAGACGCTGAAAGTGAAAGTAAAGAAGCAGGCTGATTTTGAGGTAGTAAAAACCAATGGCAGCCTATATCAGGGCAGGGAAGACCTAATGGAGGTTGAGCTTAAAAATACGGGTGAAGAAGCAGCAAAAGATGTCATTGCAGTAATCAATCCTGCTGATCCCCTGAGCACAACAGATGATAAAGCATTCCTCGACACTCTCGAACCCGGAAGCGTGGCAACTGCCAGGTTCAAGATCAAGGCCGACAGCAAATCTTTGACTAAAACCTATGCAGTAGATATTGTGCTCAGGTATGAAACCCCCGAAGGTGATGTCAAGTATTCGAGCACCTTGCAGGCTCCTATAGAGGTGAAAGAATTAGGGCTGTTCCAGAGATTATTCGGATGGGTTTAATGAAAGATAACCCTTCGGTTCGCTCGTACAATCTGAATTAATGAGTTCATCCTAAAACCCTCCACAAGATAAGAGAAGATGCCAAGTAAGTAACCTACAGAAAATATAAGTCACTTTTTTAATGTATGCTGCAAATATATAACACCATGCTTTATGTACAACCACTTTCAGAGACAGAACTATCTGATTTAGAGAAACATACACAACAAGCAGTTGGTCGTGTTGCTGAACGCTCCTGGTCTATTTTATTATCAAATAAAGGAAAAAGTGTGCCTGAAATCTATGAAACCTTCAACAGACATCCGAATTGTATCAGGAAGTGGATAAAATGTTACCAGGCCCAAGGAATCGATGGTCTCCAAGATAGACAAAGAAGCGGAAGACCCCATAAAGTCAATGAGTAGACCAAAGAAAAAATAGATAAGAGTTTTAAAAAACCCTCAACAGATGGGATTTTTAGCTAAGTTTCGGGAGTGTAACAAATCTTGCTGAAACTTCTATAATACAGTAGGTATTGTAGGAGTTGAGAAAAATGTCTAAGTTATTTACAAGAGAACAGGCAAGAGCCTGGTTAAGAGAAAATAACCTAAAAACGGGAAAGAGCATCGAACAAGCATTTATTGCTGAGATAAAAGACGTACTTCAAGAAGCTTTAGAAGAGGAAATGACCAATACACTTGGGTATTCCAAGTATGATTGGAAAAATAAGAATACGGATAACTCAAGGAATGGCCATTCTAAAAAGAAGGTCAGAAGCCAATTTGGGGAAATTGATCTCAAAATTCCAAGGGATACCAATAGCGAGTTTGAGCCAGTAATTGTAAAAAAGAACGAAAGAACAATATCAAGCGAACTTGAAGATATGATCGTATCTCTATTTGCCCAAGGAATGAGCAACCGGGATATAGAATCTCAAATGAAGAGAATATATGGGGTAGAGATCTCTCCTGAGATGGTAAGCAGGATGACAGATAAGATTCTCCCCTTAGCAAAAGAATGGCAGAATCGGCCATTAAATGAGCTATATCCAATAATCTATCTTGATGGTATTGTCTTCAATGTGAACCAGGACGGCCAAATAGTAAAGAAAACAGCATACGTTGTATTTGCAATAACTGTTGATGGTAAAAAAGAGATACTCGGAATATGGGTAGGAGAGGCAGAATCATCCAAATTCTGGATGAGCATATTAACTGACCTGAGAAACAGAAATGTGAAAGATATTTTAATTGCCTCAATTGATGGTTTAAGTGGATTTGAGGAGGCAATCAGAGCAGCATTTCCCAAAACAGAGATACAGAGATGTATTGTACATCAGATACGGAACTCTACGAGATTTGTCAATTACAAGGACAGAAAAGAGTTCTGTAATGATATGAAGGAGATCTATACTGCACCCAACGAAGAAGCTGGACTGGCTGCTCTTGATCGGTTTGAAGATAAGTGGGACAGCAAGTATTCCTATGCCATAAAAAGCTGGAGGACCAACTGGCAGAGCTTGTCCACATTCTTCAAGTATCCTCCTGAAATCAGGAGACTTATTTATACCACAAATCCTATAGAGAATTTTAACAGGAGAATAAGGAAAATCACAAAAACAAAGAGTTCATTCCCAACTGATGATTCCCTATTCAAGATCCTGTACCTGATAGTAATGGATGCATCCGAGAAATGGATTATGCCTATCCGTGACTGGGGAATTATCCTCAATCAGCTCATGGTATATTTCAAGGAACGGGTGGATGTATGTTTATAGGGAGGAAAGCGTAATGATCATAGGAAGTTTCAACAAATTATGTTACGCTCCCAGTTTCTGGACTATCCCGCTTCTTTTGATTTATTTACTCAATCAATTTTCTTTGATTTTGAATTTCTGTAGTTTATGAACAATTAGCTGCAAATAAATGCAGATACGAAGCCATAAATCTGCGTTTATCTGCAGTTTTATTTCTCATATATACTACGGTTATTTTCGAACTTCACTATAATACTCCTTAATGGCGAAGGTATTGATCTCATAATCCAGTTATGAATAAAGAGTAATATCATCACAATAAATGCTTGGCAATGCTCGTTCACCTAGCGCGCGTCAGAAGTGGCTAGAACTTCGCCTCCGTCGCTCGATTTGCAAAGGTGGTCCATGCTACCGCTACGACGCCCGCCAAGAAGAGCAGGACTAATCCTCCTCCCGGAACCAGGCGGCCAACGATTGCACAAAGGGCGAAAATCAAGCCGACGACAACTCGCCCGAGACTCTCAAGCCTGAGCTTTCGCCTACGCTCTTTAGGGAGGGATTCGGTGTTCTCGCGGACTATCCTGTCGATGAGAAAACCCCACACAAAGAGCAGTGCGGCCAGAGTTCCTGCGAACGAGGAAATATCCCGCTGGCGAAGAGCGAAGGGAATGAGAGAGATGAGGATTAGCACCAGTACGTCCCGAAAGGGATAGCGCAGAGATTTGGGAGGGAACTCTAGCCTGTCCATAACATACCCCCACCAGAACCAAATCACAAAGGAGGTCGTGAAGACGAAGTACAGTATGTTGCTGAAATCGAAGGTCGCGAGGAAGTTGGCTCCAAACGCGATTGCGATGGCCACCACCATAGTGGCGAGTTCAAGGACCAGGACGTTGACCGTATTTTCTTCTGGAAAACTGGGCGCACCTGACTCGCTCTTCTCGGCCATAAATTTCTCACCGACATATCGGTTAGCGATACATATATAAATTCCTTTCGCCAAGTATCCATCATGCACAAGATATCCGAAGAATCCAAGCCCAGAATGAACGCTTTCTTGGTTCTCTACTTTCTGCATGAACAGAAGGAACTCAGCGGGTACGCTATCGCCAAGACGATAAAGGAAAGGATGGAGGGATACATCTCTTCCACGGCAGGAAACGTGTACCCCGTGCTTGAGGATTTGGTAAGGAAGGGTCTTATTAGGGGGAATCAGGCGCTTGATCCACATGTTAATAGGCATCGATTTAAGGAGGAGTGGTGGGCTTAACCGATGACAGATGATTCACAAGCAGAGAATATATGCAAAACCAATTTAAATCTATTGTTATTTTGGCA
>OBLY010000126.1_pt1 | contig 10945 bp, 8 predicted proteins | sample 1539041 | NCBI WGS metagenome assembly OBLY01 (sample SAMEA2690973, study PRJEB22502) | sediment metagenome | biome: Billabong; feature: Tropical; material: Sediment | place: Australia | collected 2013-05-14 | depth 1 m
GCATCATGCAGCACTCGGCGAGGGCGACCGCGAGGCCGCCGTCGGAGCAGTCGTGGGCGGAGGAGAGCAGCCCCTCGCGGATCGCGCGCCGGACGGTCTCCTGCACCGCCCGCTCGCGGGCGAGGTCGAGGGCGGGCGGCCGGCCCGCCTCCTTGCCGAACTCGGCGGCGAGGTACTCAGAGCCGCCCACCTCCCCCTGGAGCGAGCCGACGAGGGCGATGATGTCCCCGGCGCTCCGGAAGGCGCTCTGGCAGGTGCGGTCCACCGGCTCGACGAGGCCGACCATGCCGACGGTGGGCGTCGGCAGGATCCCCTGCCCCTCGGTCTCGTTGTAGAGCGAGACGTTCCCGGAGACGACGGGGGTCCCGAGGGCGCGGCAGGCGTCGCCGATGCCCCGCACGCACTCGGCGAACTGCCACATGATCTCCGGCTTCTCGGGGTTGCCGAAGTTGAGGCAGTCGGTGATGGCGAGCGGCTCGCCGCCGACGCAGGCGATGTTGCGGGCGCACTCGGCCACCGCGTGCATCGCGCCGAGGTGCGGGTCGAGGAAGCACCAGCGGCCGTTCGCGCCGACGGACAGCGCGATCCCCTTGTTCGCGTACCGGCCGTCGCCGGTCGCGATCCGGACGAGGGCGGCGTCGCCGCCGGGCCGGACCGCCCCGACCAGCCGGACCATGTGGTCGTACTGACGGTAGACCCATTCCTTGGAGGCGATCGTCGGGCGGGCGAGGAGCCTGAGCAGCGCGGCGCCGAGGTCCTTCGGCTCCGGCAGGGTGGCGGGGTCGAAGCGGTTCAGCTCGGGGAGCGCGGGGTGCGGCTTCATCGGCCGCTCGTACTTCGGGGCGCCCTCGGTCAGCGGATCGACGGGCAGGTCGGCGACGAGCTGGCCGTGCCAGTACGCCCGCCAGCGGCCGGTGGCGGTCACCTTGCCGATGACGGCGACGTCGAGGTCCCACTTCGTGCAGATGCGCCGGACGACGTCCTCCTTCCCCTCGGCGGCGACGAGGAGCATCCGCTCCTGCGACTCCGAGAGGAGGATCTCGTACGGCGTCATCCTCTCCTCGCGCATCGGCACCTGGTCGAGGAACAGGTCGAGGCCGTTGCCGCCGCGCCCGGCCATCTCCACCGACGAGGAGGTGAGCCCCGCCGCCCCCATGTCCTGGATCCCGACCACCGCGTCGGTCTGGAACAGCTCGAGGCAGGCCTCGAGCAGCAGCTTCTCCATGAACGGGTCGCCGACCTGGACGGTGGGGCGCTTCTCCTCGGTGGAGGCGTCGAACTCGGCGGACGCCATCGTCGCGCCGTGGATGCCGTCGCGCCCGGTCTTCGCGCCGATGTACATCACCGGGTTCCCGACGCCCGCGGCGGTGCCGCGGAAGATCTTGTCCCCTGGGAGGATGCCGAGGGTGAAGGCGTTGACGAGGCAGTTCCCGTTGTAGGACGGGTGGAACAGCACCTCGCCGCCGACCGTCGGCACGCCCATGCAGTTGCCGTAGCCGCCGATGCCCGCGACCACGCCCTCGAGGAGGTAGGCGGTCTTCGGGTGGGCCGGGTCGCCGAACCGGAGCGAGTTCAGGGACGCGATCGGCCGGGCCCCCATCGTGAACACGTCGCGGAGGATGCCGCCCACGCCCGTCGCCGCGCCCTGGTACGGCTCGATGTAGCTCGGGTGGTTGTGGCTCTCCATCTTGAACGCGGCCGCGAGCCCGTCCCCGAGGTCCACCACGCCGGCGTTCTCGCCGGGCCCCTGCAGCACGCGCGGGCCGGAGGTGGGGAACGTCTTCAGGTGGACGCGCGACGACTTGTAGGAGCAGTGCTCGCTCCACATCACGGAGAACACGCCGAGCTCGGTCAGGTTCGGCTCGCGGCCGAGGTGCCGCTGGATCCGCTCGTACTCGTCCGGCTTGAGCCCGTGCTGCGCCACGACCTCGGGCGTGATCTTCTCGCTCATGAGGCCGCGGATGATAGCCGCGGCCGCGGCGGATTTCGACCCTACTGGAACCTGGAGCTCCTCCGCCCCGCGGCGCGGGCCGGCGAGGGACTTCGCGGATCAGGGCGAAGGGTGGGCGCCCGCCTGCACGTCGGCGGCCCGGCCGACGGCGATCGTCTCGCCCACCGCGGGCACCCGGACGCGATCCGCGGCGAGGCCGAGCCGGCGCCGCTCCGCCTCGAGCCGCCGCGGCGGCTCGTCGAGCGGCTCGTCGGTGAGCGCGAAGGTGCCCCAGTGCATCGCGACGAGGGTGCGCGCCCCGAGCTCGCCGAGCGCGCGCAGCGCCTGCTCGGGGTTCATGTGCATCCGCTCCATGAACCAGGCGGGATCGTACGCGCCGATGGGCAGGAGCGCCGCGTCGATGCGCGGGAAGCGGGCGCCGATCTCCTTGAAGCCGTCGAACCAGGCGGTGTCCCCCGAGTGGTACACCGTCGCCCGGCTCCCCTCGATGACGAAGCCGCCCCAGAGCGTCCGGTTCATGTCGAACAGGCCGCGGCGGCTCCAGTGGTGGGAGGGGACGAACGTGATCCGCACGCCGCGGACGGTCGTCGACGCCCACCAGCCGAGCTCCGTGCAGAAGAGGTGGCGGTCGCGGAAGAACCGCTCGAGCCCGAGCCCCGCGACGACGGGCGCCCCGACCCGTTCGATCGTCGGCTCGTCCAGGTGGTCGTAGTGCGAGTGGGTGACGAGCACCGCGTCGATGGGCGGGAGCTTCTCGACCGGGACGCCGGGCGGGACCTGCCGAGGGATCCCGCCGAGGAGCCCCGGCCCGAGGGTCGGCCCGAGCACCGGATCGACGAGCAGCGACACGCCGTCGAGCTGCACGAGGAAGGAGGCGTGCCCGAGCCAGGTCACGCGCGCGGGCTCGCCGGAGCGCGGCGGCGTCGCGAGGAGCGCGAGGTCCGGCGGGACCGCGGGCGCGGCCGGCGCGGGCGCGGGCGGTCGGCGCTTGCCGGTGAGCCGGTCCCAGAGCTTCCAGCGGAGCACGGTGACGAGGCTGCCGGCCGACCCCTCACCCTCGCGGTTCACGAAGCGCCCCTCCGCGTCGCGCGGCTGCACGAAGCCGGCGAGGAGCGCCGCGGCCGCGGCGACGGGCAGCGCGAGGAGGAGCCGGGTCGGGGACACGGATCGCTCGTAACCGGGTCGACCCTACAGCGCCAGGAGGAGCTTCGTCACGTCGTAGCGGACGTCGCCCCGCTCCCGCACCGGCACCGGCGCGGCGGGGAGCCGCAGCCGCTCGATCATGCGGTTGTAGCCGAGATCCATGAGGGTGCGCAGGTTCACCGCGTCGTGGAGGTTGTACTCGGCGAACAGCCGGAGCGCGGCGGCGTCGCCCGCCTGCCACGCGCGCCAGAGCCGGACCGCGTCGCGCCCGCAGAGCCCCGCGAGGTGGGACGGCCGGCCGACGCCGGTCACCGCCTCGAGGAGCTTCAGGCCGCCCTCGTGCCCGAGCCGCGCCCACAGGCGGCGGAGGTCGACGTGGGCGCGCGGCGGCCGCCAGCCGCGGAAGGCCTTGCGCAGCACCGGCACGTCGAAGGACAGGCCGTTGAAGGTGACGAGGAGCTTCCAGCCGCGCGCCTCCTCCGGGAAGCGCTCGAGGTCGCGGCCGGCGAGGAGGAGCCGCGGGCCGCGGGCGTCGAGGAAGCCGATGGCGGTGAGGGCGTCGCCGTCGGTCTCGACGTCGAGGAAGGCGGCGCCGTCCGCGAACACGCCGTAGAGCCGCCAGCGCTCGGCGCGGGGGAGCATCGCCGCGAGCGCCTCGGCGTCGCCGGCCGCGAGCGCCTCGCGGGCGCGGGCGATCGCGGCGCGGAGCCGGGCCTCGACCGGGCCGGGGAGGACGGCCGCGGGCCCGGCGGCGAGATCGTCCCAGCGCCGCACGCCCGAGTCCCACAGGCGCGACTCGAGCCAGGGGCCGACGCCCGGCGCGATGCGGAACGAGGAGCGGATCACCCGCCGACTCTACGGCGGCGCGCGGCGCGGCGGCAAAGCACCCCGCGGGCCTACCCCGTCCGCGCCCCCTCCCGCTCCCAGGCGCTCCGCCACGCGCCGGCCGCCTCGGCGTGCCGGAGGAATGCCGCGTAGAACGGGTGGCGCGCCACCGTCGCCCCGTCGCCCACCACGACGAGCTTCGAGCGCGCGCGGGTGAGCGCGACGTTCATGCGCCGGACGTCGGCGAGGAAGCCCACCTCCCCGCCCTCGTTCGAGCGGACGAGCGACACGACCACCGCCTCCTTCTCGCGCCCCTGGAAGCCGTCCACCGTGTCCACCTCGAGCCCGCGCTCGAGCTCGGCCGCGAGCGCCTGCCGGAGCCGCTGCACCTGGCCGTCGTAGGGGGAGATGACCGCGATGGCGTCGGGGGGGAGGCCGCGGGCGAGGAGCCGCGCCACCTCCGCCGCGACGAGGTCCGCCTCGCCCGCGTTCTGCTTCGAGTCGGAGCCCTCCGGCGTCTCCTCCTCGAAGCCGCGGCCGGAGGTGTCCACCACCTCGAGCGGCGCGTCGTCGATCGCCCGGTCCGCGACGGCGGGGTGGGCCCGCAGCGCGCCGCCGTAGAGCGCCGCCGAGGGGAACGCCATGATCCGCGCGTTCATCCGGTGCTGCTCGGCGAGGGTGACGCGCGCGGGCGGGCCGAGGAGCGGCACGAGCCGCTCGAAGAGCGAGACGCCGAGGCCGCCCTCCTGCGCCGCCGCCGAGAGCACCGTGGGTGGAAGCTGGAGGTGGTCGCCGGCGAGCACCGCCCGATCGGCGCGGAGGAGGGCGAGGTAGGCCGCGGGCTCGACCGCCTGGGTGGCCTCGTCGACCACCGCGAGGGCGAAGCGGCGCCCGGCGAGGGGCGGCGCGTCGAGGGAGGTGAGCGTCGCGAGGACGACGTCGGCCCGGTCGAGCACCTCCGCCTCGGCCCGGGCCTCCAGGGCGCGGGCCTCGGCGAGGAGCGCCCGCGCGTCGCGGAACTGGGCGCGCGAGTCGGAGAAGCGGCCCGGGCCGCGCCGCTGCTTGCGCTTCGAGGCGGCCCGCCGGAGCGCGATCGCCTCCTCGACGAGCCCGCGGGCGATCCGCGCCGCCTCGTGGTCCTCGGTGCGGGCCTCGAGCGTGTGGGCGAGGAGCGCGGGGAGGACGCGGGCGGGGTGGCCGAGCCGCACGCAGCAGAGGCCCGCGGCGGCGAGCCGCTCGACGAGGTTGTCCACCGCGAGGTTCGAGGGTGCGGCGGCGAGGACCCTCTCGCCCCGCGCCGCGGCCCGCCGGATCACCTCGACGAGCACGGTCGTCTTGCCGGTCCCGGGCGGCCCGTGGACGAGGGCGACGTCCTCCGCTCGATCGGCGAGCTCGAGCGCCGCCGCCTGCTCGGGGTTGAGCGCGTGCGGGAGGGCGGGGCCGCGCGGCGCCGGGAGGAAGCGCGGGGCCGCGCCGGCGAGGACCGGGTGCCAGCGCTTGCCGATCTTCTCGTCGCGGAGCCGCGCGAGCCCCGAGGCGAGCCGCTCCCAGGTCACCGGAGAGGGCTCGAGCTCGAGGACGACGCGGCCGTCGGTGGCCCAGTCCGGCGGCGGCTCGTCGAAGGCGATCGCGATGGCGGCGCGGGTCCGCCGCGCGACCACGCCGGCGGGGGCGTCGGGGCGGGCCTCCCGGCGCAGGGCGACCGACACGAGGCTGCCGACGCCGATGCGGGCCCCGCCGAGCGGCCGCCCCGGCCGCGCGTAGGTCACGAGCGCCCGGCCGGCGAGGGCGCCCTCCTCCACCGCCTCGACGTCGGCGACGGCGAGCCCGCGCGCCTCGCGCTCCCCCACGGAGAGCCTCCCGCGCGCCTCCTCCAGGCGCACCCGCTCCTCCCGCCGCTCGGCGTCGAGGAGGGCGGCGAGCCGGCCGATGTGCTGCGCGAGGTCCAGGACACCCGGTATATTCCGGGCGGCCATGCCGGGCGAGTGGGTGCTCTGGTTCGACGCGAGGTCCTCGGCGAGCAAGGCCGCGCTCGAGCTGCTGCGCGCACGGGGGATCGAGCCCGTGCTGCGCCGGTTCCTCGAGGAGCCTCCCTCCCCGGAGGAGCTCGGCGCCCTCCTCGCGAAGCTCGGCCTGCCCCCCCGAAAGATCGCCCGCCGCGACGCCGACGAGTACCAGGCGCTGCGCCTCTCCGACCGAACGCCCGAGGACGAGCTGCTCCGCGCCCTCGCCGCCCACCCGCGGATCGTCGAGCGGCCCATCGTCGTCCACGGCGATCGGGCGGTCATCGCGCGGCCACCCGAGCGGCTGCTCGATCTCCTCCCCGGCGATGGAGGGGCCGCACCGCGGCCGGGTTAGAGCGCACCCGGGGTGACCGCCATCCCGCTCCGCCCGGGCGGGCCCGTCGGCACATCGCGAGTCGTCACGGGACGATGAAGCGTCTGCTTTTCTTCCGCACGAGGGCCGGTTCATGCATGTGGGACACCTCGTGAGCGACTCCGCCGATCGGACTCCTCGGAGCGCGAGCTGTCCCGCCTGCCACGATCCGTGCCTCCTCGTGCGGCTCGGGTTCAGCCGCACGGACCGGGACGAGCTCGCCGCGATCGCAGACCGGCCGGAGGCGCGCGTCGAGGTCGAGCGGACCATCGCGGAGCGCGCCCTCACCGACCGCCTCTCCTCCGTCACGGCGCTCGCGGCGGGGGTCGCCCACGAGCTCAACAACCCCCTCGCCTACGTCAACGCGAACCTCGCCTTCCTCGCCGATCGGACCGGGCGCGTCGTCGAGCTGCTCTCCGGCGCGCCGCGCACCGCGGAGGACGCCACCCTCGCGAACGAGCTCGCCGAGGCGATGCGCGAGGCCCGGGCCGGCGCGGAGCGGATGCGCGCCGTGGTGCGCGACCTCAAGACCTTCGCGCGCATGGACGACGAGCATCGCCGCCCCATCGACGTCCGGCCGCTCATCGACTCCTGCCTGAACGTCGCCTGGGGCGAGATCCGGAAGCGGGCGCAGCTCGTGCGCGACCTCGAGCCGGTGGCGCCGGTGCTCGGCGACGAGGGGCGCCTCTCGCAGGTGTTCCTGAACCTCATCCTGAACGCGGCCCAGTCGATCGACGGCGGGCGCGCCGAGGAGCACCAGGTCCGCGTCGCGACGCGGACCCTGCCCGACGGCCGCGTGGCGGTCGAGGTGCGCGACACGGGCGGCGGGATCGCGCCCGAGCACCTGCCGCGCATCTTCGACCCGTTCTTCACGACGAAGGGGCCCGGGAGCGGCACCGGCCTCGGCCTCTCCATCTGCCACGCGGTGGTCGCCTCCCTCGGCGGGACCATCGAGGTGGAGAGCGCGCCGGGGCGGGGCTCCACCTTCCGCGTCCTCCTCGCGCCCGTCCCCCCCGAGGCGGCGCACCACGCCGGGTTCCCGACGCCGCCGCCGCTGCCGCGCCGCGCCCGCGTCCTCGTCGTGGACGACGAGCCGCTCGTCGGGACGGTGCTCCGGCGGACCCTGGTCGAGCACGACGTCACGGTCGTCGAGTCGGCCCGCGCCGCCCTCGACCGGCTCGCGAGCGGCGAGCGGTACGACGTCGTCCTCTCCGACCTGCTCATGCCGGAGCTCACCGGGATGGACCTCTACCGGGCGGTGGCGGCGAGCCGCCCCGAGCTCGCCGGGCGGTTCGTCTTCCTCACCGGCGGCGCCTTCACGCCCGCGGCCCGCGAGTTCCTCGAGACGGAGAAGGTCGAGTGGGTGGAGAAGCCGTTCGACGTGGCCGCGCTCCGCGCCGCCGTCGCCCGGCACGTCGGCCCGACCGCGGCGGCGTAGGCGCCGCGCGCGGCGGGCGCTAGGATCGATCGGCGTGGCCGCGCAGCGCACGGGACCCCCGCCCCCCGGGGACGAAGACGTCCCGGACGAGCCCGTCCCCCTCCCCCTGGACGGGACCCTCGACCTCCACACCTTCCCGCCGTCGGAGCTCCGGAGCCTGCTCCCCGAGTGGCTCGAGGCCTCCCGCGCGGCGGGGCTGCGCGAGCTGCGGATCGTGCACGGCAAGGGGACGGGCGCGCTGCGCCGCTCCGTCGAGGCGATCCTCGCCCGCTCGCCGCTCGTCGCCTCGTTCCGGACCGCCGGGGAGGACGCGGGCGGCTGGGGGGCGACGCTCGTCGTCCTGCGGTGACCCCGGCGACCCCGGGAGAAGTCCGGCCGTGCGCATCGTCTGGGCATGAAGCTCACGATCCACGCCCATCACCTGACGCTCCCTCCGGACCTCCCCGCCTTCCTGGAGAAGCACGTCACCCGACCGCTCGCCCGGCTCTTCGACGACTCCGCCGCCGAGCTCGAGGTGCACCTCGGGGACGAGCGGCCCCGGCGCGGCGGCGTGGACCAGGAGTGCCGGCTCTCCTTCCGGATGCCCAACGCGCGGACGCTGCACGTCGAGGCGACCGAGGACGACGTCCACAAGGCCCTCCTCGGCTGCGCCGACCGCCTGAAGCGGCTCGTGCGGCGAGAGCTGTCGAAGATGCGGGCGCCGGCGCGCAAGCCGATGCACCGCCCGCTCGGCCGGACCTGGCGCGAGCGCTCGTCGCGCGCCGGCGTGACGCCGGACGGGGATCCCGCCGGGCTGTGAGCGTCACGCGCTGGCGCGCGCCGGCCCGAGCAGCCGCCGCAGGTGGGCGAGCAGCGCCTCGCTCGTGAAGGGCTTCTGGATGACCTCGGCGCCGCGCGCGCCGACGCTCCCGGCGAGGGCCGGATCGTCCGCGTGGCCGGTCATGAAGAGCACCTTCACCCCGGGCTGCTCGGTCGCGAGCCGCAGGGCGAGGTCCGCGCCGTTCATGCGCGGCATCACCACGTCGGTGAGGAGCACGTCGACGCGGCCGCCGCTCGCGCGGGCCGCCTCGAGGGCCTCGGCCCCGTTCCGCCCGGCGATGACGCGGTAGCCGGACCCGCCGAGCACCCGGGCGAGCAGGACCCGGAGGGCGTCCTCGTCCTCGGCGAGCACGACGGTCTCGCCGAGGCCGCGCGGCGCCGGCGCCGGCTGGGCGAGGGCGGCCCGCGCGGCGCGCTCGTCGGCGGCCGGGAGGAACACCGTGAAGGTCGAGCCCGCGCCGGGGCGGGACTCGACCCGGATCGCGCCGCCGGCCTGGCGGACGATGCCGTAGACGGTCGCGAGGCCGAGCCCGGTGCCGTGCTCCTTCGTCGTGAAGAACGGCTCGAACAGCCGCGCCCGCACCTCGTCCGTCATCCCGACGCCCCCGTCGCGCACCGCGAGCGTGACGTACCGGCCCGGCGCCAGCCCGAGATCGGCGGCCGGCGCCTCGAGCGCCACGTTCGCCGTCGCGACCGAGAGGGCGCCGCCGTCGGGCATCGCGTCGCGGGCGTTCACGGCGAGGTTGAGCAGCACCTGGGCGAGCTGGTCCGAGTCGGCGACCACCGGCCAGAGGCCGGGCTCGACCGAGGTGGTGAGCTCGATCCGCTCGCCGATGGCGCGCGCGAGGAGCCGCCCGAGCTCCTGCACCACCCGGTCGAGGGCGAGCACCTCCGGCCGCAGGAGCTTCTTGCGCGAGAGGGTGAGGAGCTGGCGGGTGACGCCGACCGCGCGGCGGGCCGCCTCGACGATCCCGTCCGCGGACTCGCGCAGCCGCGCCTCGCCGGGCGGGAGATCCCGCACGAGCATGTCCGACCAGCCGAGGATCACGGCGAGCAGGTTCGAGAAGTCGTGGGCGATCCCGCCCGCGAGCCGGCCCACCGCCTCCATTTTCTGGGCCTGGCGCAGGCTCTGCTCGAGCTCGCGCCGGGCGCGCTCGGCGGCCTCCCGCTCCGAGACGTCGCGCACGGAGAGGACGCGCAGCGGCCGCTCCGCGAGGACCAGCTCGCCCGCCGAGATCTCCACCGGGAACGGCGTGCCGTCCGCCCGCCGGTGCCGCCCCGGGAGCGCCCGCGCCCCGCAGGGCGGCAGCGGATCGGCGCGCTCCGGGTCGGCGAGCTCGGCCCAGGTCCGGCCCCGCAGCGCCTCGCGGTCCCGGCCGTAGAGCCGCTCGGCGGCCGGGCTCGCGTCCTCGAGCCGGCCCGAGGCGGGGTCCACGAGGAGGATCGCGTCGCAGGAGGTCTCGAACACGCCGCGGTGGAGCGCCTCGCTCGCGACCAGCCGCCCGACGAGCTCGCGCTCGTGCCGCTTCATCGCGACCTTCTCGGCGGCGCGCTCGACCTTCAGGTTCAGCGCCTCGTAGTCCGAGATGGGCTTCGTGACGTAGTCGAAGGCGCCGATCTGCACCGCCTGGATGGCGGTGTCGAGGGAGGCGTAGCCGGTGACGAGGATCACCTCCACGTCCGGCTTCTCGCGCCGGAGCGCGCGGGCGACGTCGAGCCCCGAGCCGTCGCCGAGGTTCTTGTCCACGAGCGCGACGTCGATGTCGCCGGGCTCCCGCGCGCGCGCCACCGCCTCGCGGGCCGAGCACGCGAGCAGGAGGGTGCGCCCCTCCGCCTCGAGGAAGCGGCGGAACACGTCGAGGATCACCGGCTCGTCATCGACGATCAGGATCGTGGCCATGACGGCCCTCCATGCCGAACCGCACCCCCACCGCGAGGCCCGCCGCCGCGAACGCGCCGGGCGCGCCCCCGCCGGCGGCGAGCAGCGACGCCTCGACGAACGGCTCGATCGCGCCGCGGGCCATCCCGACCGACGCGGCGAGGCGGCCCGCCGGCGCCGCCCCGCCGCGCCCGAGGAGCACGCCGGCGCCCGCCGACGCGGTCCAGATCGACCCGCCCGCCCCGGCCCAACGCAGCGACGCGCCGGCGAGGAGGTCGCCCATCACGCCGCCGCGCCCGGTCGCGAGGGCCCCGGCCTCGACGCGCAGCGCGGCGTCGAGGCCGCTGCCGAGCGCGTCGCCGAGGGCGAGGGGCCGCTCGGCGGCGACCGCGCCCGCGGCGGCCGCGAACCGCCCGCGCGGGTCGAGCGCCGGGCCCGCCCGGGCCTCGAGGCGGAGCGCCGGCGCGCCGGGAGCGGCGGCGAGCGGCGGGGCCGGGCCGGCGATCGGGCCGGG
>OBLY010000127.1_pt1 | contig 10874 bp, 10 predicted proteins | sample 1539041 | NCBI WGS metagenome assembly OBLY01 (sample SAMEA2690973, study PRJEB22502) | sediment metagenome | biome: Billabong; feature: Tropical; material: Sediment | place: Australia | collected 2013-05-14 | depth 1 m
AGGTTTCTCCTCACAGGGCCGCCCAGCCACTTTCAACCGGCAGAATTAACTTGGAAGGCGGAGTCATAAAGGGGTGAACTCCTTTATGACTCCGCCGATTGGAGAGGCCGGGTTTGGGAGGCAAGACATGAAAATTCGCTCCATTACCTATTTTTGCAACCCTGGCTGGCCACTGGATGAAAAAAAGCTCCAGGCGGCCGGTGAATTTTTAGGAGTGGCCAAAGCCTCATTCGAGTCATGCGGCTATGAGGTGGAAAGCACCCGCCTGGCGACCGTTCCGTTCTTGCAAATGCTGGGAGCGGACCATTTCGGCGAAGCTGCCAAACTGGCCGAGGCCTTGTCCATCGCCATCAAGAAATTGGGCATCGGCTACGCTGCCCTGGGCCCGGCGGAACCCGAGCTCTTGAATGGATTCCCGGTCATTCCTGAAGCTCTGGCAGCTTCTGAGAATGTTTTCTTCTCCGGCGTCATGGCCGACACCCGCTTTGGTATCTCCATGCCGGCCGTGCAAGCCTGCGCCCAGACGATCGTCCGCTGCTCCACCATCACGCCGGATGGCTTCGGCAATCTCCGTTTTGCAGCCCTGGCGAACGTGAAGCCAGGCTCTCCTTTCTTCCCGGCAGCGTATCACAATCACGACGACCCGGCCTTTGCCATCGCCACCGAAGCTGCCGACCTGGCAGTGGAGGCCTTTACTAACTGCCGCACGGTCAGCGACGGGCAGTGGGCCATGGCCCATGAATTGGAAAAACACACCCAGCAGTTGACCTCGGTGGGAGATATGCTCGGGCAGAAATATTCGATGGTCTTCAGCGGGATCGATTTCTCGCTGGCACCTTTTCCAGACGAAGCGACTTCCATTGGCACGGCGATGGAACGCCTGGGGTTGGCCCGCGCCGGCCTGCACGGTTCCCTGGCCGCAGCCGCCATCCTGACCGAGTGCATCGAACGCGCCCGTTACCGGAGGACTGGTTTCAGCGGCTTGATGCTGCCGGTGCTGGAAGATGCCGTCCTGGCCCAGCGCGCCGCCGAAGGCACCCTGACGGTTAAAGACCTGCTGCTCTATTCCGCCGTCTGCGGTACCGGCCTGGATACGGTCCCGCTGCCGGGCGATACCAGCGTCGAGCAGATCGTCCCGGTGCTGCTCGACCTTTCCGCCCTGGCGCTGCGGCTCGACAAGGCCCTGACGGCCCGGCTCATGCCCATCCCCGGGAAGAAAGTAGGCGAGCCGACCGAATTTATCTTTGGATATTTTGCCAACAGCCGGGTGATGGCCCTGGAGGCCGAGCCACTGCGGTCACCCCTGGGGGATTCGCGCCGGTTCACCCTCGCGCCGAAAAGGCTGTAAGAGTGATTCGGTTCAGTCGAATGAGACGGTGATTCCAAGGGGAATTTCTTGTTATTCCATTGCGCCAAAGATGGAGTGGCTTATACCGGTAAGATATTTCATCTCGAATATGCGGGTTGCTTTCTAAAAAATCGTATTTTGGGGTCGGATGGTCATCCAGAGAAGGAAGGGATTTATGGAGCCTCGCGAAATTCCACAGTCCGTTCGCCGAACCCTGGTTTTGGAGATGGAACGCTGGCTTAAACAAGGAACGATCTCGCCCGCCCAATTCTATGCCTTAAGCCATCAATACGATTTTGATTTCCGGTCTTCGCCTCCACCTGAGAAAGAGTCCAAGTCTCAACTGATTCAAGCGCCCCTCGCGGCGGTCATGCCGCCGGTTCAACCTCCCCAGCCTAAGCCGCATCTCACCCTGGCCCAGACCTTGTTGAGCGAAATGAGCATTAAGATCGCCCTGTATCTGGGTGCATTCTTCGTCATTTCGGCTGCATTGATCCTGGCTGCCCTGGTGGCAGACTTGCGCTTGCCCATCCTGTTGGTTGTTATGGTTCTTTTCGCCAGCGGGGCCCTGGCGCTGAAGCGCCGCCTGCCGCAGCCGAGCTTCATTTTATACCTAGTGTTCTCAGCCTTGCTGCCTATCACCAGCAAGGTCCTGGCGGACTATCAATCCTTCACCGATAGAGCTCTCATCCTTTATTGGCTCTTGATCTTTTTGGGAATGGCCCTCATCTGGGCGTTCAGCACATATCTCTATAAGTCCAGGTTTTTCAGTCTGGCGGCCGTAGTATCTTTCGATGCTGCTTTCATCGCAGCAGGACTTCTGACCGATAAGTACAACCTCGCTTTATTCTTATTCTTCCTGACCCTTTCCAGCCTGGCAGGAGTGGCAGCTGCATTTGCGCTTAAGCGTTGGAAGGGCTGGCGCATGGCCTTGCCTATTTTCGCGCTGGCTCAAAGCCAACAGGCTTTGATCTTGTTAATTACGGTCGTCAGTGCGCTCATCTTTGAAGAAAAAAATCTTCTCTATGCAATCGTCTTTTTTCTCTCTTCAGGATTGGCTGTACTTTGCAACTTTCTTTTCCCCTTTGTTTTATATCCCTGGGTGGCAGCGACGGCGATGGCGCCAGTTGCCTCTATGATTATGGCTCATTTTGACCACAGAACAGGCGCTTTAGGGATTGCTTTGAGCGGTTGGGGAGCCGTTTATACCCTGGCGGGGAATCTCTTCGCTCGAGCCAGGGAGCGCATGCGGGTTTACACGTTGCCTCTGAGTGTGACTGCTATTCTATTGCTGGCGCTTGGCTCAATTTATGGGCTTGTCGAGAATTCATGGATATGCTTTGGCATCTGTCTCGGCGCGGCCCTTGTATTGACTCTGGCACATCTCTTCTACAGACGAATATGGTTATGGACCATTGCCCTCGGTTTTAGCTTGGGAGCTTATCTCAGCTTGTTCTATTCTCTCAGCGGATCGACCACGCCGCCATGGTGTTCCTGGCTTGCAGGCGCCACACTTTTACTCCTGTTGCCTGAATTGATCTTATCTCCGCAAAAATTATCGGTGGCATGGCGCTGGCCCTTGCGCGGCTGGGCCATCCTTACCGGTGTCCTGACCCTGGCGACGGGTCTTGCTCTCTATTTCCAGGGCAGCGAGGCTCAATCCAAAGTCGCCTTGTTCACCCTGGGAATGGTTGCCCTTCTTTATTTCATTTATGCCATCCGGATCCATCAGCCTTGGCTCGGCCTATTGTTCAGTCTTCACCTGACGCTAGCATTGGCACTTGGCCTGCACAGGTATGGAATAAATTCCTGGCTGTCCGCCCTGACTTGCCTGGCAGTCATTTTTTATGGAAGCGGAGTTATTTTGAAGGGATTGAAAATACAAAGCTGGTCGGGCGTATTCCGCTGGAGTGGACTTGGTTTGGGGGGCATTCTCTCCCTGACCGCGTTTGCATATGCCGGCCCCATCCGGGCTTTCGATGTTGCCGCTATCGCTTTCCTTTTTCTTATGGATGTCTTTCGGTATTCCACTTGGTTGGAGATCATTCCTGCGGCCATATTTTCCCTGGCCTTCGGGATGGGCTTGTATGACGCCAGGGTGGATTCTTTCGCCTACTATTCAGCCGGCACAGCCGGGATTTTCCTTCTCCTGGACCTGCTCTATTTGCGCCTGAAAAGACATGAAATCCGCTGGATCACTCCGGGAGTTGGTTTTGTAGCGGCTCTTTTTACTCCCATTGTGGTTGTGTTGCCGCAATTCAAACCCCTCGTAGGAATAATTGTCTGTGCGTCGCTGACGGTCATCTTTTTGGCTCAAGCGCTTTCTTATCGCCGAACCGACATGGGATATTCGGTAACGACATTTTTCACCCTGTCTGTCCTCTTTGTCGATTTGAATTACGCCAACCGATGGCTTTGGTCCATGATCTTAACGGCCGTGTTCTTCTATGGGCTGAGTTTTGTCCTGGATCGTGCCAGGCAGGCGGGCTGGTCTTCCGTCCTGCGTATCAGCGGATTGAGCCTGGCTTCGGTGACCGCCATCTCGGCTCCTCTTGAGAGATCTGGACTGATGGCTTCCATACCGGTCGCGTTGGCGGCTACACTGTGGGCAGTGGAGGCGCTACGCAGGCGGAATGTTTGGCTCGGCTTGCCGGCGAATGGCCTCTATTTGATGTCATACTTCATGATCCTGGCAGCCTTGCGCGTGGACCAGCCTCAGTACTATTCGGTGGGAGCGGCCCTCTTGGGAATGTTGATGCATTACTTGCTCGTTCGCGTCGGCAGCAAGACCGGGGCTTTTCTGATGGGAATGCTTTCACAACTGGTCTTGATCGGCACCAGTTACATCCAATTCGTTAATACACAGAGCCTTTGGTATTTCCTGGTCATGTTCTTACAGTCGCTCGCTGTGCTGGCGTATGGGATCATCATCCGTTCGCGCAGCCTGGTCATTACGCCGATCATTCTAGTCGTAATTGGCGTAGCCACCGCAGTGTTTGGGGCTCTCCGAGGGTTCTCTACCGTCATCCTGGTTGGAACCACCGGCATTGGCTTGATTGTGCTGGGCATTGTCGCGTTGCTTATGCGGGAAAGGATCACCAATCTGCGTGACCTGCTCAAGGACTGGCACGCCTGATCGGTGAAAATAGATCAATCACAGGCTGCCAATGGCAGAATAATAAAACATCCTTGCGAGGGATTCCCTTCGCAAGGATGTTTATTTCAAAAGTAATTTACACAAATAATACTTGGTATGACCTTCGGGGTAATCGTCCAACTTCCCAAAGATCTTGTAACCGCGCTTTTGATAGAAGTCCAGGCTCTGGAAGTCGTGCGTTTCCAGGTTGGCATTCCTGCAGCCGCGTTGGATGGCTATTTCTTCGGCCCTGGCGAGGATAAGTGATCCCAGCCCCTGTCCGCGGTGGCGCCCATCCACCCAGAAGATGGAGATATACAGCCAGTTCCAGGCCGTGTCGCCGATCAGGCCGGCCCTGATGTCTCCATTCTCCCGAACGATCAGGTTCAAGGTCTCATGACGGTCGTTGGGCACCCGCTGGAAGTTGTATTCATTCAGCTTTTCGCGAACAATATGGGAATCTGCTTCTGAGGTGGATAGCTCAATGGTTTCCATGCCTTTTATCCTTGGAGAAGATTCTTATGCATAAAACTCAAGGTTTGAGCGATGATCAACCTGGAGGTTTCGTTATCGTCCAAAACGTCAAACCCATGCTGCCCGGAGGCATGGCAGGTAAATACCACCTTGGCGCCAAGATGAGACGCGGTGCTGACAAAGCGATCGATGGATTCGTTCGTGATGGGGTCATCCAGCGCGGCTTTGGCGAGGAAGAGAGGCGGTAGTGCTGCCGGGTGAGCCTCGAGGTAACGGATGAGCGAATACTGCTGGAAGGTTTGGAGGATGAATTCGCGTTCTTCCGGAGGTGTCTCCGGCTCAATGGTGTCGGCATATTGCTGGAAATCCATTGAGCCGTAATACGCCGCCATGCAGCGGACATAAGCAGGCGGCGCTGAAAAGAATTCCTGCAGATAAGGCACACCCGCCGAACAAGCCCAGATGCACAGGCGGTCTTTATCCACGCAGAGCTCATCCGCCTTCTCACGAACATAATCGATGGCATCATGAACATCGTCGGCCACCTTGTTCCGCCCGGATAGCTTCTGATCGGCGCTGCGATGGTTGAAAGGAATGCCAATTAGACCGGAGACGGCTGCCAACTGCCCCCAGGAAATGTACTGCCCATCATCCTTGACATTCTTAACCAATTCGGCCGGCCCATCTCCGTGGATGAACACGACCGCTGGCAAGGTTTTGGTGAAAGAAAACTCCGCAGGGTAATAAGCATCCAGGAGCAAATCCTCGTTATCCACCGATTTATAGACGATATTGGAATAAACTTGGACATGCTCCATACCAGGGATGGAATAGACGACCGGCAACTTCTTGATCTCGGAAAGGTCCATGCGGCCTCCTTTGGCCCACTTTTCTGATTCCATCGCGGCCTTATTGTTTGTCGTGTTTGGATTCTTCCACTTTCCAGTACTCGCCGGACTGGCGCTGCATTAACCTGCTCCCAACCAGCTCGCGCCGGAGGGTAGCCGTATCCTCGTGGAAGCGGCCGAGGATCTCGTTGACCTGCTTTTCCGAATATTTCCGATCCGGTTGAAACGCCTTGGCCACGTGGCGCAAAATGACTTCCAACTTTTTTCGCTGGGCAGGAATTTCCTTGAGATGACCATCCGGCAAGGTGAAATCCGCCAGGACCTTGCGGTCGTAGGCATCCAGATCCACATTTTGGGCGGCCGCGCTGATCTGCTCGCTGGAGAACAGGCTTCGGGTGGTCTCGCGCAGGGCAGCCTCGTTGAGCTGGTAGATGCTGTAATAGCCCTCCGCCCGGGCGCTGACCAGTTCGACCTCTGCCAGTTTGGAGAGATGGTGGGAGATGGTGGATGGCTTGAGATTGAGCAGCGCAGCCAGCTCTTCCACGCTGTACGGCCGTTGGGCCAGCAGGCCGACGATCTTCAGCCGGCTGGCATCGGCCAGGGCTTTGAAAAAGGTAACCAACTCCTCGCTCATCGCGGCCTCCAATACTTGGAGCCATCCCGCTCGCGGTCGAGCATGCCGGCGTCGAAGAGATAGCGCCGCAATGAAGCCGTGTCTTTGTGGAAGCGCGCCAGGAGCAGGTTGACCTCCCGTTCCGGATAGACCTTACCCGGCTCAAAGGCATTGAGGACATAGTCGAGGATGACCTGTCGGCGGCCTGGGTGGGCGGGAATCTGGAGGATGCTTCCATCTGCGGAAAGACAAGCGGCCAGGATTTTGCGGGCATCTTCTTTCATCATGGAATCGGGGATGTAGGCCGGGCGGCTGCCTTCGAGCTGTTGGCGGGCTAACTTTTCCAAGCCGGCCTGGTCGAGAGTGTAACGATCGTCTGCCGTGCGCAGGACGATCCCGCCTTGCTCCAAGTGGAACAGGTGCTTGATGGTCTCCTGCAGGGAGAGATGGGCAGCCTCGGCAATTTCTGAAGCTTTACGAGGGCCGCGAGTGAGCACACCGACGATGCGCAGGCGATCGGTGTGGGAAAGAGCTTTGATAAAGTCGAGCATGTCCTGTTCGTTCATTATTCACATCCATGAAATTAATTAGATATATATCGAATTAAATATACCAAAAGAAGAATCTCCTGTCAAGAGGCCTGAAAGAAAGCATCTCTCGTTTGATCCTGAATGTGGCTCTTTTTTAAACCGCGATTGAAATCCCGAATGCACTGAATGCGGAGGTCAATTGGGCTTCGGCTCGGAGGAAATATTCGTCAGACAGATATTCCTCCAACCCGTTCTTCCGATAAACCCAATCCGCGTAGTGATAATTCATCCGGTCCAGCCGGACGGAGTCCACTTTGCCTGCCAGCAGCTCAGCCAGACCTTCCACACCCGGCAGCATCGGCGCGATCATGGCGAAGGTACGGATACCGGCCCGATGGAGTTCGTCCAGGGCGCGGAGGCGCTGCGGAATCGGCGGGGCATTCGGCTCGAAAATCTTGCGGATGCTGTCGTCGGCAGTCGTCACACTGAAGCCGGCTTCGAACTGCCTTCCCCGCCGGAGGATATCCAAATCCCGCAGGATCAACGCCGAGCGGGTCTGGATAGTAACGGGCCAGTCATTCTCGGCCAGGATCTCCAGGCATCGGCGGGTGAGCTTGTATTTTCCTTCCAGCGGCTGGTATGGGTCGCAGACTCCGCTGACCCAGACACGGTCCTTCCTTTTTTTGGGAACCTCGACTTTCAAGAGGTCCGGCGCGTTGATCTTCACATCCACAAAGGAACCCCAGGGTTCCTTGTGGCCGGTGAAGCGCTTCATGAAATGGGCATAACAGTAGAGACAGTTGTGCTGGCAGCCGGTATAGGGGTTGATGACGTACGGATAAACCTTCGAGGCGGAAAGGATGGATTTGGCGTGGATTTCCTGAATGATCATGGTGCGATTATAAACTGTCACTCTCTCCATCCCACAGGTTTACTTAACAATCATGACGTAGATCGTACCGTCTGCCTGAGGGATGACCGAAATGGTGATCATAGTGGTGATGTCCGCGCCCTTCATATACATAAGCATCAGCGCGTCGGTGGTGCCTTTTCCGGTGGCAAGGCCCTGCCAACCAAGCTTGGCCATTTCAAGGTCATAATAGGCTTGGACAGCCTCAGTGGTGGTCTTGATGATAAAGGTATAGGAACCGCTATCGCCATTCCCGGCGATTGCCCCGGGCATGATAGGGATGCCTTCCCAGACCTTCAAAGGCTTGCCCGAGGGAGTGGGCAAAACCATGTCTGTTGGCGTTGCAGTCGGCGGGATGGGGGTTGCTGTCGGCACGAGGGTGGCGGTGGCGGTCGGCTCGGGCGTGGAGGTTGATGTAGGAAGGCTCGTGGATGTGGGAGTGGGTGTCTGTGTCGGTTTTGCCAACACTGCGTTGCAGGCCGTTGAAATGGTGAGCAAAACAGCAATAATCAAGACCTTGATTGTTGTTTTCATAATCTCCCTCGCATTTCTGGTTTGGCAGTGATTATTTAGCCGGTTAGCAACCCGCCCCGGTAGGGTCCTGGAGATTCTAGTCCGTTATTTTGAATCAGACGAGCAAAAGAACAGAAAGCATGATAATTCACGCCGTACTTTCATGACCCTGGCGCAAGGTATCAATTTGCGTTAGCGGTTCTTGGTGAATACGACCATGATGAGATTTTTACTGCAATCCTTGGATGTGTCAAAATAGATCTTGTTAGTCAGGGGAAGACCGGTGTTATCGAAGAGCATGATCCAGAGCCCCTGGGTGGAATCCAGCGGGGCATTGCCCAAAAGGATCTCAAACCCGGCGGAGCCATACGCCGGCAGAGGATCATGCCCGCTCAAGACCATATAGTTGATGGGTTTGCCGTTAAGAGTGCCGCTCACCTGGATGGTCTGGAAGGGCAACGACTTCCCGCTGGCATCGACCACCTTGCCGCCGACGCCGAACCATTTGCAGTCCGAATCTGGATGGACACTGGTGCTGGCCTGATAGGTGATCTGGGCGGAAGCCGGCATGGGCGTGGGAGTAATTGTTCCCGTCACTTGAGGCTTAACCGTTTTGGGGGTATCGCTCGGCAGAGGCGTCCACGTGGGGGCCTTGGTGCGGGTGGATGATCGCTGCGGCTGGGCAGCCACGCGGGACGTCGCTGTGGGAAGAGGCAGAGTATCGGTGGGCGTAAAAGTGGCCGTCCGAAAAGCCGTTGGCAGCGGAGCAGGCCGGAAAGGATTTAAGAATGTGGCGGGATTGGTAAAGATCGAATAAAAGTAATAGACCATCCCACAGATGCCGAAAAGGACCAACACTGTGAGGATATCCCAGACAGGTGATTTCCGTTTGACTTTCGGTTCAGGTCGAAGAGCGTAGTTGTCCATCAGTCCTCTCCCGGGGTATGATGATCAAGGTGTAAATACTATTGTACTGATCTTTTGCTGCTGCGCCAGCCAGTCGGCAACGGCCTTCTTTTGAAGAGCCAGCAAGGCATCAGGTGAAAGAGGGTGATCCGGCTCGTGGGCGACCACGAATAAAATATGGTAACCCGTTTCTGTCTGGATGACATCGCTAAACTGGCCCGGCTGCAGTGCAAATGCTGCCGTCTCTATGGCAACCTCAGGCAGATACCCCCGCGGGAACCAACCCAATTCACCTTTCGTGACCGGGTCGTACTGGGCGGCCAGGTCATTGAAAGCGGTACCAGACTGCAATTGCGCCAGGGCTTGCTGGGCGGCATTTAAATTATAGAGCAGAATTTGCCTGACGTGTACCTGTTCGGCGGCGGCTGGAACAGAGGCGGCGAGCTCATCGCGCTTGATGGCGGCGGCCATCTGGCGCTTTAAATCGGCCCGAAAATCCGCGTCGGTATAACCATGTGAATCTTCCCAGGAGGTCAGAGCCTCCACTCCACCCACCTGGGCCGTCAGCGCATCGATGCGGCTTTGAACGGCGGCGTCATTGACCGTCTGGCCTTCCGCCGCCGCGCCCTGCACCAAAAGGAGGGTATCGATCAGGTCTTGTTCCACCGCCTGGACGGCCGCGGTCGGATCGACGGTTTTGCCCTGGGCGGCCTCGGCCTTTTGATAGCGGGCAACGGCGGCGTTGAACTCAGCCGCGGTCAAACCCTGACCGTTGACGCTCAGCACCAGAGGCATGGTCGTTGCCGTGGAGGTGTACGCGGGGGTTGGAGTCACCACTGGCGTAGGGGAGGGTCTGCCGCCGGGCAGAGCCATGGCGCAGGCAGCCAGCGTTGTAGCGGCCAGCCCGACCAGAAAAAGGTGGACCAAAATGCCTTTCGATTCATCTTTCAAAGGGGCCATTGAGAAGATTATACCAATTAAAGAACGAACCCGTTCCTTTGGGAGGAACGGGTTCTTCACGGTTGGGGGACAATTTGCGAGTGTCTAGTAGTCCATTCCGCCGCCGGGGGGCATGGCGGGGGCGGGTTTCTCTTTCTCAGGGACATCCGTGACCAGGCACTCGGTGGTCAGGATCATGGAGGCGATGGAGGCGGCATTCTCGAGGGCGCCGCGGACGACCTTTAACGGGTCGATGACGCCTTCCTTAAGCATGTCACCATATTCGCCGGTGATGACGTTGTAGCCGATGTGTTTGTTGCTCTGTTCCTTGGCCATCCGGCGGACGGTCTCGATGATGACAGCGCCGTCCTGCCCGGCGTTCTGGGCCAGCTTGCGGATGGGGGCCTCGAGGGACTTGCGGACAATATTGACGCCGATGGTCTCGTCCTCGCCGTCCATCTTGACCTTGTCGAGGGCCGACATGGCATTGATAAAGACGATCTCACCGCCGGGCACGATGCCTTCCTCGATGGCGGCGCGGGTCGCCGAGAGGGCATCTTCCACGCGGTGCTTCTTCTCTTTCAACTCGGTCTCAGTGGCGGCGCCCACAAGATCGGAAGAGCACACGTCTGAACTCCAGTCACAGTTCCGTATCTC
>OBLY010000128.1_pt1 | contig 10822 bp, 8 predicted proteins | sample 1539041 | NCBI WGS metagenome assembly OBLY01 (sample SAMEA2690973, study PRJEB22502) | sediment metagenome | biome: Billabong; feature: Tropical; material: Sediment | place: Australia | collected 2013-05-14 | depth 1 m
GAGCCACATCTTCGACCATTACGGCGGCTTTCACGGCCGCCTCGGGAGTTTTTCCGATGGTGAAAACGCCATGATTTTTCATCAAGATGGCGGGGCTGCTGCCGATGGAGCGGAGGATCTCCCGGCCGATCTCATCGCCGCCAATTTTGGCATACGCGCCGACGGGGATGGGTCCGCCGAACTCGTCGCAGATGGCGGTCAGCACCGGCGGGATGGGCCGGCCGGCGGCCGCCCAGGCGGTGGCAAAAGTGGAATGGGTGTGGACGACGCCGTTCACGTCCGGGCGATGGCGGTAGACGTAGACGTGGGCAAAGGTATCCGAGGAGGGCTTGTGCATGCCCTCCACCACCTTGCCATCCAGATCCACTACGACCATGGATTGAGGGGCGAGGTGCTCATAGCGTACGCCGCTGGGCTTGATGACCACCAGCCCGGTTTGCGGGTCGCGGCCCGACACATTGCCGGATGTCCACATGACCAGATTATTCTTGGGCAGTTCGAAATGAAGCCGGACAAGCTCTTCCTTTAATTCATCCAGCATAAAAATCTCCGGTGATTAGATAAATGATATTCGATATCCGAACATGATTGGTCGATCAGTGAATATCGAGGCTCTACGGTAGACCCTCCACGGCGGCCCGCTCGATGGATAATCCCTTTTTGTAGCGTTCCAGGAAGGCGGCAAAACCGGCCACGTCCGCAGGATCAGGAGTGAGGGCGAGGCCTTTTTCATCTGCAAAGACCTTGTTGGATAGATAAGTTTCCAGGGGCTCACCGGCGGTCTTGCGGATCATGTAGGCGCCCAACAAGGCAATGCCCCAGGCGCCGCCTTCCCCGGCGGTTTTCATTACGGACACGGGGACGTTCATGGCCGCCGCCATGACCTTCTGGCCGACTTCGGGGGTCTTGAAAAAGCCGCCATGGCCGAGAACTCTGGCGACCCGGACCTGCTCCTGCTCGAAGAGGATATCCAAGCCGATCTTCAAGGTAGCCAGAGCGGAAAACAGCTGAGCACGCATGAAGTTCGCCAGGGTGAAACGGCTTTCGGGGGTGCGGACGAAAAGCGGACGTCCCTGGTCCAGGCGGGTGATGGGCTCGCCGGAGAAGTAGTTATAGGCCAATAGCCCGCCGCCATCGGCATCGCCAGTGAGAGCCTTTTTGAACAGCAACTCGAACAGGCTGGACTGGTCGACTTCCAGGCCGAGGGCGCCGGTGAACTCATGGAAGACTTCGACCCAGGCATTGAGATCGGAGGTGCAGTTATTGCTGTGCACCATCGCCACGGGTTTGCCGGCGGGCGTGGTGACCATGTCAATCTCAGGATAGACCTTGGTGAGAGGCTTTTCTAGCACGATCATGGCAAAGACGGAGGTCCCGGCGGAGACATTGCCCGTCCGCTCAGCGACGCTGTTGGTGGCGACCATGCCCGTGCCGGCATCTCCCTCCGGCGGACAAAGCGGGATGCCTGCCCGCAACTGCCCGGTAGGATCGAGCAGCCGGGCGCCCTCTGTCATCAGAGAACCGGCAGCCTCTCCGGCCAAGAGGACCTGTGGGAGGACGTCTTGAAGCTTCCAGGGGATGTGTTCCGCCTGGAGACGCTGGTTGAAGAGTGCGATGCTGCGCTCGTCATAGGTATTGGTGCGGCTATCGATAGGGAACATGCCGGACGCGTCACCGACGCCCAGCACCTTTTGGCCGGTCAGCTTCCAATGGACGTAGCCCGCCAGCGTGGTGAGGAAATCAATATCGCTGACATGGGCTTCCCGATTCAGGATGGCCTGATACAGGTGGGCGATGCTCCACCGCTGGGGAATATTGAACTGGAAAAGGTCAGTGAGCTGCCCGGCAGCCGGCCCGGTGCTGGTATTCCGCCAGGTACGGAATGGGACAAGGAGATCATTTTTTCCATCGAAAGCCATGTAGCCGTGCATCATGGCGCTGAAGCCGATGGCGCCCAGGGTTCTTAGCGGCGTATGATATTTCTCCTTAATTTCCTGGCTGAGCGCCCGGTAGCTTTTCTGCAGGCCCTCCCACACGTCTTCCAGCCTGTAGGTCCAGACCCCATTTTCATAGCGATTTTCCCACTCAAAGCTGCCGGAGGCCAGGGGGGCATGGTCTTCGCCGGTAAGGACGGCCTTGATACGGGTCGAGCCGAATTCGACGCCGAGGACCGTCTTTCCACTTTGTATGGCTTTGGGAGCATCCATGGCCACTTCCCTAGCGCTCTTATAACCCTCTGAAGAGGTGGAAGTACAAATCGTTCCAGCGCAGCTCTTTTTTGAACTCAGAGAGCTGCGTATCCGTGCCGATCAGCAGGAACTCCAGGCCGGCCATCCCGGCGAAGTCTTCGAGATATTCGGTGGTGACGGCCTGGCTGAAGCCGGTATGGTGGGCGCCTCCTGCGAGAATCCAGGCGGCGGCGGCCACTTTGAGATTGGGCCGGGGCACCCACACGGCCCGGGCTACAGGCAAATGGGGGAGAGGCTTTTCGGGCGGGACCACATCCACCTCGTTAACCAGCATGCGGAAGCGGTCGCCCATATCGAGCAGGGTGGCGTTGACGGCCGGGCCGGCCGGCACGGTAAATACAAGGCGGACCGGGTCGGCTTTGCCACCGATCGAGAGCGGATGGATCTCCAGGGAAGGTTTCTTTCCACCCAGCGAGGCGCAGACCTCCAGCATGTGGGCCCCCAGCACCTTGGGCGTGACCGGATCGAAATCGTAGGTGTAATCCTCCATGAAGGAGGCGCCTCCGCTCAGCCCGGCGCCCATCACCTTCATGGCCCGCACCAGAGCGGCGGTTTTCCAATCGCCTTCGGCGCCAAAGCCGTAGCCGTCGGCCATGAGGCGTTGGACCGCCAGGCCAGGGAGCTGGGCCAAGCCGTATAAATCTTCGAACGTGGTTGTGAAGGCTTTGAAGCCGCCCTCTTCCAGGAAGAGGCGCATACCGGCCTCGATGCGGGCGGATGCGCGCAGGGATTCGCAATCCTTGCCGCCCGGCAGGAGCTCGGGAGCCAGCGTATACGTATCGCCGTATTCCTGGACCAAACGGTCCACCTGCCGATCCGATACACCATCGACCACCTTGACCAGATCGCCCACCCCATAGCCATTGACGGAATAGCCCAGGCGGATCTGGGCTTCCACCTTATCCCCTTCGGTGACGGCGACCTCGCGCATATTGTCGCCAAAGCGGGCGATGCGGGCGCCTTGCATATCCTGCCAGGCGCAGGCGGCCCTCATCCAAATGGCGAGACGAGCCAGAACATCCTCGTCCTGCCAGTAGCCCACCACCACCTTGCGGGTGAGGCGCATGCGGCTGCCGATGAAACCAAACTCGCGGTCGCCATGGGCCGACTGATTGAGGTTCATGAAATCCATATCGATCTCGGACCAGGGCAGATCGCGGTTGAACTGGGTATGCAGGTGGAGGAAAGGCTTGGTGAGCAGGCTCAAGCCGGCGATCCACATTTTGGCCGGTGAAAAGGTATGCATCCAGGTAATCAACCCGATGCAGCGCGAGGAGCCATTGGCTTCCCGGCAGACGGCGGTGATGGCCTCCGCAGTGGTGACGACCGGCTTGAACACGACCTTGACCGGTAACTTCCCCGAGGCCGTCCACCAGTTGACCATGGTTTCAGAATCCCGGGCGACCTGCTTAAGGGTTTCTTCGCCGTATAAATGCTGGCTGCCAGTGATAAACCATACCTCGAATGCATTGAAATCGATCATAAGAACTCCTATGTGCTCTCACGCTCCACCAATTCGGTGGAGAGCAGAATCGTTTCAGATCGTACAGCTTCTTTGCAATGGATGGCCTCGATCTGCTTGACCACTTCCTGCACCGCCCGGCAACCCAACTCATTATGATTGTGGTTGATGGTGGTCAACGAGGGCCAGAAATAGGCGGATTCGGCAAAGTTATCGAACCCCACCACCGCCAAATCCTGCGGAATGGAGAGACCGCGCCGGTTAGCCACCTGCAAGACGGCCAGAGCCATCTGGTCGTTGGCCACAAAGACGCCATCCATCTCCGGATAGGTCTGCAGCAACTGCTCGAAGGCGGCGCCGCCGCTGGCAGAGGACCAGTTCCCCTCGATCCATTGGCGGTCCTGGACCTTGACGCCGGCTTTTTCCAGCGTTTCCTGCCAAGCCTGCCGACGCTGGCGGGATTCCCACCAATCCAGCGGGCCGGAGATGTGACCGATATGGCGCCTGCCCCGGTCAAGCAGATGCTGAGTGGCCAGCACGCCGCCCTGATAGTTATCCACCGAGACAGTGGTGATATCCTGGCGGGGCTTCATGGTCATGAACACCACCGGGACGGGCACATCATTGAGGATGCTATCCACCCAGCGGCGATTATCTCCCACCTCCGGGACAGCCCAGACGATGCCGTCCACATGACGGGAGAGCAGGCTCTCCAAGAGCGGCTTGATGTCTTCCGTGTCAAAGCGAGGCAGTTCTTCAAGCAAAAGAGCATAATCAAGCTCTTCCGCCATGCTGGTGATGCCATTTAATGTACGCGAAGGGCCCAGATATTTCAACCCTGAGGTGACCACTCCGAGGGCGAAGCTGCGCTGTTGAATCAGGCTGCGAGCCAGCGCGCTGGGATGATAGTCCAGCTCCTGGATGATCTGGAGGATGCGCTCACGAGTTTCAGGAGCCACATCGGGGCGGTCATTGATGACCCGGGACACGGTCTGGGTGGACACCCCGGAGGCTTTTGCCACTTGTTTGATGGTCGCTCGCTTGGTACCATTCATGCCGAAATTCTCATTTTTTCACAAGTAAGCTTATTTATAACCCTTATTTGATAATAAATCAGGATGATTTTTTTACGATCCGCTCAGGATGAGCTCCCGGCGATCGCTTGCATGATCTTGGTGCTGGTGGCGTCTTCCTTGAATTCCGCCACTTTTTTCCTATCCCGCATCACGGCGATGCGGTGGCTGGTGCGCAATACTTCTTCCAATTCCGAAGAGATGAATACGCAGGATTTGCCTTCCTCTGCCAGAGAGAGGACCAGCTTCTGGATCTCGGCCTTTGTGCCCACGTCGATGCCACGGGTGGGCTCATCCAGGATGAGCAGGCGGGGATTCGTAGCCAGCCAGCGGGCCAATATCACTTTTTGCTGGTTGCCGCCGCTCAAATTCTTGACCAACTGGTCAGCGGAAGGAGTGGCGATATTCAGCAGCTTGATATACTTCCCGGCAATCTCGTATTGTTCCGGTTTGCTCAGATATTTGAACCAGCCCAAATTGGCCTGCATCGCCAGGATGATGTTTTCCCGTACCGTCAGCTCCCCGACAATCCCGGCGGCCTTGCGGTCTTCGGGGCAAAGGGCCACGCCATCCTTGAGCGAGCCGAGAGGGGAATGGTCCTTCACCTCCTGGCCATCGATCTGGAGGGAACCGCTGGTCGGTTTATCGATCCCGAAAAGAAGCTGGGCCATCTCCGTACGGCCCGAGCCCAGCAAGCCGGCCAATCCGACCACCTCACCCGCGTGGAGATCCAGGTCGAAGGGTTTCAAGGCGCCCTCCCGCCCAAGGTCTTTGGCTTGCAGCAAGGCTTCTTTTTGGATACGCTGGCTGCTTTCTTTTTTCAGCTTGTTCATTTCGTCCAATTCGTACAGCGACCGGCCGATCATTTTCGAGATCAATTCCAGGCGGGAGAGCGCCTGGGTCGGGTAGGTCCCGACCAGGTGACCATTACGCAGGATGGTGATGCGGTCGGAGACTTCATAGACCTGGTCGAGGAAATGGGTGATAAAGATGATGGCGACGCCTTCGCTCTTCAAGCGCCGCATGACCATGAAGAGCTGCTCGGTCTCATGGGTGTCGAGGCTGGAGGTGGGCTCATCCAGGACGAGAACTTTGGCGGAGGATATTTCGAGGGCCCGGGCAATGGCGGCCATTTGCTGGACCGCCACCGAGCAGGCTCCGAGCGTCTGGGTGACATCCAAGTCGATCCCGAGACCGTGCAGAATCTCTTTGGCGCGGACATTGGTGGCCGCTCGATCGATGAAGCCGAATTTATGCGGCTCCCGGCCGATGAGAATATTCTCGGCCACGCTGAGGTGGGGACAAAGGTTGACTTCCTGATAGACCGTGCTGATGCCCAGTTCCTGAGCATGCTGCGGCGAGCGAATGCTGCCCTTGTGCTCATTGACGACGATCGTGCCGGCATCCGGCTGCTCGACACCGGTCAGCACCTTAATGAGGGTGGTCTTGCCGGCCCCATTCTCACCGACCAGGGCGTGGATTTCGCCTCGATTCAGAGTGAAGTCCACATTTTCGAGCGCCTGTACTCCCAGAAAGGATTTGTAAATGCCTTTCATGGTGACGATTTCGTTTCCAGTCTCGGCCATACTTAACCTCGATTTTGTTAAAAGAGCCTATCCGTAATTTCGAAAGGGAGGCGGCTTAGGTCCGCTTCTGGCGGATATAAAAGATGCTTTGGATCCCGATGGCCACCAGGGTCAAAATGCCGACGCCGATGCGGGTCCACCAGGAGCTGAGGGTGCCATTGAACTGGAGGACGGAGACGATGGTGCCATGGATCAATACGCCAAAGAGGGTGCCGAGGACATTGCCGACCCCACCGGTCAAGGCCGTGCCGCCGATCACCACCGAGGCGATGGAGTCGAGCTCCATGCCGGTGGCGAATTGGCCATAACCAGCCAGGAGGGACATGCTGAAGACAATGCCTCCCAGCGCCGAACAGAATCCGCTGAATGCATAGACCAGGATCTTTGTCCGGGGCACCGGCAGACCCATCAGGATGGCCGACTGTTCATTGCTGCCGATGGCATAGATGGTCCGCCCAAAGCGGGTGAAAAAGAGCAGATAAACGGCCACCAGCAGCATGATCGGTCCGACCAAGGTAGTGGGATAGATATAGGCCTTGGCGAGGAACGGAATATGGATGGGCGTCAGCGCCAACTTCTTGTAAAGTGGATTCTTGATGGAAATTGAGGCGATCGTGATGATATAGGCCATGCCACGGGCGAAGAAGAGGCCCATCAAAGTGGCGATAAATGGCTGGACCTTGAGGACTTGAATGATCCACCCCATGAGAGCGCCCAGGGCGATGCCCATGAGGATCATCAGGGGAATCACAAAGTAAGGGCTCGATCCGCTCCGGAGCATGGCCGCGGAGGCCGCGCTGACCAGGGCGATCACGCCGCCCACGGAAAGGTCGATCCCGCCGGTGAGGATGACCAGCGTCATGCCGATGGAGACCAGGAGCAGGCTGCCGTCGTTAATGAACAGGTTGAAGAACACCTGCGGCTTGCGCATGGCCGGATAGAGGCGTCCGCCGACGAAGTAGACCAGGAGGAAGACCCCAAAGGTCAACAGCAGCGGGCCGTACTTCGAGCCATACTTCGAGAGGAAAAACCTAAGACGCGATGTCTCGTTGGGTGGCTGGATCATGTTGAATACCTCTTTTTCTTCGCTCGAACAATCGATTGATCAACCGGCGGGAATAATCGGAGTAGAGCAGGATGACCAGCAGGACCAACACTGCCTTGGCGGCCATGAGGGCATTCGCCCGCACGCCCAGGCTGTATACGGTGAGGGTGAAGGTCCAGATCACAACCGCGCCGATGGCGCTGGCGAGCATGGAGAAACGGCCGCCGGTCATCAGGGTCCCACCCATTACGACGGCCAGGATGGCATCCAACTCATAATACAGGCCGTTGTTGTTTCCATCTGCGCTGTGGACATAGGAGCTGAGCAGCAGGCCGGCAATGGCGCCGCAAAATCCACAGAAGGCGTAGGCCAGCAATTTGACATTCTTTTCATTGATACCGCTATAGTAGGTCGATTTGGAGTTGATCCCCACTGATTCGATGAACAGGCCGATGGGCGTCTTTCGGACCAATGCCCAGCCCAGGACCAACACCAGTGCAACGATGTAAATCGAAACTGGCAATCCCAGGATATATCCATTCCCAAACCAGAAATATGGTGTGTAGTAGATGGTCATGATCTGCCCATTCGTAATGAGCTGGGCCAGCCCACGACCGGCTACCATGAGGATCAAAGTAGCCACCATCGGTTGGATCTTGCCTCTGGAGACGAGAAATCCATTCCACAATCCGCAGAGCGTGCCGGCTGCCAGGTCGGCCAGGATGATAATCGGCAGCGGAGTGTTGGTTGCGTTTTTGGTCAGGATCGAATTCGAGATGAGAGTATTGCCGAGCGCCGGGTTGATGAGCACGGCGCCCATGGCGGCGGAGATGGCGATCACGGCGCCCACGGAGAGGTCCACGCCGCCGGTGGCGATGACCAGGGTCATCCCAATGGCCACCAGGATCAGCGGCGCCCCGTTATTGAAAATGTCGATGATGTTTCCATACAAATGAGGACCATAGACAGGGTCCTGCATAATGCTGAGCTTGAAAAAAGTGGGTTTCACAAGGGCATTGAACAGCAGGATGATAGTCCAGGCAATTAGCGGCCAGAAAGTCTGGCTGTCACGGAACCGTCTGAAGAATGACTTTTGATTCATAGTACTCCTGCCAAAAGATTACCTGGGATCTGGCTGCCTTTTGTGACAGGGAAGCGGCGAATTGCTTTTTGCCGCTCCCCTGTCGATACGATCCATTCACGCAGAGGTGCTTGGACCTCCAGCGGCGAAGCGGTTTAGTACTGGCGGCTCCCGATCAAGTCGGCGGCCTTGTCCGGATAGTAGACGGTCTCGTTGGTGAGGACGTTCTTATCGATTGACTGGCCGTTCATGATCTTCAGAGCCATGTCAGCCACCTGCGGGCCGAGGAGCGGGTTGCATTCCACATCGGCCTGGAACCAGCCATCGATCATGGCCTGGAAACCGCCGCGGGTGCCATCGACGGAGACGATGAAGAGATCGCCGGGCTTGACGCCGGCAGCCTTGAGGGCTTCGATGGCGCCGAGGCCCATGTCATCATTGTGGATGAAGATGCCCTGGAAGTCGGTGCCGGCTTTGTACTTCTGCAGGAAGGCCTGCATCACCGGGACGGCTTCGGCGCGGGTGAAGTTACCGGTCTGAGAGTCGATGATCTGGATGTTCTTGGCGAGGTCCTTGCGGAAGCCCTCGGCGCGGCCGACGGCTGCGCCGGAACCGGTGGTGCCGGAGAGTTCCAGAATCTTGGCGCCATTGGGGAATTTCTTGTTGAATTCAGCCGCGGCGCGCTGGCCTTCGAGGACCATGTCGGAGCCGATGTGGGCGGCATACAGGGACTTGTCGGCGCTGACGGAGCGGTCCACCACGATGACCGGGATCCCGGCGTTGTGGGCTTCAGTAAGCACCGCATCCCAGCCGTCTTCCACCACCGGGGGCAGCGCAATCACGGAGACGCCCTGCTGGATGCAGGCGCGGACAGCGGAGATCTGGTTTTCCTGCTTCTGCTGGGCATCGGAGAAGACCAGTTTGAAGCCATCCTTCTCCGCTTCGCTCTTGAAGGAAGCGGTGTCGGCCGTGCGCCAGTCGCTCTCAGCACCAAGCTGAGGGAAGCACATGGTCATGTCTTTATAAGTGCAGTTGGGGCCGCAGGCAGCCTCGCCAAAGGGCTTGGTCGCGGGGGCCGGGGCCTGGGTGGCCGGAGCCGGAGCTTGAGTCGCCGGGGCGGGGGCCTGGGTGGGAGTGGGCTTCGCACCGCAGGCGGTGAGGATCATGACAGCCACGACGCTCACGAATAAAACGGTCTTGATGTGACGCATATTCTTCTCTCCTTTTGAAGGTTTTATCTACTTCTCCTTGCGGAGGGTTCGATCAGTGAAAAATCGTTGCAGTATAATGGAGTCGTCGAGTGATGCCTTTGTTTCAGCAAGGGCCACTCATCAGGTCGAAGCGCTTGTTTGGAGACTCCAATCACTAAACAGGCGCTTCTTTTTGTCTTGTTGCAGTCATTTGTTTTCCAGAGTCACCTCCTTTTATTTCCCCAGCCGCAGGAGTGCAATGATCCTGCACTCCTGGGTAGGGAAGCCTCCAATGCAACTGTTCGTTTGCGATATTGAAGTATCTGTTATCGATACCGTTATCGATAACGGTATCGATAACAGCATTATCCCGAATCCGTTATGTCCGTTTCAAGTGACAAATGACATGCCGCGGCAGGAAGAATGTCATATAACCTATACAACAGTAGGCAGCAATAAGGAAATTGGTTTTGGGTTCATCCATCGAATGAAAAAGGACAGGCCGTGCGGCCTGTCCTTTTTTTCCAGATTGAGTAATCTGCCTAACGGGTTTCGCTTTCCTTCCAGGCGGCGTAAATCTCGGTGCCCTCCCCCTTCGCGCTTCTCGCCCGAAATTCCGCACCGATCGATTCGGCGCGTTCGCGCATGATCTTGAGTCCCAGGTGGTCGGCAGTGATGGCGGAAATATCGAACCCACAGCCGTTGTCGGCAATGCTCATAACAACGGTCTCTTCCAATTCCAGGGTCAGGATAATTTGCGAGGCGGTGGAATATTTGATGGCGTTGTTCAGGGCTTCCTGGGCGATGCGATAAAAGGCCACCTGCACATCTGCTGGAAGTTTTCGATCGCCGCGGCAGTTCAAGCGGATTTCGATGCGCGAGCGCCCAGCCAATGCCTCGGTGAATTGTCTCAGCAAGGTCGGCAATGGCACTTCGATGAGGGCATTGGGGCGCAGCTCGACCAGGAGGGTCCGCATTTCCGCCAGGGCGCCGCGGGTCAGCTGGCGCAGTTCCTCCAGGCGGCGGTCTCCCTCGGCGCGGTTCCTGGTCCACAGCTCGGGGAGAACCTCGGCGATCAATGTGGCCGAAAAGAGCGTCTGGGTGACGGCATCATGAAGCTCGCGGGCCAGGCGGGT
>OBLY010000129.1_pt1 | contig 10799 bp, 8 predicted proteins | sample 1539041 | NCBI WGS metagenome assembly OBLY01 (sample SAMEA2690973, study PRJEB22502) | sediment metagenome | biome: Billabong; feature: Tropical; material: Sediment | place: Australia | collected 2013-05-14 | depth 1 m
ATGTATTTATTTCCCGCGACCAGTCAAAAGAAAGCCCAAGGCTTTTTTGCTGTTTTTTAAAAATTTCTGTATTTTCTTTTGTGGCAACTGCCGGATGGATTCCGGTTTTAATCGCATAGTTTTCAGTTGGCAGGCCAAAAGCATCCCAACCCATTGGAAACAAAACGTTCTGCCCCTGCATTCTTCTTTTTCTAGCCACTATATCCAAAGCTGTATAGCTTCGGCAATGCCCAACATGAAGGCCGGCTCCGGAAGGATAGGGAAATTCAACTAAAACATAAAACTTCGGCTTTTTAGAGCTGTCTTTTGCTTTAAAAACTTCTTTTTTTTCCCAAATTTCCTGCCACTTTTCTTCTATTTTTTTAGGTTCGTATTTCTCCATGGCTTATATCATAATATCACAAATCCCTGCGCAAAAAAAGCTTGGCTTTTTTATTTTGGGAGAGGCGAAGCCTCTCCCAACCGGAAGAGGGATTGGGCGTTGAGGGTGGTGGCGGAGGCGACTTCATCAAGGGAAAGGTTTTTTATTTTAGCGATGTCATTTGCGATTTGTTTCACAAAAAGAGGGGTATTCCTTTCTTCTTTATTTTGCCCCAAGTAAGGGCTATCTGTTTCAACAAGCAACCTGTCTAAAGGAGCCTTCTCAATTACTTCTTTTAAATCAAATTTATACATGATGCCATTTATTCCTAAATAAAATCCCATATCCAAATATTTTTGCGCTTCTTTCCAAGTTCCTGTAAAGCAATGGATAACACCCCGATAGTTATTATTTAAAATATTTAAAAGTTCATCGTGCGCCATTCGGCAATGAATAATCGTCGGCAGATTTAATTCTTTTGCAAAATCAAGCTGCTCTGAAAATATTTTTTCTTGCTCATTAAAAAAATCTCCGTAATTTTTAAATTTATCTAAGCCAATTTCGCCTATGGCAACTGCTCTTTTTGATTCAGCTAATTTTTTAAAATTATTTTTATCAAATCCTTCTTGGGCATGGATGGGATGAACCCCTATAGCCGCAAAAATATTTTTATCATATTCCTGCGCTATTTCGATTGCTTTCCGGCTTGTTTCAAAATTCGAACCGACATTTATAACCCAAATGCCCTCCGCAAGGCATTTATCCGCTATTTCTTTCCAATCGGAAGAAAAAGCTTCGAAATTCAAATGCGCGTGAGTATCGATTAGCATATTTAAATGCGAGGAAATAAGGGAATTGCTTTTTCTTTAATTTTCTTTGATGTTTCTGGCATAAACGGCTCAATCAATTCAGCAATTTCATTTGCTGCAAAATTCAAATCGGCTATAACTTTTTTTGACTCTTTTTTATTTTCCCAAGGGCGGGTTTCCTCAATGTATTTGTCGCAAAAGCCAATTAAATTCCAAATTGACTTAAGGGCTTCATTAAATCTGAAGTTTTTCAAAAAATCTTCTGCCTCTTTTCTTGTATTTTTAACTTCATCTTTTATTTTTTTTGAAACACGGGAATCTATTTCAACTTTGGCCTTTAAAGATTCTATTCTTGAAATTAAATTTCCTATGCCCGAAGCCAAATCCGAATTATACCTGTCTTCAAATTTTTGAAAGCTAAAATCGCCATCTTCTGTCGGAGAAATTTCTCTTAATAAATAATACCTTACCGCATCTGCCCCATACTTATTTATAAGGCTGAAAGGGTCAACCACATTTCCCAAAGATTTGGACATTTTTTGCCCGTTTACCCCGATAAAACCGTGGACAAAAATATTCTTAGGCAATTTTAATCCCAAAGATAAAAGCATTGCCGGCCATATGACTGCATGGAACTTCAAAATATCTTTTCCGATGCAATGGACATTTGCAGGCCAATATTTTTTAAACTTTTTTTCGTCGGCCCCGTAGCCAACTCCCGAAATATAATTTGGCAGAGCGTCGCCCCAGACATAAATTACTTGGTTTTCGTCGCCGGGAACCGGAATTCCCCAATATTTTCCTTTCGACCTCGAAAAGCTTACATCTTCCATATTCTCAATAAAGCCCAAAACTTCACTTTTTTTTGCTTCCGGTATAATTTTAAATTTTTCTTTCTTGATAAGGCTTTTTATTTCTGAAAGATATTTTGAAAGCTTGAAAAAGTAATTTTCTTCTTCAACTAATTCGGGCTCTTTTTGATGAATCGGGCATTTTCCATTAATTAATTCTTTTTCAGTTAAAAAAGCTTCGCATCCAGCGCAATATAATCCTTTATACCTTTTTTTATAAATATCTCCGTTTTCCTGAAGCCTGAGCCAGATTTTTTCAACAGCTTTCCAATGTTCTTCGCTGGTAGTGCGCAAGAAATTGCTGTTTGAAATATTTAAGGCATGCGCTAAATTTTTAAACTTTCCCGAAATTTCATCTACAAAATCTTGAGGGGATTTCCCCGTTGCTTCGGCGGCTTTTTTTATTTTTAAACCATGCTCGTCTGTTCCAGTCAGAAAAAAAACATCTTCTCCCAAAGATTTATAAAACCTGGCTAATGTATCTGCTTGAGTAATTTCTAAAGCAAAACCAATATGAGGAGCCGCATTCGCATAAGGAATACTGGTTGTAATATAGAATTTTTTCATAATTTAAATCAAAATTGCTTCCCTGTCTTTTTTCTTTTGCAAAAATTCTTTTAAAAATTCAAAAAGGATTCCAAAGAGAGGCATAGCCAAAATCGCCCCTAAAAATCCCCACAATTCCGCGCCTACCACTAAGGCCAGCAAAACTAAAACTGGCGGCAAGCCGACAAACTTTTTCATAAGCAAAGGAGAAATAACATTGTTTTCAACTTCCTGAATAAGAATGAGCGTAATAATAACCAGAATCCCTTTTATTGCCGACACCGGAAAAACAATCAAAAACAAAATAATGCCGACTGCCAATGGGCCGATATAAGGCACGAAATTAAAAACTCCGGCAAACAAAGATAAGGTAAAAGGATATTTAGCTTCAAAAAGAAACAGCGCAACATACGACGCAAGCCCCACAAATAAGCACCCAAGCAATCTGGCTCCAAACCATCCTGAAACTTTCTTCTGGCATCTTTCCCAAACTTCAGAAACTTTTGCCTCATAATTCTTGGGGAAAAGCAAAATTAAAGTCCTTTCAATGCCTTTCTCTTCCAAAGAAAGAAAAATAGCCAAAGTAATTACGAAAAGGCTGGTAAATATTCCTCCGAAGAATCCCGAAATGGCAGAAAAAACATTCTTTGATATTCCTTGAAAAGTCTTTTGCAAACTTGCTAAAAAAGTTTCGACATTCTTAAAAGTTTCAAAGCCCAAACTTCTCATTAAAGGAGAAATTTTATTGAAGTATTGGGGAAAATTATCTAAAAAATTCTGAATTTCATTTATAAATATCGGCGCCACCAGATAAATTAAAATTCCTAGAATTCCAAAAAATACAACATAAATCAAAAGCGCAGCTAAGGCCCGAGGTATCTTTTTCTTTTTTAAAAAAACGATTGCCGGTTCAAAAAGCAAAGAAATAGTCACGGCAAAAATAAACCAGATTAAAACCTGCCTTATCCGGAATAACAAATAAAAAACCGCCACGGCGATTGAAAGCTTTAAAATTGTTCTCCACGAAATATCGCCCAATTTATCACTCATATTATAATTTTAAAATATTTTCAAAATCTTCTTTATTTTGGAACGGGCCGATTAAGGAAAGATTAAGTTTCTCTGGTTTAAAAATATCTTTTGAAACCTTGAGAATATCATTTACGCTTACTTTATTTATTTTTTCAAATATCTTTTCAGGAGTTAAGATTTCTTTTTCTAATAATTCCTGGGAGCCATAAAAGGAAGCCAAAGCGTCGGAAGACTCTAAAGACAAAGCCATTTTTCCTTTAAAATTATCTTTTACTTTTTTTAGCTCTTTGGCTGAAACCTTTATTTCTGTAATTTTTTTATATTCTTTTAAAATAGCTTCTATTGCCTTTTCGGCTTTTGAATTATCTACGCCCGCTTGAGTTACTAAAAATCCCGAATCGGGGTCGGTTGAAATTTCTGTGCGAACATAATATGCCAAACCCAATTCTTCCCTGACTACCGTAAATAAGCGGGAGCTCATCATTCCCCCTAAAATAGAACCCAGCAATTCAAGCGCATATTTTTTTGGATGAAATGAATTGTAAGCCCGCACGCCCAAACAAAAATGTGTTTGGTCGGTTTTTCGGTTTTCTAAAATCAATTGCGGTTTGCCTTGATTTTCTAAAACTTTCGGCTTTTTGAATGTTTTTTTGTTTGAAATTGAAGAAAAATATTTTTCTATTTTCTTGATTATTTCTTTTTCATTTTGGATTTCGCCTGCAACGCAAACCACCGTGTTTTTGGCATTATACTGGTTTTCCCTGTAATCAGCCATTTCCTGCCGGGATATCCCCAAAACGCTTTCTTTTGTTCCGGCAATATCCCAACCTGCGGGCTGGTCTCCATATAAAACTTTCGTCCACATTTCTTGGACATGCGAAGTCGGGTGGTCATAATACATATTTATTTCTTCCACCACCACTCCTTTTTCTTTTTCAATTTCTTTTGCATCTAACCTGGAATTTAAATATATATCTGAAATAACATCCAGGGCCAAATCAAAATGTTTTGAGTCTACTTTAGCAAAATAACCTGTATAATCTTCGCCGGTAAAGGCGTTATAAACCCCGCCCACGCTATCCAACGGCTCGGCAATATCCAAATGAGTTGGCCGCTTATTTGTGCCTTTGAACATTAAATGCTCAAGTAAATGTGAAATTCCATTTATTTTTTTATTTTCGTATTTTGAACCGGTTCCAACTAAAACCAAACAAGTCACAGCCTGCGTCCCCTTCTTCGGCGCCATTATAATCCTCAACCCATTTTTTAAAGTTGTTTTTCTAAACATAAAATTAAATCTGTTATTTTTATTCTTTCCTGATTCATGGTGTCGCGGTGGCGGACTGTCACAGTATCGTCTTCTAAAGTTTGAAAATCGATTGTTATGCAAAAAACAGTTCCTATTTCATCTTGCCTTCTGTACCTTCTGCCGATAGACCCGGACGAATGATATTCTGACATAAAGCATGGGCGGATTAAATCATATACTTCTTCCGCTTTTTTAATTAATTCGGGCTTGTTTTTAACTAAAGGCAAAATGGCAACCTTTATCGGAGCCAATTTTTTATTTAATTTTAAAACTGTCTCCACTTCTTTTGTTGATTCGGTTGTTTGAGTTCGCCCCCCCCTTACTTCTTGAAAAGCCTCGAGCAGGAAAGCAAAAAGGCTTCTGTCGGCGCCAACCGAAGTTTCAATTATGTTTGGATAAAATCCATCCACGCTTAAATCCTGGCCGGAATGTTTTGAGTGATTAGATAAATCCCAATCCCCTCGATTATGCACTCCTTCAACTTCTTTCCAGCCGAATGGGAAATTATACAAAATATCAACTGCTCTTTTTGCATAATGCGCCAATTCATTTTTCGGCACCTCGTAGGTTTTTAAATTTTCCTTTGCAATGCCTAAATTATAATACCAGTTTAATCTTTGCTCTAACCAATAATCAAATAACTTATCGGCGTCTTCGGGTTTGCAAAACCACTGCATTTCCATTTGTTCAAATTCGCGGGTCCTATAAATAAAATCTTTGGGAGTAATTTCGTTTCTAAAAGCTTTGCCTATTTGGGCAATCCCAAAAGGCAGCTTCATTTGATATGAGTTCAAAACATTTTTAAAATTAACGTAAATTCCCTGGCAGGTTTCGGCCCTCAAATAAGCAATTGAACTTTCGTCTTCCACCGGGCCGATAAAAGTTTTCATCATTAAATTAAACTTTTTGGGTTCGGTTAACTCGCCTCCGCAATCCGGGCATTTCGGTTTTTCCAAAAGGTCTTTTCTAAATCTGTGATGGCATTTTTTGCATTCAACCAATTCATCCGCAAAGCCGGCTGTTAAATGGCCAGAAGCTTGCCATATTTTGGGGCTCATTAAAATAGCCGCGTCCAGCCCCACAATATCTTTTCTGGTTTTAACCATCTCATCCCACCAGGCTTTTTTAATATTATTTTTCAGCTCAACCCCCAAAGGGCCATAATCATAGCAAGAGCCGAAGCCTCCATAAATTTCTGAAGATTGGAAAATAAAACCCCGCCTTTTAGCAAAAGAAACTATTTTTTCCATTAAATCATTTTCTTTTTTCATATTTATGGAATTTCAACTTGGTCGAAAGCTTTTTCTATAGACAATTCTGTCCAACTGTCTTCCCCATCCATGCGGATTTGGTCAAGCAAAGGGTTTCCGGACCTTGAATTTGTTTCTGCTTGAAAGGAAATCGTGATTGGGTCGTTTGAAACCCCTGTTCCTGCGGGCATATCGCCCACCATCCAAACAATTTCCCGGCTGTCATTATCAAAGGCAAAATTTGACGAGCTTTCTTGCGGAGAAATCTGGCCAGTAAGTTTTACATTGGGCGGGAGAATTGCTTTTACCTTTACATTCTTCATATCGTTTGAAGAATTCTTAGCAAGCCAATTTATAGTATAAGTCGAATTGCTGTCTTTCGAAACTTCAGAAACAACCGCTAAATTTGAATTAATTTTTGTTTCAAAGGTTTGTTTTATTTTTGAAATTAAAACAGTGTCTTTTACCAATCCATTTTTCTGCAAGTCGTTTTGGTTCCACCCATCCTTCAGATTTATCCAAAATTCAACCGTTCCCTCCTCTCCCTGGTCTAAAAATTTTAAATTGGGAACGCTTCCCGAATCCCAAACTATTGTATTGTCTCCAGATTTAAATTGGCCGTCGGAAGATTTGATGCTTCCCAAATCATACTCGCCACCGTCCAAAGTCACCGCCAAGAATAAATTGGTGAAAGGTTCTGTTCCAAGGTTTCGAAAAGAAATTTCATAATGCAAAAGGTCTCCAGGCGAAGCCGTATATCCTGCTTGCCCATTTATTTTCTGTGAAATCGAAAGATTTGGGCGCACAATTTCAACTTCCTGGCTTATATCTTTTAAAGGAATAAATTCTCCATCGCTCCGCCACATTCCCAATTGGGCATTGAAAATTCCATGGTCGCCAAGCTCGGCCGCCATTTGGCCCGAAATATCTATTTTTCCGCCTTCGGCTTTATTTAAAAGGGGAACATCCCATTCGTTTTCATTCTGGCTGTTTGGGTCGCTTTTTAAAAATTGGAATTTATCCGGATACTGTATTTTTACAGTTAAATCGGAAAGCGGATAATTTAAAGCTGAATAATAATCAATTGAAAAGTCGAATTTTTTATTTGCTTCTATTTTTGAAGGCAAATCAAAATCAAAAGTTAAAGGAACCGGCTTTATTTTAGTTGTAAAAGTGGTTTTTGATTCATACCTGGCATTTAAATTTTTGGGCTGATAGCTTAATTCCACACTGGCTTTTTTTAAATCTCCTTCTTTTCCAAAAAGCCTGCCTTTAAAAGTATAAGTTTTTTCTTCTCCAGGATAAATATCTCCTATTTTATCCGAGCCGACTTCCTGCCGGCTTATAAAATTGCCGTCCACCATTGTGTTTTCGGGGTATTCAAAAATAATTTTGGGCTGTTCCAGCCGAATATTTCCATTATTTTTATATTTAACCGTATACTCAACCTCATCTGCAAAATTAGCTTCTGAAGGCCCCAAAATTTCCACTTTCAAACTATCTTTTGAATAAGCATTGCGGCTCCAATACCAATAGCCCAGCCCTCCCAGGATTAAAAATAAAATTATAAAAAAAAGGAAAATTTTTTTAAGCATGATTAGTTTGATAATAACACCCGTATCCCATTATGGCAAGCAAATCTTTGTTAAAATTTTCGAGTTTGCAGTTCTCAATTCCCAATAAATTTTCAGTCAATAAATTCCAAATCTTTTCATCTTTTTCAGGCTCTTTGACTAAAGAATTCAGGGTTTCAGAAATTTTAAAAGCATTTTCTGAATAGCCTAATTTTTGCAAGGCAATTGCATCGGTAAGAGTTTTATAGTTTTTTCCCTGAATAAATTCGATTTCGGACAAATAAAACAAATTTATGCCTGCCCTTAATTTTGAATTTATTTTTCTTATCGACCGGCCGAGAATATTTATTTTGCCAAAATCTTGCGTATAAATTGAAAAAAGCTGGTCAGCTTCGCGCAAATCCTTCTTTGCCAAAACAAATCCTTTTGTCCTATAATGCACCGCCATTATTTTTTCCCTGATTTGTCTATTTTATTTAAATAATCTATTTGCCTTTGGAAACCTTGTTTATCTTTATATGTTTTGGCCCACATTCTTTTTTCCTCCAAACCCTTAACTGCTCTTTTAACTTCTTCTCTTGAAATCGTATTGCCAAATTTTTTATACGAAAGGGCATCGCTCTCAAATTTAAGCCGCTCCTTTTGAGAATATTTTCCATAAGAGCTTCTTCCCGGAACAAGCCCGCTATCTTTGCGCAAAGCTTGGCGAAAAGCCGACCTCGAAACCGGCCTATCAAACATTTTTGCAGGTTGCGCTGGTTTTGGGGCAGCTGGTTTAGGAACTGGCCTTGGAGTGGGCCTTGGCGCCAGCCGCCCAAAAATCAAATCATTAAATATTCCCATAAATTTTTAAAATATATTTATTATTATTTATATTTATTTCTTTTGAATTTTCGATTGAATCTTTAAAAATATATTCTTTGGCGCGGACTTCTTTCAAAATAGCTTCGGGATTTTCTAGTTTGTAGTTTGATTCAATAATCACCAAATCATTGGGAGTTAAGCCCATTTCTTTCCTTAGTCCGTTTATATTGCGAATTAATTCACGCAATTCCCCTTCTTTTTTCAATTCATCCGATATTTCAATATTTAAAACCAATTCTTTCCCAAAATTTATTTCTTTGACATTTACTTCATCTTTAATTAATTCCAGCATTTCTTCGCCTAATTCTTTATTCATAATTCTTAATTCCTGCAGTGGCTGCCTGACTTTAATTCCCGCCTCCGCCCTTTTTGCCAGCCCCTGCGCCACAATTTCCCTAACCTTTTTCATTTCTTCTTCCAGCTTTCTGTTAATTAGCTTTTTGTTTGGTTTGGGATAATCTTCCAAATGAACCGATTCCTTTTCTCCCCCTAATTTAAAATATAAATCTTCGGCGAAAAAAGGAGTAAACGGCGCCGATAACTTTGCGATTTTATTTAAAACATAAAATAAAGTTTTGGAAGCTTCTTCGTTTTCATCTCTAAAGCGCTGGCGGGACCTTCTTATATACCAATTTGAAAGCTCATCGGCAAAATCCACCAAAAGCCTTGCTGAAGAAACAATATCGTACTTATCTAAATTTTCGATAATTTTAAAATTTAAATTTTCAATTTTCGAAACAATCCACTTATCTAATATATTTTCAGAATTTTTAATTTTTAAATTTAAATTTTTAAATCCATAAGTTTCATAAAAGACATATGACTGATAAAGAATATCAAAGAACTTGCGATATAAACTCGCCAAATCTTTAAAATCAAATTTTTTTGATTCGCCAGCTGAATTCAGAGTGTAAAAATACATCCTTGCACAATCGGCTCCAAATTTATCTATCACTTCCTTCGGGTCGACAATGTTCCCTTTTGATTTAGACATTTTTTGCCCCTTCTCATCCAAAATCAAACCAAGACAAATTACGTTTTTATAAGCCGTTCCCTTGCCAAGCAAAGTTGAAATTGCCAGCAAAGTATAAAACCATCCCCGGGTTTGGTCCAGCCCTTCTGAAATAAAATCGGCGGGAAAAGCTTTGGGATAATGATGCGCCGCAAAGGGCATTGAACCCGAATCAAACCAGCAATCGATTACTTCGGGCACTCTTTTCATTTTGTTTTTGCATTTCTTGCAATCAAAAAATACTTCGTCAATATAAGGTTTATGCAAGTCAGGGGGCTTTTGCCCGCCAAGCTTTTCCAGTTCTTCAATCGAGCCAATCACTTTTAGCTCGTCGCATTTTTCGCATTTCCAAATAGGCAAAGGCGTGCCCCAATATCTTTCGCGCGACAAATTCCAATCCTTCACCTCTTTCAGCCACTCGCCAAACCGCCCTTCCTTTATATATGCCGGCTCCCAATTTATCTTTTCCGCATTTTTAATTAATTCTTTCCTGACTTTTGACATATTTATAAACCAGGAACTTTTGGCATAGTAAAGCAACGGCGTTTTGCATCTCCAGCAAAAAGGATAATCATGCTCATAAAATTCTTCTTTAAAAAGCGAATTCCTATTTTTTAAATCCTCTATAATTTTTGAATCTGCATTTTTTACAAAAATTCCAGCCCAATTATTTAAAATATCCTTTTTGAATTTCCCCTCTTCATCTACTGTATGCAAAACCGGCAAATTTTCTTTTTTAGCAACTTCCATATCATCTTCTCCAAAAGCCGGAGCCATATGCACAATTCCTGTTCCGTCTTCTAGCGAAACAAAATCAGCTGGAACAACAAAATAAGCTTTTTTATCCGGCTTCAGAAACTCATAAAGAGGTTCGTATTCCAAACCCAACAGCTCCTTCCCTGAATATTCTTTTATTATTTTAAAATCATTTCCCAAAACTGCGCCCGCCCTTTCTTTGGCTAAAATCAAGAATTCTCCGCCGACTTCAGTTTTTATATATTTAAATTTGGGGTTTACCGCCAAAGCCACATTGGCTGGCAATGTCCATGGAGTTGTTGTCCAAGCTAAAAAAGAAGTTTTATCCTGGCTTTTTAATTTCAATTTAACAAAAATTGAAATTTCTCTTACTTTTTTATAGCCTTGCGCCACTTCGTGTGAAGACAAGGATGTTCCGCACCGCGGGCAATAAGG
>OBLY010000130.1_pt1 | contig 10792 bp, 5 predicted proteins | sample 1539041 | NCBI WGS metagenome assembly OBLY01 (sample SAMEA2690973, study PRJEB22502) | sediment metagenome | biome: Billabong; feature: Tropical; material: Sediment | place: Australia | collected 2013-05-14 | depth 1 m
CGACCACCGAGATCTACACTCTTTCCCTACACGACGCTCTTCCGATCTTGAATTGGCCTATCCTCCTGGTCACGGATCGAGCCGACCACGCCCTCCAGCTGCAGGATGAGCTGGCATTTTGGCTGCCCGAAACCCCCCGGTATATATTTTCCGAACCCAATCCCTTGTTTTATGAAGAAGCCGCCTGGGGAACCACCACCCGGCGGGAACGGCTCCAGACTCTGACCGCACTGGCGGCGTACCATCTGCCCTATGCGGAGAAACCAGCGGTTGCGCCGGTCATTATCACCTCCGCCCGGGCCCTCATGACCCGCACTCTACCGCGCCGGGATTTCCTCAAGGCTAGTAAGCTGCTCAAATCCGGTCAGACCATCGCTCCAGGGACTTTATTGGAAACATGGGTCAACGTGGGATATCAACCCGCTGATACGGTTTTGGAACCAGGACAGTTTTCGCATCGAGGCGGGTTGCTGGATATTTGGCCGCCTTCCGAGCTCAATCCAGTGAGACTGGATTTCTTCGGCGACGAGATCGATACGATCCGGCGTTTTGAACCGGGCTCCCAAAGGACTGTGGATAAACTGGACTCCATCCTGGTCACGCCTGCCAGGGAATTCCTCCTTCCGGCGGAGAGACCGGCCAACGAAGAACCGGCCTATTCTGAATTTCACATCCCGCTTCTCCACCCGAACCCCGCCAGCTTGCTGGATTATTTGCCTCAAAATGCCCAGGTCTTGGTGGACGACCTGAGCTTGCTCGAAAGCGCTGTCTCCGAGATCGAAGAGCAGGCGGTTAAATTCCGGGCGGAATCGATCGCCGAGGGGACGCTGTCGGAAAACTTTCCTGTGCCGTATATTTCGTGGTCGGAATTGGTGGACATTCTGGAGGCCGATCATGCCCTCGAGCTTGGCCATTCCACCGCGGAAGAAGCCCGCGAACAGGGTCAGGAAGAGTCCCTTGCAGCCAGTTTCCATGCGATCGAGCGGTTTGGCGGGCGGCTGAAACCTTTCATCGAATACCTGAACAGGATCACCGCCGAACACAATCCGATATATATCATTTCGAGGCAATCTTCCCGCCTGGAGGAGTTGTGGGCCGAAAGGATCACGGAGGCGGGGCAATCCTTTCCAGGCGGTCATGGACTATCCATCACCTTCATGGATGCTTCCTTGTCCGAGGGGTGGGCGCTCGCCTCAAGGTATCCGGATGTAGATCAGCCAGTCACCAATTATCTCATCACCGATTCGGAAATTTTCGGCTGGGAGCGGCCCCAGCCTCGCCAGCGGCCTCGCCCAGGTGCCGAAACCCCTGAGGCCGCCTATTCCGACCTGCAGCCGGGTGACTGGGTCGTCCACGTGGATTACGGGGTGGGCCGCTACGTCGGCTTGGTACAGCGCACTCTCGAAGGCTTGGCCCGCGAATTCCTATGCGTCGAATACAAGAATGGCGATCAGATCTTTGTGCCTATCCATCAGGCCGACCGGCTCACCCGCTACATCGGCCCGGATGGCTCCCCGCCATCGCCAGGAACACTGGGGACCCAGGAATGGCCTGAGACGAAGCGGCGGGTCCGCGAAGCTGTCCAGGAAGTGGCTCGCGACCTGCTCGAGCTATATGCCCGCCGGCAGTTGGCCCAGGGGTTTGCTTTCAGTCCGGATACTCCCTGGCAGGGCGAGCTCGAATCCAGCTTCCCCTATGTCGAGACGGAAGACCAGGTCAAGGCGTTGGTGGATATCAAACGGGATATGGAAACGCCCCGGCCCATGGATCGCCTCTTATGCGGTGACGTGGGTTATGGAAAAACGGAGGTGGCGCTACGAGCCGCCTTCAAGGCGGTCATGGATGGGCGCCAGGTGGCTGTCCTGGTGCCGACCACGGTCTTGGCTCAGCAGCATTATGACACCTTTCGACAGCGGTTGTCGGCTTTCCCGGTGACCGTGGAGATGCTGTCCCGCTTCCGCTCGCCCCGTGAACAAAGTCAGATCCTCTACGCTTTGGCGGAGGGCGGCATCGATATTGTCATCGGCACGCACAGGCTCATCCAGCCCGATGTGGAGTTCAAGGACCTGGGCCTGGTGATCATTGATGAGGAGCAGCGCTTTGGGGTCACCCATAAGGAGCACTTCAAGAAGCTGCGGACCGAAGTGGATGTGCTCACCTTGACCGCCACGCCAATCCCGCGGACGCTGTATATGGCCTTGACCGGCGTGCGGGATATTTCCAACCTGAATACGCCTCCGGAAGAGCGCCTGCCGATCGTGACCCACATCGGTCCTTATTCCCCCAAGCTGGCCCGCCAGGCCATCCTGCGCGAGCTGGAACGCGGCGGGCAGGTCTTCTTTGTTCACAACCGGGTCCAAACGATCGACGCCATGCGCATGCACCTGGATCAGTTGGTGCCCGAAGCTCGCGTGGCTATCGCCCATGGCCAGATGCCGGAAAATGAGTTGGCGGCGGTCATGCACCGCTTCAATGCCGGTGAAGTGGATGTCTTGCTTTGTACCACCATCATCGAATCGGGCCTGGATATCCCCAATGCCAATACCCTGATCGTCGACCGGGCTGATGCCTTTGGGCTGGCGCAGTTATATCAATTGCGTGGCCGGGTCGGGCGCGGCGCATCCCGAGCATATGCCTATTTCTTCCGCCACCGCAAACTCAGCCCCACGCCGGAAGGACAGGAACGTTTGGAAGTCATTGCCGAGAACTCCCAGCTTGGAGCCGGCTACTCCATTGCCATGCGCGATCTGGAAATGCGCGGCGCCGGGGAGCTGCTGGGCAGCCGCCAATCCGGGATGATCGCCGCCGTGGGATTTCATTTATATACCCGCCTGCTGGCTGGGGCGGTCAAACAGATCCGCTCAGGCGGTCAGGTGGAAGGCCTGAAGATCGATAAGGGGATCGCCGCGCTGGACGCTGTTCAGCCGATGGGTTTGCCCGTCAACGTGGATTTGCCGCTCGCCATTGGCATACCCGCGGAATATATTAGCGATACGAGTTTGCGCTTGCGTCTATACCGGCGTTTGGCAGATTTGACGGATGAGTCGGCTCTGGAAGCCCTGGAGGAAGAATTCACTGACCGGTTTGGGCCTCTCCCCGAAATGGTGACCAATCTGTTCTATCAAATGCGGGTGAAAATGAGGGCCGAAAAAGCCGGCCTTGTTTCCGTTGGCATGGAAAGCGGCCAGATCGTCCTCCGCTATCCGCCTCCGCCCGAGGGTGTGGAGATCAAGCGTTTGCCAGACCTGGGGCCGGGCGTGCGGGGCGGGAAAAATGCTTATTGGTGCACCTTTGGGAAGGAGCCGGACTGGCAGGAACGGTTGCTGGATGTGCTGGCAAATCTCCCAGAATCTTGAACCCCATTATTAACACCAAACTCCACCGACCAATTGGTCGGTGGAGTTTGGTGTATTTCAGCATTATTCATCCAGTTCGGTGTGGCGTCCGTCGCAGAAGGGTTTATTATTCGAATACCCGCACCGGCAGAGCGTCACCCGGTTGCGGACCTCATAGACAAATCCATCCGCGGATTCGATCGGGATGCCACCGCGGACCCAGATGGGACCCAATTCGCATTCCACCGGGTCAATGACCAGGCCTATGGAAGGCTCGAATTCCGGTTCGATCAGTTTTCCATTTTTGTCGTGTAAAACCAACCGGCCCGCCGGGCAGTCGAATACTTCCTGCACAGCGATCTTCTTTGCCTCGGGATCGTTGGACGCGCGGGTATTGTCCCATGCGCCCCCGGCCCGGTCGCAAAAGCGGGCATTGGCGCAGAAGATTTTGGCGTCGGTGAGGATCAACTCTGGGCCAACCGTTTTCGGTTCGATGTGGGTTTCGAAGGGTTCACGGCTGGCCGTCTCGGTCCCATCGAATTCAATCTCATTGTGAGTCCCATCGCAGAAAGGCTTGCATTTAGACTTGCCGCAGCGGCACAGATCATATTCTTCTTGCAGAGGATATTTTTTCCCTTCCTGCCAACCTTTTGAAAGCCCCTGTTCATCAGGGATGAGGATCAGTTCAGAGAGTGGGACGCTTCCATAAACGGTAAGAGGGCCATCCTCGCAGATCTTGATTTTCATCCGATCGTTTTTCTTGGTCATGACTGGCTTGTTCCTCGTTCTTTATGGATTCAAGTTAATCATACCTCTTATTTAATCGCCAAACCTTCGATAGAACCAGGTTTTGACAAGCTGGGTCAGGATCACATATGCGACCAGCATGCCCAGCAGGAACAACCAGTAAAGCGGTGGAAGTGGGACGAAACCGAGCCATCCTGCCAGAGGCGAGTAGGGCAGATACGCTCCGATGGCCACAATGAACAGGGAGGTCAGAATCAAGGGTTTGCTGGCCCGGCTCTGAAGGAACGGAATTTTATTTGTCCGGATGACATGGATGATCAACGTCTGCGTAAAGAGAGACTCCACAAACCAGCCGGTATGGAATAGGTCCGCGTGGGTAAAGCTGCTGAAGATATACAGCATGATGAAGAACGTGGCATAATCAAAAATGGAGCTGATCGGGCCGATGAAAAGAATGAACCGGCGCAGTTCGCCGATGGCCCATTTGCGCGGGCGGGTGAGCCACTCTCTATCCACCTCGTCGGTCGGGATGGTGGTCTGGGAAAAATCATAAAGCAGGTTATTGGTGAGCACCTGGATGGGCAGCATGGGGATGAAAGGGAGCAGCAAGCTGGCGCCGAGCATACTGAACATATTGCCGAAGTTCGACGATGCCGCCATCTTGATGTACTTCATGATATTCCCAAAGACCCGTCTCCCCAGCTCTACGCCGTCTTTCAGGACCAGCAGGCTGTTTTCCAGCAAAATGATATCGGAGGATTCCTTGGCGATATCGACGGCGCTGTCCACCGAGATGCCCACATCGGCGGCTTTGAGCGCAGGCGCATCATTGATGCCATCGCCCATAAACCCGACCACATGGTCCTTCGCCCGCAGGGCCTGGATGATCCGCTCCTTATGGGACGGTGATAATTTCGCGAACACCGTGGTTGTTTCCGCGGCCTGGGCGAGCTGCTCCGGCGTCATCGGCTCGATATCCGGTCCCAGGAGAATGTGTTCCACCGGCAGGCCCACTTGCTGGCAGATGGCGGCTGTGACCGTGTCATTATCGCCGGTCAGGATCTTGACCGCGACGGCATACCCCTTGAGCGTCTCCAGGGCTTGCGAAGTCGTCTCTTTGGGCGGGTCCAGGAAAGCCAGGTATCCCAGGAGGGTCAGGTCAGATTCATCTTTGACCGAGTAATGGGGGGTATCGTCCGTGCCGGGAAACTTCCGATACGCCACCGCAATGACCCGATAACCCTCCGCGTTCAATTCGTGGACCCGCATTTTGCGATGTTCATCGTGTTCGGCAGTGACCTCAAGGACCTCGCCATTGATTTCCACGTGGGTTGAAAGCTGCATGATCTCTTCGACTGCTCCCTTGCAAATGAGGGTTTGCACATTTTCGTTATCTTCCAGGATGACCGACATCCGCCGGCGCTGGAAGTCGAAGGGCAGCTCATCGATCTTATGATAAGTCTCCTTGAGCTTAAGCGACGAGGCCAGGTCTCCATGGTCCAAAATGGCCTCGTCGAGCAGGTTCTTCAGCCCGGTTTGAAAATAACTGTTCATGTAGCCGTAGTCCAGCACCCGTTCGCTGGGGTTGCCGCGCACATCCAGATGCTTTTCAAGCACGATCTTCCCTTGGGTGATGGTGCCGGTCTTGTCCGTACACAGAATGTCCATGGCCCCGAAGTTCTGGATGGAGTTCAGCCGTTTGACGATGACCTTCTTCTTCGACATGGCGATGGCGCCGGTGGAGAGGTTCACCGTCACGATGGCTGGCAGCATCTCGGGGGTCAACCCGACTGCAACCGCCAGAGCAAAGAGGAAGGCTTCGATCCAGTTGTGTTTTGTCAAGCCGTTGAAGAGAAACACCAGCGGGACCATGACCGCCATGAAGCTGATCATCAGCCAGGTGAACTGGTTGATACCCTTATCGAAGCTGGTCTCGATCCTTTGCCCAACAATGCTCTTCGCCAGCATGCCGAAATAGGTGTTGGCCCCGGTCTGGAGCACTACGGCCTTGCCGGTGCCGCTCTCGATATCCGAGCCCAGGAAGCATAGGTTGGGCATATCCAACGGGTTTGAGTCGCTATTTTGAGGGACCGTGGCTGTTTTTTCCACCGGCATCGATTCGCCGGTGAGGGCAGATTGGTTCAGGAACAGGTCCTTGGCGGTGAGCAGGCGCACATCGGCGGGAATCATGTCTCCCGCGGAGAGGTTGACCACGTCTCCCGGTACCAGGCCCGACAAGGGAATATCCAGGCTCTGCCCCTGCCGGATGACGGTGGCCTTGGTGCTGACCATCGCCTTGAGTTCCTCGGCGGCGTTATCCGCCCGGCTTTCCTGGATGTACCGCAGGACCACCCCGAGAATGACCATGAAAAGGATCACAATGGTCGTCCGCAGGTCACTGGTCAAATAGGAAATGATCGCCAGCGCCACCAATAGAACCACCAGCGGATTGCGGATATTGTTCCACAGCCGGCCCGGCCAGGAACTTTTCTTTTCCCTGGCAACCTCGTTTGGGCCGTATTGTTGCAGTCTTTTTCCTACCTCTAAAGGTGAAAGACCCTCCAGGGAGGTTCCCATCTGAGCGAGGACGGAAGCATCATCTTGACAGGCTAGCTGGATCAATTTCTGTGAAACCTGATTGGCCGCGGTCCGGTCCGAGGGCAGTCGGTGGGCGGGCCTGGCTTGAGTATATGCCATTTGATTAATCTCCCAATTTGGATAAGTATAGCACGGTATTCATTCTTCCTTTGAGCCCGCAACAGCACCTGCCTCCCATAGTTCCTCATACAAATGGGTGTTTAGAAGGATATAAGAATATTCCTTGGAATGTTGATGATTCGAGGGATTTATTTTATACTTGTATAATACGACATTGTTTATTCTAATTATTCCAATTCACAATTCCGCCAATTGGGAATAGAAGAAAAAGTTTCAGTTGGCGAAAATGCAAGAATTATTCTATATAAATGTTGATTCTATGAGAATATGGATTTTCCATAAGGTGGTCAGATGGATTGGAAAGACCGTTTCCTCTATCCCATTCTAGGTCCCGTATTGAAAGCCGGCTTGTGGCTGGTCAGTCGGACTCGCCTGCCGCAGGTCAATGGGCATTTACACCTTGGCGGTCTCCAAAAACCCGTGGAAGTATTGAGGGATCGATGGGGGATTCCCCATATGTATGCTCAAACGTCCCTGGACGCCTTGTTCGCCCAGGGATTCGTTCACGCCCAGGAACGCTTTTGGCAAATGGAATTTACCCGCCGGGTGGTGGCCGGCCGGCTGGCGGAAGTGGTGGGAGAACCGGCATTCCCAGTGGACCAGGCGATGCGGGCGGTGAGCCTATATAAAACAGCCGAGCGGGAGGCCGAGATTGAACCCGGCTATTTTTGTGACCTTCTCAACGCCTACTGCAATGGGGTCAACGCCTGGCTCGACCAGGCCATCTCCAGCAAGAAGCTGCCGGTGGAATTTGTCCTGCTCGGATATACCCCTGAACCCTGGAGTGTGAAGGATTCGCTGGGCTGGGGCAAGATGATGGCCTGGATCCTCGCAAGCAACTGGCAGTCGGAGTTGTACCGGCGCCTCCTGCTGGACCAATTGGGCCGCGAGAAGGTCGAGGAGTTGGAAATCGATATCGACAAGGAATGGGCAGTAGTCCTGGACCTGGGACTGGCCATGGGCGGCTCCAAGATTGGTGAATCCCTGCGCCCCTATATTGCGCCCGGATTGGAAGAGGGGGTCGGGAGCAATAATTGGGTCCTGCATGGCAGCCGGACCTCCACGGGCAAACCCTTGCTCGCCAATGATATGCACCTGGAATTGACCACCCCGGCGATCTGGTTCGAGAACCATCTCGTTGGCGGTGAGTTCGATGTTACCGGGGTGAGCCTGCCGGGCGTGCCCATGGTCATCGCCGGTCATAACCGGCGGGTGGCCTGGGGCTATACCGATAGCGTTCCGGATACACAGGATTTGTATGAGGAACACCTCCGGCCTGACCCACACGGCGGTTGGGAGTACGAATACCGCGGCCAGTGGATTCCTGCGGAGGTGCGCCTGGAAAAAATACTGGTGAAAGGCGGGAGCCCTCGCGAAGAGGAAGTCATCGTCACCCGCCATGGGCCGGTGATTAATTCCTTATTCAAGGAGGCTTTCCCCACTGTGCCGCCTATGGCTTTGCGTTGGACAGCCTTGGAACCGGACCACAGCTTCCAGGCGATCCTTAAAATGAATATCGCTCGCTCCTGTCGGGAATTCCACGAGGCCTTGCGGGAATTTGATAACCCCTCCGAGAATGTGGTTTATGCCGATGTGGATGGGGATATCGGCTATACCATGAACGGACGAGTCCCCATCCGCGCCAAAGGCGATGGGACGGTTCCGGCTCCTGGCTGGACGGGCGAGTATGAATGGACCGGATATATTCCGCTGGAGGAGCTGCCGCACCTGGAAAACCCGCCGCGTGGATATGTGGCCACCGCCAACAATCAGGTCCAGCGGCCGGATTTTCCCCATTTCCTCGGCCGCGATTACCTCGTTTCGGAGCGGATCGGGCGGATCATCGAGCTGATTGAAGCCCGCCAGAAAATCGACCTCAGCTATATTCAAACTATGCAATATGATCGTATAGCCATCAGTTCTCGCCGAATGGCCCAGATTCTCGGTTCTTTGGAAGCCTCCGGGCTGGATTTGCAGACGATCGTGGAGCGGATGCGCCGCTGGGATGGACGGTTGGATGTTTCGGATACGCTGGCCAGTGTCTTCGAAGCCACCGTCCGGCAGGCCGGCAGCCTGTTGATCGACCATCACTTCGGCGAACTGGGCAGACGCGCCAGCGGCGAGGGTCCCTTTGCCGGCCAGTGGCCTGACCACCTGTGGGAATTCTTTTTCCGCTTGCTAGACCAGCCGGAATCGCCCTGGTTTGACCTGGGTCATGGCGAGAAGCGCGACGATGTCCTTCGGCTGGCTCTGCGCCAGGCAGTGGATTTCCTTAAGGCAGAGCTCGGCCCGGATATGGCCCAATGGAGTTGGGGCCGGCTGCACCAGTTAACCTTCAACCATATCCTGGGTAGCCGGAAACCACTGGACCAGGTCTTTAGTATCGGTCCTTTTCCCATCGGCGGGGATGGCAACACGGTGGCGGCATCCTTTACAAGTTTCTGCAATTTGAACCATTGCCCGGTGGTCGGACCGCCCTATCGGTTCATCGCCGATCTGGGTGACCTTGACCATTGCTGGGGTGTGCTGACTCCCGGGCAATCGGGTCATCTCGCCAGCCGGCATTATGACGATGGGGTGAAGCCTTGGCTGGAGGGCACCTACCATCCCATCCTCTTCCGCCGGGATGAGATCGACGCCAACCTGGAGGAGCGCCTGGTATTGGATCCAGTATAAGAAGAAGAAAGGTGGGGCAGACCTCATGTCCGCCCTTATGAAAGAAAGGGATGAATTATGCAAAAATATGGAAATGGCGATGGTCAGTCCGGTGTGAAAGCCTATGAGGTCGGCCATCATTCGATCACTTTGGAATTCAGCGATGGAGATGTCTACCGCTATACCTTTCAAAGCGCCGGCAAGGAAGTGGTCGAATACATGATCAAGTTGGCCCAGGAAGGGAAGGGCTTGAACACGTATGTATCCCGGCGGGTGCGTGCAGCCTACGCCGAGAAATTAAAGTAACTCATCCCTTCCAAACGATGCGGTGGCTCGAATAATTCCCTCTGCCGAGGGCATTCGCCTTTTTGCCTGACCCGGTTGCAGAGGCCGGCGTCTCTATATCTCCAAACTGGAACAGGAAAAGAGTGCATCGTCATCGACGGGCTCTTTCATCTTCAGCTATAATTTGGATGGAAATATTCATATTGGAACTTAATTCCCATATATCAAGTCTAGAAAGGGAGGAACGGAAAAGACTGTAAGGAATTTTGTATCGAGGAGAAACGGACATGAAAAGAGCCATGATCATCTTATTTCTGGGGGGAGCCCTGGTCCTCTCCTCCTGTAATTTGCCCAATCACACAGGAACGGTTCAGCCGCCTACGCTTGCGTTTGATACTAAGGTTGCACTGACCTTGACCGCGGTCCATCAGGTTCAGTTAAGAACACCTTCCACGACCGGCGTCCCTGTGACGCCAACGGATACCTTGACGCCCACCGGCACATTTACGCAAACATTAACCCTTGAACCTTCCCTGACGCCGACCGCGACGTATACGGTGACCCTGACGAAGACGGATGCCCCAACGAAAACACCCATCCCCAAGCCTGGGACCATCGAAGGCAGCATCTCTGGATATCCATATGGTTCGCTGCCCAGCCTGGCTATTGTAGCTTTCCAGCAGCAGGCGCCGTACAACTGGTCCTATTGGATTACCGCTCCCGGGACTGCATTCTTTTCCATGACTAGCGATTATCTGCTCCCAGGAAAATGGCTGGTGGTCGCCTATGACGCCGACGGTCACAGCGGGGGTTGCCCGGCCCAAGTCACCGTGATAAGCGAAGAGACAGTGACATGTGACATCACCGATTGGTCCGGTTCGTATCCGCCCAAACCTTCCGGGGTGCCATTTCCCTGATCGATCCTTGCGAGAATAAAGAGACCGCCGTGAGAGGCGGTCTCTTTACTTGTTGGTCATGGAGTGCAGGCTTTCGCCTGCATGCTTTCTTCGTTCACCACGCCGGACTGAGGCTGCCTTGCGGACTCCGCCAGT
>OBLY010000131.1_pt1 | contig 10703 bp, 5 predicted proteins | sample 1539041 | NCBI WGS metagenome assembly OBLY01 (sample SAMEA2690973, study PRJEB22502) | sediment metagenome | biome: Billabong; feature: Tropical; material: Sediment | place: Australia | collected 2013-05-14 | depth 1 m
ATCGCGCTCATCGGGATCATGCTGCTCATCGGGATCGTGAAGAAGAACGCGATCATGATGATCGACTTCGCGATCGAGGCGGAGCGGGACGAGGGGCTCTCCACCCGCGACGCCATCCACAAGGCGTGCCTGCTCCGGTTCCGGCCGATCATGATGACCACGATGGCGGCGCTGCTCGGGGCGCTGCCGCTCGCCCTCGGCAGCGGCGCGGGCGCCGAGCTGCGGCGCCCCCTCGGCATCACGATCGTGGGCGGGCTGCTCCTGTCGCAGCTCCTCACCCTCTTCACGACGCCGGTCGTGTACCTGGCGCTCGACCGCTACTCGCGCCGGCGCCGCACCGCCCGCGCCGTCCCCGCGGCGACCTCCGTCCCTCCCCAGCTCAGCCCGAACCCGTAGGGGAAGAGCGGGTCGTACCCGGCGTCGCCGCGGTGCAGCCCGACCTGGGCGGCGGAGCGGGGCCAGCTGATCGGCAGCGTCCCGGTCGGCGCGAAGTCGCCGAAGAGGACGTCGGTGATCCCCTCCCCCTCGCTGCCCGGGAGCCACGCCGCGACGAGGGCGGCCCAGCCCGGCAGCAGATCGGTGACGACGAGGGGCCGACCCGAGACGACGATCACCACCGTCGGCACGCCGGACCGCGCCAGCGCGGCGAGCGTCGCCCGATCCTCCGCGTCGAGGCCGAGGTCGTCGCTCCGGTCGCCGAGCCACTCCGCGTAGGGGGTCTCGCCGACCACCGCGACCGCCACGTCCCAGCTCCCGTCCGCGCCGAGCCCGTCCCGGTCGAAGCCGACCGTGGTCCCCGGCGCGACCGCCGTCCGGATCGCGTCGAGCACCGTCGTCCCCGGGATGATCGCGCCGCTGCTCCCCTGCCACGAGATGGTCCAGCCGCCGGCCTGGTTCCCGAGATCGTCGGCGCTCTTCCCGGCGACGTAGATGCGCGGGGTCGTCCTCGCGAGCGGCAGGATCCCGTCGTTCCGGAGCAGCACGAGCGACTCGCGGACCGCGCGCCGCGCGAGCTGGCGGTGCGCCGCCGATCCCACCGAGGCGAGGCCCGCGCGGTCCGCGAACGGCCGCTCGAACAGCCCCAGCTCGAGCTTCTTCGTGAGGATGCGGCGGACCGCGTCGTCGATCCGGTCCATCGGCACCCGCCCGGCGGTCACCTCGTCGCGCAGCGTCGCGATGAAGGACCGGTAGTCGTCGGGGACCATCACGAGGTCCACCCCGGCGTTCACGAGCGAGCGGACCGCGAGCGGGTAGTCGCTCGAGATGTCGGCGGTGCCGCCCCAGTCGGAGACGACGATCCCGTCGAACCCGAGCTGCCCCTTGAGCAGGTCCGTGACGAGCGGCCGGTTCGCGTGCATCGGCACGCCGTCGACGCTGTTGTGCGACACCATCACCGCGCCGGCCCCCGCCCGGAGCGCCGACAGGAACGGGGGCAGGTGGATGGCGCGGAGCTCGGCGTCCGAGATCGGCGCGTCGCCGCCCACCGCCCCGTCGACGCCGCCCGCGGTGCCGCCGTCCGCGATCCAGTGCTTCGCCGTCGCGAGGACCGACGCCGGGCCTGCGCCGAGCGCGGCGCCCTGGAGGCCGGTGACGTACCCGCCGTACGACGCCGCGATGTCCGGCTCCTCCCCGAAGCTCTCGTAGGTCCGCCCCCACCGCTCGTCGCGCGCGACCGCGACGGACGGCGCGAAGTCCCACGCCACCCCCGTCGCGGCCAGCTCCTCGGCGGTGGCCCGGCCGATCTCCTCGACCAGCTCGGGATCGCGCGCCGCGCCGAGGCCGAGCTCGTGCGGAAAGACCGTCGCGCTCCAGGCGTTCGCGTGGCCGTGGACCGCGTCGACGCCGTAGAGGATGGGGATCCCGAGGCGCGACGAGAGCGCCACCCGCTGGTAGCCGTCGACCATGTCCGCCCACGCCGCCGGCACGTTGACCTCCGGCGTCGCGCCTCCGCCGCTGAAGACCGATCCGAGGGCGTAGGTGGCGATGTCCTCGTCGGAGGTGAGCGCGCGCCGGTCCACCGCCGCCATCTGCCCGAGCTTCTCGTCGAGGGTCATCCGGGCGAGCAGGTCCGCGACGCGCGCGGCGATCGCTGGCGGACCGGCGGACGAGCCGCCCCTCTCCGCGCCGCCGCAGGAGAGCAGCAGCGCGGCGAGGGCCACGGACGCGCGGAGGTGCGGTCGGCGCGTCGCCGGCGAGCCACGCATGCACGGAAATGTGCGTGCACCCGACGGCGGCGCGCACGGCGGGCACGCACGGCTTCGCACGCCAGCCTGTGGCCCGCGTGGCGAGGCGAAGGCCCGATCGATCCACTCCCACCCGGGGCGGGAGGGCGCCCATTTGACGCATGCGGGGGCCCCCGCACGGAGCGTATGATCGCCGTGCGGGTGGGGAACCGATGATGGGCTCTGACGGAGGGGCGGCGGTCCGTGGACCGCCGCTCGAGCATGCATTCGCCGAGGCGCTCGACGCGCTGCAGGACGGGTTCCTCGTGCTCGATCCCGGCTGGCGCGTCGCGTTCGCCAACCGGACCGCCGCGGACCGGCTGCGGATCGACCCGAGGGAGATCGTCGGCGCCGTCATCTGGGAGCGGTTTCCGCAGCTGCGCGGGACCGCCATCGAGTCGGCGTACCGGCGCGTCATGCAGGAGCGGCAGCCGCTGTCGCTCGAGCTCGGAGGCGCCTTCTCGGATCACTGGTACCGGGTCGGCATCTCGCCGTGCGGGCCGGGCATCTGCGTCCTCTGGACCGACATCACCGCCCTGAAGCGCGCCCAGCAAGCGCTCGAGGCGCAGCTCGCGGCGCGAGAGCAGCTCGCGCGGATCGCCGCGGCAGTCCCGGGCGCGATCTGCTCGTTCGAGCTGCGCCCCGACGGCACCTCCTGCATGCCGTTCGCGGCGGAGGGCATCGAGGACGTGTACGGCATCGCGCGGGAGGCGCTGGCCCGGGATGCCGGCCCGCTGTTCGCCGCCGTGCACCCGGAGGACGCCCCCGCCCTTCAGCACTCCATCGTCGCCTCGGCCCGCGACGGCACGCTCTGGCACGCGGAGTTCCGGTACCTCCATCCCGGGAAGGGGCTCCGCTGGATCGAGGGGTGGTCGGCGCCCTCCCGCCGTCCGGACGGGACCGTGATCTGGCACGGGTACGTGACGGACGTGAGCGACCGGAAGCAGGCCGAGGCCTCCCTCCAGGAGAGCGAGCGTCGCGCGACCGCCCGGGCGGCGGAGCTCCAGGCCGTCCTCGACACCGTCCCGGCCGTCGTCTGGATCAGCCGCGATCCGGCCGGCTCGGTGGTCGACGGGAACCGCTTCGCGGCGGACCTCCTCCGGCTGCCGGAGGGCGCGAACATGTCGATCACCGCGCCGCCCGGCGCGCGGCCCACGACGTTCCACGTCTTCCGGGACGGCGTCGAGCTCACGGGGGACGACCTGCCCATCCAGGCCGCCGCCCGTCACGGGACGGAGATCCGGGACTTCCCCCTCGACCTCGTGTTCGAGGACGGCACCGTCCGGCACCTGCTCGGCAACGCCGCGCCGATCCGGCAGGGGGACCGGACCGTCGGCTCGGTCGGCGCCTTCCTCGACGTGACCTCGCGGCGCGGCGCGGAGGAGCGGGACCGCGCCGCCGCGGCCCGCGACGGGTTCCGCCTGCGGCTCGCGGACGCGCTCCGCCCGCTCACCGACCCCGCCCAGATCAGCGCGACGGCGTCGCGCCTGCTCGCCTCCTTCCTCGGCGCGGACCGGGTCGGGTACGGAGAGGTGCGCGGCGACGAGGTCGTCGCGGCCGACGACTTCCACGCGCCGGGGCTCGCCTCCGCGGCCGGCCGGCACCGGATCGCCGACTACGGCCCGACGGTCGCGGCGGCGATGCGGGCCGGCCGCACCATCGTGGTCCACGACGTGGCGGCGACGGGGGGCGACGACGCGCGGCTCGCGATGTCCGTCGCCTGGTCCATCCGGGCGTGGGTGAACGTCCCGGTGCTCAAGGGCGGCACGTTCGCGGCCTGCCTCGTCGTCGCGCGCTGCGCCCCGCACCGCTGGTCCGACGAGGAGGTGACGCTCCTCGAGGAGGTGGCGGAGCGGACGTGGGCGGCGGTCGAGCGGGCCCGCGCCGAGGCCGCGCTGCGCGACGAGGCGCGCCGCAAGGACGAGTTCCTCGCGGTCCTGTCGCACGAGCTGCGAAACCCGCTCGCGCCCATCCGCAACAGCGTCTACGTGCTCGCCCGCTCCGCGCCGGGCAGCTCCCAGGCGCTCCGGGCGATGGAGGTGCTCCGACGCCAGACGGAGCACGTCACGCGGCTCGTCGACGACCTCCTCGACGTGACCCGCATCTCGCGCGGCAAGATCGAGCTCCGGCGCGCGCGCGTCGACCTGCGCGCGGTGGTGCGCCGGACCGGCGAGGACCTCGGCTGCCTGTTCGCCGAGGCGGGCGTCGCGCTCCGCGTCGAGCAGCCGGCGCGGCCGGCCTGGGTCGAGGCCGACCGGACCCGCGTCGCGCAGGTGCTCGCGAACCTGCTCCAGAACGCGGCGAAGTTCACGCCGCGCGGCCGGGCGGTCGCGGTCTCGATCGAGGTGCGCGAGGGCTCGGCGCTGCTGCGCGTCCGGGACGAGGGGGTCGGGATCGAGCCGTCGCAGCTCGGGCGGATGTTCGAGCCCTTCACGCAGGCCGACCAGGGGATCGCCCGGTCGAAGGGCGGCCTCGGGCTCGGCCTCGCCCTCGTGAAGGCGCTCGTCGAGCTCCATGGCGGGACGGTCTCGGCCCGCAGCGAGGGGGCCGGCCGGGGGGCGGAGTTCACCGTGGCGCTGCCCTGCTGCCCGGAGATCGGCGCCGAGCGGGAGCGGGCGGTCTCGCGCCCCGGGGCGCCGCTGGACGTGCTCGTCGTCGAGGACAACGCCGACTCGGCCGAGACCCTGGCCGACCTCCTCACGATTCTCGGGCACCGCGTCCGCGTGGCGACGGACGGCCGCTCCGGGCTGGCCCTCGCCCGCGCGCTGCGACCGCAGGTCGTCCTGTGCGACATCGGGCTCCCGGACCTCGACGGCTACGAGGTGGCCCGGGCGATCCGGGCGGACGAGGGGCTCCGCGGGACGCGGCTCGTCGCGCTCACCGGCTATGCGCTGCCGGAGGACCGGCAGCGCGCGGTCGACGCCGGGTTCGACGCGCACGCGGCGAAGCCGGTCGAGCCGGACGACCTCGCGAGGCTCGTCGGCGGGTGAGCGCCGCGCGGGCGCGCAGCCCCGCGGCTCGACGCCGCAGGGCGAATCCGGCGTGCCCGCGGGGAGTTGCAGGGGGCGCGCACGCCCGGGAAGGGTTCGCCCGCTCGCGCGTTGACCAGACGTGCCTGCGCGTACGCTCGCGGGGTTCGCCGCCGCGGTCGCAGCGATCGTCGTCGCGGTGGCCGCGTACTTCCTCGTCGCGACGGACCGGAACCGCCGGGCCGCCGAGGTCGCCCGGCGCTCGGAGAGCGTCGTCGCGCTCCAGCGCCTGGACGACGCCCTGGCGCGCGCCGACGCGGAGCAGCGGGGATACCTGCTCACGCACGAGGAGCGCTCGCTCTCGGCGTACCGGCGCGCGGTCGCCGACGTCCACGCGGAGCTCGACCGCGTGCAGGCGCGGCTCGACGCGGGGCGCCGGAGCGGCTCCGGCGACGCGCTCCCGGCGCTCGTCGACGCCAAGCTGTCGGAGCTCCGCCACGTCCTCGACGTGCGCGACGCGGACGGGTTCGCCCCGGCGCTCCGCGAGCTCCACGCCGGGAACGCCGGGTGGCTGACGGACGCGATCGAGGAGATCCGGGGCGAGCTCGAGGAGACCGAGCGCGCCGCGCTCGCCGACCGCCGGCGGGCCTGGTTCGGGCTCACCGCCCTCGCGGACGGGATCTTCCTCGGCGCCAACCTCGTCCTCCTGGTGCTCGTCACGATCGCGGGGCTCGCGGCGCGCGCCGAGATGCGCCGCCGGGAGGAGCGCGCGCGGGAGCGCCTCCGGATGATCGAGCTGCAGGAGCGGATCCTCGGGATCGTGAGCCACGACCTGCGGACGCCCCTCGCCGCGATCCAGGGCGGGGCGACGCTGCTGTCGCGGGCGGGGCTCGCGCCGGGGCCCGCGCGCGTCGCGGCGCTGGTCGACTCCAGCGCCCACCGGATGGAGGGGATCATCCGCGACCTCCTCGACTTCACCCGGACGCGATCGACGCTCGGGATCCCGCTCTCCATCCGCCCGAGCGACGCGGGCGAGCTCTGCGCGCGGGTCGTGGACGAGGCGACGCTCGGGGGCGGCCCGCAGCGCATCGAGCTGCGCCGCGACGGGGAGCTCGCGGGCGAGTGGGACCCGGATCGGCTGGTGCAGGCGATCGGGAACCTCGTCTCGAACGCGCTCCGCCACGCCCTCCCCGGCACGCCCGTCCGGATCCGCGCCGCGGCGGACGGAGACCACGTGCGGATCGAGGTCGAGAACGACGGCGCGGCGATCGCGCCGGAGGCCGTGCCGTCGCTCTTCGATCCGTACCGGCGCGCGGCGGGGAGCGACGGCCTCGGCCTCGGGCTCTTCATCGTCCGGACCATCGCCGAGGCGCACGGCGGGACGGTCGAGGTCGCCCCTGCCCCACCACCGGCCGTCCGGTTCGTCGTCCGCCTCCCGCGGCTTCCGCCGGAGCGGCGCCGCGACGCCGGCCCGGAGCGCTACTGGCAGCCGACCCGGCCCGACGACCGCTCGCGGGCGCAGCAGGCGCGGGCGCGCTGATCGGCGCCGCGACCGCGCGCGCGGCCGGGAGCGCGGCCGCCTCGCGTCGGCGGCGGGGCCACCGCGGCCACATCCGGTCGCGGCCATCGCGCGACTCCGGTACGCTCGGGACGACCGGAGGGGTGCCGGCATGTCGCAGTGGGTCCTGTGGATGATCCTGACCTGGGTGACCGGGAGCCCGCTCACGGCGCTCGGGGTCGTCCTGCTGCTCTGGTGGCTCGGCGATCGCGCGACGTTCCGCGTCCTGCCCGACCCCCTCCGCGGCCTCGGCCGGCGGCGGCGCATGGGGGCGCTCCGCGCCGCCCTCGCCGCGAACCCGCACGACCGGCGGGCGCGGCTCGAGCTCGCGAACCTGCTCCTCGACGCGGGCCGGCCGGCCCGGGCCGCCGAGGTCCTCCGGCCGAACGTCGAGGCCGGCGACGACGACGTCCACACGAGCTTCGCGATGGGCGCCGCCCTCGCCCGGAGCGGATCCCGGGAGGCCGCCGAGCCGTTCCTCGCGGCCGCCCGGGGGCGGGATCCGGCGTTCCGCATGGGGGAGATCGACCTCGAGCTCGGCCGGATGCGCGTCCGCGCCGGGGACGCGGCCGGGGCGATCGAGCCGCTCCGGCGCCTCGTCGCGGCGCGACCCGGCACGGTCGAGGGGCGGTTCTGGCTCGCCCGGGCGCTCGCGGCGGAGGGCGACGCCGCCTCCGCGGCTCGGGCCCGCGACGAGGCGTGGCGCGAGTACGTCGCGCTCCCGCGCTTCCGGCGCCAGCACGAGCGCCCGTTCGCCTGGCGGCTGCGGCCGTGGCGTCCCGCCCTCGTCGCGGGGGTGGTCGCGCTCGCGATCCTGCTCGCGCTCCTCGCCGCGCTGGGCGGCGGCCCGCCGTCCTGAGGCACGCACCTCGCCCGCGTCACGCGCGGTCGAGCACGGCCCGGATCCGCGCGAGGAGCGACGACGGCGTGAACGGCTTCGCGAGGAAGTCCGCGCCGGCGTCGAGCCCCACCCCGTCCCGCATCGCGTCCGGCGCGTAGCCCGACACGTACAGGACGCGCAGCCCGGGGTGGCCCCGGCGGAGCTCGTCCGAGAGCTCGCGCCCGCTCCGTCCCGGCATCACGACGTCCGTGACGAGCAGGTGGAGCGGCCCGGGCGCCGCCGCGGCGGCGGCGACGGCCTCCGCGCCGTTCGCGGCGGCGAGCACGTGGTAGCCCGCCGCCCGGAGGCACCGCACGGTGATCTCGCGGACGAGCGGCTCGTCCTCCACCACGAGCACCCGCTCGTCGCCCCGGGTCGACGAGGCGGCGGCCTCGGCGGTCTCGGCGCGCGGCACGCCGTGGGTGCGCGGGAAGAACACGTCGAAGGTCGTCCCGCGGCCGGGCGCGCTCTGGACGGAGACGTGGCCGCCGCTCTGCTTCACGATCCCGTACACGGTCGCGAGGCCGAGCCCGGTCCCCTTCCCCGGCGGCTTGGTGGTGAAGAACGGCTCGAAGAGGCGCGCCCGGGCCTCCCGCGACATCCCCTTCCCCGTGTCGACGATGGCGAGCCGGACGTACTCCCGGCTCTCCGCCCCGGGCTGCGGCTCCCCGAGCGTGCGCGCGTCGCGGACGACGTTGCGCACGTCGATGTGGAGCTTGCCGCCCTCCGGCATCGCGTCCCGCGCGTTGACGGTCAGGTTCATGACCACCTGCTCCACCTGGCTCGGATCGCAGCGGACCGTCCAGAGGTCCTGCTCGCACGCCGTCGAGAGCTCCACGTCCTCGCCGAGGAGCCGCCGCAGCAGGGGCTCCGCGTCGCGGACGAGCCTGCCGACGTCCAGCGCGACGGGGGCGATCACCTGCTTGCGCGCGAAGGCGAGGAGCTGGCGGGTCAGGTCCCGCGCGCGGCTCCCCGCGCGCTCGATGTCGTCGACGATCTCGGGGTCGGACCCCGCGCCGCCCGTGCGCACGCCGTCCCGGAGCGCCTCGGCCGAGGACAGGATCACCGTCAGCAGGTTGTTGAAGTCGTGGGCCACCCCGCCGGCGAGCCGGCCGATCGACTCGAGCTTCTGCGCCTGCTGGAACTGCTCCTCGAGCCGGAGCTCCTCGGTGACGTCGCGGGCGTTCACCACGATCCCCTGCACCGCCGGGTCGTCGAGCAGGTTGCGCCCGATGGACTCGACCGTCCGCCACGACCCGTCGCGGTGGCGGATGCGCGTGGTGATCCGCGGCATCAGCGCCGGATCCTCGAGCACCGCCGCGACGGCGGCGGCGAGGATCGGCTCGTCGTCGGGGTGGACGAGGTCGAAGCGCGACCGGCCCACCGCCTCCTCCGGCGTCCAGCCCAGCGCCTCCGCCGCGCTCGGGCTCCAGAACGAGATCCGACCGTGCCGGTCGTACACGTAGACGATGTCGGTCGACCGCTCGATGAGCGCCCGGAAGCGGCGCTCGCTCTCCCGGAGCGCCCGCTCCGCCTCCCGGAGCTCCGTGACGTCGCGCACGACGACCACCGATCCGACCCGGCGTCCGCCGAGCTCGAGCGGCGCGCCCGAGAGCGACACGACGACTGCCACCCCGTCCTTGCGGAAGAAGACGTCCTCGCGGCGCTCCATCCGCTCGCCGTCGCGGAGCACGCGATAGTGGGGGCACTCCTCCCAGGCGAAGCGGCGGCCGTCGGGGTGGTGATGATGGATGGCGGCGTGGAGCAGCGTCCCCCGGAGCTCCGCGTCGGAGAAGCCGAACACCCGCTCCGCCTCGCGGTTCGCGAAGGTCACCCGCCCCTCGGCGTCGGTGACGAAGATCGCCTCCGCCGCGTTCTCGGTGACGCTCCGGACGAGATCGCGCTCGTAGCGCAGCGCCTCCTCGGCGCGCTTGCGGTCGGTGATGTCCTGCGCGACCGCCAGGATCCGCCGGTGGCCGCCCAGCTCCACGGGCCGCGCGGTGACGAGGAGCTGCCGGATCTCGCCGGCCCGGCTCCGCTGCCGGACGTCGAACGTCGCCCCGCCCTTCTCGAACACCTCGGCGATGTGGCGGCGGACGTCGGCGGGCGATTCATCCACGTCGAGGTCCGAGATCTGCAGCCGGGCGAACTCGTCGCGGGAGTACCCGAGCTGCCGGTGGGCCTGCTCGTTGAACTGGAGGATCCGGCCGTCCTCGTCGAGCAGGACGACGCCGCTCGGCGCGAGCTCGAAGAGCAGCCGGTTGAGCGACGCGTTCTCGATGGAGCGCTGCTCGAGCCGGGCCACCTCGCTGATGTCCTCGAGGGTCAGCACGACGCGCCGGGCCCCCTCGTGCACGACCGGCGAGGCGCTCACGAGGATGCACGCGTCCACGGCCCGGCCGTCGCGGCGCGTCCGCATCTCGGTCTTGAGGCGGTGGACCGCGCCCGTGGTGAAGGCCCGCCGCACCGCCTCCCGGACGGAGCACGACTCGCACGCGTCCGCGCGCCCGCAGCCGCCCGCGGCCCGGAGGCACTCCACGACGTCTCCCACCCGCGCGACGAGCAACGGCGCGTAGTCGAGCTCGCCGACGAGGTCGCGCGCGACCCGGTTGAGCGCGAGGACGCGCAGGTCCGGATCGACCACGAAGGTGGGCGCCGGATAGGCGTCGAAGATGGGGTCGACGAGCCCGGGGACTGCCTGGACCGACCGCTGCATCGTTCTCCCGGGCGGCGCGCCGCCGGCAAGGGACCCAGCCGATGCGGCATAATGCCACGCCCCGCCAGACGTGAATCAAGTCCATGCCGCGTGGCACGCCCGTCGCCGGCGTCCACCGACCGACCCCCACCCGCTCGCACCCTCCGCAAGGCGAGGTGCGCGGCGCCCGGGTCGGATGCCGGGCCGCCGGTCCCGTGCCCCGACCCGGGGTTCGCGGCACCCGCGAGCTTCGCGCCCGGAATCGCAACCGCGCCGCGGCCTGCCCGTTGCACGCTGCAGAAACGGACAGGCGCGGTTCCGGCCGCGCCGGCGCCGCGGGTGGACTCCGCCAGGGAGCCGTGGGTGACGAGATGTCGAT
>OBLY010000132.1_pt1 | contig 10601 bp, 14 predicted proteins | sample 1539041 | NCBI WGS metagenome assembly OBLY01 (sample SAMEA2690973, study PRJEB22502) | sediment metagenome | biome: Billabong; feature: Tropical; material: Sediment | place: Australia | collected 2013-05-14 | depth 1 m
ACCACCGAGATCTACACTCTTTCCCTACACGACGCTCTTCCGATCTCCTTCACATTGGAGAAAGTCTTGGCCCGTTCCTGTGCGTCTGAAACCGCCTTCTCGATGGCGTCCAGACCCAGGAGAGCGGACAGAAACTCCTTCTTCTCGGAGTCGGTCTTGTTCAAAAACAGACCAAAGGTCCGCTGCGGCCGGTAGGTCAAAGCCTTGAGCATGTCAGAATCCATGCCAAGGATCGCCTCAAGCTCCGACTCGGGGACCTTCTTGCCGTTGATGTGGAGTGGGCGCCCTGCGCCACGCTCGATTGTAACGGTTCCCTTGGGGGTATCTAGCTCGCCAGCAACGAGCATCGGCTCGTCGGTGAGCCAGGACTGAAGCTCGGTGGCGGGGTAAGGACAGGTCCCGAAGAGATAGTTGAGCGCCAGGACGACGCTCGACTTGCCTGAACCCGACGATCCTCCGGTGCCTGTGTTCTTGCCCCGGATTAGGATTTTCCCGCGCTCGGGAAATTCAACGTCGAGTGAGAGGAATGCTCTAAAGGCTGTCGCCCGTAGGCGACGAATGCGGACACAACTCATGCCCACGCTATAGCGCGAGCTTACACCGGGAAGACGGGTTGATCATCGTCTCTACCGCTGTAGTGCTTACGCTCTTCCACGGTGGGGTACTTCATCATGTACTTCAACTCCGGGTAGATGAGATGATCCTTCTCGGTTGGCTTCCTCTCGCCAGCCAGAAGAGCACATCTCTCACTCCCGCAACGCACCATGAGCTTCATCTTGTCAATGTCGAACCACATCCGCCACCCGGAAGGCGGGGCGGGGACACCCTCGCCCTTCACTTCCTTGCTGTCGGCGTAGTTGCAGAAGTCACATTGAAACAAGTGAAGTCTCTTGATAGGCATTACGCGCCTCCGGTCAGCTTCGCGGCGTCCGTCGTTGTGACAAACTCGTTAGGAGCGGGGTGTGCCCTCTCCCACATGATCCGCTCGGCGTCTGCGATCCTTGTAACGCGACGGGCCATGTACCCGTTGTCAAGCGTCTCAACCACCGTGGAGGTGGCGGGCTTCGGCGTGCGCTTCAACTTCCCGCTGCACCCGTCCTTCTTGCAGGGAAGATCCCCTTTCGCTTCTTCACGAGAGAGGATCCTCCGCTGCTTGGACTTACAGACGGGGCACTCGAAGTAGTACATCGGCATTACGCACGCTCGTCGGCCGGATTCTCGCCAGCCATGCGGAGGAAGGCGTTGGTGTCCGTCGCCTCACGCCGCTCAAGCTCCACGTCGCGATGGAACACGACGCAACCGCCTAGCGTACCGAGAAGAGAGGCAACCGAGATGGAGTTACGGATTGCTTCGATGACCGCAGGTGTCGCATCGAGAATGCCACCTTCGATGGCGTTCACATGCTTGCCTTCCATGGCATCGTACACAATCGCAGCCCTGGCCCCGACCTTGGTATCGGAGAGCACCGCCGACACGTTCTCGAAGATTGGCGTCAGGATCTCCCGAATCTCGTCCGCGTTGTAGCCGCAGTTGTCCAGAATCTTGTGGACCGGGACAATCAGGGCCGGGCGAAGCACCTCATCGAGGATCGGATCCTTCTTCGCCGCGAGGAGGGCATTTAGGTAGACGAGAGACCAACCGCCACCGGGGAGCGCACCGTACTTGATTGCCCCACGGACAGCACAAACCGCGTCGTCTGCCCGGTCCCGCTTCTCCCGAATCTCGGAGCTAGAAGCACCGACCACCTTCAGCTTGGCAATGCCGCCCGTAAGCTTCCCGATTCGCTCGTTGAGCATAGTCTGCTCAAGGATGGACTCAGCCGACCCCTTCTGCGCTTCGAGCTTGTCAACACGATCCTGAAGCAAAAGCTCGTCGGCGTAGCCGAAGATAGTTGAGCGATAGCGAGTCGCCTCGAAAGCCTTGGTGCCAGGACCAAGGTCAGAGAGATCGCCACGGTCGAGAGGCTTATTCAGCGGGTCAAAAATCTGGGCCCCGGTGACAGCCGCCACATCCTCAAGGAAGTGGAGTTGGCCGTTTGCAATCGGGCTCTGCGGAACAAGCATCGGGACCACGTTCACCGTCTGCCGCTCCACGAAATTCAAAGCAAGCTGGCCTAGGACCGACTCGCTGTAACCGATGGCGAAGATGACGACGTTGTGTGGGCCGCCCTCGTTCTGCCAGCGCTCAGCGACCGCCTCCATGAGATTGACCAACGACTGAATCTCGTTGATGCGCCCGTGGAACAGGACGAAGATCGGCTTGTCCAAAACGCACCGCTGGCTGTCGGGGTCGTTGATAAACTTCGGGTAGAAGACCCCGCAGGAATCCTCGTACCCCAAGCCAATCGGGTAGCCCTCGATGTGCTCGACCTCATAGCAGGACGGACCATTAACCTCCATGATCGTCACGTTGCCGTCGTCGCCCACGTAGTCAAAGCACTCCATCACCGCATCGGCCAAAGCCTGTTCCCCGTTGGCCGAGAGCTTTGCGACGTTCGTCAGGGTTCTCTTCCCCTTCTTGGTCGAAAGGTCCGCCTTCAACGAGAAATCACGGAGCGCAGGCTCAATGTCCTCGCGGTAGCAACGCTCAAGCCGCCGAACAATCTTCTGCGGCGAGACCTTGGGGTTCTTCTTGGTGTACTCCTGGGAGAGGCGGACAATCGCCTCGGACAGCACCGTCGCGGTAGTCGTCCCGTCGCCAGCCTCGTTCGCCGTGCGAACGGAAGCGTCGCGAGCAGACTCCATGATCGCGTGCCGAACAGGATCCGTGAACCCCAACGAACGGAAGACGGTCACACCGTCCTTCGTCACCATGTTGGGCATGTTCACTTCCTGTCGCTCGATCAAAACCGGCTGACCGCCAGGACCAAGCGTTCCTCCCACGATATCGGAACAGACCTTCATCGTGTCCCGCACGAGCTTGGACAAACGCTCGCTCTTTGTCTCCACCTGCTTAGAAACCGACTTCACTTTTTGATAGGTTGGCATAGCTCTCCTGCTCCCACTCTTATAACGCGGTTCCCGCACCAATGCGGACCCGATTTGAAGCGAGTCACCTGCACGGTGATGAGCCCTTCCGTCTGAAGCATTTTGAGATAGATTTGGATTTGACGTTCGCCCACACCCATACGCTCAGCGAGGACAGTATTCGACGCGGTGAATAATTCCTCGCTGATAATGATCCAGAGCAAACGGTGCGCCTGCTCATGGGTGGTGTGCTTGTACTTCACTCGGATCGACCATAGCGTGAGATCGCACAGGAAGCATAGATCGTACAGGGTCCTATATAGAGCCCTCTTGCGATTTTTGGGGCAAAACGAGGGTGATTGACCTAGATAGATCGTACAGGGGCCTATAGGTAGCCTCTGTGCGATCTTACCAATCCATAGATCGTACAGGCGCCATATAGGAGTCTGAAAGAGTTTGGAAGAAGTTTATCATGTAGTAGATCATTTAGATCCTATTCAGATCAGGTTTCTTTGGTCAATCTACAGGTTGTGCTAGCCGTTGCTTAGCCACGCTATAGATACGGTGTATGCTTGTCAGTTTTGTCGGTTCCCCTCTAAGTGGAAAGACGACCACCGCAGCCGCATTGTTTGCGAAGTACAAGGAAGATGGTATTCCGTGTGACTTCCTTGCGGAGCAAGCTCGTCTCTACATCGCCAAGAAGCGCTATTCCGATTGCATCCAGCCTCACGAGCCGGTCACATTGACCGACTTCGATCAATGCAAGATCTACGAGCGTCAGCTTCAGGCTGAGCATGCAATGAAATTTGCATGTGGTCCTGAAGTGATCGTCGTCTCGGATAGCTGTGCTCTCAACTCGCTTCTCTACCTGCAACAGGAGACCATCGAGTCTCCCAATTACTTTCAGAGCTTCGCACAGGCAGGAGAGCTTTACGATCTCGTCTTCCTGGCTCATCCGATCATTTCGTATGGCAGCGAGCTAGATCCGAACCGCATTCACTCTCACGAAGAGCGGATGAAGATTCACTCCCTCATCGAAGAGCGTTTTGCGAAGTATGCACCAAACGTTAAGCTCGTTCCCCTCTTGGGAAGACCGGTCGAACGGCTGGCAGATGCCATGAGGATCATTGGAGAGAAGTACCGTGGCTAAGAGCCTCTACCAAGAGTTAGGAATTGACATTCGCTGTCCACAATGCGGCGATCAAAACTGGACTTGCAGAATGCAGATTGATCTAGGAAGCGAGTTGTACATTCACAAATTTGAATGTCTGACTTGCCATTGCAAGTGGGAAGAGCGTCACAAGATTCCCTATGAAGTCTTAGAGCAAATTGCAGAGCAGGAATACAATGAGCTTCATCGTTAACCCCTCGACCATCGACATTGAAGGCATGGATGACCGGAAGGAAGAGATCCGCGACTTCCTCCGGTATTACGATAAGTCCATGGACTTTCAGATTGCTAAATTCAAGCGGGCTCGATGGTTCAAGGAGAAGTACGGGGAGGAAGAATTCAAGGAGCGCTTGGAGCAGTTGAAGGCTGAGCGGGAGAAGTCGCTCCTCCTCGAAGGCAGGGACGAAGAGCTTTCGACCTACAGCGGTGTCCTGCGGATGTTAACGCAGCGCTTTCCTGATCAGACCGTCGTTCAAAACTTCACTCGCCCACAGCCTCAGGGTGTTCCTTGGCTACAAGTGCCACCTCCCTTGCGTGTCTATCAGAACACAGCAGCCGAGAAGCTTCTTCACCACGGTCATGCCGCTGTCGAGATGGGAACGGGCGTCGGAAAGTCTTTCATCATCCAATACTTGCTGCGACAACTAGGCTTGAAGGCGGTCGTGATGGCCCCTTCGCTTAACATCGCCGGGCAGTTGTACAAAGACTTCTCGAAGTACATTGGCGCTCGTTACGTCGGTCGGTACTACGATGGCAAGAAGGAATCAAAGAAGCTCATCACGGTCGGTATCCACGCTTCGCTCGCCAAGGTTCAGGCGGGCTCCGAAGCCTTCAACGAGCTATCTCAGGCGCAGGTGTTCATCGCTGACGAATCTCACATGACCCCTGCGGAGACCCTGAAGGCGGTTTGCATGGGCCTCTGCCGGAATGCGCCATGGCGGTTCTTCTTCAGCGGGACGCAGACTCGCACAGACGGTGCGGAGCTTCTTCTCAAGGGCATCATCGGTGAAATTGTCTTCCGCTACACCGTGAAGCAAGGGGTGGACGAGGGATTTCTTGCTCGCCCGAAATTCCACATGCTCGAAATCCCCTCCATGTCGAGCTTTGCTTCTGACGATCCGAACGACATGACCCGCAGGCACTTGCTCTACAACCCTGCGGTAAATGAACACGCTGCAAAGCTCGCCAACGCAATGGTGAGAGCGCTCAAGCACCAAGTCCTCATCTTAGTCGATGAGATTGAGCAATTCTCCTACCTCCTGCCGCACCTACGGTACAAGGTCGGATTCGCTCATGGGCCTCTAACCAAGGAGAACAAGGGTACGGTTCCCGAAGCCTACCAGCGTAGCGAGGCCGATGCTTTGGTCGAGCAATTCAACGCTGGCGAGCTTCCAATTCTCGTGGGGACCTCGTGCATTGCTACCGGTACGGACATTCGACCGGTGAAGTCAATGATCTACCTCATGGGCGGGAAGAGCGAGATTCAGGTTTCGCAGGCTGTCGGGCGCACCACCCGCAAGCCTGAAGGCAAGGAATGGTGCAATATCTTCGACTATGACGTGATCAACGTCCCCGTCGTCCACCGTCATGCTGAGGCGCGTGAAGAGATCTATGAATCAATCTACGGGCCGGTTAATCGAATGTCGGCCTTCAACCTAGCAGGATAACCAATGCACCAGAGTCACCTAATCGGCCATCGAATCGATGGCTTTACCAAGATGCCGCAATGTCCGGTGTGCTTCGACACCCTGATCAATAACGACCCGGATGTGAAGGACGACGCGGCGACTGTCGATCACTTCAACAAGAACCACCCTGCTCCCGAAGGTAACGAGTGGGTCTATCGGACTGTCCGCCCTTTCGAGGATCCGTTGACGGAATTCTACGTCGTTCACACGAAGCGGAAGCAGCCGAAGGCAAATGATCGTCTGCTCCTCAAGAACCTGACAGATTGGAGGCAGACTCTCACCCAGCGTCCTGACCTATGGCCGCGTCAAGCGGAGGCTCGCGCCTAATGGCCCAGGTCTTTACAGACGACCACTTCCGGCAGTTTGCTGGCTCCCTGGAAAAGGCCATCGAGCAGTATGAGGCCATGCCCGAGGAGACCTTGGTTGAGCGTCAGAAGAAGCAAATCGAGGAGCTAGTCTCGCTCGAAAAGGAGTTTCGGCTTGCTCTGATCGCTCACCCTCGCGGACCCGGAGTGTACAAGGAATTCATCAAGATGATCAAGGAGGACCGCGGCAATGTCCTAGCGGCCCGGCCCTACTTCCGCGAGCGTCAGGAGATCTTTGGGAGCGGTATCTCTTCTGCCCTGAAGGCGGGGAGCGAGAAGAGTCTCTACCAATACCACTTCAACTATCAGTTTGTGCTCTTCGCTATGAAGGCGCGGAAGTGGCGGAAGGGGACGCGCCTAATTTCTCTTGCACGGAAAATTGCCGACCTCCGCAAGGAGATCGTCACGATGAACCTACCGCTAGCCATCCACCAAGCCCGTCTCTTCTTCAGCAAGACACCACAGGCCCAGCTTCAGTACATGGACCTCGTGCAGATTGCGTGTGAAGGGCTCATGGCGGCGGTGGATAAGTTTGTCCTCCCATACTCGCCGGTATTCCGCTCGGTGGCGATTGGCCGAATGAGCGGCAACTTCATCGCCAACTACAGCGAGACCTTGCTCCACTTCTACCCGCAGGATCGCAAGCGGCTCTACCGCGCTAATAAGGTGATCCATAAGTACAAGGGCGGCGAGGTGGACTTCGAGAAGCTAGCGGCTGACGTGAACAAGGACGTAGAGCCTGACAAACAGATCGCCCCTGAGGAGATTGCTGATTTGATGGCGGCTGCCTCAACCGTTTCCGTCGATGCGGTCGCGCCGGGTTGTGACGAGGACATGGATACCGTCGAGCGCTATCCCGCTGACGAGTCCGTTCGTCCTGACGTTCAGGTCGAGGACCGGCAGGCTTACACGTCATTGTGGAGCGCGGTGGCTTCGCTCACGCTCATCGAGAAGAAGGTATTACGCCTAAAGGGCGTGGACGAGACGACAATCTTAGGCGGCGTGTTTGCTGGCCGTCCGACGTTATAAGTAATGAGGAAAACCAATATGTGCAATCCTAATGGCAATTCGTTGACGTGGAAGATCACAACCACCCCGCCCGAGCGAGAGAAGCTTGCTTGGAGCAAGCGGCTTGGTGTTGAGCCGTTCCCCTCCCGTGAGATTCAGGTGAAGGGGGCCGAGAAGGGCTTTGCTCGTGCGGCCCAGAAGGTCGAGCTAACGAAGCTCAGGGTGATCGTTGGTACTGAAGCGATCCCGGCTGGCTCGTCTGTCTTTGTTCGTGGCGATTACTCCAAGAATCAACAGGCTGGCGAGGTCATGGACTTCGAGGGTACGCCGACGATCTTCATCCCCGAGGATTGGGTCCTCGCTGTCGAGCGCGACAAGAAGTACGATTTGGGTCAATGGATCAATCCGGGCATCGGTACGTATCCGGTGGGTGGTCCCTACTACGGCACCCCGATTCATGGAGCGCCGGTCAAGCAAGATCCCTCTCTTCTTCCCGTGAACCCTGCTCCGCTGCCTTACGTGATCTGCAATGTTGACGATTGCAGTCGCAATTCGTGCGAAGGGTGCGGGACGACTGTTCCGGTCGGCCACGGAGGGTAATTGTGAAGGTTTTGGGTATCGGTGACTTGCACGTCACCGTGGATGCGATTGAAGAGTGCCGAGCCTTGATTGGCAAGGCATGTTCAACCATCCGTGAAGAGAAGACTGATTACGTCGTCTTCTCTGGCGATCAGCATCATAACCATGGCATCGTGAATGTCGAGGTGGTGGAGTTTTGGAAGTGGGCTCTCGACCAGATTTGGGAAGCCCTGCACAGCCTCGATCACTTCAGCGATCCGGCGAAGCGGATCTTTATGATCCGCGGGAATCACGACATGCCCGGCTACGATGACGCCACCGCTCATGCCCTGCTTTCGTACAGCGAGGAGGAGTGCGTGGTGGTGAACGAGCCTCACGCTCTCCACGGCATCTTGCTCTTGCCGTACTACCCGAAGCGGGAAGACTTCATCCAGGCGTGCAAGGACAATGAGCAGTACAGCGGCGTTTGCTATACCCGAGCAGTTTGGTGCCATCAGTCGTTCTACGGTGGGACCTACGAAAACGGGGTTCCGATTCTGGCCGAGGATGGCATTGATCCCGATGTGATCCCTCAGCAAAAGATCATCTCCGGGCACATCCACAAGCCGCAGGAGTTTGGGAAGGTGCTCTACCTAGGCTCGCCTAGGTGGCGCACGCGCTCCGACGCGAACACTCCTCGATTCCTCTACGTTCTCGAATTCTCCGAGCATGAGGAAGATCAGATCCGGGTCGTCAAGAAGGTCCCAACGGAAGACGTGTGCCGCCCAATCTACCGGTATGATCTCACCCCGAACGATCCTGACTATACAAACGGCTGGAATATCCCGAACGGTAAGGTCTACGTGGATGTGAGTGGCCCGGCAGACTTTGTTCAGAAGGCGGCCGAATGGCTCAAGAAGAATCATCCTAGCGTGATTGTTCGTACCAATCCTGATCGGGGAGCCACAATCATTGTCAGAGAGAGTGAAGGAATCGCCAAGGCTTTCGGCACCTTCCTCAAGAAGTACCAAGCGAAGTACGGAACGGACTGCCAAGTCCTAGCACAGATGGTCAAGGAAAGAATCAATGTCAACGTCCTCTAGTATCGCCACCCCTTCTGCCGAGCAACAGCTTTTGCTCCTCCGCGACGTGTACGCTCGCACCGGGGTTCTCCACGAGGCTCAGGCTCTTCAGCTACGTATGTGGCCGATGGGGGTCTTTGAGCACGCCAAGGAGACGGAGGCTCGTCTGAATCACACCAAGAAGGAGATCGACTTTATCCTCAAGGTGGACAAGAAGACCGAGCCCTCGAAGGAAGAGATGGAGAAGCGTTGTGAGCTTCTTGACAAGAACGTGAAGTGGCTCTTGGGCGAGGATTGGCTAGTCCGGGTTCGCGTGCGCAAGGAAGTGGTCTACCGCGGGCCGCGCAAGGCTCCGGTGGAGAAGAAGGAACAGCCCAATGACGACGGAAGTAACGGTCCAGACGGCTACGGACCCCATCGAAACGCTCCCGCTGAATAGGGACGAGAAGCAAGCCTACAAAGACCACATGAAGGCGGGGAAGCCTCCGGTTTCCCCGACTATTAACGCCCAGCTTTTCAATCTGTTCCTGGCGGGGCATACCTGCCAGGAGATTGTTAAGATCAACCCAAATCTGGGGCTGGGCATGGTGGTCCGTGCCCGGATTGAGGGCATGTGGGACGAGCGTCGCCGGGTCCTGACGGCCGAGCTTTTGGATGGCGTCAAGGAAGTAGCCTTTCGGGCCCAGGCTGATTCGATCAAGTTTGTTGGCGACCTCCTGACGGCTGCCCATCGTCACATTGGTGAAAAGGTCCAGAGGTACATTCAGACCGGGGACGAAGAGCATATCAAGGACGTGGGTATCCACAGCCTCAAGCAGTACAAGGAGATTGTCGAGCTATTGCTCAAGCTCACCGGCCAGGATGGTAAGCGTGAAGTGAAGCTCAAGGGCGAAGGGGCTGGCGGTACTCTCACCGGGGCTCCTGTCGTCACCGTGGAGGCCAAGGACGTGACTCCTGGGGCTGGGGCACCTCCTGGCTTCTTCCCTGGCCCGTTGACAAAGAAGGAAGCGTCCCGTGCGCTCGCGATCCTCGAAGCTGAGCTAATCGAGCCCGAGGCGGAAGAAAAGGACGATGGCGAGTAACCGACCGAAGCTCAAGCCCGCCTCCTCTCCCGAAGAGGCGGCCATGCGGCTTGAGTTGAAAAAGAAGGCTCTGTTCATTCCCTGCGAGTCCAAGGAGGACTTGAAGCGGTGGATCAAGGTCTACCTTGGGATGGACTTGCCTGACGGTTATATTGACCCCTTGTCAAACTCCTCCCCGATGGATCTGATCTGGGAGATCTACGATACGGCCCGCAAGAACAAGGAGGATATCTCCGAGTTTTTGGCATACGCCGCCCGAGACTCGTTCAAGACCTTCTCGGCCGCCATCCTAGAGGTGTTGTGCGTCGTCCACCTGGGACGCTCCGTCGCTCACATGGCCGCCATCGAATCGCAGGCCAAGAAAAGCCAACAGTACATCAAAAAGCACTTCAACCGTCCCTTCCTCCGAGACTTTCTCACCTCGACCAACGAGCGAATGATCGAGCTTACCCGGTACTACAACGAGGAGACCGGGGACAGCCTCACCGTCAAGGAATTCAAGGCCCTCCCGTCCTTCGACGCGGTGAAGTACGTCGAGATCAAAAACTATATCAACATCGTTATCTGTACCGTCGCGGGCGCCAACTCCGAGCACGTCCCGTTTATGGTCATTGACGAGGTTGACGTTGTAGGTAACCCGGACGCTTACGAAGAGGCCAAATTCATCCCGGCCCCTATGCA
>OBLY010000133.1_pt1 | contig 10586 bp, 12 predicted proteins | sample 1539041 | NCBI WGS metagenome assembly OBLY01 (sample SAMEA2690973, study PRJEB22502) | sediment metagenome | biome: Billabong; feature: Tropical; material: Sediment | place: Australia | collected 2013-05-14 | depth 1 m
AGGCGCGCCGCCAGCCGTAGGCTGGCATTTTGTTGAACGGAGAAATTGCCCATGAGACGTCCCAATACTTGGCTTGCTGTCATCCTGGTACTCGTACTCTTGAGCCTATGGATAGACCTGAGCCCGAAAACCTTGAACAATCCCATTTCCAACACGCCTTTGATCAACCGTAGTACGGAATTGAAACTTGGGTTGGATCTGCGAGGCGGGCTGCAGGTGCTCCTTGCGGCTGACCTTCCCTCCAATTCCTCGGTCACATCATCCGACCTGGCCACCACCCAGAGAATCCTGGAGAACCGCGTCAATGGCTTGGGTGTGAGTGAAGTCGTTATGCAGAGCGCCCCGCCGAACCGGATCGTAGCTCAGTTCCCGGGCCTGCAAGATCCCCAACAGGTCATCAATGCCCTCCAGGAGACCGGTTTGCTCGAATTCGTGGATTTCGGTTCCACACAGATTACTCCAGGAACGGTAATCAAGACCGATTTCGGCACGGAAGGCGCTGGTCCAAACGGGATCGTCACCCCCGCCCCGACCGGCACTGCAACGGCCACATCCGCTCCTACGGGTACGCCAACCGCCACAGCCACATCTAGTTCCACTGCCTCTACCACGCCAGCCCCCACGGCGACCCCTGCTCCAGCATCCACCCCTGAGACCATCTACCATACCGTCATGACCGGTTCAGCGCTTAGTTTGGTCGATGTTGAAACGGGGGCTCAAGCCGGCGTCGCGGACCCCTATGTCGTTCATTTTGTTTTAAAATCCGATTGGTCCTCCGTGTTCGCTAATTACACCGGCGCCAATGTCGGCAAGATCCTGGGAATTGTCCTGGATAAGAGAGTCCTCTCCAGCCCCAGCATCATCCAGAAAATCGATAAGGGTACAGGCATTATTCAGGGAAATTTCACCCAGCAGAGCGCTAATGACCTGGCAATCAACCTCCGTTATGGCTCGCTGCCTATCCCGGTGAAGGTGGTCGAGAGCGAATCCATCGGCGCTACCCTGGGAGCCGACTCGGTCCGCCGCAGCCTGATCGCCGGCGTGATCGGTCTACTGGCCGTCGTCCTGTTCATGTTGATCTACTATCGTCTGCCGGGCTTCCTGGCCGATCTGGCCCTCATCGTGTATGCCATTATCAGCTTGATGCTCTTCAAGCTGATCCCGGTCGTGCTTTCACTTCCGGGTATCGCCGGTTTCATCTTAAGTATCGGTATGGCCGTGGACGCGAATATCCTCATCTTCGAGCGCTTGAAGGAAGAGCTGCGCGCCGGACGGACCTTGCGCCAGGCCATTGACCTGGGCTGGGCGCGGGCCTGGAACTCCATCCGGGACGCGAACATTTCGACCCTCATCACCTGCTTGATCCTGTTCATTTTCGGGAATACCTACGGAGCCAGCATTGTGAAGGGCTTCTCGGTGACCCTGGCCCTCGGCGTCATCGTCAGTCTGTTCACGTCCATCATCGTCACCCGGACGTTCCTGCACGTTGTTTTGGATAACATCAAATTCACCGAACATCCTCGCTGGTTCGGTATTTCGGAGGAGACGCGATGAATCTCATCAAGTATCGCTACCTGTATTTTGCCATCTCCCTGGTGGTGATCGTTCCGGGTATCTTGGCATTGATTTTCTGGAAACTTCCCTTGGGAATCGATTTCACTGGCGGCAGCCTGCTCGAAGTTCAGTTTAAATCCGGCACACCGCCCACGGTCGCCCAGGTGCAGAGTGTCTACAGCCAATATTCCACCGCGACCCAAAAGATTGCCGATCCGCAGGTCCAGCCACTCGGAACCGACTCGCTCTCCATTCGCTCCGAGGCAATGGATGATGCCACCAAGGCCAAGATCGTGGCAGCCTTGCAGAAGCAGTATGGCGGCGGCAAGGATGTGGTCATCCTGAACTTCACCCAGGTCACTGCGGCTGTAGGAAGGGAAGTGACGAACGGCGCAACGATTGCCGTAGTCCTGGCTTCGCTGGCGATCCTCATATATATCTGGATCGCTTTCCGCAAAGTCAAGAATTCGTATCGTTTCGGCGTAGCGGCTATCATTGCCACTATCCATGATTCTCTGGTTGTGCTTGGATTTGGCGCCATACTGGGGCACCTGTTGGGATGGCAGATCGATTCTCTTTTCCTGACCGCCTTGCTCACTGTGATCGGTTTCTCCGTACATGATGATATCGTCGTGTTTGACCGCATCCGTGAGAATGCCAACATCTACCGGCGGGTGGATTTCGAGAAGGTGGTCAACCATTCCATCGTCCAAACCCTCGATCGATCGATCAATACCCAATTGACCGTTATGATCACCTTACTGGCGCTGGTGCTCTTCGGAGGTGAAAGCATCCGCCATTTTGTGGTTATCCTGCTTATCGGTGTGTTCAGCGGTACCTACTCCTCTATCTTCAATGCCTCGCCTATCCTGGTGGTTTGGGAGAACCAGGAATGGAAGAACTGGTTCAGGCGAAAAACCGAGACCGTGAGCGCATAAGGGACACAAAGGGTAGAGAAAACATCCGAGCGAAAGCCCGGATGTTTTTTTATGCAGGAAAGCTGTGTAATGCCAAAAATTACCCATTCCCTTTTTCCATCAGGTTTCTCTCTCGCACATATAATTAAGAAGAAGATTTATCGTTCCCACTTACGTATGGAAAAAATCGATGCATAGACATTGACATGGAACTCCACGTGATGAGAGATGTGAAGGAGATAGAACCGGAGGCCTGGGACCAATTAAGCGCGGGCCATCCTTTTTCAAGCCATCGCTGGTACACCTTTGGGCAGGCGGTGCTGGCGGACACTCCTTCAACTTACCTTGTTCTTACGTCCGGGGGAGAACCGGTTGCCCGCGCAGCCTTGTGGCTCAAGCACCGGGAATGGCTTCCCATTACTTCGACGATTGTCCGCTATACCGCTGATAAATTGATCCAGCGGTGGCCCTTGCTCAGCTGTGAAACTCCTTTGGTAAGCTTCTCCGGATTGATCCTGCCTGATTCGCCCCTTTGGGTCAAGGCCCTGGAATTGATAACCCAAAAAGTTACAGAACTGGCCAAAGAGTCTCATGCCCTTTGTTCTCTTTTTGGTTATATTCAACCCGCGGAACTCAACGACTCAGCCTGGCCCAAAAACTATACCTCCGTTTCTTATGAGGATGAGGAAACGGTCTTGCCCATCCAGTGGCCGGATTATAACGAGTATTTCATGAGTCTGGCCCATTCCACCCGCAGGAACATCCGCCTGCACGGAAAAAAAGCCGACGAATTGGGTATCACCCTGCTGGTTAACGAAAACGTGACGGCCCTGGAAGAGGCGATTTCTCTGATTGGCAATGTGGAGTCGCATCATGGTGTTGGCCACCGCCCCTGGACTCGCAATCTCCTTCAAAACTCCGGCATGGTGGATTTCCGCTGGATTTCCGCCTGGATGGACGACCGGCTGGTGGGTTGCTGCTCCCTATTGGCAGATGGACCGGCGTGCACCGCCACCTTGTTGGGACTCGATTATTCCTTTTCGAATTGGATTTTTGTATACTACCAATTAATCTACCGCCTCGTCCGCTGCGCCATCGAGCAGGGGTATGAAAAGTTATACGGTGGCGGCGGCGCCTATGAGCTGAAACGCAGACTCCATTTTCAAAAACTCCCGGATGACTGCATGATGGTCTCACCGACCAGCACTCTGGCTGGCTGGTTTGTGCGGAACTCCTCCCATTTGTTAGGATCAAGTGTATCTGAACAGGCGAATGAAGATGCTGCCCGAATTTGATGTGCGCATTGTACACAGCGTGAGGGAGGTCGACCAACCAGAGTGGGATGACTTGGGCCAGGGTATGGCATTCACCAGTTATCGCTGGTACTTATACGGCGAAACCGTCATGAGGGACTGCATCCCTGTCTATATCTTGGTAAATCTTCATGGGAAGGCCATCGCCCGGGCTACCTTTTGGGTTATCCGGAACGAGCCGCTGCCCATTGTCTCCACGATTCTTCGAGACACGGCTCAACTCATTTTCAAACGATGGCCTCTCTTCGTTTGCCGATCGCCATTGTCAAATACGAGCGGTCTGATCCTTCCAGACAATTCCTTCCGCCAGCCGGCGCTTAAGAAACTGGTACAGGCGGCGCAAGAAGAGGCAAAGAAGCATAAAACCTCTTTCTTGATGTTCGATTATATGGAAGAGGAGGAAACTAAGAGGATAGAGTGGCCCAAAGGTTTTGGTCATATGACAGTGCCTGATCCGAGCAACAAAATGAGAATCACCTGGACCGATTTTGACCAATACCTGGCCAGCCGGAGCCCGAAGATGCGCAAGCATTACCGCCGGTACCAACGCGAGGTTGAAGCTTTACAAATCAAGATCGAAAGCCAGAAAGAGAGCTTCGAAATCGAACCAGCCATGAGGCTGATTAGAACTGTGGAACGACGTCACCATTCCACCCCGAATCCCTGGTTCCAAGCCATGCTGGAGAAGTCGGAGATGGTGAATGGGAGGGTCCTGACAGCTCGGATGGAAGACCGGTTAATAGGCAGCGAATTGGTAGTTGAGGATAACGGTACCCAGATGGTTACAGCCCTGGGAATGGCAGAGGAATACCCGCATGTGTATTTCTGGCTTGGTTTTGCGGACATCCGCTGGGCGATCGAACAAAAAAAGCAATTTTTAGCCTGGGGCAGCGGAGCTGAAGAAGTCAAACAGAGGCTGGGATTTGAGCCTGAGTTCAATAATCGCGTAATCTTCCAGGGCTGTAACCGGCTTACCAGATGGCTGAGTGCATGGATCGCCCGTGGATAAGGATACCATCCCCTTGCGGAGGAAAATCCATAACAGCGTAATATTCGGAGTGTAAACAAATGAGGCATAACATGAAGTCCTGTGAAAAAACTCCTTTTCCTTTCATTAATGTTAGAAATGCGAAAAAATGCATTGAAAATATCACAACCTAGTACAATTGTCACGGCTTGATTAAATGATAAATGGACTCAACAACAAAACAAATAAGTTTTGCATATCGAACGTCAACGCTGAGAGAGCAAAATGTCTGATGACCCGGCCATGGAATTCAATACTTTTCTCCACCTGTCGGCTGAAGAGATAGCTCAACTCGTCCGAAAAGCTGGTCCGCAAGTCTGTGTATTCCCTATTAATGGGACCAGGCGTTGGTTTGCCTTGGAACATGACTCGAAAGACCTCTCAGATCCCATTACGGCATACATGGATTCTTCCACCAAGGCGCATATCTCCTTGTATCGGCTGTTATTCGACCATGGATTGGATACGTTGATCACCCCCACACTTGGGTCCGAAATCCTCCTTCGCGGGGAAGAGTACATGGGACAGATCGGCGCAGAAGGGCTGGCCCGTCTGGCTACCGGTCAGGATTTCCTGGATTTCTATAAAGAATATGATGTTAGAGTGCATTTCTATGGCGATTATCGGAGAAGCTTGGAGGGGACACCATATGAGCATTTAATCGCTTTTTTTGATGACGCTACCCGGATTACCAGGAACTGTTCTAGTCATCGCTTGTTTTTTGGAGTTTTTGCCGAGGATGGTGTAGGTCCCATCGCCCAATTATCGATCGACTATTTTCAGAAGTCTGGAAATGCCCCGGATCAAAATTCCTTGATCAAACTTTATTATGGCGAAGCCATCCCTCCGGCAACGCTTTTTATTGGGTTTGGCCAATTCTGGGTGTTCGACTATCCGTTGTTATCCAACGGCGCAGAAGACTTATATTTTACAGTCGCTCCTTCTCCTTACTTAAATGAAGAGTCGCTCCGCTCGATCTTATACGACCATCTGTATCGACGACTTAGCAAAGAACCCGATTACTCCGCATTATCCACCCTGGAGCGTGGATGGCTGCGGGATTTTTACAAGCGAAATTCGAAAAAAGTGTTTGGAACCGGCAAGCTTTTTTCAGGCATCTGGATTCCTCAAGATCCTTTCCTTAAGGCTGATAAAGAATAAAACTCACACTCCAAATCCGTGTTCATAATTTCATAGCAATCATATAATGGATATAGAGATGAGTGTAAAATGACCAACCCGATCATCGATCTGCTAGGGAGTTTAGGCCCAGGCAAAATGTCTTCGCTTGCCTACGATACTGCCTGGGTTGCATTGCTTGGAGATATTGACCAGGATCTCAGCAATCATGCCTTGAACTGGATTGCCGAAAACCAACTCTCGGATGGATCATGGGGTGTCGAATGTCCTTATTATTATCACGATAGGGTCATCAGCACTCTGGCGGCAATGATTGCGCTTACAAAACGAGGCAAGCGGCACCACGATCAACGCCAGATCGAAAGGGGGCTTGCAGCTCTTGAACTGGTCACAACAGGAGCGACCCAGGGGTTATCTGCTGACCCAAACGGTTCCACCGTCGGGTTTGAGATGATTGCGCCAACCTTGGTCGATGAAGCAGAAAAATTGGGCATCATTAAGCGCCAGGGCGAACGCGTTCTTGGAAAACTAAGCCGGCAGCGTGCAGAGAAATTATCCTTGATCCAGGGCAAGATGATCAATCGGTATCTGACCGTCGCATTTTCTGCCGAAATGGCCGGCATTGACGGTCTGCATAAACTCGATATTGATAATCTGCAAGAAGAAAATGGGTCCGTGGGAAACAGCCCTTCGGCGACTGCATACTTTGCCCTGCGGGTAAAGCCTGGGGATCCATCTGCACTCAATTATTTGCATGGAGTGATCCGGCCCGACGGCGGCGCACCCGACCTGGAACCTTTTGAATTGTACGAAAAATCCTGGGTCCTCTGGAACCTTTCCTTGGTTCCTGGTTGGGACGAGGAGACCTTGGCCCATTTTAGACCCCATCTGGACCACCTATTCAAGTATTGGAAGAAAGGCGTCGGGGTCGGCTTTTCCGGTTTATACAGCGTCCCAGATGGGGATGATACGATCATCACATTCGATCTACTGAATAGATATGGCTATCCAGTGGACCTGGACGCAGTTTTATCATTTGAGGAAGCGGATCATTTTCGCTGCTATAATTTTGAGATTGGTATTTCTCCAAGCGTCAACATCCACGCCTTGAATGCGCTCCGTTGCGCAGGGTTTCCTATATCTCATCAATCGATTCAAAAGATATTAAAATTCTTGAAGAAATATTATGAAACCTGTGAACCTTGGGTAGATAAATGGCATTCATCTCCTTTTTATACTGCCGCTCACTTCATTATTGCTTGCACAAATTATGACGATCCTTTAGCAAAACCTTATGTCGATTGGATCCTTTCATCACAAAATGATGATGGTTCCTGGGGTGGTTTGAAACCGACAGCCGAGGAGACGGCATATTGTCTCCAGGCGTTGGGGATTTGGAACATAACCCATCGGGATATCTCGGAGAGCATTTTTCGAAGAGGATTACAATATCTTACAGATAATTTCAACAAAAAGAACCTGCCTTTATGGATTGGTAAAGGCCTTTATAGTGCCGACAATGTGATTCGGTCGGCAATATTGAGTGCAATGGCATTGGCAAAGTTGAACTTATAAAAATCGATCAATTGGCTGCTGCTGTAATCTACAACCAAGAGCAAAAAAACTTGGCGCTATTGGATAAGGATTGCCATGCTAAAGATATTTTGGGACCAGATCATAAATATTCCGGGTAAAGATCCCGATGATACCCGCAGGAGAAAGTTAATCAATTACCTCTTGTTGGGGATCTTCGCTTCAGCTTTCATAGGCCTCCTCATCACAATAATTGGCCTGCTGATTAGAGCCTGGAAGCTTTCTGACATACCCTTCCTGTTGGTTACCTGCGGGGTATTCATCATCGGGTCGGTCATCATCCATCTCATCAATCGAAAATCAGGTATAACGGCAGGCATTTTACTCCTTGCTCTCCTTACAGTTTCGGTTACATTCAGCGATACAGCTTTCCAGGTTTCACAAGGGCGATCCCTTTACTTCTTCGCGATTTCTATTGCAGTAGCCAGCCTTTTAATCCATCCTCTGGCGAGCTTTGGTTTTGCCGCGATCAGCGCTCTAATCATCTGGGTGCTGTCTTCCGAAATCGGAATCGTCCCGAATATCCCTGCCATCATTGGGTTCTTCATGCTGGCCTTGATCTCCTGGCTCTCAGCCCGGAGTTTACAGGAAGCCTTAAACGACCTGCGAAAGCTCAATGCAAACCTGGACCGCCTTGTCCAAGAGCGGACCAAGGAATTGGCCAATGCCCTCTCGCGTGAGCGCATCGACTCAGGCCGGACAAAAGCCATCCTGGAGAGCATCGCCGACGGCGTGATCGTGTTCGACCTACATGGCAAGGCCACCATCGCGAACCCCTCTACAGAGCAATTGCTGGAAATGAGCCATGATGAATTGGGTATCACCTCGATCCAGGAGCTCAGCCAGTCCAAATACCTGGACTCCTTTAATAGGGGTATTCTACACAATCTACTAACCAAACCCACCCACAAATCGAACAATTACCGGATCGAATGGAATAAAAGGACTCTCTCGGTCACCTCTGCCCAGGTTCTTGACCGGGAAGGTGAACCCATTGGCACAGTGGCGGTTTTCCGGGATTACACTCACGAGGCTGAAGTTAAGAAGATGAAGAACACCTTCCTGGCCATCGTCTCGCACGAACTACGCACACCCCTCAATGCCATCCTGGGCTATGCCGAAATGCTCAAGGAAGCCGTGTACGGACCTGTCAATGAGAAGCAGGCCCGCGCCTCCGACCGGATCATGACCAATTCCCACCGACTGCTGGATATTGTAAGTGACTTGCTTGATAAGGCCCAGATGGAAGCCGGTAAACTTTCCCTGCACCTGCAGTCTTTCCGACCGGCAGACTTGATCGATAATGTCCACAGTGTTATGGATAAGATCGCTGGGGATAAGGGCTTGGCTCTCACCAGCGAGCTCGACCCTGGACTGCCAGAATATATCATTGGTGATATAGCCCGTTTACAGCAGATCCTGGTGAACCTGATCAATAACTCGGTCAAATTCACCGAAAAAGGATCCGTCCATATGTCCATTTCCCGAGAAGATAAGAAGCACTGGCAATTGATCATACAAGATACCGGTATAGGCATACCCGAGGACGAGCTGCCAAATATATTTGAAGCGTTCCGGCAAGTGGACAGCACGGCTACGCGAAAATATGGCGGATTCGGCTTAGGCCTTTCCATTGTCAAACAACTGTCCGAATTAATGGATGGGAATGTCTCGGTTACAAGTCAATTAGGCACAGGGAGCTGCTTTACAGTAGTTCTCCCGCTCATTCAGGCTAAAAGGAGCGGTAAATGAGCGACACAGGCATTATAGTGGAAGACGACGAAGACCTGGCAGCCATTTTTACGGAAGCCTTGGAAAATGCGGATTATCAGGTCGAGACCATTCGGGATGGCCTCTCTGCCCAACGGCGGCTATTTGAAACTGAGCCGCACATTGTCATCTTGGACATGCATATCCCGATTGTTTCGGGCGCAGACATTCTGAAGCAGATCCGTTCCGATGAGCGGCTGAAACATACCGTTATCGTCATCTGCACCGCCGATGCCCGCCTAGGCGAAGCTTACACGGATATTGCGGATTTTGTATTGATTAAGCCCATCGCTTTCACTCAACTGCGCGATCTGACCGCCAGGCTCCATAGGATATAAGAATCCCATAAAACCAGGACGGATTTTTGGAAAAAATGTGGTAAATTAATGGATATTGATCTGTATCCGATAAGGAGTAAGTATGGGTTTTTTGCGTGATTTTGGTTTACCTGAATTATTGATCGTCCTGGTGATCGTCGTCCTCCTGTTTGGTCCCGGCCGGATCGGAAAAGTCGCTGGTGAGGTTGGAAAAGGCATCCGATCCTTCAAAGATGGATTATCGGGAAACAAGGAGGATGAGGCACCCAAGGACGAAACGACTAAAGAGAAAACAGAAAAATAAACTTCCGTTCATCGGAATCTCAGGCCCTCCGCCATCCGGCCGAGGGCTTTTCTACTGGTAAACTTGAATTTGGACTAGAAAAAGGCAGCGCCTTTCATGGAAATTTTTGGAATTGGGCCTCTCGAACTTCTTCTGATCTTTCTACTTGCCCTGATCATCCTGGGCCCCAAAGATATGGAAAGGATCGGAAAAAGCCTTGGGCAGGCATTAAACAAACTGGTCAAATCCGATACCTGGAAGACCGTGCGGCAAGCTTCAGAAAGAATGAAGACGCTGCCGAACGATCTAATGCGCGAGGCCGAGATGGATGAGCTGAGAAAGACCTTCAAGGATTCACTTGAAGATACGAACCGGATCGCCCCGCCTGCTAATGCGTCGAAACCCCTCTCACCGGAGAAACCGGCTTCCCCTCCAACATCCCCAGAGGATCACCCCGAAAAATGATCCCATCCATTTAACCCTGGTCCAGCATGACTTCCCCCTTCAAACGCATTTCCGATTTTCTGACTAACGAGCCGGAGGACCGGCCTCTCTCCGAGACGTTCTCTACCACCATCCAACAGCCTGGTGCGTTGATCGAGCACATCGAGGCGCTGCGCAAGCATTTGCTGCGGATGGTTGTGGCTCTCCTTGTTTGCTCGACGTTCGGGG
>OBLY010000134.1_pt1 | contig 10562 bp, 9 predicted proteins | sample 1539041 | NCBI WGS metagenome assembly OBLY01 (sample SAMEA2690973, study PRJEB22502) | sediment metagenome | biome: Billabong; feature: Tropical; material: Sediment | place: Australia | collected 2013-05-14 | depth 1 m
CGATCTTATAGGCCTTTCCCTTCCCCAATATAGTTATGAAGGACTTCTCGAAGTGAAAAAGAGAAATATTCGTTTCGCGAAAAAAGGAGACGAATACGAATAATTACCATCCGAAGGATCGCTCGACCTTAGACCTTGGACTTTCGACCTGCGAGACCTGTAAGACTTGTGAGACTTGTTGGACCTGTTCGACCTGTAAGACGTGTGAAACGGTGATATAGGACATCCGTTCTTTTCAGGCCTGAATACTCGACTTCGGGAAAGATTTCACATGGTATAATGCCGAGATTATGAGCCCTGAACCAACCCCAACCAAGCTTTGCCCGGTCTGCGGCACTCGCCTGGCCGAGAGCGCCACCCGCTGCGTGGTCTGCGGCAGCGAGTTCAGCGCCACCCCCAGGCAAAAGAAAAAGATCGAAAAAGCCGTCCAGCCCGCCCGTATGCCCTCGGTAACCCTCAGCCTGCCGGTGGTCGTCGGTTTGCTTGCGGCTTTCCTCGTGGTTGGGGCCGGCGGCGTCTATTACTCGCTCAAGCTCACTAACAAACTCCCCAACCCCACCATTACTCCCACCATTACCCTCACTCCCACTGTGACGGCCACCGCTACGGAAACCCTCATCCCCACCGAGACCTCCACGGTCACGCCCGAGCCCCCCGATAAGTACACCGTCCAAAAGGGCGATACGTGCGGGTCCATTGCTTATCTCAAGAATTCCTCTGTTCAAGCCATCATTGATATTAACCATCTTAATTCCACCTGTACCAACCTGCGGGAAGGCCAGGTGATTCTGGTCCCCAGACCCACGGCGACGCCTCTGCCGCTGCCCACCTCCACGCTCGAATCCGGCGCGGCCACCCGCGCAGCCTGCCAGGTGGTGAAATACATGGTCCAGCAGGGTGACACCCTCAGCACCATCGCCCGTAACTACGGTGTCACCGGCCAGGCTATCCGGGATTGGAACGGCCTGAGCAACGATCAGGTCTTCTTCGGCAACACCATCGAAATCCCCCTGTGCATGCGGGCGCCCACCGCCGGGCCGACCCCCACACCCACCATCCCGCCGCCCTACCCGGCGCCGAACCTGCTCCTGCCGGCAGATGGAGCCCAGTTCACCGTCTCGAACGACTCAGTTGTATTGCAGTGGGCGTCCATCGGCACGCTGCGGGATAATGAAGCCTATCAGGTCACCGTCCTGGATGTGACTGATCTGAACGTCACCACCGGCTCAAGCCGCAAGAAGATTGAATATGTGAGGGATACGAAGTACATTGTACCGGTTTCCTTCCGCCCGCAGGACAGCAGCGCCCACACTCTGCGCTGGTGGGTTACCATCGTCCGCCAGACCGGTTACGACGAAAAAGGCAATCCCATCTGGGCTTCCGCCGGGGCCATCAGCGTCTGGCGGGATTTCACCTGGAGCGGCGCCGGCATCGTCCTCACGCCGACAAAGTAATGCCCACGACCATTCAACCGAAAGAGCACCAAGGGCCAAAAAGGGAATAACAAGAATGGAAAATACTCTCGCCGCCTTCATTGGCGGCGAGGATTTTAACCAGGATTTTGCATAGGAGTTCCGTATGCACAGCCAACGCCCCGGTTTCAACATCCCGGAATACAACAAATATGCCTGGGATCATCAGGTGGACATCCACAATAAATTCACCCTCCCGGTCACACCTGAAGAGGTCGCCGCTGCCCGCAAAGGCGATTTTTCCGTCCTGCTGACCGAGACCAAACCCGTCCCGCGCGAGTGGTTCCCGCCCTTCGAAAGGCTGGACTTGCTAGGGTTGGCCTGCGGAGGCGGGCAGCAAGGTCCCATTTTTGCGGCTCTGGGCGCCAACGTGACCATCTTCGACAATTCCCCCGCTCAGCTTGAACAGGACCGGATGGTCGCCAAACGGGAAGGTTTGTCCATCCGCACCGTGGAAGGCGATATGCGCGACCTGTCAGCCTTCGAGGATGCCTCTTTCGACTTGGTTTTCCATCCCGTCTCCAATGTCTTTTGCCCCGAGATTCGCCCGGTCTGGAAAGAGGCGCACCGTGTCCTGCGTCCCGGCGGCGTGCTGCTGGCGGGATTCGGCAACTCGATCTACTTCCTGTTTGGCACCCACATCGACGAGCAGGAGACCCTCCAGCTCAAGTTTTCCGTCCCGTATTCCGACCTGAACGACCTCGATCCGGAAGATCTGGATGAGGCCATCGAGGAAGGCTCCCCGCTGGAATACGGTCACAGCCTCACCGACCAGATCGGCGGGCAGCTCGACGCCGGCTTCGCCATTATCGGTTTCTACGAGGATATCTGCCCGGATTCACCCATCAGCAAGTATCATCCGGTGTATATCGCGACGAGAGCCATCAAGAACAATGATCGATAATTCGAGAGTCGATAGCTGTTAGTCTGATAGTCGTATAGAAAAAGAGGCCTCCATGAATTTGGAGGCCTCTTCTATAAGACTAATGACTGGAGACTATCGTCTATGGTACTGCGACCGGTTCCTTCGGAGTCTCTTTCACCGCCTCCTCGAGCATGGCGGTGGTCAGGGACTTTGGCCGCTCGATGGGCTGACCCAGCGCCCGCGCCCACACCAGGTTGGCGGTCACGCCCAGGGCCCGGCCCACCCCGAACAGGACCGTGTAGAAATCGAACTCGCGCACGCCATAGTAATATTGCAGCGAGCCCGAGATGGCATCCACATTCGGGGCCGGGTTCTTGGCCTTGCCCTGTTCCTTCAACACCTGCGGCACCACCTCATAGACCAGTTCTGCCAGGCGGATCAATGGATCGTCGGGGAAACGCTCCTTGGCGAATTCCAGTTGGGCCGTGAAGCGGGGATCGGTGACCCGCAGGACCGCGTGACCGTAGCCAGGGATGACCTTGCCGTTGTTAAGCGTATCCCAGGCGAACTGGTACAGCTTTTCCCGCGAAGGCACTCCGCCGAACTTGTCGCGTACGTCGATCAGCCAGCCAAGGCATTCCTGGTTCGCCAGGCCGTGCAGAGGGCCAGCCAAACCGTTCAGCCCGGCGGAAAAAGCGTAATAGGCATCCGAAAGAGCCGAGGCGACCAGGTGGGTGGCATGAGCGGAGACATTGCCAGATTCGTGGTCGGAATGGAGGATGAAATACAGGCGGGCCAGGTCTGCATAGCCCTTGCGGTCCTTCACACCCATCATGCGGGCGAAATTCATCCCATAGTCCTGACGCACACTGTAGCGCGGTTTGCGGGTCTCGTGGAAATATTTCATCCGATAGATATAGGCAGCGATGACCGGCAGCTTGGCGGTCAGGTCCATGGCGTCTTCGAGGGTGGTCTCCCAATAGGCATCCTTTTTGGTGCCATGGTATGCCTGGGCAAATTTCGAGCCGCTTTCCAGCGCCAGGACCGCCTGGGAGAAGAGCACCATCGGGTGGGTCTCCTTTGGCATGGTCTTGAGCATCTTGAAGACGTAATCCGGCACTACCGCCCGATTGGCCCACTCGTGTTCCACTTCCTCTGCTTCTTTACGGGTGGGGATCTCACCGGTCATGAGCAAATAATACAGCCCGCCCACATACGGCATCTTGGCGCCGCGCGGCTTGGGCAGCTTTTTCAACACCTCCGGGATGGACATGCCCCGGAAGCTGATCCCGCTGGCCGGATTGACGAATGAAATGTCGGTCACCATACTCTTGATATCCCGCATTCCCCCATAGACCTGACTGACGGTCACCTGATCGATCACGCGTTCGCCGTGTTCCTTGACCAGGCTTTTGACCCGTTCCCGCCAGGCCGGTAACTGTGAAGCAATCTTTTCCTTCAAAATCATAGGAAGCCTCCACAAATGAGAATAGACTGCGCAGAGTCCTGCGCCGGATTGACTTATACCTTCAATAAATTCTGCATGATGCCGATGCTTTCCTTAACAGCCGCGGCGGATTTTTCCAGGGCGGCTTTTTCATCAGCGTCGAGGGAATATTCGTACACCTTTTCCACCCCGCCTCTGCCCAACTGCACCGGCACGCCAAAGAACATGTCCTTCAGTCCATATTCTCCCTTCATATAGGCCGAAGCCGGGATGATGAGATGCTTATCCTTCAGGATCGCCTCGGCCATCTGGGTGACGGCGACGGCCGGTGCATAATACGCGGAGCCGGTCTTGAGGAGGTTGACGATCTCACCGCCGCCTTTCCGGGTGCGCGCTACGATCGCATCCAGTTTCTCTTTGGGCAGAAATTCCCGTAGAGCGATTCCTGCCACGTTCGAATGGCGCGTGAGAGGCACCATCTCATCGCCGTGACCGCCCAATACGTAGCAGTGGATGTTTTCCACGCTGACGCCGGTCTCCATGGCCACAAAGGCACGCATGCGGGCGGAATCGAGAATGCCAGCCTGCCCGACGATCCGTTCGCGAGGCAGCTTGCCGGTCTGCATAGCCAGGTAAGCCATGGTATCCAACGGGTTGGTTAAAACAATGATGAGCGCATCGGGGGAATTCTTGAGAGCATTGGTGGTAGCTTCGCTGACGATCTTCGCATTGGTGGTCAACAGGTCTTCCCGGCTCATGCCGGGCTTGCGGGCCACCCCTGCCGTGATAATAATGATATCGGAGCCTTTGGTGGCGGTATAATCGTTGCTCCCCACCACGGCTACATCCCTGTTTATCACGGGCAGGGCTTCCTGCAGGTCGAGGGCCTTACCTTGGGGCATTCCTTCGATGACATCCACCAGCACCAGATCGGCAATCTCACGTTCCGCCAGCCAATGGGCGGTGGTCGAGCCGGTCATCCCGGCTCACGATCGAAATTTTCGCGGTCATGATTTCTCAACTCCTTTAGAATAAACCATGAAAAGTTTAAAAAGGCTTATCTGGTAAACTTGCAGGCTATGGCCTCAATTAACGAATTCAACCCTCTTGCAGGAAATGCGTGGCTTCCATGGCCGCAGCCGCACCCATCCCAGCGGAGGTGATGACCTGGCGGAAATGCGGATCAGCGGCTTCACCGGCAGCAAAAACGCCCGCGACGCTGGTGCGCATGCACTTGTCCACCACGATATAACCGTTCTCCATCTTCAATTGCCCTTCGAACATCTGCGTGTTGGGAGTATGCCCAATAAAGATAAACAAGCCTTCAGTCGGCAGGGTGGAAACCTCATTTGTGTCCACGTTCCTAACCTTCACTGCTTCGGTCTTGCCGTTCCCGATGACATCGGTCACGACCGTGTTCCAGACGAATTTAATCTTTGGATGTTCGAAGGCGCGCTTCTGAAGCACCGCCCCTGCGCGCAGACTGTCGCGCCGGTGGATGATGGTAACCGAACTGGCATAACGGGTGAGGAAGAGACCTTCCTCCAAAGCGCTGTCCCCGCCGCCGATGACGTTGACTTGCTTGTCCTTGAAGAATGCCCCATCGCAGGTGGCGCAATAGGACACGCCTCGGCCGGTAAATTCATTCTCGCCAGGAACTTGCAGGTGGTTCGGGCTGGCCCCGGTGGCAATGATGAGTGCGTCGGCATTATAGATGCCGTTATCTGCAGCCACTTTGAAAGGCCGCTTGGAAAGATCCACCGAATTGGCATTGTCAAACATGATCCGGGCGCCAAAACGCTCGGCTTGCTTTTGGAACAATTCGCCAAGTTGTGCCCCACCAACTCCCTCCGGGAAGCCGGGGTAATTTTCGATGGTGTAGGTCAAAGCCACCTGTCCACCCAGGTCGATGCCCGTGAGCAGGATGGGCGCCAGTTCCGCTCTGGCCGCATAGAGGGCTGCAGTCAGCCCCGCCGGGCCTGAGCCCAGGATCAGCACTTTGGTATGTTTGATTTCGGTTTCTTGGGATGAAGACGAATTATTGACTTCTAACATCTAAGACCTCTTTTAATAATGACTCGCCCATTGTAACAGATGCACCGTCCCCCGAAAAGTGACAAATTGCGCAACTTCTAAAGCAACCTTGCCAAAGCCCCTCGCCTCGACTATAATCTTGCCGAATTTGGGCGCGTAGCTCAGCCGGTTAGAGCGTATCACTCACATTGATAAGGTCGGGGGTTCGAGCCCCTCCGCGCCCACACAATTTTGCCCCGTGTGTTCACATGGGGCAAATTCTTAATGGTTATCCTCAAAGTTGATTATGGCGGGTCATGAAACCTATGAAAACCACCACCTCTATATCCTTTTCAGAGATCGTGCTGCTGGTGGCGCTGGCTGTATCCATTCTCCTACCCAGAGCGGTGCTACCGTTTGGCTTGCTGGTCACCGGCGGAGGCTATCTTTTTTATACCATCCTTCATTCCATCCATACCAACCTTCCGCCCAAAAGCTCTTTCGGTCCCCTTACCGCAGCAGCCTTCATTTTTATCTTTGGGATTTGCCTGCTCCTAATCCCGAGCCAGACGATTCTCGCGTTAATCATTTCCCTCGTGGCCACAGTGATCCTCCAGATGGCCTGGGTGGTGATTAAAAACCGCGTGATTGGTAAGTAGGGCGAAAACGGGGGAAAGCCGGAGAGGCGCCCGCAATCAGCTCACAGCCTTTTTCACAAGTTCGATGATTCGGGCTTCTTCAGCAGGAGTCAGCTCAATCAGCGCGTAAGCGACCGGCCAAAAGTTGCCTTCGTCGAGATGGGCGTCATTGTTGAAACCGAGCGTGGAATAGCGCGCCTTGAACTTTAGCGCGGGTTGGAAAAAGCAAACGACAGTGTCGTCCCGCGCATAGGCCGGCATACCATACCAGAGCTTCGGAGAGAGGCTGGGCGCGTTGGCTTTGATGATCGCGTGGACCCTCCGGGCCATGGCCCGGTCGGGTTCCTGCATCTCTTCGATCTTTTCCAAGACTGCTTTTTCCTGTTCTTCTTTGGTTCCGGCCGCTCTTCTCTCTTTGGCAGCCTCCCTCATGGCGGCCTTTTCCTCCGCCGAAAATACTTCGGAAGCCTTGACCTTCGCAGGTGCGCTTTTGCCTTTTTTCTGCGTGTCCTTCGCAGGGCTCATGGAAACCTCCTCGCAGTAATTATGTTATATAGGATGAAATAAGTACGATTTAGTATATCACAAGAAATGCTGACTTCTCCGAGAGATCCATTGGATGGATACGTACGCTGCCGCCAGTAGGACGAAAAGGATGAGCCAGTGAAGGACGTGCAGGCGCTCAAATCCCAGGGATTTGGTCAAGAGATACACCGGCACGAGAGCCACAACCGCTCCGAGAATGAATCCCGCCAGGCTCGAGCGGATGTCGGCCAGAAAAGACCGGGGTGAAAATGGAGTGATGCCGTAGACATCCCACAGGACGATAGAATTGAAAATCCCCGCAAAGGCGATGACCATCGTCCGGCTGAGGGCCAGGTTGCCGTGAAGGCCGGTCTGGACGATCACCTCCAACAAGATCATCGCAACCGCACCTACGATCCCCCAGGTAAGAATGTAGCGTAGCAGAACGTGGGATTCGCTCTTTCCTGCCGGCGTGGGCAGCACCCGGAAAATGATGAGCAGCGCCGGGGGCGTCAGGGTGATCAGGCTGAGCCAGGTGGTTTGGATGAGATTGGCCGGCCAGCCATATCCAATAAAACCGGTCAGGACGAACAGAAGGGTCAGGTAGACCACCTTGACCAGGTTGATTTTGGCAACTCCATAAAGCCTCCGGGTCAGCTCCCGCCCTTCCCGAAAAGCCCTGGGCAGGGTCGAAAAGGCGTTGTTGAGGAGGGTGATGTCGGCGATGTCCTTATCGACCTGGGCCCCATCGTTCATGGCGATGGCGATATGAGCTTGCTTAAGAGCCGGCACGTCATTGACCCCATCCCCGATCATGGCAACGTAGTCCCGCCCTTTCGCCAGAGAAGCGATGATCTTTCGTTTCGTTTGCGGGGTGATGCGAGCGAACAAGTTCGTTTTCCGGACCGCTTCTGCTAACGCTTGCTCGTCCAGGGCATCCACCTCCGGCCCGGATAGGACGGTCGTTGAACCCATGCAAGCCTGCTTCGCTACCGCGGTGACCGTCTCAGGGCTGTCGCCGGAAATGACCTTGATTGCCACCCCTTGTTGGGTGAAGTCGTTCAAGGTCTCACAAATGTCGATCCGCAGTTGGTCTTCCAGGGCGATTAATGCCAAGCTGTTCCAAGTGTCAGGCAAAGATGGCTTGACCTCGCCCGACTTTACGGTGGATTCGGCAAAGACCACCACCCGCAAGCCCTGCCGGCTCAGTTGCCCGGCTTCTTCCCGGTTTTGCGTATCCTTCAACAGTAACTCGGGAGTCCCCAGGAGGAACACCTGTCCGGAGGAGAAGGCGACCGAACTCCACTTCCTCTGGGAGTTGAAGGGAATTTCACCAGTTTTGGAGGGCATCCTTTCCGGCCTCCTTACCGCCGCGGCAATCGCTGCCACCGTCCGGTTTTGCCAGGAGATCGCTTCGGTATAAATGCCCAGCTTCGCCTGAACTGATTCCAGCGTCTCCCCGTGGAGAGGTTGTATCCGCTGGACCGTCAGGAAATTATGGGTCAAAGTACCGGTTTTATCCACGCAAAGACAGGTGACATGCCCGATTGATTCAATCGCGTTGGGTCGTTGGATCAGAGCTTTATAACGGGAGATGTTGATCACTCCAAAAGTAAAGGAAATGGCCACAAAAACGATCAGCCCCTGCGGCACCAGACTCGAGATGAGGTTGACCACGTTCTCGAAAGAATCCCCCAGGGCATAGGCTCGCACGAACCCGTTCAACAAGGTCAGCGGGGCCAGGACCGCCATGACAAGGATCAGCACCTTCAGCATGGCGTCCAGTTCCTGCTCCAAAGGAGTGCGGACATTCTTGTAGGCGCGGGCAACTTCCGCCAATTGATTGACGTAACTTTCCCGCCCAATCTTCTGTGCCTGCATGAGCCCTCGACCCGAGATGCAAAAGGAGCCAGAGTGGACCGCCTCCCCCTCTTGCTTGGGGACGTATTCCGATTCACCGGTGAGTTGGGATTCGTCGATCTCCAGACTTTCCGAGGCCAGAACCGGCCCATCCGCTACGACCGAATCACCCGGAGTCAGCTCAATGACATCCTCACAAACGATGGCCTCAATTGGGATTTTGAGGGTTTGTCCATCCCTCCTGACCGTGACTGTGCGGATGGACAGGGTGGCGAGTTTATCCAGAGCGCTCTTGGCGCGCACCTCCTGGACGATCCCCAGGATCATATTCGTAAGGACCACCGCGGCCGGAAAGATGGAGGCTCCCGGCCCGCGGATGAGGAACAGGACCAGGAACGATCCCAGCAGGATGATATTGTACAGGTTGAAAACGTTGGCCCACAGGATCTGCGAATAGGTGCGGGTCGGGCGGGCGACGAACCGGTTCGACTCCCCCCGTTCCATCCTCTCGTCCACCTCGGCGGAGGTCAAGCCGCGGATTTGCCGGGCCAGGTCAGCCATCGGCTTTATCGGATACCTGTTCAGTCAGATTCTTCGCAGGAACCACTTTGGCGTCCCTTCGGCTGATCTGGAGCGTATAGAGGATTCTCTGCAAAGCGGTGGAGTTGTTCATCACCGCCAGCACCCAAAAAGCCGGCACAAGTTGGTGGAAAACGACCCCGAGGATCATGACCAGGAGGCGCTCCAGGCGGGTGAAAAATCCCACCCGCTTCAGGTCTATCCCCACCATGCCGGCCCGCGAACGCACGTGGCTGCCAAAGACCGAGCCGAACATGGCCAGCATCACCAGGACGATACCGGTGTGATTATCTGTGTTGAAGAAACGCCACAGGAATCCAAGATATAAGGCCAGGTCGCCGTAATGGTCGCAGATCGAATCCAGGAAAGCGCCGAAAGGCGTTTGTGCACTGGTCAGTCGGGCCAGCTCGCCATCCAAAACATCGAACAAGCCTCCTGCCAGCAAAGCAACAATCCCCCAACCCGTAAAACCTAATCCGATAAGGAGGCCTGCCACGACCGTCAGAGCCAGGCTGCCGAGGGTCAGTTCATTCGGCGTGATATGGATATGCTGGAAGAGAATAAGTACCGGTCTGACCACCCGGCTGTCCCAAGTGCGGACCCACCGAGAAAACATAAGCAGCCTCCCTCAGGGGATTAAGGAAACAAGGGAACTTTCACCGGTTCGGCCCAATTCGTGCGGACCAGTTCCAACGCCTGCAAGTCATCCATCTCTTCAGGCGGAGATTTGAAATAGAAAGCGCATACCTCCGGAATGAAACCGCTCATCTTTCGATCCAGTGCACCCTTCGCAACCCGAATCAGGTCAATCACAGAGCCGGCGCTGTTGGGCTTGTCGTCGCTTTCCAGCTTGACCGAGATCTTGACCGGCGAGCCGCCAAACACAGCCGCTTCGATCTCGATATAGGCATTCTTGAGAGGCCCTTTGGTCGGGTCGTAGTGGTGGCCCACATGGGATTCGGTCGTTTCATTAACGTAGCGGGCCAGTGACTTGCGCTTGGACACCAGTTTCGTCTCGGCCCGATAGACGAAATTGGCGAAGTCGGTATTCCCGCCGATGTTCACCTGGGAGGATTTCTGCAGTTTCGCCCCGCGGGACTCGAGCATGTGCAGCAGCGAGCGGTGCAGGATGGTCGTACCGATCTGGCTCTTGATATCGTCCC
>OBLY010000135.1_pt1 | contig 10556 bp, 8 predicted proteins | sample 1539041 | NCBI WGS metagenome assembly OBLY01 (sample SAMEA2690973, study PRJEB22502) | sediment metagenome | biome: Billabong; feature: Tropical; material: Sediment | place: Australia | collected 2013-05-14 | depth 1 m
GGCTCGAGGTGGCGGTGTGCGGCGACTTCACCGGCCGCATCGTCGATCGCCTCATCCGGCCCTACTACAACGCGGCGCTGCGCAGGCTCGACGAGGGGCTCGCGACGGCGGACGACCTCGACCTCACGCTGAAGCTCGGCCTCGGCTACCCGGAGGGACCGATCGCCCTGCTCGAGCGCACGGGGCTCGCGCACCACTGCGACGTGACGCGGGCGCTCTTCGACGCGTACGGTGAATCCGCCTACGCCCCTGCCCGCCGGGCCCTCGTCGCGAAGCAGCGGGAGACGGCGAATGCGGCCTCTTGAGGGGATCCGCGTCCTCGACTTCAGCACGCTGCTCCCGGGTCCCCTCGCGACGCTCGTGCTCGCGGAGGCGGGCGCCGAGGTGATCAAGGTCGAGCGGCCCGGCCGCGGCGACGAGATGCGCACGTACGAGCCGAAGCTCGGGGACAGCAGCATCAACTTTGGCCTCCTGAACCGCGGGAAGCGCAGCGTCGCGATCGACCTGAAGGCACCCGGCGCGGTGGAGCGGCTGAGGCCGCTCCTGGCGAGCGCGGACGTGCTCGTGGAGCAGTACCGCCCCGGGGTGATGGACCGGCTCGGGCTCGGCTACGCCGCGGTGTCGGCGATCCAGCCGCGGATCGTCTACTGCTCCATCACCGGCTACGGTCAGTCCGGGCCTCGGAGCGCCGCCGCCGGGCACGATCTCAACTATGTCGCCGAGACCGGGCTGCTGTCGCTCGCAGCCGGAGCGGATGGTGCGCCGGTGCTTCCCCCCGCGCTGGTCGCCGACATCGGGGGCGGGACCTACCCCGCCCTCGTCAACATCCTCCTCGCGCTGAGGGAACGGGATCGGACGGGTCGCGGCTGCCGGCTCGACGTCGCGATGAGCGAGAACGTCTTCGCCTTCATGTACTGGGCGCTCGGGAATGGCCTCGCCGCCGGCCAGTGGCCGAGGCCGGGCGGTGAGCTCGTCACCGGCGGCTCGCCCCGATACCAGATCTACCGAACCCAGGACGACCGCTTCGTCGCGGCGGCACCGCTCGAGGATCCGTTCTGGAAACGGTTCTGCGAGATCGTCGACCTCCCCGAGCGATGGCGAGACGACTCCCGGGACCCGGAGGGCACGCGCCGGGAGGTCGCCGAGAGGATTCGGCGCGCACCCGCCGAGGAATGGCGTGCGCGCTTCATCGGCGAGGACGTCTGCTGCTGCGTCGTGCAGACGCCCCGCGAGGCCCTCGCGGATCCCCACTTCCGCGAGCGGGGTATCTTCCGGAGGAGCCTCACCGCCGCCGGCAGCGCGGTCCCGGCGCTGCCGCTCCCGCTCGCGGAGGCGTTCCGGGGCGGCGCCCCCGAGGCCGGGTACCCCACGCTCGGAGAGGCGAACGACGTCTTCCTCCGTCGGTAAAGGAAGCGAACGATGACAGCCCATGCACTCGACCGAGCTGCGCTCGTCGGCGTCATCGGGGCCGGCACGATGGGGGGAGGTATCGCCCAGGTCGCCGCTCAGGCCGGCCACGGCGTCCTGCTGTACGACGCCGTCGACGGCGCCGCGGCCCGCGCCCGCGCCCGCATCGACTCCGACCTGCGGCGACTCGTCGAGAAAGGAAAGCTCACTCCCGACGCGCGGGACGCGATCGTCTCGCGCATCCGCCCTTGCGCCCGGCTCGCGGAGCTCGCCCCTGCCCGCCTCGTGATCGAGGCCATCGTCGAGGACCTCGACGCGAAGGCGGCTCTCCTGCGAGAGGTCGAGGCGCTGACGGGCGACCCGAGGATCTTCGCCACCAACACCTCGTCGATCTCCATCACGGCGCTCGCCGGCCGCGCGCGGCGCCCCGAGCAGGTGGTCGGGATGCACTTCTTCAACCCCGCGCCGACGATGGCGCTCGTGGAGGTGATCTCGGGGCTCGCGACCTCTCCCGACGTCGCGGCCTCGGTGTTCGCCACGGCGGCCGCTTGGGGCAAGACGCCCGTCCACGCCCGCTCGACGCCCGGGTTCATCGTCAACCGCGTCGCGCGTCCCTTCTACGGTGAAGCGCTGCGCCTCCTCGACGAGGGCGCGGCAGACGCTGCGACCCTCGACGCCCTCATGCGCGAGGCGGGCGGCTTCCGCATGGGGCCGTTCGAGCTCATGGATCTCATCGGGCACGACGTCAACTACGCCGTCACCTCCTCCGTGTTCGAGGCGTTCAACGGCGACCCCCGCTACAGGCCGTCCATCGTCCAGCGCGAGCTGGTCCTCGCGGGCCGCCTCGGCCGGAAGAGCGGTCGAGGCTTCTACCCCTACGGGGACGGCGCGAAGGGGCCGGACCCGGCGACGGCCCCGCCGTCGCCCCGCCCCGCCCGCCTCGTGATCGAGGGAGATCTCGGTCCGGCGGCGGCGCTCGAGGCGCTCGCCCTCGAGGCCGGGATCGAGGTGCAGCGCGCCCCTGGCGAGGGCCGGATTCGCGTCGGGGCCGGCGTCCTCGCGCTGACCGACGGACGGCTGGCCACGGAGCGGGGAGGGACGAGGCGAGACCTCGTCGTCTTCGATCTCGCGCTCGACTACCGAGCGGCCTTGCGCATCGCCATCGCCCCTGGTGACCGGACCTCGCCCGAGGCGGCCGGCGCGGCCTGCGGGTTCTTCCAGGCGCTCGGGAAGAAGGTCTCCGTCCTCTCGGACGTCCCTGGGCTCGCCGTGATGCGCACCGTCGCCATGCTCGTCAATGAAGGGGCGGACGCGGTGCACCACCGGATCTGCGATGCAGCCGCGGTTGACCGGGCCATGACGAAGGGGGTCAACTACCCCTTGGGCCCGCTCGCGTGGGGAGATCTCGTTGGTCCGCGAACGATTCTCTCGGTGCTCGACGGCCTCGCCCGAGCCTACGGCGACGCCCGGTACCGCGCCTCGGTCCTGCTCCGACGCATCGCGGCGGCGGACGGTCGGTTCTTCGCTGACGGAGGTTCCCTTCGCCCGTGAGCGCTGTGTCCTCGCCGAGGACACGCGCCTCTCCGGTCCTGTGCGCCCTGGCGACAGACCCGGGCCGTCGGTCCGGGGCGAGGCCGCTGCGTCCTTCGCGATCCCGGTCGGCGGGCGAATTCGCTCCGAGAATCGAGGGGATCGGCTGCCGCCAGCCTCCGGACGGCCGACCCGGCGGTGTGGTGCGGGACTTGCTGTCCAGGCCACCACCGGACCTCGCAGTCCACGATGGCCTTCCCCAGGAGACGACGCGATGAACGTGTTGCGACACGAGACTAGTGGCTGGCCCTGGATCGCCGCCCTCGGCGCGGTCCTGCTCCTCGCCGGAACCCCCGCCGCTGCCGCTCCCGCCGCCCCGAGCCAGCCGCCCGTGAAGCTCGGAGTCATGCTGTTCCTGTCGGGGGCGGCGGCGGAGCCGTTCGGGATTCCGTCCAAGAATGCCGTCGAGCTCTTCGTCGAGGCGATCAACGCGGGCACCCTGCCCGCGCCCTACTCGGCTCGGGGCCTCGGTGGCGCCCCGATCGAGCCCAAGTACGTGGACGAGGCGGGCCCGACGGCGACCGTCGTCACGGAGTTCCGGAACCTGATCGCGCGCGATCACGTGGACGTGGCCTTCGGCGTGATCTCGTCGGGGAACTGCTACGCCGTCGCCCCCGTCGCCGAGGAGCTGAAGACGCTGACGGTGTTCCACGACTGTGGCACGCCCCGCCTGTTCGAGGAGCGCGACTTCAAGTACATCTTCCGCTCCTCTCCGACCGGAACGATGGACAGCGTCGCGGCCGCACGCTACGTGGCGCGCAAGTTCCCGAACCTCACGTCCTACGCCGGGCTCAACCAGAACTACGCCTTCGGCCAGGACTCCTGGACGGACTTCGTCGCGGCGATGAAGGTCGTCAAGCCGAACGCCAAGCCCTCGCGCGAGCTGTTCCCGAAGCTCTTCGCCGGCGAGTACGGCGCCGAGATCTCGACGCTGCTCACGACCGGTTCACCCCTGTTCCACACGAGCTTCTGGGACGGAGACTTCGAGAGCTTCGTCACGCAGTCCGGCGCGCGCGGCCTCCCTCGCCGGATGACGATGCTCGCTGCGCTCGGCGAGTCGCAGATGTTCCGGCTCGGCGCCCGCCTGCCCGACGGGACGATCATGGGGGCGCGCGGGCCGCACGGGGTCCTCGCCCACGACACCGAGATGAACCGCTGGTTCCAGCAGAACTACACGAAGCGGTTCGGCACCCCGCCGACCTATCCCGCGTATCACTCCGCCCAGGGGATGCTCGCGCTCAAGGCGGCCTGGGACAAGGCCGCTGCCAGGAAGGGAGGGCGCCCGACGACGGATGAGGTCGCCGCCGCGTTCACCGGCCTCGAGTTCGAGGGACCGAGCGCGCGGGTCCGCATGTCGAGCGGCAAGGGCCACCAGGCCGTCTCCGAGACGGCATACGGCGTCTACCGGTTCAACAAGGCGACCGGGAAGGGCGAGATCGTCGACATCGTCCGTTACTCCGCCGACTGCGTGAACCCGCCCGCCAACATGAAGGCGGAGGAGTGGCTCAAGGCCGGCATGCCCGGCGCGAAGTGCGACTAGGGGGCCGCCCAGGCGTCTCGCAGAGGACCTGCATGCTCACCCTGTACTCGATCCTGACCGACGGCATCGTGTACGCGTCGTACCTCTTCATCGTCGCAGCCGGGCTGAGCCTCATCTTCGGGGTGATGAAGGTCCTCAACATCGCCCACGGCGCGTTCTACGCGTTCGGCGCGTACGGCGCGGCGACCGCCGTGGGCATCTGCTTCCAGCGGGGCTGGCCGCTCGCGGCCGCGTTCGCCGCGATGCTCGCCTTCGCGATGGCGATCGGCGCGATCGTGGGGATCGTGCTCGAGCGCGGCGTCCTTCGCTTCATGTACGGCAAGGACGAGGTGATCGTCGCCCTGGTCACCTATGCCTCCTTCCTCGTGCTCGAGGACGTGATCGTCCTCCTGTGGGGGAAGGGGACGCTCTCCGCCTACCAGCCGCTCGAGGCCTTCGGCAACTTCACGGTGGGCCCCCTCCTCCTCTCCGGCTACGACCTCGGCCTCGTCGCGGTCGCGACGGTCCTCGCCGCGGCCACGTACGTCGGCTTGCGCCGGACGCGCGCCGGCCGCCTGCTCACCGCGGTCATCTACGATCGCGAGACGGCGGCGGCGTTCGGCGTCAACGTCACCGTCGTCTTCGCCGTGACCTTCGCGGTCGGCGCCGCCCTCGGCGCGCTCGCGGGCGCGGTGATGGCGCCGAAGATCGCCGTGACGCTCGGGATCGGCGTCGAGGTGATCGTGCTCGCCTTCGCCGTCGTGGCCATCGGCGGCATGGGCTCGATGGAGGGGGCGGTGGTGGGAGCCCTGATCGTCGGGCTCGCCCGCGCGATCGCGGTCCAGCTCATGCCGCAGGTGGAGCTGTTTGCCATCTACGGCGTCATGGCGTTCGTCCTCGCCTTCCGCCCCCGCGGGCTGTTCGCAAGCGCTCAGCCCAGGAAGATCTGAGGAGTCGCCCGTGCAAGTCGATCGACTTCGCTTCCGGACCGCGGCCCTGTTCACCGTCGTGGCGGTCGCCGCGGGTCCGATCCTCCCCGCGTGGCTCCTCTCCATCGCGACCATCGCGCTCGCCAACGGCCTCGTCGTGCTCGGGCTGGTCATCCTCTGGCGAGCCGGCCTCGTGCCCTTTGGCCAGGGGCTCTTCTACGCGGCGGGAGCGTACGGGGTCGCCCTCGCCGCGCGCAGCTGGGGTCTCCATGACGCGTTCGCCGGCGTCGCGCTCGGGGCGGCCGCGGGCGGGATCCTCGCGGTCGTGGTGGGGGTCCTGCTCGCGCGCTACCGGGAGATCTTCTTCGCGATGCTCAGCCTCGCGATCTCGATGATCCTCTACGGCCTCCTCGTCAAGTCGGCGTCCCTCGGATCCACCGACGGCTTCAACGTCGAACCGCCCACGTTCGCGGGCTACGGACCCGGGCTCGGGGCGCGGCCGGCGGTCCTGTACCTCTTCACCGTCGCGCTCGTCGTGCTCGGGACCGCGACCGTCGGGGGTTACCTGCGGTCGGTCGCGGGCTCGCTCGCGATCCCGATCCGCGACAACGAGATCCGGGTCGAGTATCTCGGCGCGTCGGTCACGCGGCTCGTTCACCTCGACATCGTCGTCGCAGGAGTCCTCGCGGGGGCGGGCGGCGCCCTCGCTGCGCTCGCGATCGGCCACGTGGACCCGAGCATGTCGTACTGGACCACCTCGGGTGGGTTCGTGTTCGTCACCATCCTCGCGGGCTCCAGCTCGATCGTCGCGCCGTTCGTCGGCTCCCTCGTGTTCGAGCTGCTCAGGACGGGCGCGATGATGGTCGCTCCGTCGATGTGGCAGCTGACCATCGGCGCCGCCCTCCTCACGATCATCATCTTCCTTCCGGGAGGGCTCTCGTCCCTCCGGTTCAGGCGGCGCGCGGCGGAGGGACGGCTCACGTGAACGCCATCCTCTCCGTCCAGAACCTCGCGAAGAGCTTCGGGCCGGTCGTGGCGGCCCGCGGGATCTCCGTCGAGCTCGCCACCGAGCAGACCGTCGGCATCATCGGCGCGAACGGCGCGGGGAAGACCACCTTCGTCAACATGATCACCGGGCATCTCAGGCCGTCAGCCGGGACCATCGTGTTCCAGGGTCGCGACATCGCCGGCCTGCCGTCGCGGGCCATCACGCGCCTCGGGATCTGCCGGTCGTTCCAGGTGGCCCAGGTGTTCCCGATGCTGACGGTCCACGAGAACCTCTGCGCCGCCGCGGCGGTCGCGGGCGGCTCGGCGAGCGTCCTTCGCCAGGCCCTCCGCCCCATGCGATCGCGCGGCAACCTGGCGAAGGCCGACGCCCTGGTCGAGCTCTTCGGCCTGACCCGGCATCGGGACGCGCGGGCCGCCACGCTCTCGCAGGGCGTGCGGAAGCTGCTCGACATCGGGATGGCCATCTGCGGCGACCCGAAGGTCCTCCTCCTCGACGAGCCCACGAGCGGCATCTCGGTCGAGGAGAAGTACGAGCTGATGGACGTCGTGATGAACGCGCTCCGGCAGCGGAGGATCACCGTGCTCTTCGTCGAGCACGACATGGAGATCGTCGGCCGGTTCGCCGACCGCATCCTCGCCTTCTATGACGGCGGCGTCATCTCGGATGGGCCTCCGGGGACCGTCCTCGCGGACGCTCGGGTGCGGGAGCTGATCACGGGCGGCCACCGCCCCCCGCGCATCGCCTCGGAGCCGGCTCATGCTTAGAATCCGCGACCTGAACGTCTCCATCGGGCAGATCCCGATCGTGCGCGGCGCCTCGCTCGAGCTCGAGCAAGGCGACTTCTGCGGCCTCATCGGCCGGAACGGCGCCGGCAAGACCACGTTCATGCGCGGGCTGATGGGCGCGCTCCCGGCGAGCGGGAGCTTCCTCATGGGAGACGTCGAGCTCGTCGGGGCGGCCCCGCACCGACGCGTCGCGCACGGGATCGGGTACATGCCGGAGGATCGCCGCCTCGTCCCCGAGTTCACGTGCGACGAGAACATCCGCCTCCCCGCCTGGTCGACCCGGGCTCCTGACCTGGAGGCGCGGCTTCGCTGGATCTACGACCTCATCCCCGAGGTCGCCGTCGCCCGCTCGCGCCGAGGGCTCGTCCTCTCCGGCGGGCAGCAGAAGCTCGTCGCGCTCGCGCGCGCGCTCATGGCCGGACGGCGCCTCCTGCTGCTGGACGAGCCCTTCGAGGGCCTCGCCCCGGCGCTCGCGCGACGCCTGGGAGAGATCTTCGCGAACCTGAAGTCGGAGGGCGTCACCGTCCTGATGGCCGAATCGACGGAGGCCCACGTCGAGGACCTCCTCACGAGGACCTTCCGGATCGAGCGCGGCGCCGTCAGCCCGGCCTGACGACGGGCGTCACGCTCCGTCCGGATCGGCCTCGGGGACGCCTCCCTCACGCAGGCGCTTGTACAGGTACGAGCGGGAGATCCCGAGCTCCTCGGCGACGCGCTTCTTGTTCCCGCCGTGACGGGCGAGTGCTTCCTTGATGAGGGAGAGCTCCGTCTCCGCCACGGCCTTGGAGATCGTCTGTCCCCCCGCGCCCGGCTGCATCGCCGCAGGAGGCGGGGGAGCCGGGGCGGTGCCCGGTCGTCCGCGCCGGAAGTCGCGCACCCGGAGCTCGTCCCCCTCCGCGAAGATCGCGGCCATCTGAACCTCATGCTGGAGCTGGCGCACGTTCCCGGGCCACGGCCGATCTTGCAGGTAGTCGTAGACCTCCGCGCTCGCGCGCTTCGGCGGGCCGCCGTGTCGCTCCGCGTGCGCCGCGAGGAACCTGTCCACGAGGAGCGGCACGTCCTCGAGCCGCTCCTCGAGCGACGGGACGTGCACCACCACGCCGCTGATCCGGTAGTAGAGATCGAGGCGGAACCGGTTCTCCTCCACGGACTGGATGAGGTTCCGGTTCGTCGCTGCCACGAGGCGGAAGTCCGAGCGATGGAGGCGGTCCCCACCGACCCGCTCGAACGTGCCGTCCTGCAGGACGCGCAGGAGCTTCGCCTGCACCTCGATCGGCATGTCGCCGATCTCGTCCAGGAACAGCGTGCTCGAGTCGGCGAGCTCGAACTTTCCCTTCCGGCCCTTCCGGTCGGCGCCGGTGAACGCGCCGGCCTCGTAGCCGAAGAGCTCGCTCTCCACGAGCGTCGCCGGGAGCGCAGCCGCGTTGACGAAGACCATCGGTCGCTCGCTGCGACCGCTCAGCGCATGGATGGAGTGCGCCGCGAGCTCCTTCCCCGAGCCGCTCTCTCCGATGAGCAGGACGGGGACGTCGAGCGGGGCGACCTTCACGATCTCGGCCTTGAGCTGCCGGATGGCGTTCGAGGTGCCCACGATGTCGTCGAGCCCGTAGGTTCGGTTCTGCCGCCACGACAGCTCGCGCCTGTAGTACGCGACCTCGGAGCGCAGCCGCGTCACCTCGCGCGAGAGCTCGTGGACCTGCTCGGGCCCCTTGAACATCACCTGGCCGATCGCGCCGACGACCTTCCCACCCTCCTTGATCGGGACACGGCTCACGACGCGACTGACACCCCGCATCTCCTGCACGTGGCCGATCTCGGCGTGACCGGTCCTGACGACCTCGTGCAGCCGCGTGTTCTCGATGACCTCCGTCACGCTCTTGCCGCATGCCGCTCCGGCGGAGAGCCCGAAGAACCGCTCGTGGACCGGGCTGATGAATCGGATCTTCCCGTCGGCGTCCACCACCGTCATCGCCTCGAACGGGCTCGTGACGAAGTGGTTCAGGACCGCGTAGGCGAAGTCGACCGATCCGACGAAGTCGAACAGCGTGTCGTCGGGACGGGTCTCGTGGACGAAGAAGACGCTCGCCGTGGGCGCACGCCGGGCGAGCACGATGAACGTTCGATCGCCGACCGTGATCTGCTGCAGTCGCCTCGCCGGGTCGTGCGAGCGAATCGAGAGGAGGGCCCGCTGAACGCCCTCCTCCGCCGCGCAGCCGCTCTGGAACCGGATCTGCCCCGCTGGATCCATGACCAGGATCCCGAGAGCATCAACCTGGATCATTTCGGCTATTCCTCAATCGGCTCTCCCCCAACCATCGCCCGTGGAGTGTATTCGGCAACGACACCGCTGACACCTGTTCGTGTCCGGCGAGGTGACACGAGGCGCCAGCGCACGCCGGTTTCACCCTGAATTTCCAGTGACCATGGGCTGATGCCAGGAAGATGCCCGACTGGAACACCGGTTGCTTCTTTGGCCCTCCGTTCACCGCGCGGGTCTCGTGCGACCCGGCCGAGCCCCTGCCAGGCTGCTCGCCCAGGGGCCAGGGAGATCGCCTGGAGGCGACGATGACTCGCGAAGTCTTCATCTGCGACGCCGTCCGGACGCCGATCGGGCGTTATGGCGGCGCTCTGGCGACCATCCGCACGGACGATCTCGCGGCGACCGCGCTGCGGGCCCTCCGGGAGCGCCATCCGAAGGTCAGCTGGGAGGCGGTCGACGACGTCGTGCTCGGTTGCGCCAACCAGGCAGGCGAGGACAACCGGAACGTCGCGCGGATGGCCGCGCTGCTCGCAGGCCTCCCCGAGCAGGTCTCGGGTGTGACGGTGAACCGGCTGTGCGGCTCCGGGATGGACGCGGTGGCGTACGGGGCGCGGGCGATCCGGGCCGGTGAGGCCGACCTCGTCGTCGCTGGCGGGGTGGAGAGCATGTCCCGAGCACCATTCGTCATGGGGAAGGCCGAGACGCCGTTCGCGCGGGCGGCGGCGCTCGAGGACACCACCATCGGCTGGCGCTTCGTGAATCCGGCGATGCGGGAACGCTTCGGGGTCGACTCGATGCCCGAGACCGCGGAGAACGTCGCCAGGGAGCTCTCGGTCTCCCGCGCTGACCAGGACGCGTTCGCCTTGCGAAGCCAGCGCAGGGCCGCTGCAGCCCAGGCCGCGGGGCGCCTCGCCGAGGAGATCATCCCCGTCGTCGTTCGCGGGGCGAAGGGAGCGGCGCGAACGCTCTCGACGGACGAGCACCCGCGTGCGGACACCACTGCGGAAGCCCTCGCGCGACTGAAGCCGATCGTCAGGGCGGACGGCACGGTCACGGC
>OBLY010000136.1_pt1 | contig 10553 bp, 7 predicted proteins | sample 1539041 | NCBI WGS metagenome assembly OBLY01 (sample SAMEA2690973, study PRJEB22502) | sediment metagenome | biome: Billabong; feature: Tropical; material: Sediment | place: Australia | collected 2013-05-14 | depth 1 m
TCACGCGGTCCTCGCCGCGGGCCTCGGGACCGCCGGCGCCTGCGGGTGCGCCCCGTAGCGTCGGTAGGCCTTGAGCCCGTCCCAGCCGATGACGAGCGCCGCGACGAGGAGGAGGACCGATACCACGATCATCGCCCACGCGCCCGCCACCGGGAGCGCGCTCATCTTCGGGTTCGCGGCGATGGTGACGTAGAGGTTCCGCGCGGTCACCACGGTCGCGAAGATCGTGGTCACGTACATGAACACCATGGGGACGAGGGCGTAGCGCGGGTTCCGGCGCTCGGAGCGGAGCCACACCGTCACGACGAGCAGCCCGAGCGCCGCCATGAGCTGGTTCGAGGCGCCGAACATCTGCCACAGGTAGACCCAGGTCCCGGTGAGCACGAGCGCGGCCGTGAGCACCATCGAGACGAGGCTCGACACGTGCATGTTGCGCACCGGGGGGATCGCGTCGCCGACCCACTCGGTGAGCGTCACGCGCATCACGCGGAAGACGAGCTGCGTCACGGTCAGCACGATCATCACGAACGCGCCGAACCCGAGGGCGGTCCCGAACACCTCGGGCACGAGCCCGAAGGTGCCGGCGTAGATCAGCTTGCCGACCCCCTGGGCGAACCGCCCGCCGCCGCCCCCCACCCCTGCGATGGAGACCGCGGTGAGCGAGAGCAGCGCGAGCGCGTTCTCGCCGAACATCGCGCCGGCCCCGACCGGCAGGGCGTCGGTCTCGTACTCGAGCTGCCGGGCGGTCCCGATCGAGCCGACGAGCGAGTGCCACCCGGACACCGCCCCGCAGGCGATGGTGACGAACAGCATCGGCCAGAGCGGCTGCCACGCCTTCCCGGACTCGAGGGCGAACCCGAGCCCCTTCACGGCCGGGAGGGCGAAGGTGCCGATGGCGTTCCCGGCGGCGTCCCGCACGCCCGTGAGCGGCGCGACCACCGCGCCGAGCGCGGAGAGCAGGATGGTGACGAGCGTCACCCAGAAGCCGATGTAGTTGACGGGCTGGGCGAAGCGCCAGATGGGCAGGTTCGCGCCGAGGTAGGAGAAGACGAAGATGAACGTCATCCAGAGCAGGTAGTTCGGGAGCGTGCGCACGAGCCCCGTCCCGGCGTCGTACGCCGGGGTCGTCGGCCGCTTGCCGTTCGCGCCCGGCGCGGGGATGCGCGGATCGGCGAGGGTCGGGTCCTCGACCGCGTAGAGCGCCTGCCCGCCCGAGAGGCGGTCCACGGTGGAGTTCACCGAGGCGACCGCGGCGGCGACGGGGCCGTTCACGAGCTTGCCGTGATCGCGGTGCTGGCCGGCCGGCGAGGAGCCCCATCGCGGCGAGCGCGATGATCCCGAGCGGCACGTCCGGACGCGCGGAGAGGATCGCCGCGAGGATCCCGACGAACGCTCCGGCGAGCAGCATCAGGTAGAAGAAGATGAAGACGAAGAGGATGTTCCGCGTGCGCGGCGCGATGAGGCGGTGCGAGATCGCGGAGAGGCTGTTCCCGTCGTTGCGCACCGCGACCATGATCGCGGAGTAGTCGCTCGCCCAGCCGATGAAGCTCACGCCGAGCACGAGCCACGCGAGCGAGGGCGCCCAGCCCCACAGGTTCGCGGCGGTGATCGGACCGACGATCGGGCCCGCCGCCGCGATCGACTTGAAGTGATAGCCGTAGAGGACGTTCTTGCTGGTCGGCATGAAGTCCACCCCGTCCATGTACATCCTGGCGGGGGTGGCCTTCTTCGCGTCTGCCTGGATCACCTGCCGATCCACGCGGCGCGCGTACAGGTTGTACGCGGAGTAAATGACCCCCGCGCCGATGACCACGATCCACAGCGTGTTCATGGGGGCTCCTTCGCGGGCCGCTCGTCACCCGAGCGAGCGTCTGCCTCGGGACTTCGGGCCGGCGCCGCGAGCGGCGCTCCGCACGGATCGCGACCGCGGAGCTCGCCGCGGCGTCGGTGATGCGTCTGTGGGAACGCTACGCGCCTCCGCGATCGACGGGCAATCGGTCGCTGGGGGGCATGGCCGAGCCCGCCCGGGCTGCGGCGCTCGCGCTGCGTCCGGAGCGCGCACCGTGGGCGCGCGCGGTCCGCGGCGCGCGCTGACGCTCGATCGGGGTCGTGGCGCGAGGTCGCGCGCCCAGGTCCCGCAGCCTCACGGAGGACGAGCGGAAAGGGCTTCCGGAGGTGGCCGCGCGGGCGAGCGCCCGTCGATTGCCGACGTGCCGGCGCGGCACCAACATCACTGCGCGTCCCCGAACGCAGCGATGCGAACCGGGACGCGCGGAGCGATCGCCCCGCCGCCCGCGGGCGGAGACAACCAGGAAGGCCGAAGTGATGGCACCTGGCCGTCGAAGCGGGCGGTCGAGCGACCTCCGCAGAGGCGGCCCCAGACAGGGCCGCCTCTCATTTTCGCGCCGGCGGGCCGCCGCGCGGCCGGGCGAGTGCCCGCCGCCGCGGCCGGTGTCCGCTCGGCTAGATTCGCGCGATGAGAGCGCTCCTCCCCGGCCCCGACCGGAAGCTCCGCTGCGCGTGGTGCATTTCGACCCCGGAGTACCTCCGCTACCACGACGAGGAGTGGGGCCGGCCGACCGCGGACGACGTCCGGCTGTTCGAGAAGATCTGCCTCGAGGGCTTCCAGTCCGGCCTCTCCTGGCTCACCATCCTCCGCAAGCGCGACGCGTTCCGCCGCGCCTTCGCCGGGTTCGACTTCGAGAAGCTCGCCCGCTTCGGCCCGCGCGACGTGAGGCGGCTCCTCGCCGACGACGGCATCGTCCGTCACCGCGGCAAGATCGAGTCCACCATCCACAACGCCCGGCGCGCCTGCGCGCTCCGGGACGAGGTCGGCTCGCTCGCCGCCCACCTCTGGCGGTTCGAGCCGGATCCCGCCTCGCGCCCGCGCCGGCTCACCCGGGCGACGCTCCGCCCGCTGAGCGCCACCCCCGAGCCGCTCGCGCTCTCGAAGGATCTCCGCCGGCGCGGCTGGACGTTCGTCGGGCCGACGACGCTGTACGCGTTCATGCAGGCGGTCGGGATCGTGAACGACCACCTCGACGGCTGCGCGTTCCGCGTCCGCGCGGAGCGGGCCCGCCGCGGGTTCGAGCGGCCGCGCTGACCGTTACGCGACCGCGCCGCCGTCCACCGGGGTCGCGCCGCCCTTCTCGACCCGCTGCGGCTGCCGGCGCGGGAGTCGCACGACGAACTCGGCGCCGGCCCCCGGCGGGCTCGCGACCGCCAGCGTTCCCCCGAGGCTCTGCACGACGCGCCGCGCGATGGTGAGGCCGAGCCCCATGCCGCGGCCGGGCCCCTTCGTCGTGAAGAACGGGGTGAAGAGCCGCGCCCGGACCTCGGCGGGGATGCCGGGGCCGTTGTCCTGGACCGAGAGCACGACCGCGTCGTCCTCGACGGACCCGCGGATCCGGACCCTCCCCGCCGCCTCCGGCGCCGCCTCGATGGCGTTCTGCACGAGGTTCGAGAGCACCTGGGTCAGCTCGTCCGGGACGCACTCGACCGTGCCGTCGCCCTCGAGCGCCACGTCGATCTCCACCGCGCGTCCGGTGGCGGGCAGCACCACCCCCGCGACGGTGCGGACCGCCTCCCAGAGGTCCACCGGGACGAGCTCGCGGCGGAACCCGCCCCGGCCGTAGCGGCTCATCATCTCCACCGTGCGCGCGATGCGGGCGATGCCCGCCTCGGCGACCCCCAGCATCTGCTCCATCCGAGCGCCGACGCGCTCGAGCTCGGCGGTCTGCTCGGCGGTGAGGGGCGAGGCGGCGGCGCGGTCCGCCAGCGCCCGCGCCCGCGCCGCGTCGAGGCGGACCCGCGCGAGGGCGTTCTTGAGGTAGTTGAGCGGGTTGTTGATCTCGTGGGCGAGCCCCGCCGCGACGATCTCGACCGACTCCATGCGCCGGGTGAGGACGAGATCCGCGGTCCGCTCCTCCGCCTTCACGAGCTGCCGCGCGCAGGTGACGAGCTCGCGGGGCGAGAAGGGCTTCGTGAGGTACGCGGAGACCCCCGTGTTCCGCCCCGCGATCCGGTCGTCCACCGCGCTGCGCGCGGTCAGCATGATGATGGGGATGTGCCGCGTCCCCGGATCCTCGCGCAGCCGGCGCGTCAGCTCGACGCCGTCGATGCCGGGCATCATGAGGTCGGTGACGACGAGGCTCGGCGGCTCGCGCCGGACCATCTCGAGCGCCTTCTCGCCGTCGGGCGCGGTGAGGACCTTGAAGTCGCGCCGCAGCGACATGTGCACGACCTGCACGACCTGCGGGTTGTCCTCGACGACGAGGACCGTGTGCGACCGCTGCGCCTCGTCCGGATCGCGCTCGACGGCGCGGCGCTCGGTGACCTCCTCGAGGTCGAGGAGGCGGTACGCGCCGCGGCCGTCGAGCTGGACCGACCAGGTCCCCGCGCCGGGGGTCTCGGCCCGCTCCGGCCCGACCAGGTCCTCCGGCCGGAACGCGTGCCGCTCCGGGACGGTCACCACGAACCGCGCGCCGCTCCGGCCGTCGCTCGAGGCGGTGATGCTCCCGCCGTGCAGCTCGACCAGCTCGCGGGCGAGGGCGAGGCCGATCCCGGCGCCGCCGTAGCGCCGCGTGCCCTCCATGTCCACCTGGTAGAAGCGCTCGAAGAGCTGCTCCGCCTTGTCGGGCGGGAACCCGGGCCCGTCGTCCTGCACCGCCACCTCGACCGCGCCGCCGACCCGTCGCAGCGTGAGCTCGACGTGGCCTCCTTGCGGCGTGAACTTGAGGGCGTTCGACAGGAGGTTCACGAACACGCGCTCGAGGCGATCGAGATCGCAGCGGACCGCGGCGGCCGCCTCCTCGCTCGTGAAGCCGAGGCTGATCCGCCGCCGCTGCGCGAGGACCTGCGTCTGCTGCACGAGCGTCCGCAGGTACCCGACGAGCTCGTGGTCCCCGACCTGGAGCCGGAGCCGGCTCTCCTCGAGCCGCGAGAGGTCGAGGAGGTCGTCGATGAGCTTCAGGAGCTTGAGCGCGCTCCGGTACATGCTCCCGAAGGAGGCGATCTGCGCCTCGGTGAACTCGCCCAGGTCGCCGTGGAGGATGAGCTCGAGCGGCGTGAGCACGAGCGCGAGGGGCGTCCGCAGCTCGTGGGTCATGTTCGCGAAGAAGCGCGACTTGAACTCGTCGAGCCGCTGCAGATCGGCGTGGGCGCGCTCGAGCTTGGCGGTCGCCTGCTCGAGGCGGATCCGCTGCTCGTGCTGGAGCCGGTGCGCCCGGAACGTCATGATCTGCCCGGCGCTCGCGACGAGGGCGATCCCCGTGAGGAACGTCAGGTTCGAGATGGCCGCCGAGAGCGGCCCCACCGTCCCCGCCAGGAGGTTCGCGCCGACGAACGTGAGCACGATCGAGGCGTTCGCGAGCCCGACGACCGCCGGCGGCCACACCAGGAGCAGGCCGCCGGCCAGGATCGGGAGGGTGAGCCCGGCGTAGTACGGCGAGGCGAGCCCGCCCATGTAGAGCGTCATCACGCTGATGCCCGCCGAGGCGAGCCCCGTGTACGCGGCGGTGCAGGGGACCACCCACCGCGCGAAGCGGGGGCGGCTCCAGAACGGCCAGCTCGCGGCGGTGACGACGATGACGAAGGCGCGCGTCGCCCACAGCAGCGGCAGGGCTTCGCGCGGCGCGAGCACCCAGTCGAGGAGGCCGAACGCAGGATAGAGGATGGCCACGGCGACGAGGCCCACGCGGATCCCGCGCAGGTTCCGCTCGATGAGCCAGCGCTCCCAGCCTCCCTGGATCTCCGCCCGCTCCTTCATGCCGTCATGCTCCTCCGCCCGGCTCGCGCGCCGCAACCCCGAGGAGACGGATCGCCCTGCGCCACAGCCCGCGCACGGCGGCGCGCATCGCCACGAGCCGCTCCGCCTCACGCTCGCCGAGCCTGCCGGACAGGAGCAGCTCGCGGCAGGCGCCGCGCTGGACCTTGCCGCTCGAGGTCTTCGGCACGGACCTGGGCGGCGCGACGTGGACGCGGTCGGGGCGGACCCCCTCGCTCTCCGCGACCGCCGTCGCGACGCGCTCCGCGAGCCCGGCGGCCTCGGCCGAGGCGGAGCGGGAGCGCTCGACGACGAGGACGAGCTCCTCGCGCGCCGCGCCCTCGACCGGGAACGCGGCCGAGCACCCGCGCCGCACGCCCGGGACACGCTCGGCGGCCGCCTCGAGATCCGTCGCGTGGTACTTGCGCCCGGCGCGGATGAGGACCGACTTGCGGCGGCCGGTGACGAACAGCTCGCCGTCCGCCAGATACCCGAGGTCCCCGGTCCAGAGCCATCCGTCGCGCAGCGTCGCGGCCGTGGCGTCCGGGTCCTCGAAGTACCCCTGCATGACCCCGGGGCCGCGAAGGGTGATCTCCCCCTCGCGCCGCTCCGGGAGCGCCGTCCCGTCGTCGGGATCCACGATCCGGATCTCGCTGCCGGAGAACCCGGACCCGCACGACACGAGCCGACGCGACGGAGCTCCCTCGCGGGCGGGCCAGGCGCGGCCCGCCGCGAGCGCCGCGGCGTCCACGTCCTCCGTCCGCGGACCGCGCCCGAGCGGCGTGAACGCGGCCGCGAGCGTCGCCTCGGCGAGGCCGTAGACGGGCATGAACGCCGTGCGAGCGAAGCCGACGCGCTCGAACTTGCGCTCGAACGCGGAGAGCGTCTCGGGCCGCACGGGCTCCGCGCCGTTCAGGGCGCGGCGCCAGCAGCGCAGGTCGAGCCCCTCGAGCTCCTGCTCCGTGATCCGCTCGACGCAGAGCTGGTACGCGAAGTTCGGCGCGGTGGAGAGCGATCCGCCGAACTCCGAGATCGCCCGCAGCCAGCGGACGGGGCGGCGCACGAACGCGCCGGGCGTGAGCAGGCGGATGGACATGCTCGCCTGGAGCGGCGAGAGGACGCCGCCGATGAGCCCCATGTCGTGGAAGAGCGGCAGCCAGGTCACCTTCCGATCGTCGGCGCCGAGCGCGAGCGCCTTCACGATGTCCCGCGTGTTCGCCACCAGGTTCGCGTGGGTGAGGGCGACGCCGCGCGGGCGGCTCGTCGAACCGGACGTGTACTGGACGAGCGCGAGGTCATCCGCCCTGGGGGACTCCGGCGCGCGCGCCGGGCCGTCGAGCTCGTGCGGCGCCACCACGCGCGGACGCGGGCCGGCGGGGAGCATGCCGTCGACGAGGAGGGACATCCGACGGTCGACGACGAGGACCCGGGGCGCCGTGGCGCGCACGATGGCGCCGAGCCGCTCCGGGTACCGGCCGAGCCCCGCGAACGCGAACGGCGGCGCGACCGGGACCGGGATGGCCCGCAGCATGTGCGCGGCGTAGAACACCTCGAGGAACTCGGGGCAGGTGTCGAGGATCAGCGCGACGCGGTCCCCGCGCTGGACGCCGAGCGCGCGCAGCGCGCCCGCTCTCCGGGTGGCCGCCTCCCACAGGCCCGCCAGGGTCCGGGTCGCGGCGGGCGTGTCGCCGTCGGCGTCGAACTGCAGGAAGGGCGCCGACGCCGCCGCGGCCCGCTGCTCGAGCACGGTGAGGAGATCCTCGGCGTCCGTCGTCCTGGTCGGCAACCCGCTCTCCCTTCAGTCCACGGCGCGGCGCGAGGCGGCGAGCGCGGCGTTCGGCTGCTGATCCCGCGAGGCGAGCACCTCGCGCCAGTCGGGCGGGGTGCCCGGAACGAAGCGGACCGCCGCGTCGAGCTCGGCGAACCGCCGCTGGACGATCTCGTCCGGCGCCCCGTCGAGGAACGCGAGCGTCAGCTCCTTCCGCGTCAGGATCGCCTCGCGCTGGCGCGCGGCGGTCCAGAGCGCCGAGTCGTCGCCGCCGTAGTAGGCGTAGCTCACGTCGACGGCGCGGAACAGGTGGGGAGCCCAGGTCGCGTGGACCTCGTCGGCCGTCATCGTCCCGTGCCGCCATCGCCCGAAGGAACCCTCGAGCCCGAGCGCGCGCCGACGCTCCGGCCGATCGACCGGGGCGCCGGGGATCGCGCGGAACGGGAACGCCAGGTACTCGATCCGCGCCTTCCCGTCCCGGCGGAGCCCGTTCAGGAACGCGGCGGTGGCGTCGAGCGACGCGCGCGACTCGCCGGGGAAGCCGACCACGAACGTGGCGAGGACGTGCACCCCGGCGCCGAGGAGCGCGTCGATGCCCAGCCGGGCCGCCCCGACGTCGCAGCGCTTCCGCATGCGCCGCAGCATCTCCGGATCGCCGCTCTCGATCCCGCACCAGGCGTGCCCGAGCCCCGCGCCGACCAGCGCGGGGACGTCCTCGTCGCTGACGGCGTCGGCGCGCAGGTAGCCGCCCCAGTGCAGCCCGAGGCCGCTCGCCGCGATGGCGTCGGCGAGCGCCCGCGCGCGCTTGCGGCTCGAGAGGGCGTTGTCGTCCACGAAGCTCACCGAGGTCGCGCCCCGTCCGGAGATGAGCCTCAGCTCGTCGACGATCGAGGCCGGGGAGCGCAGGCGCAGCCGCGGGTGGACGGCCACGAAGTCGCAGAACTCGCACTCGTGCGGACAGCCCACGCTCGTGCGCACCGGGACCACCGCCGCCGGCATCTCGTCGACGAGATCCCAGCGCGGGAAGTCGCGGTCGAGGTCGACCGGCTCGGGCGCGCCGGCGGTGGCGGTCCACCCCTCCCCCGTCCACAGCACGAGGTTCGGGACGCTCCCGAGCGCCGCGGGGGAGCGCGCGCCTCGGCCGAAGGCGTCGAGGAGCCGGAGCAGCGTGTGCTCCCCGAACTCGCTCGCGACGAAGACGACGTCCCTCAGCAGCGGGTCGGGATCCGGACCGAAGAGCGGCACCACCTCCGGGCGCCCGGCGAGCTCCGCGCGATCGAGGAAGCGCTCCGGGCCCCAGAGGTGCTGCTTCCACACGAACGGACCGCCGATCACGACCGGCACGTCCGGCCCGACCGCCTCCCGGACGCAGCGCAGCGTCCGCACCAGCTCGGCGACCGTCGTGATGAAGGTCGTGGAGACCGCCACCGCGACCGGCGCCGGCGCAGCGCGACCCTGGCGCGCCACGTCGGCGAGCCGGAAGGCGGCGCGCGCGTCGTGCCCGCGGGTCTTGAGGAAGCTCTCGAGGTAGTAGCCGGCGAGGGGCCGGACCTCCTTCCAGGGGTTGGCGAGGCGCGGCCGCGACGCGCCGACCGTGTTGAGGACCCGGATCAGGTTCGAGAACGACGCGAGGTGCCCGGAGCGCGTCCGGAGCCAGAAGTCGGACTCGTACGGCGGCGTGCCCGCCTCGTCGAAGGGGTTCGGCGCCACCACGAGGACGACCGGTCTCGCCATCGACGTCTCCGACCCCTACTGCGCGGCGGGATCCGCGCCTCCGCCCGCCCGTCCGCGGACCTCGGGGAGCGACGCCAGCCAGTCGGCGAGGAGGCCGACGGTGAGCGCGTCGGCCCGCTCGGAATGGGCGAGCAGCCAGGCCTCGAACGGCAGCTCCCCGATCTGGAGGAGCACCTCGAGGTGGGCGACGAAGGTGTTCGCCATGAGGCTGTCGAAGATGAGGGCGCCGAGCGGCGTGTCGCGCCCGACCGCGGACACGTCGAGCCCCTCGATCGCAGACGCGAGCGCCTCGCGGATCGCGTCGATGAGCGCGGCCGACGTCCGCGGGTCGGAGGGTGCGGTCACGGGAGCGCCTCGGGGTGCGGGTGAGGCTTGCGCCCGACCGCGACGTACGCCTGCGGCGGATCGCCGAAGCCGGGGACCACGTCCACCTGCTCGAACCCCGCCCCCTCCAGCATCGCGCGCAGCCGCTCCGCCTCGAAGAACCGGAACGTCTGCTCCTCCTCGAGCCGGAGGAGGAACGCCGCCGAGTTGGTGTAGGCGCGGAGCTGCTCGAGGAACTGGTCCCGGTCCATCGCCGGCGGCGGCGGGGCGCGCCCGGCGGCGACGTCGTCCACGAGCCGCGTGAAGATGAGCGACATGTCCGTGTCCGGGCGGTTCGAGGAGGCCACCAGCCGGCCCCCGGGGCGGAGCGCGCGGTGCAGCTCGCGGACGGTCTCGTCGGGGTTCACGAGGTACGGCAGGACGAGGCTCGTGGCGATCGCGTCGTAGGCGCCGCTCTCGAACGCGAGCGGCTCGTCCACGGCCGCGTCGCCGAACACGAGCCGACCGAAGCGGAGCTGCGAGGTCCGGAGCGCCGCGCCGGCGCGCGGCGCCACGCCGGGCGCGAGGTCGTCGCGCCGGACGCAGCCGCGGACGAGGCGGGCCGCGCGGCCGAGCTCCTGGACGACGAGCCGCTCCTCCTCGGAGAGGGCGTCGGCGAGCCGGGGGTCGAGCGGTCCGCCGCGGAGCGCGGCGTGCATCGCCGGGCCCTGGAGCGCGAGGACGTGGTCGAGGGCGTGGTCGTCGAGCCCCTCGATGCGCCCCCGCAGCCACTCCGGCCCGTGCACCTCGCCGCGGACGAACCGCTCGACCGGGCGCAGCCGGCTCACCTCCAGCGTCGCCACCCGGAACTCGACGGCGAGCCCCGCCCGCTCGACCGCGGCGCGCGACTTCTCGCGGGCGCGGGCGAGCGCCTCGGGCACGAGATCGGTCACCTCGACGCGGGCGGGCAGCGGGCCCCCCGCC
>OBLY010000137.1_pt1 | contig 10528 bp, 10 predicted proteins | sample 1539041 | NCBI WGS metagenome assembly OBLY01 (sample SAMEA2690973, study PRJEB22502) | sediment metagenome | biome: Billabong; feature: Tropical; material: Sediment | place: Australia | collected 2013-05-14 | depth 1 m
TTTAAGGATTTCTCTGGAAGAAAGACATGTGTAGACTTCAAAAGATGATGTTGCAAATGAATTAAGTACTAATCTAACAAAGTCAAATTAGCTAACTACTGCATTTGTTTGGTATCATTCAATTCACATATCTCAGAATATAATATTGTGCTGCTCACTATATCGCGAAATATATAGAGGGTCTTCATTTGTCATCGGTTAACGATTTTGATGCACAACTTTGAGTACCATGTGTAGCGATTTTCCGTTTTGGATGTTAGATATCAGCATAAAAAGTGTTACTTTTCCGACATTTCGTATCTTAACCGATGACAAATGTTATTTATTTCCATTAATTTCGAAAATCGCCCACTTATATTAAAACCTTTCAATTTGTACTAATAAATAGAGATACTGTTATCTAATGCAAAAGTTGAGTTATAAATGATTACCTGAACTTTGAAGAGGATTCGATTGGAAAACCATTTCTGCCTCTTCCCAGCGGTCGTGTAAGCAAGCAGGAGGTTCTGTCTGTAAGTGTTGTAACCTTCTTGATCGTGGTAGCAGCTATAGCTTATTATTCTCTGATGGGAGCTGCTTTTGCCCTGATTTTTATAGTTGGGACTACACTTTACTCAGCCGGATATAAAAAAAAGGGGATATATGGAAATATCCTATTCGGAGCAATGGTCGCATCATGCCTGATAATCGGGGCGTCGATATCGGCTGATATGATAAACGGACTTATATATCTTGTATTAATTGCAATAATAGTCAATCATTCATCTCAAAACCTGGTCGGGACTTTTAAGGATCTTGAGGTCGATGCCAAGACCCATGCAAGTACTGTTATCCAGATTAAAGGGATTCATATTTCAATTATTTATGCGTTTATGGTTTCAACGCTTGCCTTAATTCTAAGTTTGATGCCATGGTATTTTGGGTTATTGGGAGAAAATTATGTTTTGATACCTTTTTGTGCTTATCTATTCCAGATGAGGGCACTAGGCCTTTTCTATCATACACCCTCAGTGAAAAACGGATTTGAAGCGTTGAAAATGTACAGGACAGCCACAATACCATTATACATTTCATTCATAGAAGGATTGCCAAATCACAGTCCTCTTAATGCATCTATGTGCCCCTTCGAGCATTTCAAAAATAGAACAAAAGATTAAAAACATAGATCCTGACTTTATAAATACAGAGAACATAGGTAGTTGTGATTTCTGCTCTGTATCCTCTGTGCGCTCTGTGGTTAATATATTATTATCAAATGTTACGCGGGAGATTACAGAAGTACCGATTTATTAACTCAAATCTTCATATACTGCGCCGCCTTTCCCAGTTCTTCCTCGATCCTCAGCAGTTGATTATACTTCGCGTTCCTCTCGCTCCTTGCCGGCGCGCCTGTCTTTATTAACTCTGCGCCGATAGCCACAGAAATATCCGCAATGGTTGTATTCTCGGTCTCGGCAGACCTGTGGCTTACGATGACCTTATACTTATTCTTCTGCGCGAGCCTTGCAGCATCAAAAGCCTCGGATAACGTGCCAATCTGGTTGACCTTCAGCAGCAGCGCGTTCGCTGCTTCCATGTATATGCCCTGTTCAAGCCTCTTTACATTCGTAACGAACAGGTCATCCCCCACAATTATCGTATCTGCCAGCTTATCGGTCAACAATGCAAAATCATCGAATGCCTCTTCATGGAACGGGTCTTCAATAGAGAGAATAGGATATGTCCTGACAAGATCTGCATAATAATCAGTCAGTTCTTCGCTTGAGAGGTTTTTCCCATCGATATTGTACGTACCCTTTTCATAAAACTCAGAGGCGGCGGCATCCAGACCGATAGTGATTTCCTTCTGATATCCGGCTTCTTCGATAGCACTAGTGAGGGCATCAAGTGCATCTTTTGTATTAGAAAGAGGCGGGGCATAGCCGCCTTCGTATCCCACATTCACAGCTGAGTTGCCGTATTTTTTCACAAGTAATGCACCCAGAGTATGATAGGTCTCAGCGCCCATGCGCAGCGCCTCGGAGAGCGTCTTCGCGCCCCTGGGCTGGATCATGAATTCCTGTATCGCAAGCTCGTTGCCTGCGTGTTTCCCCCCGTTTATGACGTTCATAGTTGGGATAGGAAGAGTGAATGCGTTCGTGCCTCCGAGGTAACGGTAGAGGGATAACTCAAGCGAATCCGCCGCTGCATGAGCCGCAGCCATAGAAACGCCAAGGATGGCATTTGCGCCGAGCCTTGACTTGTTCGGAGTGCCATCAAGCTCTATCATCGTTTCATCGAGCTCACGCTGGTCGCGCACATCCATACCGATGAGCGCATCCTTTATTTCCGTGTTTACATTGTTTACCGCTTTAGCGACGCCCTTCCCGAGGTACCGTTTATTCTTGTCCCTTAACTCAAGCGCCTCGTTCGTGCCTGTGGATGCACCCGATGGAACGCTGGCACGACCGAACCCGGCTACTGTATGAACATCGACTTCTACGGTCGGATTCCCTCTTGAATCCAGTATTTCACGAGCATGAATGCTCTCGATTGCGAACAATTTCTCACCTTTTATTATTAACTGAAGTAGAGATAAATGAACTGCTTTATACTTAATGTTAATTATGATTAACGGAGAAAAGGTTAATTGATATAACAGCATCTGTAAATAATAGCGGTGCAGTTATGGGATTACCTGGTTCTGATTCGGATAGAATGGTTAGTCAGCTTAAAACCCTACCTCTTCACTCAAAACTCATAATGTGTGCATGCATTAACTTACTCGGTAGGGATGAAAAGAATACGGAGGTAACGGTAGAGGACGTTTTTAAAAAATACAAAAAATTAGCTACTGAATTGAATATAAGCTGGATATCCCAGAGCAAAGTCAGCGAACATATCAAAGAGCTTGAGATGCTCAGGTTTTTAAAATGTACATATCCCCGTAAAGGACAGGGACGACAAATAAAATCTATTCAGATTTTTGAGCCTGCTGAGATTCCGAGATATATAGTTGTATTGAAGGAAGATTTAGGATACATAAAGAAATCCAATCTTAAAGGCTGAATTCTCAGACTTTTGCAAGATAATCGGTGTCAATGGCTATTATATCGATGACAAGAAAAATTCAACTGCTCTCTCGGAATCGATAGTAGCGGCATGAAATAGTATAATCCGATCAGGCTCTTGCAACTAACTGCACTGCACTCGAGAATCTCAATATCTCTGACGGCTTTAATAATGACTTCAATATGCTGACCGCGCTTTGGTAATCTGGTACCATAACTGAACAGGAGATGGTAAGTATTCCCATCTTCTCCAGCCAACCAATACACTGGATTACATTGTACCATTCATATCAAAGTTTGGCTTTTGAGATTGTATAGTAGAGTACCAATAAATGAGGAGAATTATCACAATTCCTACAAGTACGAAGATACCTACAAGTATGGTTTTTTCTATTACTGAGTTAATTAACGCATTGTTCGATTGTTAAGAATTAGCTTTGAAATAAAATCAGGATTTTCAGACCTGAAGCAATCCAGCCAGGTAAATAAATATCGCCACTAAAAAAGACAGTCCGGAAAAAAGATATATCTGCTCAGGCGAAAACAAATTGTAAAAAGGGTTAATCGTAAGAGGATAGTTCAGGTTAAAAAATAAAACGCTGAACGGTTCTATATCAACTATCACGCTGGCTGTCAGAAGTGCAGGGAAGTCAAATATTCTGAACAGGCTCAATCCTATCAGAGAGCCATGACCCAAGTGATACGGCGTGAATGGCATAGTTATCAGTATCGTTCTAATATATTATACAGCGTGTCCCTCTTCGCCACAGGACGCCCCAATCTCTTAGCGACATGTACGAACTCATCAATGCTTTTACTGTGGAAAGGCACTCCTGCCGCCCTCACGACGTTCTCTTCTATCATAGTCCCGCCGAGGTCGTTTGCTCCATAATCAAGAGACATCTGAGCTACAGAAAGACCCTGGGTGATCCACGAAGCCTGGATATTCCTGATATATCCGTTAAGAAGGATACGCGATACTGCTACCATCTTCAGATAATCGATACCAGTCGAATTTCCGCTTAACTGCGTATTCTCCGACTGGAAGCTCCAGGGTATAAAAGCGGTGAACCCGCCGTACTTTTTTTGCATATCGCGAATGCGGATGATATGTTTTATCCTCTCTTCAAGAGTTTCCGCATGCCCGAAGACCATCGTTGCCGTTGTCGGGATGCCCAGGGAATGCGCAGCCAGCATTACTTCCTGCCACTGCCTCCATCCTATCTTGTTGGGTGAGACTGAGCCGCGTACCCTATCGTCAAGTATCTCGGCGCCCCCGCCGGGTATGGAATCAAGCCCGGCACCATGAAGCCGCGAGATGGTTTCCTTTATGCCAGCGCCATACAACTTCGATATATGTACTATTTCGGGCGGGGAAAAAGCATGCATCTGCACTTTGAACCTGTTCTTTACCTGCCTCAGCATATCCTCATAGTATTCGATTGGTATATCAGAGTTCAGCCCGCCTTGCATTAGTATCTGAGTTGCGCCCAGCTTAACAGCCTCATCTATTTTTAAGATGATTTCTTCAATCGCCAGCACATATGCATCCTTTGCGCCGGGTTCCCTATAGAATGCACAGAATTTACATTTCGAGGAGCAGATGTTGGTATAGTTGATGTTCCTGTCCACAACAAAGGTCACGAGTTCACCTGCGCTTTTTTTCCGCAGGACATCTGCCGCAGCGCCCAATAAATTAAGATTATTGCACTCAAGCAGCTTCGTGCCTTCCTCTATATCCAGCGGTTCGTTATTCAGCGCCCGGGAAAGAATCTCGGATATCTCACTAGCATCCGAAAATTCCTTTATCTCATCAAAATTCATCATCCTGTGAATAACTCCTCTTGAATTTGAGTGCCAGTTCAGCCTTCATAAGTTCTCTTCCAAGATAAGCCGCGTGGTCAAGCCGCGAGACCAATCCCAGCCTGATTATTGTATCAAGAATCTCCTTTGCAGTATCTCCTGTGATCAAACTCTTTTTACTCCTCACTACTATTTTTCCGGGATAAAGTCTACCATCCCGGATTTCATCGGCTGTAATATCTATCTTGAAACAACCTGCGGGATCAAGATGCCATCCCTCGCTTTCCCTTGCCCGGGTTGGGGCTTCAGGCATAATACCGAACTCACGCCTTCTTTTCTCCTTCGCCAGCAGCAGGTCGATTCCCAGGTCTTTGGGAGCACTGCCCCTTTCGTTTGAAAGAGCCATCATGATGGATGCGGTCTTTAGCTCAAACACGCTGCTATGGGCTTTATCGCTGTATTCGGGCGTGAATAAAATATTTGAATCCAGCTCCATAGCCATTCCGGCGAGCATGGCGTTAATACCTGTCGAATCCGCATCGATAAGTTCTGTGACATTGCCGGCTCCAAAAAAGAGCGGCGTTTCAGGGTCGCGTTTGCGGAACTCATAATACCTGTCGATTGATTCCACAAATCCATGACCAGGCGGTTCAAGCACGGGGTCGGCGATGATATTGCTGATTCCCAGGTTCCTTGCAGATTCGATGTTGTTGAAAAGGCTCTCAATATCTTCAACACAATCGGGAATTATGACCGCAGTAGCAGAATTCCTCACAACGTTATCTCTCACTTCATGTACATTCTCGGAATTCAGGCTCAGTACAGCATCTATTCCGGCATCCAGGGCAGCATTGATAAGCACGGGGTCAAGGGTATCGATGCTGAGAGGTAGATTAGTCATGGATTTTGCAATTTTTACAGCAGCCTCTGCTTCATTCGGTTCCGTTTCCATTGACATGCCGAGGTCTATAATATCCGCTCCTTGCTGTGCGAAATAAATTATTTTATTTATTAGCTCCTGCCCTGTTAAGTGAGCAGCGTCCACAATCTCAGCCATCACCTTCATTCGCGAGTTCCCACCGAGCTTAACCCCTTTTAAGAATAAAGCCGGAGAAGCTTTCTCTTCGAGTTCTGCCATCCTTTCAAGAGCATTTGAACGTCTCTTATCAAGAAGCAGCTCGCAAGCGGGTATTTTTGTTGAAAACGTTATCTCGCCGGTGTAAGACAGCACAAAACCGAGGTCTACAGCATGTTTTGGGCCGAGCCGTATCGGCGTATCAATCTCTTTCTCAAGACCTGAAAAATCGCCGGATGCAAGACCCGGGATTAATATAAGGTCGTACTTTTTTTCAGGCAAAAAGCGGCGAAGGAGAGCAGGCGTAATAAATGAAGCTACTTCTATATCCAGTACAAGAACATCAGCATCATCCTGCACAGATCTCCTTACTGTTTTTTCTGCCAGCTTTCCGGTCACAACAAGAGTAGTCATTGTATCGGCAATCCAAATAGTCCTTTTATTCCCTTTGCAATAAAATCAACTGCTATGGCACCGAGGAAAAGACCCATTAATCTGGTCATCACAAGCATGCCTGTTACGCCAACGACCCTGTTGAAATAATCAGAGAACCTGAAGATCAAGAACGTAATAACAAATGTAAGAAGGATAGCCACTATTACTAACAGTATCGATTGTAAGTTATTGCCATTTGGGGTATTGGTATACAGTAGAATAGTTGTAATCGCGCCCGGTCCTGTCAGCATGGGCATTGCCATCGGGAATACAGAGACGTTCTCCCTGTGGGTTGCAGCAGATAATTCCTCGGATGTAATGCTCTCCCTGCTGGTTCTTGCGAACAGCATATCAATAGCCACAAGGAAAAGCAGGACACCTCCGGCTACTCCCAGAGAATATGCTGTGATGCCGAAAAAATCCAGAATATATTTTCCTGATACTGCAAAGATTAGAGCTATCAGGCAGGCGATCACCGAAGAACGCTTCGCTACGTACAACCTGTCTGCCCGGTCCATATGTGAAGTAATAGAGATAAAAGCCATTACCCCGCTGATGGGGTTGACGATGGAGAATATAGCCGCGAACGCGGAAATGAAGAACGTACTGTTCGAGGTTATGTCCAAAGTCATTATACTAATATTATTCATTAGACAATATTGAATGTTTTGGTTAGCAGGTATAATGAACAACTATTTAGAAATCGATGTTATCAGGTGCAATCCGTTAATTATATAGGATAAATCTAAATTATGACCTTGCTTCGGAATTTTATAGACTGCACGCCGGTTTTACCCGTATCAAAAGCCTTTTTAATACAGCCTCCATCTAACTAATAATCATGGAACTGGCTTTCAGCAGAGGTACCATCATCATCCGCGGTGATATCAGGGTTCCTAACTCCACATGGGATGAACGTTCCAGAACATTCAGAGCTGTGGCTTTGCACTACAGGGACATCATTGATTATCTTAAAGCCTCAGGTATTGATTTTAAAGATAATGTTCTTGACCTTATACCGTGTCCTGAACTCCAAAGCGGCGTAGTATTGAGAGATTACCAGCAGCAGGCTCTGGAGGTATGGGAAGCGGGAGGCAGGCGGGGAGTGATTGTTCTTCCCACGGGAAGCGGAAAGACGTTCATAGGGATCAAAGCCATATCCCTGCTGAATACCCCGACAATCGTGATAGCTCCTACCATAGACCTGATGAACCAGTGGCGCACAAGATTGAAAGAGGAGCTTAAAGTTGATGTTGGGATTCTTGGCGGAGGAGAGCAGGAAATAAAAGCAATAACCGTATCAACATACGATTCTGCATATATTTACGCCGAGCGACTGGGTAACAGATTCAGGTTCATAATTTTCGATGAGGTACACCACCTGCCTGCAGAGGGCTACAGGCACATTGCAGAGATGTTCGCTTCGCCCTTCCGTATGGGTCTGACAGCCACTTACGAGCGTGAGGACGGCCTGCATAAAGAGCTTAACAGGCTTATAGGGGGCAAGGTTTTTGAGAAAAAGATAAACGAGCTTGCAGGTGAACACCTCTCGCCGTACCGTATCGAAAAGATAACTGTTGACCTTGTCAGGGAGGAGCAGGAGGAATATAACCTGAACCAGGGGATCTTTTCGGATTATCTGAGGAGAAATAACCTGATGCTCAGCAACCCGGCTGATTTCCAGAAGCTCGTTATACGAAGCGGAAGAGACCCGGGTGCAAGAGAAGCCTTACTTGCAAGAAATACGGCAAGGGATATTGCCTTTAACAGCGCATCAAAAGTGGGGAAACTTGCTGAAATTCTTAGAAAGCACAAAGAAGGCAGGGTTTTCATTTTCACGGAGCACAACAAGTTAGTCCACAGGATATCAAAGGAATTCCTGATACCTGCAATCACTTACAGGACATCGGGCAAAGAAAGGAACGAGATACTTGAGAGGTTTAAGTCGGGCATCTATAAAGCGGTCGTCACCTCAAAAGTACTGGATGAAGGTATAGATATTCCGGATGCAGATGTTGGCATAATCATAAGCGGGACGGGCAGTGAGAGGGCTTTTGTTCAGAGGCTTGGAAGGATACTCAGGAAAAAGAAAGGTAAAGAAGCGATACTGTATGAGCTTGTATCGGCGCAGACAAGTGAGATAAATACTGCAAAACGGAGGGCAAAAGCTCTCAGATAATAATGCTGACCTCCGACCTTCTCGTTACAAGAACATACAAAGGGAAAATAGAGCCCGTTTTCGCTTCTCTTGACGCGGATAACATTGAGATTGTCCGCTCGATCATAGACATCTTCCAGAGGAACATCGGGAAAACCTATGGGAACCTGCTTTCTGAGATAGAAGAGCTTGAAGAAATGAATTATCGCTTTATAAGAGGTCTGGCTGCGCTCCTTGAGAGAAGATGTATAATAGATATAGACGCTGCTATTGACCCTATTGCAGCCAGAAGAACGGTGTTCGAGGGATGCAAAGAGATAATCACAGGCACGAAAGAACGCCAGGAGGTCATAGATAAGGCAGCAAATAAACTTTCTATTACCCGTGAACAACTGGAAAAAGCTCTCTGGGCTGACCAGGAAGAGAACCTGGTGATCAGGGAATTCCAGGCTCCTTCTCCGGAGGACCTGCTCAGGCAGTACAACCTCTCACTTGCCCAGACGCTCCTGTTCAAAGCTACAGGGATGGAGTTGTGGATAGAAGGCAACTACCAGTATGTATTCAGGAAGCTCAAGCAGCTTGGGCTTATGTACTCTATCGAACATGGCAAAATATACCTTGACGGACCTATCTCTTTATTCAGACTGACTGAAAGATATGGTACATCTTTTGCAAAACTGCTGCCGGCTATTATCAGGTCGGAGAAATGGAGCTTAAAAGCCGGTATATTGAGAAAAACATTGCAGGATAAAAGGATACTTGAATTCACCCTGGACCATACCAGGCGTGTTTTCAATTCCGATATTTCCGAAGAAACGTTTGATAGTGCTGTTGAGAAAGAATTTTCCATGCTTGACTTTAATGGCTGGTCTGTAAAGCGCGAGCCTGCAGTACTGAAAGCAGGGCAATATGCCTTTATTCCCGATTTCTCACTTGAGAGAAACGGAACCAGGGTATATGTGGAAATAGTCGGCTTCTGGACACCTGAGTACCTTAAGAACAAGATACAGAAAATAAACCAGGTGAAAGAGAACCTTCTACTCCTGGTGGATAAAAACCTTGCGTGCTCAGGCTCGGAATTCAAAACTGCTGGCGTCCTTTTCTATGATAAAAAAATCCCGTATATCGAGATAATAAAAATTCTCAGGAAATACGAGGAGAAACAGTTGTCAGAAGAGCTGGCAAAACATGGTAACATGAATATATCCATAGATGGCGACGTAATCGACCTGGATGAAACGGCTAAAAAATATAATCTAAGTGTCGAGGTTTTGAAGAAAGTGATCAATTTGAATAAAGAAGAATATTCGCTTATCGGGGATCAGATTATTAGCAGGCAAACCATAGAAACAATCCGGAGCGAATTAACCGGTGTGAGAAAGCATAGCGAAGCCATCAAAATTTTTGAGAAATACGGAGTAAAAGGGCATTACTCGATACTTGAATTGCTGGGTTATAAAGTGAAATGGAGTGGGCTTGATCCTGAGAATATAGAGATATTGGCATAAATTTTATGCAACCGCTGTGTGTTTTAAACATATGTTTGTATATCATAATACTTTTTAAATAATGTGATATTTATTACAAGTAATTCAGAAATTGCCAAGAGAACTTAAAAGGAATCAAGGGAGAAGCTAATATAATATTCTAGGGTATCGGACAGGGAATCAGGAAGCTGCGGAGAAATATTCGAGTATCTCATCTATCAAGTCCGGGATGCAGAAGATTTGAGCTTTTCACGATAGTAAAACAACGAAATCCATGCAAAAACGAGAAACCGAGGAAAATAAATGAATAAAAATACAATGAAAGTTTTAACAAAAGGCAAACACGCGATAATAGATGAAAATAAGTGGGATAAAGGAGGTAATTATAAATGAACAGAAAAATAAGTTTAGTGTTGCTGTTGTTAGCAGTAGTAGCCCTGGCAGGGGTGCCTCAGGCATCGGCAACCCCCGGGCAGACAAATGCATGCAATAATCCGGCTGCGGGTTGTCATACACTATC
>OBLY010000138.1_pt1 | contig 10506 bp, 6 predicted proteins | sample 1539041 | NCBI WGS metagenome assembly OBLY01 (sample SAMEA2690973, study PRJEB22502) | sediment metagenome | biome: Billabong; feature: Tropical; material: Sediment | place: Australia | collected 2013-05-14 | depth 1 m
GACACGCACCGCGTGAAGGTCTACTCGGAGGCCGAGCACCGGCGGCAGGTGCTCGAGCTCGCGAGGCAGGCCTTCGAGGAGCTCGTGGCGCTCCTCGGCGATCGCCTGGAGACCCAGTCCGCCGGCCCCTTCGGCCAGAGCGCCGACCGGCTCACCCTCGCCGACCAGCTCGACGTCCGCACCCGCCAGCTCCACGAGCGGCTGCGCGAGACCGCCCGGGCGATCCGCCGCGACCGGGCGGGGCCGCGGCCGGTGGCGGCCGCCCTCGAGAACGTGGCCGGGCAGCTGCGGTTCGCGGAGCAGCGGCTCACCGGCGCGCGGGTCCCCGTGTCCCAGGCCCTCCGGGTCCGGCAGCGGCCCGAGCCCGGGCCCCTGCGGCTCATGAACGCCTACGACGCCCAGCTCGACGCCGAGCTGGAGAAGTCGATCCTCTACCTCGAGCAGCTCCTCGACAAGCAGCGGGCCGAGGATCTCGTGCGGCTCGCGAAGGACCTGGCGCGGCGGCGGACGGAGCTCGCGGACCTCCTCGAGAAGTACCGGGGCGCGCCGAGCGAGGCGGCGAAGAAGGAGCTGCTCGCCCGGATCTCCCGCATGAAGGAGCGCGTGAAGGAGCTGCTCGCGCGGATGGGCGAGGCCGCCCGCGGCTTCAACGACGAGCACATGAACGCCGAGGCGCTCGCGGAGCTGGCGAAGACGCAGGACATGACCGGCGGGCTCGACGAGGTGGAGAAGCTCCTCGCGAAGGGGGACGTCGAGGGGGCGATGAAGGCCCTCGACCGGATGGCCTCCTCGCTCGACAAGATGCTCGCCGGGATGCAGCGGACCGCGGGCGTCCCCGACGAGAACGCCCGGGCGCTCATGAAGGAGATGCTCGCCTTCAAGGAGCAGCTCGAGCAGGTGAAGGGCGAGCAGGAGCGGACCGCCAAGGACACCGAGGCGGTGCAGCGGAAGTACCGCGAGGCGCTCGCCGATCGCATGCGCCGCTCCGAGCAGCGGCTGAAGGAGCTGCAGAAGCTCGCCGGCGACGCGCGGCGCGAGGTCGAGCAGGCGCAGCCCGGCGTGACCTTCCGGGCGGAGCCCGAGTACGACCAGGCGCGCGAGACGCTCTCCGACCTCGAGCGGGCCCTCGGGATGAAGGAGCTGCAGGCCGCCTACGACACCGCCCAGCGCGCCGCGCCGTCGACGGAGCGGCTCGCCCGGTTCCTCGAGGAGGACGTCGCCCTCTCCGAGCTCAACCCGGCCTACACCCGCGCCGACCCGCAGCACGTGCGCGAGGCCCAGCGCCACGCCCGCGAGGCCGTCCCGAAGGCGCGCCAGATCCGCGACGAGCTCGCGCGCCTCTTCCCCGACCCGCGCCAGGTGCTCACGCCGAAGGAGCAGGAGCGGCTCGACCAGCTCTCGCAGCGGCAGCGTGAGCTGGAGCGGCGGGCGGGCGAGCTGCAGCGCAAGCTCTCCGAGCTCGCCCAGCAGGCCCCGATCTTCCCGCCGAACGCCCAGGGCCAGCTCGGCGAGTCGCGCGGCCACATGGGCCAGGCGGCGAGCCAGCTCGGCCAGGCGAAGAACCCGCAGCGCGGCCACGGCGAGCAGGAGCTCGCCCTCGACGCGCTCTCGCGCTTCCAGAAGGGGCTCGAGGAGGCCGCCAAGAAGGGGCAGGGGAAGGGCGAGGGGCCGGGCTTCCCGTTCCCCTTCGCCGACGCGGGCGGCGAGCGCGAGGGCGACGGCTACGAGGCCTCGCGCGAGAAGGTGAAGATCCCCGGCGCCGAGGCGCACCGGGTCCCGGAGGAGTTCCGCCGCGACCTCCTCGAGGCGATGAAGCAGGGGACGCCGGAGCGCTACCGCGGCGACGTGCAGCGCTACTACGAGGAGCTCGTCAAGTGATCCGCGCCCTCCTCGCCGCCGCGCTCCTCGCGGCGACCGCCCCCGGCCCGAAGGTCGCGCGCCCGCCGCCCTCCGACCGCTCCGCCGTCGCCGCGCTGCAGGTCCTGCGGCTGCTCGCCGACGAGGACGTGGACGGCGCCCGCGCGATCGCGGAGCCGCTCCTCGCCGAGCACCCCGGCGATCGGAGCGCGAAGCTCGCCGTCGGGGTGCTGCGCCTGTTCGAGCAGCGGTACGACGAGGCGGTCCGGCTCATGGAGGAGGCGGACGCGGGCGACCCCGCCGGCTACCTGACCCTCGCCCGCGACGCCCGCGAGGTCACGAAGGGCGACGCCCGCTCGGAGGGGGAGCGGGTCGTCGTCTCCTACCCGAAGGGCAAGGACGAGGTGCTCGTCCCCTACCTCGTCGAGACCCTCGAGCGGCAGCGCGACGCCCTCGCCCGCGCCCTCGGTCCGGTGCCCGGCGGGAAGCTCGCCGTCGAGATCGTGAGCTCCCCGCGGGAGCTCGCGAAGCTCACGACGCTCACCGAGGACGAGATCCGCACCTCCGGGACGGTCGCGGTCTGCAAGTTCAACAAGCTCATGCTCCTGTCGCCGAAGGCCCTGCTCAAGGGCTACGACTGGCAGGACACCGCCGCCCACGAGTACACCCACCTCGTCCTCACCCGCCGCAGCCGCAACCAGGCGCCGATCTGGCTGCAGGAGGGGCTCGCGAAGTGGTTCGAGGAGGCCTGGCGCGGCGGCAGCGAGCCGGTGACGCCGTTCTCCGCGGCGCTCGTGAAGGACGCGGTCCAGAAGCGGAACCTCGTCACCTTCGAGGAGATGCACCCGTCCCTCGCGAAGCTGCCTTCGCAGGAGCGGGCGGCCCTCGCCTACGCCGAGGTGGTGCTCGCGGTGGAGGAGCTCGTGCACGAGGGCGGCCCCGCGGTGCTGTCCCGGGTGCTCGACCTCCTCGCGGAGGGGAAGGACGCCCGGGAGGCGGTGGCGGGCGCGCTCGGCGTCCCCTTCGACCGCTTCGTCGAGTCCTGGCGGCGCCACATGCTGGAGCGGCCCCTGCCGCGCGGCGGCGAGCACGAGCTCCGCAAGCTCCGCTTCCGCGACGACCCGAAGCACGGCGGGACCTGGTCGGAGTGGGCGGAGATCCAGGACGACCGGGCCCGGGGCTACGCCAGGCTGGGGGACCTCATGCGCGCCCGCGGCCGCTGGGCGGCGGCCCGGATCGAGCTCGCGAAGGCCTACGACCGGGTGGGGGCGCGGGTGCCGATCCTCGCCGACCAGTACGCCCTCGCCGCGCTCCAGTCCGGGCAGGACGCGCTCGCCGAGAAGGTCCTCGGCGACGCCATCGGCTGGAACCCGGAGTACCCCGCGCTCCACGTCCACCTCGCGCGCCTGCTCGTCCGCCGCGAGGACTGGAAGCGGGTGCGCGACCACCTGCTCGTCGCGAACCGCCACGATCCCTTCGATCCCGAGATCCACGCCGGGCTGGCGCGCGCCCTCGCCGCGCTCGGGGACCCCCAAGGCGCCTCGCGGGAGGAGCGGTTCGGGCGGATACTCGTGCCCGAGGGCCACCCATGACCAACGACATCGCCGCCGCCCCCCCGACCGACGCCGACCTCCGGGCCGTGCAGGAGCTCGCCGAGGCCCGCCGGCTGCTCGTCTCCGAGATCGAGAAGCGGATCGTCGGGCAGAAGGAGGTCGTCGACGCCCTCCTCGTCTCGCTGTTCGCCCGCGGCCACTGCCTCTTCGTCGGCGTCCCCGGCCTCGCGAAGACGCTCCTCATCTCCACCGTCGCCGACGTCCTCGACCTCTCCTTCAACCGGATCCAGTTCACGCCGGACCTCATGCCGTCGGACATCACCGGCACCGACGTGCTCGAGGAGGACCACACCACCGGCCGGCGCGCCTTCCGGTTCGTGCGCGGGCCGATCTTCGCGAACCTGCTCCTCGCGGACGAGATCAACCGGACGCCGCCGAAGACCCAGGCCGCGCTCCTGCAGGCGATGCAGGAGTACCGCGTCACCGCCGGCGGCGAGACCTACCCGCTCGACCTCCCCTTCCTCGTCTTCGCGACCCAGAACCCCATCGAGCAGGAGGGGACCTACCCGCTCCCCGAGGCGCAGCTCGACCGGTTCATGTTCTACGTGACGGTCTCGTACCCGAGCCTCGAGGAGGAGCGGGAGATCGTGCGGGCCACCACCGTCGCGTCGCGGCCGACGCTCCGGCGCGTGCTCTCGCCCCACAAGATCCGCGATCTGCAGGACCTCGTCCTGCGCGTCCCCGCCGCCGATCACGTGGTGCGCTACGCGGTCGACCTGGTGCGGGCGACGCGGCCCGGCGAGCCCGACGCCGCCGACTTCGTGAAGGAGAACGTCTCCTGGGGCGCCGGCCCGCGCGCCTCGCAGTACCTCGTCCTCGGCGCGAAGAGCCGGGCGATCCTCGACGGCCGCATGGCGGCCTCGGTCGAGGACGTGCGCGCCCTCGCGAAGAACGTGCTCGTCCACCGGGTGCTCACGAACTTCCGGGCGGAGTCCGAGGGCGTGACGAGCGCGCGGATCGTCGAGCGGCTGCTCGAGAGGGTGAAGGCGTAGTGGCGAACGGCCGGACCCGCTCCCCCCTCGACCCCGAGGTCCTCGCGAAGCTCGGGAACCTGCGCCTGCGCGTCCGCGCCATCGCGGAGGGCGTGCTGACCGGGCTCCACCGCTCGCCCCACCACGGCCAGTCCGTCGAGTTCGCCGAGCACAAGGAGTACACCCCCGGCGACGACGTCCGGCGCATCGACTGGAAGGCGTACGGCAAGTTCGACAAGTACTACGTGAAGCGGTTCGAGCAGGAGACGAACCTGCGCGCCTACCTCGTCGTCGACGCGTCGGGGTCGATGGCCTACGCCGGCCGGCCCGGCGCGCTCACGAAGCTCGAGGTGGCGAGCGCGCTCGCCGCCTCCCTCGCCTACCTCCTGTTCCGGCAGCAGGACGCGGCCGGCCTCGTCCTCGTCGGCGACGAGGTGCGGGGCGCGATCCCGCCCCGCGCGTCCGCGAGCCACCTCGGGCCGCTCGTCGACGCGCTGGAGGCCGCTCGCGGCGATGGGCCGACCCGGCTCGCGGCGGCGGTGGACTTCCTCGTCGAGCGGGCGCCGCGCCGCTCCTCGGTGATCCTCTTCTCCGACCTCATGGACCCGGACGCGCAGGTCCTCGCCAAGATCGCCCAGCTCGGCCTGCGCCGGCACGACGTCACCCTGTTCCACGTCCTCGACCCGGCGGAGCTCGAGTTCCCGTTCGAGGACCCGACGCTCTTCCTCTCGATGGAGGACGGGCGCCAGGTCGAGGCCCACCCGCGCGACGTGCGCAAGGGCTACCTCGAGGTCCTCGGCCGCTGGCTCGACGAGGTGAAGCGGACCGCGGCGGAGGCGGACGTGGACTACCAGCTGTGCCGGACCGACCGCCCCCTCGACGAGGTCCTCCTCCCCTTCCTCGCGCGCCGCGAGCGGACGGCGGCCTAGCCCCGCGACGATGAACCTCGGCTTCGCCAACCCCGCCCTGCTGTGGGGCCTCCTCGCGGCGGCGATCCCGGTCGCCATCCACCTCTTCTTCCGCCGCCGGCCGCGGCCGACGCCGTTCCCGGCCGTCGACTTCATCCTCCGCGCCCGCCGCGAGACCGAGCGGCGGCTCCGGCTGAAGAAGCTCCTCCTCTTCGCGGCCCGCACCCTCGTGCTCGCCGCCATCGCCCTCGCCGTCGCCCGGCCGCGCCTCGAGGCGCCCGCCGCGGCCGCCGCGCCGGTGCCGCAGGGGCCGAAGGCGACCGCCCTCGTCCTCGACGCGTCGGGCTCCATGCGCTACCGGCTCGGAGGCCGGCCGCTGTTCGAGCGGGCCCGCGCCGACGCCCTCGGCGCCCTCGCCGCGCTCTCGTCGGAGGAGCCGGCCACCCTCGTCGTGTGCGGCCGCGCCGACCCACGCGCGGAGCCGCCCTCCTTCGACCGCGGCGAGGTCCGCGCCGCCCTCGAGCGCGCCGAGGCCGAGGCGGGCTTCGCCGACCTCACCGCCTGCCTCGCCGCGGCCGCGCGCGCCCTCTCCGGCCCCGGGCCGCAGGCGGCCCTCGGCAAGCGGATCGTGGTCGCGACCGACCTCGCCGCGAGCGCCTGGCGGCTCGACGTGCCCCCGCCGACGGTGGAGACGCCCGCGGGGAAGGTCCGGCCCGAGGTGACGGTCCTCGACGCCGCCCGCGGCGCCCCCCTCCCGAACGCCGCCGTGGTCGCGGCGGACGCCGAGCCGGATCCCGCCGCCGGCCCGCGCGGCTACAAGATCACCGCGCAGCTCGCGAACTACGGCGAGAAGGCCCTCGCCGACGTCCCGCTCTCGCTCGTCGTCGGGACGGGGAAGGACGCGCGCACCGCGATCCGCGGGTTCGCCGAGGTCCCCGCCGGCGGCACCGTCCGCAAGAGCTTCTCCTACGCCTTCCCCCAGGGCGGCCCGGCGGTGGTCACCCTGGCGCTGCCGGCCGACGATCTCGCCGAGGACGACGCCCGGCCCGTCCCGCTCGTCGTGCCGCGCGAGGTGCGCGCGCTCGTGGTGGACGGCGCGCCCTCGCCGGTCCGGTACCGGGACGAGGCCTACTTCGTCGAGTCGGCGCTCGCCTCGCCCGCCTCGCCGGTGCGGCCGACGCTCGTCGACGCGGAGGCGTTCCCGGCCCAGGACCTGTCGCGGTTCGACGTCGTCTTCCTCCTCAACGTCCGCTCCCCCGGCCCGAAGGCGGCGGACCTCGCCCGCTTCGTCGAGCAGGGCGGCGGCCTCTTCGTCGCCCTCGGCGATCAGGTCGAGCCGGAGGAGTACGCGAAGCAGCTCGCCGGGCTCCTCCCCGCCGCGCTCCACGTCGTGAAGACCGCGCCGGAGGGGCGCCCGGCGCGCCTCGGCGAGATCGACACGACCCACCCCGCGCTCTCCGTGTTCCAGGGGGACGCGCGGGAGGGGCTCCTCGGGGTGCGCACCTCGCGCTGGGTGCTCGCGAAGCCGGCGGCCGGCGGGCGCGGCCAGGGGACGCGCGTGCTCGCCTCGTTCGACGACGGCGCGCCGGCGCTCCTCGAGGCGCGGCGGGGCAAGGGGCGCGTGCTGCTCTTCACCTCCACCGCCGACCGCGACTGGACCGACTGGCCGATCCGGACGAGCTTCCTGCCCGCCATGCAGCGCTTCGCGGCGTGGCTCGCGGGCGGCCTCGACGATCGCCGCGAGCCCGCGGCGCGGGCGGGCGAGGCCCACGCGATCCGGCTCGAGCCCGGCGAGGAGCTCGCCGCGCTCGTCGGCCCGGACGGGCGCGAGCGGCGGCGCCCGGAGCTGGAGCGCGAGGGGCTGCGCGAGGACGGCGGGGTCCTGCGGGTCGTCCCGCGCGCGCCCGGGCTCTGGCAGGTGAAGGTGGCCGCCGGGGGCGCCGAGCGCGTCGAGCCGCGGCTCGCCTTCGCCGTCGCGTTCGACCCGCGCGAGTCCGACACCCGCCGGCTCCTGCCGGAGGAGCTGACGGCCTGGCTCGGCGGCGCGGCCCACGCCCGGGTCGAGGGGGACGCCCGCGCCGCGGCGGGTGGCGCCCAGGTGCCGCTCTGGTCCATCCTGCTCGTGGTGGGCCTGGCGGCGTTCTTCCTGGAGGGGATCCTGCTCGCGTGACCGGCGCCGGCCTCGATCGCGACGTCGCGTCGCTCTTCTGCGTCGGCTTCCAGGGGAAGACGCCGTCGCCCGAGGTGCTCGAGCTGATCCGGCGCGGCGTCCACGGCGTCGTCCTCTTCTCGCGCAACGTCGACGACGCGGAGCAGGTCGCGGCGCTCGTCGGCGAGCTGAAGCGCCGGGCGGGGCGGCCGCTCCTCGTCGCCATCGACCAGGAGGGCGGGCGGGTGGCGCGGCTCCGGGCGCCGCAGGGGTTCACCGAGCTGCCGCCGATGCGGGCCCTCGGCGAGACCGGCGACGAGGCGCTCGCGCACGAGGTGGGCGCGCTCCTCGGCCGCGAGCTGCGCGCGGTCGGCATCGACCAGGACTACGCGCCGGTGGTGGACGTCGACACGAACCCGGCGAACCCCGTCATCGGCGACCGCTCCCTCTCGCGGGATCCGGCGGTGGTCGGCCGCCTCGGCGCGGCCCTCGCCCGCGGGCTCCAGGCGGCGGGGGTCGCCGCCTGCGCGAAGCACTTCCCCGGCCACGGCGACACGAGCCAGGACTCGCACAAGGACCTGCCGCACCTCCCTCACCGCCTCGACCGGCTGCGGGAGGTGGAGCTGCCCCCGTTCCGCGCCCTCGCGCGGGCGGGCGTCGCCGCGGTGATGACGGCGCACGTCGTGTTCGACGCGCTCGACCCCCGCCGGCCCGCGACCCTCTCGCCGGAGGTGATGCGGCTCCTGCGCGAGGAGGCGGGGTTCCAGGGCTGCGCCGTCTCCGACGACCTCGAGATGAGCGCGGTGGCGCAGCACTTCCCGCTCGAGGAGGCCGCCCCGGGGGCGATCCTGGCGGGGGTGGACGCCCTCCTCGTCTGCCACCGCCCCGAGGTGCAGCACCGCGCCATCGATCTCGTGCGGGGCGCGGTGGAGGACGGGCGCATCGCCGCGGCGCGGCTCGCCGAGGCGCGCGGGCGGGTCGCCGGCCTGCTCAGGTACGCCGGGCCGCCGCCCGATCCGGCGCGTGCGCGCGCGCGGCTGAGAACTCCGGACCACCTGGCGCTCGCCGCCCGGATCCCGCCGCTCGCCGCTGGGCACGACCCGACTGCGGCATGACCACCGCCTCGAGGCGGTCGAAGGCGTCCGACAGCGCCTCGCGCATCTCCCCCTGGTGCCGGAGCACCGCCGAGACGTGCCCGGCGGGGAGCCAGCGCAGCTCCGCCCCCCAGTGGCGCGCGATCCGCTCCATCTCCGCGGGCGGGACGACGCCGTCCCCGGCGGTGCCCACCACGATGGCGGCCTCGGGCCAGCCCGGGGGCGGCAGCACGGTGACCGCGAACCGCGCGAGGTGGCGGCACAGGTCCTCCCGGGCGGCCTTCACGTCCCCGTCGGCGCCGGCGAGCGCCGACCACTCGGCGACGTGGTGGAGCACGCCGTGGCGCAGCACCGAGTCGGGCGAGCAGGGGGCGGCGACCGGGACGATCGCGACGGGGAACGGCATCGAGGCGCCGATCATCGCGGAGAGCTGACCGCCCATCGAGTAGCCCGTCACGCCGACGAGCGGGACGTGGAGGCGCTCTTGAAGCCAGCGCAGCAGCGCGCGCCCCTCCTGGAAGGTGGCGGCGCCCATGAGGTGCAGGTCCGAGATGGAGCGGAAGGCGTGGCGGGGCTGGTTCGCGGGCCGCCTCGCGCCGTAGTACGCGTTCTCGAGCACGAGCGCCCCGATCCCGCGCCCGAGGAGCGGCGCCGCGAACCGCAGTCGCACCCCGAACCCCTGGTCGCCGGAGGCCGCGAGGTGCACCGCCACGGCGCGGACGGGAGGCTCCGGGAGGAGGAGCCGGATCCGCGCCGTGCGAGCGCAGGAGGGGAGCCGGGCCTCAGGGCTCTCGAACGAACCCTCGTGGAGGAGCCCGTGGTGCTCGCTCCGCGCGGGACCGAGCTGAACCTCGATGCGCGGGATCCGGCGCCTCGAGAGCGCGATCGGGTCCATCGCCTCGCACAGCGCCCGATCTCCCCATCCGTCCTGGAAGAAGCGCGGGCCCCGCGCCGCCAGTCCGAACATGAAGTCGAGTACGTCCATCTCGCCCGTCCCCCTACCCTGTAACGAAGATAGGCTTTGCTGCGCTGCGGCGGGCCCCCTCGCACGTGCAAGCAGGGGCTGCCTCGCGAAGGGACTGGAAGAAGTACAGGCGCGTGGCGCGGCCGCCGGGGGTTCCGGCTACGGGAGCTTCTCCAGGATCCGGAGCCCGACGAGGCCGTAGAGGCTGCCGTACACGACATGGTCGGGGCGCTGCGCGATCCGGATGAGCTCCGCGACGGTGCGCGTCCCGTCCACCTTCGGGAGCAGCTCCGCTTCCCAACGCTCGAGCTCCACCTCGTGGAGCCCGTACGCCGGCTCCTGCGAGGGGGCGAGCCGGTCCTCCGGCGAGAGGAGCCGGAAGAGCCGCTCGGGCTTGTAGAGCTTCTTCACGCCGCGGGTGATGAGGTTCGCCGGGTGGAGGTCGATCTTGATCGCCTCCTTGGCCGCCCGGTCCGCGAAGTGGAGGCGGTACGCGCCGTCCTCCCACGAGAACACGGAGTAGACGATCGCCTTCACCTGCTGGGCGACGTAGTAGAGCTTCTCCGTCTCCTTGAGGAGCTTCATCTCCGCGAGGACGTCGCCGGTGCGCCGGCCGGTCTGATCCGCGGCCGCCTGGCAGAGCTCGAGCTGCTGCTGGGTGATCTTCCCGACGCGGACGAGGAACGGCCCGAACCGGTCGGTCACGAGGTTCGAGATCGCGAAGCAGGGGCGCCCCTTCTCGAAGAAGATCGTCTTCTTCACCTTGCCCTTCTGCAGCGTCAGCTCGCCCGTCTGCTGCGCGAGCCAGAAGGCGGTGACGAGCTCCGGGAGGTTCTCCTCGAGCTTCCCCTCGGTCTGCGCGACCTGCGGGGTCGGCCGCGCGGCCGGCCGGGCGGGCGGCAGCGGCGGCGGCGCGCCGGCCGGGGAGGGGCCTGCGGCGGGTACGCGCG
>OBLY010000139.1_pt1 | contig 10482 bp, 9 predicted proteins | sample 1539041 | NCBI WGS metagenome assembly OBLY01 (sample SAMEA2690973, study PRJEB22502) | sediment metagenome | biome: Billabong; feature: Tropical; material: Sediment | place: Australia | collected 2013-05-14 | depth 1 m
GAAAAGCGACTTTTGTTCGATGGATAACGCATGACCGGCCCGGTCAAGGGTGACAAAACTCGCTCTCGGGTAACTATCTAAAAGTGCATAGGTGTCTCTGTATCCACACCAATTATCCTGGCGCCCGGTGAGAAATAAGGTCGGGGCTGGAAATGGGGCCGGCAGTGCATCGACCTCAAAGGAGAAAACATTGTTTTTGCCCAGACGTTGTAAGAAAGCGTGATCAGCAATGGCGGCAGCCGGATTGACCACCTCGCGAAATTCCTGGAGCAACGCCAGGCTTTGCGCCACGATGAACGTGGGCATGACTTGTTCATCCGGTCCAAGCTCAGCCAGAAATGCGGGGTCAGCATGGACTACCTGGGCTTCTGGTCGCGGATGTTTATATATGGAAAAGCTCGGCGCATTCAACAGGAGTCCGTCGATATCAGTCCCGCGTCGAACCACCAGACCGCGAGCAAGGTATCCGCCGTAGGAAGCCCCACCCGTGATGAAGCGTTCGCCTTTCGCGACCGTATCCATGAAGGCGCACAACAGTTCGAGCACCTGATCCACATTCACTAACCCATCCGGCCCATGGGTCTTGCCTGCCCCGGGCAGGTCAGGGTATAGACGACGCCAGCCCTTGCGCTTCTCAAAGATGGGTTCAAAATCGTTCGCAATGTACCTGTGATCAAGGCCCCAACCGTGTAAGAAAAGAAAAGGACGCCCTTCCCCATATTCCTCATAATAGATGACTGTGCCACCGACATTGCATTCCATCTACCACCTCCTAAACCACTTATCGGCTCGGCTCACAGGCGCGAACGGTGCAAATGTCCCTCGATTCAATATTCTTTATAAGCATGGTACTTTCTCAAACCGAATGATAATGTCGTATGTTCTAGCATCAATTGATGTGCTGGACATATCAAGAGAATAAAAGGGACAGGACTGAACAAGGAGACTCTTATCGACATCCTGTGGTGAGGATGCATCGTAAAATCCCCATTTTCTTCCCATCTGATTTACATAGAATCTCCAAACTATCTCCGGGGTATCAGTGGTTGTGAAACTCCAAGTATCGACTTCCGGGATGGTAGAAGTTGATTTAGTTGAAGTAATATTCATAGCATTTGGATACATGGGAATATCGTCTGCTTTTATTTCTAGATGCCTCCAGAATAAAGAACCGCCGCCGCTAATCGAAACGAACAAGATTGCTACGCACAAAACGGCTAAAACCATACCACCGCTTATAACGAGTACTAAAACAATCCAACTTGGCAATCTCGTCCCCTTAGGTTTTGAGATTGATTGGCTAATCATCTATTTTCCAACCTCAGAGGAAATTAGGACAGAAATGGCCCATATACCAATTGGTTAGGCGGAGGTCATGAAATAAAACTACCGTTGGAATTGCCTCCAGTATAGCAAACCCCCGTGAGCGGCGCAATATCAGAATCCTTTCCCGGGCTTCCCCGTATATTCCAGCAAGACAACCGGAACACTTGGCACCGGAACACGTGACACTGTTCTATAATTAGAGAGAGGTGGAGCTTGCTCAAGCGAAAGAAGAACCCCAACAAGAAAAAACTCCCCGTCGCCGTCCCGATCATCGCCGCGGCGACGGTGGTGCTGTTCGTTATCCGCCTGTACCAGGTCTATGACCCGGTCATCCGGCGGCACATCTTCCAGAATGGCCTCACCGGCCCACTCGTCACCGGCCTGCGCCTGACCGAGCTGGGCAGCAACCTGCTGTCCACCGCCGCTTACCTCTTCCTCGCCTTCAGCGGACTGGTCGTCCTGACCGGCTTCCTCACCCTCCGGCGCTGGAGCTGGGTCCTCCTGATGGTCTGGACCGGCGCCTCCCTCACCGTCTCCCTGGTCGACTATTTCACCAGCCGCTCCAACTACATCGTCATGAGCGCCAATGTCATCGTCGCCTTCGCCCTCAACATCCCCGAGGTCCAGCGGGTCTATAAAATAAGGAAGAAAGATGAACCAGCCCATTAAGGAGCGCCTCTCCGCCCCGCTCGATGCTACGGACATGGACCTGCTGCGCACCTTCGAGCCGGTCATCCTCTTCACCCGCGGCGAGCAGTTCTTTCCCACCCAGGTGGATGGCTACGTTGCCGCCAGCAGCCTGTGGGAGCGCACGCCCGAGGGCCGGGATGTCCTCCTGGTCAAGGAAGGCGAGCTGGACCTGAAAAAACTGACCGAGCCGCACCCGGCCGAGTTTGGTACCATCCGCTACATCCGCTTCATCGAGGCCCTCGGCCTGGTGGAGGCCGCCCAGGCATTGGCCAATCAGGCCCTCCTGCACACCCGCCTGGGCAACCACTTCCGCGCCGGGATCGGCCGACTGGCTCGCGGCGGTTTGCTGCCCCGCCTGGTGGACGGCATCTTTTCGCTGTCTTTCCTGATCCGAGGCCGGGTTTCTGCCGCCACCGCCGCCGCGGCCGAGCTGGATTACAACGAAGTCCTTTCCCGCGAAAAGAAATACACCTACTATGGCCGGGTCGTCCGCCAGAACGGCTGGACCGTCCTCCAGTACTGGTTCTTCTACTACTTCAACGGCTGGCGGTCGGGTTTCCATGGGGTCAACGACCACGAATCCGACTGGGAGATGGTCAACCTTTACCTCTACGAGGCGGATGGCAAGCTGGTCCCCGAATGGGCCGCCTACGCCTCCCACGATTTCCATGGCGATGACCTGCGCCGCCGCTGGGACGATGAAGAGGAGCTGCGCAAGATCGACGGCCATCCGCTCATTTTTGCCGGAGCCGGCTCGCACGCCTCCTATTTCCACCGCGGCGAATACCAGGCCGAGGTCAGCCTGCCCCTGCCCAACTGGGTCTACGGGCTGATCAAGACCTGGAATAAATTCTGGACCGAGACGCTCGGCCAGCCGCCGGTGGAGCCTTTCCACATCCCCTTCGTGGACTATGCCCGCGGCGACGGGGTGGGCATCGGGCCCACCCGCCACCGGACCTGGTCGCCGGTGCTGATCGACGAAACCACCCCCTGGGTCAGCCAGTACCGGGGTCTATGGGGACTTTTCGCCCGCGACCCCATTTCCGGCGAGAACGCCCCCGCCGGGCCCATGTACAACCGGGATGGCACGCCCCGCGGCGCCTGGTATGACCCCCTCGGCTTCGGCGGGCTGGACAAGGTCCCGCCGCCTTCCCAGGCCGTCGCCATGCTCACAGCGGATTTGAAGAAGCTCGACGATCGCCAGAAAGAGTTGGAAGCCGACATCCCCGACAAGGCCGCCCAGCTCCAGTCGCTGGGGATCAAGCTGAACAGCATGGAATGCCATCCGCACCTGGCCCGTCAACACGGCGCCCTGGAAAAGGAGATCAATTCCCTCTCCGCCGAGGTGCGCGGCCTCCGCCGCGAGCATTCGGACAACGCCGCCCTCTTCCAGGGCCTCTCCCAGCGGCTGGCCGATCTCAGGGCGGGAATCCAGGAGGACCCCCGCCAGCACATCAAGCACCTGGCCGTGCCCGACGATCCCGCCGAGAAGCTGCGCTTCGACCGTGCTGCCGAAACCTGGGCCGCCACCAGTCTGAGTCTGCTGCTCTTTGCCATCGCCGCCCTGATCGTTTTTTCGCCCAAATTCGTGTGGATCTGGCTGGCGGTGATCTTTATTCTCTTCGTCGTGATCGAATCGATCCTGCGCGGCGCGTTCATTGAGACGGTCGCCAAGGTGACGGTTTGGCTGGCCCTCATCACATCCGTCATCCTCTTCCTCCACTTCTGGAAGTGGATCATCGTCGGCGTGCTGGTAATCATGGGCACCTCCCTCATGGTCCAGCGCCTGCGCGAGCTGACTTAATGATTAACCACGAAGGGACGATGGCCCACAATGGATCTTCATCCCCTTACCGTTCCACTACACCCACATTCCTCCTTGGTGATCCTTTGTGTACTTTTTGTTTAAATACCTGCTCTTGAGCTCGCCTTTGCGGAGGGCAAAGATGAATACCAACATCGTCACAACCGAGCCTGAAAAACAATCGAAAGTCCTGTGGATCTTCCTGGCCTTCCTGCTGGGCGTGTGCGTCCTGCTGGTGGGATTGACCAGCGTCTTCGGCCTGTCCATCTGGGGTCTGTCCTCCATCCAGAAGCAGGTTTCCGCGCATGCCACCCAAACACAGCAAGCGCAGGATGCCCGCGCCACCCAGACGCAGCAGGCGCAGAATGCCCGCACCACGGCCACCGTCGCGGCGATGATCGACGAAAGGGCCAATTTTGACTTCATTGACCGTTTCGATGACAACCGCAATGTCTGGAGCGCCGAAAGCGCCGATGATGAATATTATCGAGGCGAGTACGGGGTCATGAACGGCCAATACCGCTGGAACTTTGCCGAGGTCAAGCAAGGATTCTCATTGAGAGGCTTGAAAAGCACCGGCCAGCTTTATATGACCGATTTTGACATGTACGTGGATGGCCAAAGCCGCCAGGATGGCGAAGGGTTGCCTTGTTACGGGTTGGATTTTCGGGATACGCTGGTCGATAATCATCATAGTAACTATGTGTTTCAGGTATGCAATGGGAATGAATTCGCGGTTTTCTACTTCGATGGGCCTTCCAGCGAGTGGACCCTCCTGCGCTCCTGGAAACCCAGCCCGATGATCCAACCGTCTGGATGGAACACCCTGGGGGTCATCGCCCGCAAAAACCACTTCAAATTCCTGATCAATAATGTCGTGGTGGATGAAATGGACGACGACCGTTTAAATACCGGCATGGTGGGCGTTTTTATCGATGTCACCCAGGGCACCAACCGGTCCATCTCGTTCGACAATTTTTACCTTCAGGTACGCTAATTCGGCGCGCTGTCCCGCCGTTAAGGATTCTCCCGCGCTCCAAAGACCCAGCTGAAATCCACCCCCATGGTGCCGGATTTGTAGGAGCGCTCGTCGGCGATGGAAAGCCGGGCAGCGCTCTCCGCCGAGATCAGCGGGATGGACGGACGGCTGTAGAACCGGCGTGTGACCATTTTGAGCGCCTCATCGTCCCACATCCAGTGGGTGTCCTTGAACTGGGCCAATGAGAATGGACGGGTGTACCCCCGCAGGGTCTTGCGCCGCTCCAGGTTGTAGAAATGCTCCAGGTAGGTTATGCACAGTTCGCGCAGGCTGCGGTAGACCGGCTCGCGGAAGCGCAGGTTGGGATAATTTGATTTGGCCACCGCGCCCCACAACCCCTCCACCCGGTAGAGCGCCAGGACGTGGTCGTCGTCCGCGCCTGGCTCCGGCACCAGGTCGAGGATCAACGGAGGCTGGCCCATGGCCCAGAATGCCAGGGCAGCGAAAATGCCTCCATCCAGGCAGTGGGCCTGCCCGTCGGTCATCACCCGCACAGGCGAGCGATCGAGCTCCTCGGCTTTGTAAGGAAGGCTGTCCAGGTATGCCTGGATGGCGCAGGGGGTTTTCAGGCGGCGGAAGGCGTCTCGCTGCGTTTCCGGCAGCCGCTGTTCGAATTCGGCAATGGCGTTCATCCTCTCCTCGATGCGGTGAATTCATCCAATTTTCATCCGTCTATTTTATACTCTTTCGCAGATTATTACAGGAGGATAAAGATGACCATCCCCGAATCTCCCACCCCTGCTCCCATACCGCCGCTCAACCCGCCGCCCGGGAAGAATCGCACCACCTGGATCATTGTCGCGGTCGTGGCCGTCGTGTTGGTGCTATGTGCTTTGCTCGTTGTTGCCGTCGTTGGTGGTCTTTTCTTCATTCGCTCGCGCGGCGCGGCGCCCAATTTGCCCCAGGGCCTGCCGTTCTTTTCCACGCCGAACCCGAACAGCACCCCCCAGAGCGCCAATGGTCCGCTGGTGGTGGAGTCGTTCGATCCCACCAACAGCACCTTCCCGGCCTTGCCGGACCTCATCCCCGGTTGGAAAGGTCTCACCCAGCCCGGCATACAGAACTGGAAGGTCACGGTCCCATCCAAACAAGGAGTGGTCATCCTGCTGGGTTGGTGCACCAGCACCACCCAGATCCTCGACCAGAACTACCAGAGTATTAAATGGGGTCTCACCGTGGATGGAAAATCCGTGGATGTGAGCAAGCTGTTCCCCTTGGACCAGCAGATCCCCAATGAAGTCTGCAGGTCCTATTCAGGGATCATCCGCCAGTGGCCGGGCCGCCTGCACACGATCACCACGACCATGAGTGTGGCTCAGAAGATCAACGATGGGTTCAGCGACTATCCGGCCGGCGATTATACGGACGTGTATAACGTGACCGTTCGTTGAGTCTAAAAAACTAAACCGCCAAGGCACAAAGGCGCCAAGTCATATCTGAGTCCGCCAAGGGTCTTTCCTGGCGACTAGAGGTAATTCTTGGCGTACTTCGCGGCTTGGCGGTTAACTGTTTTAAAGTTCAAATGGGGCCGACAGCAGCGCCGTCAGCAGGCGGATGCAGTTCTGCACGTCCTCGTAGTCGACCATCTCGGAGGGGGAGTGAACGTACCGGCACGGCACGGATATGCAGCCGGCCGGCACGCCCGCCCGGGCCAGCTGGATGGCCCGGGCATCCGTGCTGCCGCCGTCCAGCACTTCCCGCTGATAGGGGATCTTCGACTTTTCCGCCGCCTTCACCATCCACTCCACAATGCGCGGGTCTGAGAGCATCCCGCTGTCCTTTACCTTGATCGCCGGACCGTCCCCCAGGGAGACGGCCATGCGGGCGCTGCGGGGAGTGTCTCCGGTAAGGGTCACGTCCACCGCAATGCCCACAGCCGGGTCCACGCCAAAGGCCGACGTGCTGGCGCCGCGGGTCCCGATCTCCTCCTGGGTGGTGAATACAAAGTAAAGGTCGTGCAGGGTCGAGCGCAGGGCCCGCAGGGTGCCGATCAGCACGACGCAGCCAATGCGGTCGTCCATCGATTTGGCCACCAGACGCCTGCCCAGGTCCATGAAGGGACGCTCGAAGGCGCACACATCGCCGACCTTCACCGGGCAGTCTGCTTCGCTGCTGGCGCCTACATCGATGAAGCACTGCTCCATGGTGGGGGCTTTGCTTCCGTCGGCGAGACGGTCGATATGGATCACCCCGGCCTGACCATCCAGGAAGCGCACCCGGCTGCCGATCAGGCCGCCGGCGCGGACACCGCCGATACTGGTAAAGCGGATAAATCCGTTCTCATCGATATGGGTGGCCATCAAACCGATCTCATCCATGTGCGCGGCCAGCATGATCCGTTTGGATTTTTCCGCCGAGGCGGTTTTGGTGGGAGCCTTGTGGGCGATGAGATTGCCCAGCGCGTCCACGCTCAATTCATCCACAGACGAGCGTATCTCCGCCCGGATGACTTCGCGGATGGCGTCTTCCGAGCCGGAGGGGCTGAACGTTTCGGTGAGTTTTTGGATCAGAGGTTTGATATTCGTTGTCATTTTCTCTCTCCAGCGACCAGGTCGTGCGGGAGCCGGTCGAGGGCGGCTTTGAGCAGGGCCAGGGTGTTCCTCCAATCCTCCAGGAGGGCGATGGAGGCGGCGGTGTGACTATAGCGGTGCGGCACCGAGACGGATACGGTCGGCACGCCCGCGCGGCTGCGGTGGATGGCGCCGGCGTCGGTGCCTCCGCCGCCCGGCTGGCGGAACTGGCAGGGAATGCCGGCGGCCTGGCCGGTCTCTGCCAGCCAGCGCACCAGCCGCGGGTCGGAAAAGGTGGCCCCATCGGCGATGTAAATGGCCGGTCCCAGGCCCAGCTTCGTGTTATAGAAGTCGCTCTCCTCCCCATCCCAGCGAGGTAGGTCATTCGCCGGGGTGGAATCGACCGCGATGGCCAAATCCGGCTCGAAGGCATAGCCGGCCACCTTGGCTCCGCTCAGACCGATCTCCTCTTGAACGGTGAATGCGGCCAGAAGTTCGACCTGGGCCGGGGGTTCTTTCAGCAGGGCGATGAGGGTGGCCACACCCAGGCGGTTATCCAGGGCTTTGCCGATCAGAGCCGGGCCGCTGCGCTGGAAGCGGGTGGCATAGGCGGCCCGGTCGCCCAGGCTGACCTTGGGGCTGCCCGGACCAAGGTCGATCCGCAGCGCCTCCAGGGGGATGGTCCGGTGGCGTTCCTCGCCCGTAGTCAGGTGGATGGGCCGGGCGCCGATCACGCCGGGGACGTGCTCCTTCCCGACCCACACAGCCTTGCCCGGGAGCTGGCGCAGGTCCATGCCGCCGACAGTCTCGAAGCGGAACAGACCCTCGCCGTCGTCTCCCACCAGCATGAAGCCGACTTCGTCCATATGGGCCGCAAGCATTACTCGCATAGGGCTGCGCCCGCGCTTGCCGGTTCCCCTTTGAGCGTCGGCCTTCCGGGTCGCCAGCACATTGCCGAGGGCATCCACTTTGACTTCATCGGCCAGCCCTTTGATCTCTTCGAGAATGATTCTGCGGACCTCGCCTTCGTCCCCCGAGACGGCGCAGGCGTTGCTAAGATGTTCCAGCAGTTTTAGTTGAGCGGCGGCGCTGATGGGCATGGTTCACTTATCCCAAACGATCGTATCCATGAAATCCGGCGCCAGGCTGCTGATGAACTCCGCCAGCAGCCGCCCCAGGCGCTGGATGTCTTTGACCGCCACCAATTCCACGGGCGTATGCATGTAGCGCAGCGGCAGACCCATGACCAGCGTGGGGATGCCTTCACGGGTGGTCTGAGTAGCCAGGCCGTCCGTGCCGGAATGGGTGGGGGTGTATTCCAGTTGATAGGGCAACTCGAGCCGGTCTGCCAGGACCTGCAGAGCCGTGCTCAGGGCGGAATGGATGTTGGGACCCGCGACAATGGTGGGTCCCTTGCCCAACGGGAAGGTGCTCCAATCCGAAGCGCCCGGCCCTTTGGCAAAGGTCACATCCACGGCGATGGCGAAGGTGGGGCGGAGTTCGAAGGCCGACGCATAAGCGCCTTTGAGGCCCACCTCCTCCTGGGTGGAGGCGACCGCCCACACGTCCCAGCCGTGGGGCCGGGTCTGTAGTTCCTCCAGGCAGACGGTCAGCGCGGCCACGGAGGCGCGGTTATCCAGGGTGTGACCCGCCAGGGTCTCACCGCTCAACTCGATGGGCGGTTGGGCAAAGGAAACCAGGTCACCCACGCGCACCCATTCAGAGACCCGCCGCGCCGGCAGGCCGGTATCCACCAGCAGGTGTTCCAAAGCCAGGGGTCCATCGCCGGTCTCCGGCGGCAGCAGACGGGCGGGCGGCTGGGCGATGACGCCTGGCAGCGGCCGGGGCTCGCCGGAGGCGGCCCGGACGCCGCTCGCGTGGACGATCACCTGCTGGCCTGGCAGGATGCGCGGGTCCACCCCCCCCACCGAGGTGATGTGCATGAATCCATCCACGAGGTCGGTCACCATCAGGCCGATGGCATCCATGTGGGTGGTTACCATTACGGAGGGGGCCGGAGCGCCGGCAGGAGTTTCCCGGGTGGCCCGACGGAGACCGTGCAGCGACCCAAGCCTGCCCCGCCGGATCTCATCGACGAGCGGCCGCCACTTCACCTCGATGATGCGGGCAGCCGGGTCTTCATAGCCGGAAAGACCGGGAGCTGAGATGAGTTCTTTAAGGAAAGGCAGAATGTCTGTCATGGTCGTTTGAAAATGCTTGACATGGTGTCTGAAGGGTCTGTTCGATGATTAAGGAGTTGACGTCGGCGTGAACGACTCGGTCGCCGTATCCGTGGGCCGGGGCGTATGGGTGGGGGTGGGAACGGGTGTGTTGGTTGGAATGATCGGTGTAAAGGTAAAGGTGGGCAGGCTGGTTGCAGATGGGGTAAAGGTGGGCACCAGCGTGGACGTATGGGTGGGCGTGGCTGTCCCGGTGGCTGTGAAGGTGGCCGTGAAGGTGGCAGTAGCCGTCCCCGTGGTCGTGATGGTTGGCGTGGCAGAACCGGTGGAGGTCAGGGTCGGCGTCTGGGTCAAAGTCAGCGTGGCCGTCCCGCTTGCCGTGGGCGTCTGGGTCGGCGCGTTATGCGCCGGGGCCATCTGCAGCACGACCAGGCCCAGGCAATAACAGGGAATGGTCGCCAGGATGGCGACGATCAGGATCAGGCGGGCACGGTTGCGGTTGGGCGCATTCGTGAACACGAGGCTATGATAACATCATTTTCGCCAAGCCGCGGAAAATGGGGACTGTCCAACGTCCCGGATGCGAGTGGATCGCGGGAAGGCGTAGAATGCAAATTCCGTCCTCCCAATAATACGGTACAATACGCGGGTGATCCCCCTGCACCTCAAGCTCTCCGGTTTCCTCTCCTACGCCGACCCCGTCGAGGTGGATTTCACCAGTTTCGACCTGGCTTGCATCTCCGGCTCCAACGGCGCCGGCAAATCCTCCCTGCTGGATGCCATGACCTGGTCTCTCTTTGGCCAGGCCCGCAAGCGGGACGACTCCGTCATCAACCTGCAGTCCAAAGCCGCCGAGGTGGCCTTTTCGTTCGCCTATGAGGGCAATAGATCGGAAGAGCGTCGTGTAGGGAAAGAGTGTAGATCTCGGTGGTC
>OBLY010000140.1_pt1 | contig 10466 bp, 13 predicted proteins | sample 1539041 | NCBI WGS metagenome assembly OBLY01 (sample SAMEA2690973, study PRJEB22502) | sediment metagenome | biome: Billabong; feature: Tropical; material: Sediment | place: Australia | collected 2013-05-14 | depth 1 m
AATCTTGACTCAGAATGGTGGGGGCTTGATGGACGAACTTCAACTACCAACGGGTTTTATGCGGTTTATCCTGCCGGGTCAGGGACGATTTATTACAGGCGGTTTGATACTTATCTGATTGGGTATTTTGTTTCTCTTGTTACTCTTATCGGGTTAATTATTTGGTACTGTAGGAAGGATGATTTAGATAAATCATGAACCCCTGAAATCAGACAGAAGAAACAAGGGTTAATCCTCATTTTAATATACTTCTCCATCCTATCATACCCACCATGCCTCCAACCTTCGAAATAACCCATAAGGACTGCGCCGGACGAATCGGGCGACTCGAGACTCGTAATGGGATTATTGAAACCCCGACTATTATGCCTGTGGTCAATCCTAATATCCAGACAATCAAACCTTCCGAGCTTCGTAAATTCGGTGCAGAGATTATTATAACTAATTCGTATATAATTTACCGTAAACCCGAACTTGCAGCGCGTGCCCTGAGCGAAGGGCTGCATTCGCTTCTCGATTTTGATGGTCCGATTATGACGGATTCGGGTTCCTATCAGTTATCTGTTTACGGGCAGGTGGAAGTGGATAACGCCCAAATCATCCGGTTCCAGCAGGATATCGGCTCGGATATCGGGGTTCCGCTCGATATACCCACGCCGCCCGACGTTCCCAGGGAGCGCGCAGAATCTGAGCTTGAGATAACTTTTAGCAGAGCAAAAGAAGCCCTGGGGCTAAAGAAAGACATGCTTTTGGCCGCGCCTGTTCAGGGCTCAACATTCCCTGACCTGAGGGAGCGCACGGCACGTGAGTTAAGCCAGCTTGATTTTGATGTATATCCCCTAGGCGCGGTAGTGCCGCTCATGGAATCGTACCGCTATTCTGACCTTGTAGATGTCATTGTTGCATCAAAGAAAGGTCTTTCACCTGCCGCACCTGTTCATCTCTTCGGCGCCGGACATCCGATGACGTTCTCCCTAGCTGTTGCGCTTGGCTGCGATCTCTTCGATTCTGCTTCGTATGCCCTCTATGCCAAAGAGGGGCGGTACATGACCGTGCGCGGGACGTACCATGTGGATAAACTCCAGTACCTTCCGTGCTCCTGATAAAGAGCAAGAACCGGGAAGAATTACTGGCACGCCATAATCTCTATATTACCTTCGCTGAAATGCGGGAAGTAAAGCAGGCTATAAAAGAGGGAAGTCTTTGGGAGCTTGTGGAACAGAGATGCAGGGCGCATCCCCAGCTCCTCAACGGGCTTAAGCGTGCGCTTTATTATTCGGACTGGGTAGAGCAGTTCCAGCCTGCGCCAAGATCAACATTCTTTTACAGCGGTCCTGAATCGGTGCTAAGACCGGAGGTTTTAAGATACAGGAAAAAGCTGGAAAACTTCGACTTGAAAGGTAAGGTGCTTATCAGGGTGCATAGGCTTGATAATGAAGATGAGTTCGATTGGGTGCTTGATTTTAAGCCGCCTTTTGGCGCATATCCGCTGGAACTTAAGGAGACGTATCCATTCAATGCTGAAGTAGTAGATGAGCCGGATTATGAGTCTCTTACTGTGGCGCTCCAGAGTACACTGGATTTGATGGAGCTGAATCCTGAGGCTGAGATCACATTTGTTTATGAGACAGAACACCCCCTAATGGAAAAAATAGCACAAAGGGCGAAATTAGTGATAAAGAGAGACCCCCTCACAGTTAAAAGGTTAAGATGAACAGCCAGGTTATTTATTTTTTGTTATTTTACCTGTTTTTCCTGTTCCAATTTTTTATTCCTTTTTTCCGAATTAATAATAAAATATCTCATTAAATTCGTAGTATTATGAATTCTGGTTGAAAGATCTTTCATTGCAAGCCCTGCCAAAAGTACTAAGCTTATCCCGACTCCCTGGCTTGTAAAGATCGGCGCATCGCGGTTTGTTGTCTGTAGAAATATGATTTTATCAAAATTTATTTTGAATATCAAATTCAAATCAAAAATATTATTCATATTTGCAGTCAATTCTGTGAATATGTAAATTGATTTATCAAGTAAAGGCCATAAAATAGGTGTGTAACCAGTAAACATATCCATGAAAGGATGACTCAGAATTACCAGGACTGCCACGATCATTTCCTTTCTTAATTTATTATTAAAATAATCAAGAATTAAAATTATTGGAACCGTCACAACCAATATAAAAATTACAGAATGAGACACTGATCTATGAACATGGAATATAACATCGAGGTCAGGGATAACAGCCAGTAACGAAATTAAAGCCGCTTTCCTTAAATTAAATCCTAACATTACAAGTAGGAAAAAAGGAATCACAAAATGTATTAAAGGTTCAGGCATAGTCTATATTTATTCACGTATCATTACAAGATACTTGTGGTTATTAGCAATTAGCTTAACTGTGAAACATATCGAGCTGGACAAATAAACCATGGATATTTTTAGTTATCATCATAATCCGGGGTAAAAGTTTGAAGTGAAAGCTGGGATATTTACATAAACCATGAGTACAATTGATTATTTGAAGAGATACAAAAAGAGGTGACACATGGTCCGATTAGAAAAACAGGGCGATTCGTTCGTAATGATAACAGGCACAGCGCCGAAGATGGACGTGGATGTATTGGTCAACGCCATATCAGAGCTTCATAAAAACCTGCCGGATAGGAACAAGATTAAAGAAGGGATTCTGTATCTTGATAACTCTGCAGGTACGGACATTCGTAAAGATATCAGGACACTTCTTCAGAATGCCCTGGAAAGGAAAGCCTGACCTGCCTTAAAAAGCCCAGTCATGTCGCAGTTGTTCCTGATGCCCATCATAAATGTATTTGATGTCCACGATGTTGCGATCAGGGAGTGGCTTGGCAAGCATGATGGATCCGCCCTGCAAAGCCACCTTGAGTATCCCTTCAAGCTTGACAGGTTCTTCCCCGAAAGTTCGCAGCATGCCCTGATGAGCGTGGATGAAGTACATAACGAGATTTTGTGGAGCTTGAGAATAAATACAATAAAAGATTGATATCGCCTCTTGAGTTCTGGTCGGATTATTATCAAATATCAGCCAGCGTTGACGGGTCACAGGCTCTCTACTGCGTTTATATTAAAGGGATTATCGATAAGGAGATAAGGCTTATTGAGAGCAGGGATCGCCTTCCGTTAAGCGTTGTTTTTTACGGGCAGGATATTAAAAGCAGGGAGGAACTAATTCCTATCTATGAATATATCCGCGACATGGATGGTGAATTCTTGCTGCAGATAGCAAGGGCAATCAATGAGATAGCATCATTCCGTGAGCTGCCGGAACACCTCTGGTACGCACCCATAACTGAAACTCTCGAACATAGTTAATGGTCTAAAGATCCTGGCCGCCCAGTCAGAATACTCGGCTATCGCGGTATTCTGTACGCCTATGCATTATTGCGCTGTTCTGGACTCATTAAAAAAGAATAAATTGTTAGCCGGGATGGGTATTAGAGTCGGAGATATCGATATCCGGGTATTGCTGGATAAAATGAAACCATTCCTCCAGAAGAACAGGATTATTCCTTCGATATATACTCCACATTTGAACTTACGGCACGGTAGTACTTCATGAATTCATGTATCTCCGGCGGAAGCTCGGTGGAAACAGGAAGTCCGAGAGCCTGTGCATCCTTTGCCGATATCAACTGGGAATGTATCATTTCACCGCCTGTTAGTCTCTCGACGACCTGATCCTGTTTTTCCTTACTGTCGAACTTGCCTTCAAGCAGCTCGTTCACCATGCCCTTTGTGAAGTTCAGCGCTTTTTCCGATACGTCGCTCATCATCAGTGTCGTATCATCAGCATCAGTCCCCTTTTTCCTTGCCAAATGAATCCAGGAAGGCGCAGGGAAAACGCCGCGCAGGAAATCACCGACCTGCGGGTCGACAGGACCCAGAGAGGCGTCTTCATCCATTATTATCTCAGTTGCGGCAAGGGCTATAATCGTCCCGCCGGACATGGAATAGTGCGGAACGAACACACGCGTTCTTGCGCTGTGGTTTTTCAGTGCTCTTGCTATCTGCATGGACGCATGCAACTGCCCTCCGGGCGTGTGGATTATCAGGTCGATGGGCTTATCTTTAGCCTCGCGGATACCTCTTAAGACCTCCTCCGCATCTTCCACATCTATGAACTGGTAAACCGGTATCCCGAGCATGGAAATCGCTTCCTTCCTGTGTATCATCGTCAGGAGCTTCGTCCCCCATTTCCGCTCCATTTCACGGATTTTGGATAATCGTCTCCTGCGCGCAGAACGTACCTGCCACTGGGGGTATATAAGCATATAAAGAAGAAGCAATACACCGAGAATAATCAAAAAATCTGTTGTACTCAAGCCGAACATATACTAATCATGGATTTCCTGATTAATAAGCATAAGTTATAATGACTCCCCATATCATGAGACCAACAGTACCGAGTATTATAAAACCAGTGAAAGTCTTCTTGACCATTTCTGCAAGTTCCTGCGATCCTGCTAATTTTATAATAATTATCTTGTTTCCGGTGCTGACAATACCTGCCAGTACCGCGGTCATAGCTGCAGTGTTGTATGAAACATGACCGCTCACCGCAAGCGCCGCGGCTGAGGCGGTTACAACTGCGCTGCTGATAAATCCTCCGAGCGCAGTGGCATAAACACCTGCGACCCCGGCCCATCTGTTAGCGAACGTTGAAAATACGGACAGCACCGCAAAACCCAGGGCAAATTTTATTGCAGAAGACAGCGCGAAAGGCGACTCAAGCTTTATGGTCTCATTCACCGGCTCGCTATCCTTTGCCCTCAGTATTGTGCCCACTGAAACGGCTGTAATCAACAACTGCGGAGGCAACATAAGCATTAATACCTTGCCGCTCGGGTCGACTATGAACGCTATGAGCAGGTTCCTCATCAGCATGGATGCATTGGATAGAAGGATGCCCACATAACCTGATGTCGTAAGCTCGTTCCGTCTCTTTACTATAGCTGCTATTGCGCCTGTTGTTGCTTCACTGTTCACAAGCCCTCCCAGCATTCCCGATAGAGACAGCCCGTAATGTGTCCCTACTCTCCTCAGCATAACAAAGCTGATGAAACTGATAGTCGCCACAGTTATTACAATCAGCAGAATCCATCTCGGGTTAATAATCCCAAGGAATAGTTCATTAGGAGCCTGCGGGAAGAGTATAAAAACCACAGCCAGGAAGCGGACTGCGCTTATTATCTCGTTATCGGCCAGACTAGCGGCAAATGAATGCAGCGGGCGCTTCTCGGCAAGCAGAAGGGTCAGGACGACTGCTCCAACAATGGCAATCAGGTAATGGTTATAGGATATAAGAATTCCTAAAAGAAAAGTACAATAAAGCGCAATCGGACCTGTTATACCAGGCTGTTTTAATATAGCATTTTTTATGTACGCATATATGGCGCATATTGCCGCAAAGAATCCAAGAGAGACCAGTAAAACCCCCGAGTTGGCTATTGTTGCAAGGTATGAAGAGATCATACCAGCGATACAGGATAGGGTAAATGTTCGAACTCCTGCAATCAGCTCAACTTCTTCGGGGCGCCTGTGCTCCCTTTCAATGCCAATGAGAATACCTATGAACGTAGCCAGTGCTAATTTCTGGAAAAATTCGATGTCTGCATTATTGCTGTAAAATTGCGGTGTAAGATCGAGCATTGGTTATAAGATGGTTAATGTATTATGACACGTCGCTTTGGAAAAGATAACAACCATTACCTCCGTAACTTGTTATTGATTTAATTAGTGTATACTAACATATTTAAGCTTTTATGAAACCGTGAATATATGTGTAGCGTTATAGGGAACAGACACAATACGATGTAGGAGATAATAACAAATAATTGTTTGTTCTGGGCGGTAAGTAAGAAAATAATATTTTAGTACGAATAAATTTAAATAACGATCTATTATCAATAAAAAATAGTTATAAACTTAAATAAACTTAAATAAACAATATTATGTCTTAAAAAACCCAAAAAAACTTAAAAAATATCGATAAGTTTATATAAATAATAATCATCATCATATATCATCATGGTAATGACAAAGGTTTTCGGGCTTGCTACAGGTTTTACAGGCTATACGCCAATCTTTACTCTGATTTTGCAAGACCTGTGGCACACGCCGGAAATATCGATGTGTGTAGAAACAACAAATAGAAGAGGATAACATGATAAAAACGGGAATCTCAAAATTGGATGAACTTTTGGGTGGAGGTATAAAGAAAGGTTCAAATATTATGCTGATAGGTCCCCCGATGAGCAGAAAAGAAGTTATTTTGAACTACATAATGTACTATGGGGCTGCAAAAAATAAGAACGCAGTGATAACCGTGAATACATATGAACCAGGAACAAGTATCCTGGAATGGTTCAGAGAAAACAAATTAATTCTACCGCTTTCAAGGATCGGAATAGTTGATTGCACTACAAGGATGATCGGTAGTGAAGCCGATGACGATGATAACATTAAAATAGCGAACCATCCGGTCGATTTAACGGGAATAGGAATTAGAATAAGCCAGTTTCTTGAAGAGTACTCTATGAGAAAAAAAGTCCGGAAAATCCAGCTCTGCGTTAATTCACTTTCTACATTATTATTATATTCGAACATTAAAACAGTTTACAAATTCCTTTATGTTTTTACAGGGCGCATCAAGGCTGCAGGAGGTCTTGGAATATACGTAATAGAAAGCGGCATTCATGACATGCAGGCAATAGCCACACTAAACCAATTATTTGATGGTGTAATAGAGGTTAAATCTGAAAACGATAAGAATTTCATCAGGGTAATTGGTCTGTCACCAAAACCCACACGCTGGCTTGAATACGAGATCGATGGTGCTAACTTGATGATAACATAAAAATAACCGATAACTACATACGCCCATCTAAAGTATTCAGCGTAAATGATTAAAAAAAGACCTCTTTTGCTGACGATACTTGATGGTTACGGCATAAGCGAAACCATAGAGGGGAATGCCATAGCAGCCGCAAGAAAGCCGAATATGGATAAACTGTTCGCTGCTTACCCTCATTCCCAACTTGAATCATCCGGGGGCTCTGTGGGGCTGCCTGATGGCCAAATGGGGAATTCCGAGGTCGGGCATCTTAATATCGGAGCGGGCAGGATAGTGTACCAGGACCTGACTCGGATATCCAAATCGATACGCGAGGGGGATTTTTTCAGGAACAAAGTACTTCTTGAGACCATAAATAACGTCAAAAACCATAACTCGCCGTTGCATCTCATGGGTCTTCTCTCAGACGGCGGGGTACACAGCCATATAAGCCATCTGTATGCGCTCCTCCGGCTGGCTAAGGAAAAGGGTATTAAAAAGGTATATATCCACGCATTCCTTGATGGCAGGGACGTACCCCCTAAAAGCGCACTTATGTATATTGGAGAAGCCGAGAAAAAAATGAAAGAATCGGTCGGCGAGTTCGCGACAATATCGGGAAGGTATTATTCGATGGATCGGGATAAAAGATGGGACAGAGTGGAGAAGGCTTATAATGCTATGACCTCAGGCGTGGGCATAACTTCAGAAAACGCATCTCTTGCAGTAAAAAATGCATATGAACGGGGCGAGACCGATGAGTTTGTTACCCCGACTATCATTTCAAAGAATGGAAGACCTGTAGCCACGATTTCGGATAATGATTCTCTTATTTTCTTTAACTTCCGTTCGGACCGTGCACGTGAGATAACACGCGCCTTTATAAATAATGATTTCATGGGTTTCAAGAGAAAACAACATCCTCATACCTATTTCGTTTGCTTCACGCAGTATGATGAGACATTCCATGTTCCTGTAGCTTTTCCTCCTGAGCCCCTAAAAAATATCCTCGCAGAGATCCTGGCAGGACGTCATTTAAGGCAGCTCCGTATCGCAGAAACAGAAAAATATGCCCATGTCACCTTCTTTTTTAACGGCGGGGTGGAGGTGCCGGTTGTGGGAGAGGACAGGATACTGATACCATCCCCCAAAGTGGCGACTTATGATTTGCAGCCCGAGATGAGCGCTTTCCTGATAACGGATGAAGTTGTGGGAGCAATAGCCACGGGCAAATATGATGTAATCATTCTTAATTACGCCAATCTTGATATGGTGGGGCACACGGGTGTTTTTAAGGCAGCAGTGAGGGCGGTTGAAGCAATCGACCAGTGTATTGGCAGGGTATTTGATGCTGTAACGAGAGCCGGCGGATTACTGATTATCACTGCCGACCACGGTAATGCAGAGAAGATGATAGACGAGAATGGGGGTATCCATACAGCGCATACCTCCAACCCGGTACCTTTTCTAATCTGCGAGAAAAGCATCATGCTAAGGGATGGCATACTGGCTGATATTGCCCCAACACTTCTTGAAATACTTGGTATCGAAAAGCCAAAAGAGATGACGGGGCGCTCTTTAATACTGCCATCATAATTTATATACTATTCAAACCTGTATTATTTCATGGATGCTGCAGGCGACCTGATTATCTTTAATGGCAAGCTCACCATTCTTATGGCCTTCGGGCACGGGGAAGACGTGGATAAAAGCCAGTTGACAAAGCTGGTCGGCTCGGATGTAATCGCGGAACGGTGGAACAAGCCGGTAGAAATGGAACAATCAGAAGGCGTTGCTGTAATCGTCGCCGGCAGTGAGAAAATAACGTGCAGCGCGAATATATTCACGGACGTTTTTACCGCCGGAGTATCGATCCTGCGCACCGAGCTTGAAATCCGGGACAGGATATCGTTCAACGATATACTGGTCTCACTCCACTCTAACACGATCATCGTGGAGGGGCTTGATTTCCAGACCTTCGCGAACAGGAAGATTAGCGAGATCCGTGAAAAACTCAATGCGGGGAAGAAAAACTCGTATTATCCGATCATAAAAAGATACACGCTCTTAAAACTAAAAGATTTCACCCCCAAACTTGACCAGAAAAGCCTGAAGGAACAGTATGGCGAAGCTATTACACGCTTTGTATCCGGCGAGACCTCTATCCGTCCGCTGCACAGCAAGGAGATAACCGAGAAACTTGCCAACGACCTGTCCTATTATGATGAGGACCTTTTCCTTGCCTCACCCGAAGGGGTATTTATCCTCGGCTGCGATGATTATCTCAAGGATTTGCGGGAACTGCTTGAGCTTGCTATATCGATTTTGCTTTTATTCCAGATATACGACAGGAAAATCGACCTTGAAATCGATAATGCATTTGACGCAATAAAAAAACTCAGCAGCTCAAGGTTATATTTCCTTACTCAGGCGCCAAGAAAGCTTGAGAGATCCCTCTTTAAGGTTAGTGAAATTGGGCTTGTAATCCTCGATAATATCGAAGACCTGATGAACCCGCATAAGATAACCGCTGACTGGTACTACCAGTCTTTCTATCTGAAGATGCTGGGCACTCTTAAGGTAGTGGATTTTGAAAAAGTAGTGCAGCACAAGATCGATGTTCTGGAGGATCTCTATGCGACTGCAAGAGAACTCTCTACGGAGCAATTAACTCTAATCCTCGAATTTGCCATAGTCGGGTTGATACTGTATGAAGTAATAATTCCTATTATCAAATGAATTTCTGGCTTATAATAATGTGACGGGTTAAATTTTGATATATTTTTTTGATGTATTGGAGTTGTACCGATAATAGTCTCACGTATGTAACTCTTTTTTGTCTTGGTAACTCAGGCAGCAGCATCGTTATTTAGTCGTCAGATGCAAGTCCATGCCATGATGATAGAACGTGATTATGTTCTTGCATACCTCAGAAAACTGGAAAAACAATACGGCGGCTATTTTGGAACAGATATTTTAAATCTCGCTACGGAGTGGTCTTGGGACAAAATTATTAGATGGTTTGAGATACGCCCAAAATAATCTCATCTTCATGCAACAATATCACATCCCGAATATAAAATTCCGCGTCATATCCCCTTAAAAACTCAATCACTTTTTCAACAGAATCCTTTGAGATTATAATAACCCCTCCAATAAGTTTTATGTGAGGGATTTTATCTAACATACCCTGCCTTCTGTAGTGATATTTGCCTCCATGAGAGCTTGTATCCTGCCCATAAAACTTTTTGCAGAATTGATTAATAGATTTTTGTTCCGTTTTTCCTTTAAACCGAAATACGATAATGCTGCCTATCATTATGGGTAATACTACCCATAGATATATAAATATAGCGGTCAATTAACCCATATGCCTTCCAAATATGCTGGAGAAGAACTCAGAGAAATCATTAAGAATGTCCGGGATGGTACTTTTGAATATAAGAATAGAGACGAAGCTGAAACCAACTGGGCGAAATATGATTCTGCTCAGATCAAAGAGATGGCAAACTACCTGGACAATTTAAGGGATATTGTGGACGAGGCTGATAAAAGAATAAAAAGTCGAACGATACCCGATAAACCTAGTCCGGGAAGA